>WNGF01011936.1_pt1 | contig 11158 bp, 8 predicted proteins | sample 5400641 | NCBI WGS metagenome assembly WNGF01 (sample SAMN13153371, study PRJNA577476) | soil metagenome | isolation source: 80 cm soil or saprolite under grassland replicate 2 | place: USA:California | collected 2016-06-15 | reverse complement strand
CGCATGCGGCATAAGACGCCGGAGAGCCCGGTGCGGTGAAAGACCGCACGCCGGGTTCGGAGGGAGGCCGTCCGGAAAAGGCCCCAGTTCACCCGAGGTGAACGCGGAACCTCGCCGGGCGGCCCACCCTACTTCTCCTTTCCCACCAGAATGGCCGCTGACCTGGCGAAACTTCCTTAACGATCATGTGAATATCCGGCCCTGTCCGCTATATGTCCGTGCCCCAGAGGGGCCGAGAGCCGATCGCTGCGGACGGGCACGGACAGCGTCCGTATAGCGGCTTAACCTGCAGGTTCCTCACGCTCTACTCAGCTCGCATCCTCAGGGTCGGGGACGTTGCAATGACTAATCCGTAGTTCCCCCCTGTGGCGCATCGATATAGGCGCTGACCAGGTGAAACAGCCTCAGCTCATGACTACGTAGGCATGTAATTTCCGTGATCAAGGGCTCTACCACCTGGTCAAACGCGTCGACCAGTCGGCTTGGGGGGAACTTCGGACTAATGTTCGGCACATCATTGAAATCCGGGTTAGGCGCCGGAATTTCACCTTACCTACTGGCTACATATCTGTGCCGGGCGGTGCCGCGAAAAGACCCATGGATCCGTTGAAGATGCCCTCCAGCGAATCCTTGACCTGTGATCCAGTCGGCATCGCGGGTGTGGCGTCTCTGATGATGGCTAGCGTTGCCTGGCCTGCCGCTCAGGAGGTCTTGGCGATCACGTTCCGCAACCGAGCGATCAACCGCCCCTGCGCGCATCGCCGCCGTTCTGAGCGCTTTTCCGGAGAAGCTGCATGATCGCCAGGGCGGCACTGGAATGGGTGATCTGCGCGGGGTCCGGGTGACCTGGTACGGCTGACCGTTATTCGGCTCTGCACGATGCGGGGAGGCCTGTGTCCGGCGCTGAGATGGCCGGACAGTTGATCGGGGCCGGCGCAACCGCGTCGCCAGTGGCCGGGCACACACGCGGGTTGATGTCGGTGCCGGGCGCTACCGTGCAGGTGTTCCTGATCGGCGGGTGGGCGATGTCACAGCATGTGGCCGAGTTCGAGGTTCTGGGGCCGTGGTCGCTGGCGACCAGCCGGCGGTTCTGGGAGGGTTTCAACGCCTGCGGCGCTGACAGCCTAGCCGGCCACCATGGCGTCGGTCGGTGAGTAGTGAGATGGCGAGCGGCCGCGGGACACTGTCAGCACATCGACTCGCCGTCCTAGCTCGTCTTCCAGGTCCAAGACCAGCTCGACCAGATCGAGCATGTCGCGGTCGTCATCCATGTCCACCACGAGGTCGACGTCGCTGTCCTTGCGAGCTTCGCCTCGGGCAACCGGCCCGCACACCCGGATGTTCGTAGCTCCATGAATCGCCGCGATCCGCTCCACCGTCAACCGGCGCTCCGCCAACTCGGCCATCGTTGGTGCCCGTTCATTGTTCATATCGTCACCATCGCACCAGCCTGCCTGAACAGCGAACGTGCCTGCAGCCCGCCGGGCCGGTGGCCGGCAACGGATCTACGCGGCTATCCGGTGTGGTGCCCGCGCCGGCGGGGCGCCAGACCATAGGCTGCGGAGGCGGTTCAGGCTGCCGCCCGCGGCGCTATGTCTGATAGGTCACTCCTCGGGCGCGACGGGCTCGCTGAGGACGAGCAGCACGTCGTCGGCGAGGCCGTCACCGGTGTGGTCCAGAAGGAGGCGGACCACGCTCTGGATCGCGGCGTTCAGGTCGGGCGCGGCCAGGGCGGCGGCGACGTGATCGTCGAGGTCGAGGAAGCGGCCTGCGCGGTTGCGTGTCTCCACCAGGCCGTCGGTATAGAACAGCAGGCGGTCGCCGGGCTTCAGCGCGATGTCCTGCCGGACCGGATGGGGCTGCATGCCCAGGGGTGGCATGTAGTCCTCCGGCCTCATGATCTGTAGTCCCGGGGCGCCGGATGTCACCCGGACCGGGGGATGGTGACCGCAGTTGACGATGCGCGCTTCGCCCGGCCCGAATTCAGCGAGTATGACCGTGACGAAGTCCTCGATTCCCATGTCGGGCGACAGCCTGGCGTCCATTTGCTCGGCAAGCTTGGCCAGGTCGGTCTCGGCGAAGGCCAGATCGCGGAAGACGGCGAGGACCGCGGCGCACCTGCCTACCGCGTCAAGTCCTTTGCCCTTGACGTCACCGATGATGAACCGCGGCCCGAACTGAGTCATCGTGATGTCGTAAAGATCACCGCCGACCATCGCTCCTGCGGTCGCCGACTGGTAGTGAGAGGCGAAGGCTACCCCGCCGAGTTCGGCGGGCAGCGGCCGCAAGATCGCGCGCTGGACTTTCTCGCTGATGCCGATGAGCGTGCTCTCCCTCCTGGCGCGGGTCACGGCGACGACCATGGCCAGTGTTCCGGCTGCGGCGGCGATGCCAAATCGCCAACTGGTCCCGCTGCCCGGCGTGTTGGTGGCCATGGTCACGACCGCGCAAAGCGCCAGCGCATAGCAGACAGCCAGGGCGGTCATCCGGGCGCCGTATCGCGCGCAGGTCAGCAGCGGGGCCACCCCCAGCAGGCCCGACATCTTAACGCTCGGGCTGGACGAAATCGCCATGGCGGTGATGGCAGCGTCAAAGGCAAATGCCATCCCGAGCCAAACCGGCGGTCTGCCAGCAGTCCTGATGGCACGCCGCAGTAGCACGCTCATGCGCCCCACCCCGAACTACCCGTGCGCACGACGCTAACCTACTGGAACGGTGATGGATTTGCGGCATTTCTGGGTCTTCCAGGTTAGTCCGGGGGCCTTGCGGCGTGAGGTTCCCGCGAAACGCTGCGGGGTGCCGAAACTGCGCCCACGACCACTGGCCTGCAGTTTCCTGAATCACCCGGTGGTCATCATGCCGCCTGCTCGTACTCGCTGATGAGCTCGCCGAGGACCCTGCGACGCCGTATCTGCGCTGTCGTGAGATCGGTGATGGCAACCGGAGCGATATCGCCAGCGCCCGGCGGGCACAGGTTCCGGGCCCGATGCGGGCGATGCTCGTTGTAATGCACGACGTACTCATCCAGAACCACGCTCAGATGTCGTGTCCCGGCAATCAGCATCCGGCCGGTGACCTCGGCCCGGGCTGTCCGCACCCAGCGCTCAGCAAAGGCATTCGCCCTCGGACTGCGCGGCGGGATCTTCACCACTTCGATCCCCGCGCCGGCAAGCACCGCGTCGAACGCCTCGGTGAACTGCCCGGCCCGGTCGCGGATCAGGAACCGGAACCGAGCGGCGCGCTCCCCCAGGTCCATCAGGAGATTCCGGGCCTGCTGCACGGTCCATGCGCCGTCCGGGTGTGCGGTGACGCCAAGGACATGCACGTGACGGGTACAGACTTCCATCACGAAGAACACATACAGCCGCCGCAGGGTGACCGCGCAGTCCACGTGGAAGAAGTCGCAGGCGAGCATGGTCGAGGCCTGGGTCCGGAGGAACTGCCGCCAGGCAGTCCGGCTGCGCTGCGGCGCGGGCGGGATCCTCAGCCGTCTCAGGACCCGCCGTACCGTCGAGGCTCCGACGCGGATGCCCAGGCCGAGCAGTTCGCCCTGGATCCGCTTGTAGCCCCAGCCAGCGTTCTCCCGCGCCATCGTCTCGATCTGCGCCGCGAGCCTGGCGTCGACCGACGGCCGGCCGCCCCGGCGGGGATAGGTCCACCGCCAGCGGATCAGCCGCCGGTGCCAGCGCAGCAGCGTATCCGGCGTGACCAGTCTGCTCATGCGCAGTGACGCGGGGAATAGCCGGGTCAGCGCGGCGAGCACCGCCCGGTCGGCCCAGTCCAGCTTCGGTCTCGGGTTCCGCCGCCGGAGCACTGCGACCTCCTGGCGCAGCACCAGGAGCTCAGCGTCCTTCGAGGCCGCAGAACGGGCAAGCAGCACCATCCAGCCGGTCAGGCGGACAAAGATCAGATAGAGCATCCGCAGCGTCACGAACCCGCGATCCTGCCAGGCACACGACCCTCACCGCCGGTAAACCCACAGGTCAGTTAACCAGGCCACGTTTTGGAACCCCACAGGCGGCACGAGCGAGCCGGGCGCCCGGACCCGCAGCAGCCGCCAGTGAACGCCGTCGGGGCTGGTGGCCAGCACCGCAGGCCCCAGGCCGTTCCTCGCCGGCCGGTTCCCGATGGCGGCGAACCCGCCGCTGAGCACGGCCGTCAGCGACCAGGCCCTGATGCCCGCCAGCACCGGACGCCAGGACGTCCCCCCATCGACGGACCGCCAGATACCGCTATCGGCCGCCGCAAGCACGGCATGACCGGCGGTGAGCAGGTCGTTGGCACCGGGCAGCGCGGCCGAGGCCGGCGGCGCCGTGGCCGTCAGCCGCGCGGTGCCCCCGTAGCGCAGGCGGAAGCCGGGGAACAGGCGATGCAGTTGCCTGGCGATACCGGCCGCGCCGGGACCGGCGGCCGCGGCCGGGCCCGGGACCGACGCCACGCAACCCGCGGCAAGCAGGGACAACGCGGTAATGACCGGCAGGGCGGCGACGGCCCGCAGCACGGTGCCGGTCCGCAGCGCGGCGACGATCGGCGTAACGGCGAGCGCCCCGCGGGCGTAAATGGTGCTCATGCCATTGTGACGGCGATCACAACCCCGCAGGTTGGACCGATCCCAAGTACCGCCCATCCTCAGCCGGTCAGAGCCACCACGGCGGAAACGACGGCGCGTGAGCCGCCGGGAAATCCAAGATCGGTCCTGCAACAATCAAGGGCTCGTGGCGCGACCTCCACCAGATCCCGGCCATGGTCCCATAACGCCCTCATCCGGGCAGTTGACGCCAGCCAGGCTGCGTACCCAGCGGCCCGCCCATATCGGCGGAACTGGGCGCCCGACCCAAGTCCAGGGCCGATCACATACCGTGACCGAGCACGGTCTGGCGATGCGATGCGGATCGCCTGCGCTGCCTGCCCTTGGCGGGTTCGTTACGGCCGAGCGGCACAGAACTGCCAGTTCTGGGGTCGCGTCTCGTTCGCTGTCTTTGGTGGTCTTCAGGTGGCGGCCACGACTTGTCCGCGCCGCTGTGGCCGACCATCGCCAAAGAGATCCGCCAGCTCGCCGGCCGGGCGCGTACCTCGTCAGGCGTCCGCGCGATCCTGCGGTGCCATACCTCTGGCCAGGCGCGGCCGACAGGGATGGATTATGATGCTAATGTGAGTAGCATTAGGCCTGTCATGGAGATAGACCCGCTGAGCCCGGTTTCGCTGCACGAGCAGGTGGCGGCGGCTATCCGCCGGGCGATCGCGCAGGGCGAGGCCAAATCCGGGGAGCGGCTCCCGCCGGCCCGTGATCTTGCCGCGGTGCTCGGGGTCAACGCCAACACGGTGCTGCGGGCGCTGAGGGCGCTCCGCGACGAGGGGCTGGTTGAGTTCCGCCGCGGCCGTGGCGTCACGGTCACCGGCATCGGGCCGCAGCGCAGCGCGGTCGTGGCCAAGGCGCGCGAGCTGGTGGCGCTGGCGCGACGTTACGGCTATCAGCCGGAGGAGCTGGCCGAGATCATCGAGCAGGCGTCGTAGGAGCGGCCATGCGCCGGGACCTGCTGGGCAGCCTGCGCCCTCCTGAGGTGGAGCCAGACGCCGTGATCAGGGAGGCGCGGCGGCGGCAGCGCCGCCGCCAGCTCGTGATCGGCCTGGCTGTGGCGACGGTGCTGGCGGCCGCGGCCGGGGTGGTGGCCGGCATCGGGTCGCCAGGCGGGCCGCGGCGGGTGAGCAATCCGCGGCCCAAGCCCTCCGCCCCCGCTGTTAGCCGGCAGGCACTTCCTGGCCCGATCCCGCGCAGCGTCGCCACCACCGTGCTGATGTGGCCTGTCGGCTATCCCGCTTTCGGCCCGAACTTCGGACCGCCGGCATACCTGGACGACCTGGCCACCGGACAGCTCTCGCGGCGGCACAAGCCAACGTTCGCGGGCGGGGACTTCCAGCCGTATCTGGTGCGAGCCGGCCGCTGGCTTGTCTACGTCGGCGACGGCACCATGGCCATCCGCGACGACCTGATGGGCAGGCCTCGGGTGCTGGGGAGCACGCCGTTCTTCGCTCCTGCGGCCTCGCCCGGCCACGTCTGGCTGGAGCGTTTCAGCGGCGCCGATCCGGCCATGGGCCGGGGCCAGGCCAGCGTGTGGCAGGTATCGGTGCGCACCGGGCGCCGTGGCCCAGTGATCACACTGCCCCGGCGAAGCTTCCTGCTCGCGGGAACCGATGCCGGCCTGCTGCTGAAGGTGCCGCAGGGGCAGGACTTCGGCCTGGCGCTGTGGCGTCCCGGCAGCGCGCTGAGGGCCCTGCCGTACTCGCCATTGGCGGGCTACGGCTTCGACCTCAGCCCCCGGCTCGTCGCCTACGGCAGCGGCTGCCAGGACCGGGACACAATAGCGAACGGCTACTATGCGACCTGCCCGGTGCTGCGAGTGTTCGACGTGGTCACCGGCGCGCTGGTGTCGTTCCGTGCGCCTCCGGGCACCGCTGGCTGGATCCCCTTCGGATTCGACCTCACCCAGTCGATCGCACCCCGGGACCCGGTGATCGCCGCCTACGCGGCGACACGGCCGCTCGGCCATGGACAGGACCGCCTGTTCGTGATTCGCCTTGCCGGCGCCGCCGGCCGGCCCGTGGCCGTGCCGTCGTCCACCGCGCACATATACGCCAGGACGGCCTGGTCGGCCGACCGCTCGTGGCTGTTCTACCAGGGGCCGGGCAGGCGCATGTGGGCCTACCAGATCAGCAGCGGGAAGATCCGCGCATCCAGCACACCATGCTGCTCCTACACGGTGATGGTCGCATTCCCCCGCGCCCGGCGCTGACCGGCTTGCCTGGAAATCGTCAAGAACCGCCGCCACGGCCTCCAAGATGGCATCCGGGTGAGGAACTTGTCCCCGGCGCGCATGGCCGCGCCGTCACGCCGCGGGCGGCCAGCCAACTGGTCCGCCGTGGCGAGCGGCCCATATACGCCAGATCTGGAGGGTCGCCGCTGCGCTTGACCTCGATCACGCCGCCGCCCAGATTGGGCGGATATCGCGCGTCGAGCGGTGCGCAGCGCGAACTACAGCGTGTGACGGAAGAAGGGTGCTCGTCGCGCCGGATCGCCGAGTCGGGCGCGTCGTCTCTTCGGCGATTGTGACTATCCGACTTCCCGCCGTCGCGGGCGATCTGGAGGCCAAAGCGGGCTGGCCTCCGCGCCCTGTGCACCGGGTCGGTGAGCACCACCTCGGGCACCTCCCGCGGTAGGCCCGGAACCTTTGGGGTGCGCTCCGGCGGGAGGTGCAAGCGGCGTTCGCACATCAACTCCCAGGCGCGGCGCAGGAACGCCACAAGCGGCGGCTGGGGTGCCCGCGACCGCATGAGCATTGGCGGGCGCCTGACCGTGCGGTCACCGGCTGTGATGTGCCAGGTGACGCGCCGCGCGGCCGGTGCCCGGCCGTAGTCCAGGATCCGCTCGTAGGGGCCGACTTCGTCCACCCGGTCCATCGCGGACCACGGTGTCCTCACTGGTGATGTCCGCGAAGAGGCCGCCGTCGTTGCATGCTCTCCCAAAGCGGTGACATCGGGTTCGCCGTCCTCGACGCAAGATCTGGTCCGCCCTGGCCGGCCATCTCGCCCGATTCGGCATGTTCTCCGGGGGTCAGGATCGGTGCAAACCGGGCGTCTTCACGGATCGTCCTGGTCGAGCCATGATCAATGACTCGCCGTAGCCGCGTGAGGTGTTGCACACGTGGCGGGTTTGCACGGTCTGGGCTTATGACCAGCAGCGACAACGAGCGCCACACTTCCTGAGCCGTGTTGCAAAAGCCCTCCGCCAGGCATCTGGTGCAACGTCATGCGACAGGCTGGGGACCCCCGGAGAAGGCGAGCGTGAAGGTCCGCGCGTGCACCTGCTCGGTTCTCCACTCGAGCCGGAACCGGCGCCCCTGGTCAGCGGGCATTGTGTGACTGCTTTTCCTGGGTTTCCCCGGCCCGCGTATTCCGGGTTATTGGCGGGCTTTCCGGCGTGGTCTGGACGACCATCACTCCGGGCGGCGCAGCAGGCAAGCGGCCCGCACGTTTATCCCGGTTAGCCAGACGGCTGAACCAGGTAACCCACCGGGAAAATCGTGATATCTGGCCGGAACGAAATAGGCCGGGCCGTTTCACGCGACGGCCTCCAGGCTGCCCAGGAGGCTGGGTGTCCCGGCACCGTTCGCGGGCCTGGACGCGGAACGGCCGCAGGCCAGTCCCGGCCGCACTCGCCCGCCGCCGGCCAGCTCATGGCGTCCAGTCGGAGATGCTCCAAGGGCGCCTGCCGACGTCTTTCAGTCCGCCTCTTCGGGGATGGTCATGTCCGTCCCCCCGGGACTGGGCGGGACCGAGTGCACCGCCTGGTCAGCCCTGCCCGGCAGCGTGCCCGGGCTTCCCGGGTCCGGCTGAGGCCGTGCCCGGGGAGGCGGCTTCTGGCGGGGGCACCTCGACCAAGCGCCGGCAGACCCGGAGGCGGCGCAGAAGCCGACGACCGTCTTGGGTTCCACTGACGAGTTCCGGCCCATCCACAGAGCAGTCTTGCTCCACTGTGCCTGACCCGGAATGAGTTCGATCGAGAACTGGACCACACCTCGATCCAACTCCAGGCATACCTCCACCGAGCCGCGTGATGTAACGGAATGTAACCTTACAGCGACTTACCATCCGGTTGGGTCGACGTACTGCGCGCGCCTCGCGGCAGATGAGCATGCATTCCTGCTCTCCACCAGTCGTGGGATCATGAGCGGCGTGATGCGCCACCCCGCGGTCCCGGGGTTCCGGCCTGCCTGGACCTGAGCTTCGATGTGGATGTCGGAGAGCTTGTCCGCGGTCACCGGGTCATCGCGCGGGGGATCTGCCTGCATGGCGGCCGTCTTGTCCTGCAGTATGAGCTCGCGCCGGGCATCACGGCCAGGATGCAGCGCCGCGGCATTCCCGCGCTGCTGTTCAGCGTGGCCTACGGCACCGACGCCGGGGCTGGCGCCGATGCCGACGACGAGCAGCCTGGCCTGGGCGCGATAGCCCCCGGCGAGGGCGGTGCCACCACCCACGGCAGCCGCTCCTTCCCGCTGCCGCCCCATGGGGCACGGCTCGCGTGGTTCGAGTTCTTCGCCGCCAGCGACGACCGCCGCGATCACCCAGTGAGCAAGATGACGGTCGACCTGACGACCGGGCAGGCGCGACTGGAGAACTGACCAGTACACACCGGATCCGCTCGCCGTCACCGCACCCGTCGCGGCAGAAGAGCGCATCCGATCTTGAATTTTCTGTCGCTGTTGGCGGTTCGCGTTGCCCGCGACGAGAGGCAGGAGATCGTCCAGCGACATGATGAGATCACGCCCGGTGCTGCGCTGTGCATCGCGGTCGAGTGTGCCGCCGTGATATCCAAGCCCGGCTTACCGTCGACCGCTGACCCAGAAAGATCAACTGCTTAGCATTGTTTTGGGCCGGACGCTACGGATGGGCCTTCTCGGTGTGATCAGTGCCTTCTCGGTGTGATCAGTCAAGGCAGAATCTCGACGTACCCGTCGGTTCCGTGCACGCGGATCCGCTGCCCATCGGGGATCAGCCGGGTGGCATCTACCACACCGACGACGGCCGGCAAGCCGTACTCCCGTGCGATCACTGCGCCATGGGTCATCAGGCCTCCCACCTCCGTGACCAGGCCCGTGATCGCCACGAACAGCGGCGTCCAGCTGGGGTCCGTGTGGGCCGTGACCAGGATGTCGCCCGCTTCGAGATCGGCCTGCGCCATATCCAGGATGACGCGGGCCCGCCCCTCGATGACCCCGGCGGAGACCGGTAGGCCGACCAGGGCACCGGCCGGGACGTCGTCGCGTCGGTACGCCCCGGCGATGACCTCGCCATCCGATGTGAGCACCCGGGGCGGCGTGAGCGCTTGATACGACCTGAACGCGTCCTTGCGCCGGCCGATGAGCTGGTCATCCACGTGGTTCGCGCGCACGACGTCGTGGAGCTCTGGGAACCTCAGGTAGAAGATGTCCTCCTTCTCACGAAGCACGTGGGCCTGCACGAGGCGCTCGGCCTCTGCCAGCAAGGCCTGCTTGTACACGAAGTAGCGACTGACCATGCCGTACTTCGGGTACTCCCGGTACCCGATGAAGGTCCGCACCCGGTCGATCATCCGCTTGGCCTCTTCGGCCTTCCGCTCCCCGTCCGGCAGGGCCCGCAAGCGCTCCAGCACGTCCTGTTCCTTGTTCCACGCCTCCTGCCGCCCCTGCTCGAAGCGCCGCGCGCCGGCGCCCGCCTCGAGGTTCTTGATGTTGCCGAGGATCACGGGCACGAGCGTGGAGGGGCGTTCGCTCCAACGCGGCCGCGTGATGTCGATCTCACCGACGCAGCGCATGCCGTACTTGTCGAGCCACGCCTCGATGGCGTCTCGCGCTTCCCGCCCGCCCGAGAGCCTGGCCAGCTCGTCCAGGAAACCCTCGTCCTCGACGTGGCGCAAAAACGCCACTACGTCCGGATGCGGGCGGATCACGTCCGCGACGTCCAAGAGCGCCAGCCCCATCTCCGACGTGACGTTGTGGGGCACGGACTGCGTGAGCGTGTCCGCCGCGTTCTTCTCGCCCAGCCACGCCTGCAGCCGCTCGTTGAGCCACCCCGCGGCCTCCATCGCCGACATGAACACCTGATGGCTCTGCGGATCGAACAAGATCCGCTTCAGCTCCTGGATGTCCGCCTGGATGAAGTCGAGCAGCGCCTCTCCGGACTTCGTCCGGATGCCGCGTTCCGAGGCGGCGATGGATGCCTGGCTGCGCCCGATCAGCTCGGTGACGATGGCCGGATCGGTCTCGACCGGAGCTGGCGCGCCGCCAAACAGTGGCCCGGGGGGACCCTCGTCAGGGAGCGGCCGGATGAAGCCGTCGCGCTCGAGGATGGTCTGCAGCGCGTCCCCGGTCAGCGGATCGGATCTGCCCAGGGCCTCCAGGAGGCCGGCGCGGCTCGCCGGCGAGGCCAGCCTTTGGGTGACGTCGACGAACAGGCGGCCGCCGGCCTCGGCCATCGGCGCGGGGGTCGTCAGCTGCCAGAAGGACAGCCCGAGGGGCTTCATGGGGTCGGTCATCATCTGCTGATGACCGACGGAGACATAGACGTGGTTCTCCCGGTCGCCGGACTCGGGGATGGGGAACAGCGTGGTGATCGGCCGGCTCTG
>WNGF01011220.1_pt1 | contig 11158 bp, 9 predicted proteins | sample 5400641 | NCBI WGS metagenome assembly WNGF01 (sample SAMN13153371, study PRJNA577476) | soil metagenome | isolation source: 80 cm soil or saprolite under grassland replicate 2 | place: USA:California | collected 2016-06-15 | reverse complement strand
TGCAACTCGGTGACCGCCCGCTGCGGGACGAGCAACGCGCCATTCTTCGTGCTGGTGACGGCGCGAACTCTGGCGTATTGGCCGGGGCGCAACGTGTTCCCCGGATTCGGAAAGAGACCGGCGACTCGGATCGCGCCAGTCTTCTGATCCACCTGCCGGTCGGCCACAAAAAAGCGGCCCTTTTGCGGATACGTCGTCCCGTCGGCCAGGACCAATTCCAGTTCGAGCCCCCTGCTGGCCGCGTCTCGTTCGCTCTGCGTCGGATTACGTCTGGTGTAGTTGAGATACTCCAGCTCGCTCGGCGTGAAATAGACCTTGATAGGATCCACGGTCGAAATCGTCGTCAGCGTGCCGCTGTTCGGGCCGACCAGGTTGCCGACCTGGGTCTGAGCGATGCCCGCGATGCCGTCAATCAAAGAAGTGACCCGGGTGAAGCTCAGGTTGAGTTCGGCGGTTTGGTCCGTGGCCTTGGCCGCCTCGACCCCGGCCTTGGCCGCCACGATCGCCGCCTTCGCCGTCTCGACTCCGGCGCCTGACGCTTTGACTTGGGCCTTGGCGGCGAGATTGGCCTGTGCTGCGTTATCGAGTTCCTGATCGGTGATGGCCTTCTCCCTGGCGAGCGGGGCGTAGCGGTCCACGTCGAGCTGGGTCTTGCCCTGATTCGCCTCGGCCTGTGTGAGCTGCGCATGTGACTGTAAGAGTTGGCTATTGGCCTGCGCCAGTTGCCCCTCGGCCTTAGCCAGATCTCCCTTCGCTTGATCGAGCGCCGCTTGAAATGGTCTCGGACCGATCTCAAACAACAACTGGCCCATCCTGACGAAGGAGCCCTCGGTGTAATGCTGGCGGAGCAGGTAGCCGGAGACCTGCGCCTTGATCTCGGCGTTGACCATGCCGTCGAGCGTGCCGATCCATTCACTGTAAATCGGGACGTCCTTCTGCTCGACATCGACGACTGCGACTTCGGGCGGTCTTGGCGGGGGCGTCGTCGTTCCCTTGCTCTTCGAACTCCAGATGGCAATCAGCAGAATGACCAGCATCAAACCACCAGTCACCACGCCAATGCGCAGCTTATGTTTCGAGATAGTCTTCATTCTTTCCTCCTGGTAATGCGTTCGGTCATAGCGCCCGCGGGTTGCTTCTCCCATCCCGAAGCCAATCTCCGAAACGACTCGCGCTGCAGGGTGTCTGGTATTGGTCTGCGATGGACTTCGCGTGACTAAGCTGTGTCGCCGAACGCGGCGCCGGCGCATCATCCGAAAGAACAACCGCGCGTCAGGAGCTATTCAGTGTGTTGTCAGCAGCCGCTACGGTCTGTAAGTCCAGGATTGCTCTTCCTTCTTCACTTCTGTTTCGATCTCCTCAACGATCGCGTTCATCAGAACTCCGGCTGAGACCAACATAGCGCCCTGTCGCCGCATCCTGGTCAGAAGTTCTCGCCCATCGGAGTCAACGAAGGTCATCGCAGTCAAATCCACCACCATCGCCCAGGATGGTTCAGTAGCCAACAAGCTCTCCCAGAGCTTCTCTAATTCTTTCACCCACGGCCCTACCAGCTTCCCTTCAACAACGAGGCTTGGCGTCTGCGCCACATTGTTGATCGTAATTCTGAGCATCACTCGTTATCCTCCGGCTTCGCGCTCTCGCCACGAGCGAGCGCTGCCAAAGTCCTGTGGCGGCGCTCGCTCGTCTCGAAAGAGAGGACGGCGTCGTACCATGTTCCTTCTCCTGTTTGCTTCCTGCTTGGCGCCCCGCTACGGTCCGGGGCGCCGCGTAGCTGAAAAAATCCCTGTTACTGCCCACCGCAGCGCGCCGAGCGATCGCAGCGGAAGGTCAATGGCATAGCTCACGAGCGAAGAATGTCGACCCGACTTCGCCCTTGAGCTAGCTTCCGTTTTAACCCGGGTGAGAGCAACGGGTATGCCAGAAGAAAACGCGCCAGCGGAGCTGCGAATTTGTTGAAATAGAAATTGGGAGAATTGAGAAACTCGTGATTTTCACGAATCCGTTCGTGAAATCCCGATGAGCGGACTACTTTTCCAAGGGTCGGCGAAGCACGTCATGTTTGCGCGTTTTTCAGCAGCCGTGAGGGCGAGTACCGCGTGACGCTCCTTTTCATCAAAGAGGGTTTCAAGGCGAACGAGCGCTCGCGCGTAAGGTGGCAAATTGCAAATTTTCGGTTCAAAATATCTCGTAGGAATTACAGACCTGTGTCCGAAACGGCTTTGCGAATGGAGTCGTTATGGGAAAAGTCTAGTTCCGAGCGAACCCACTAACACAGATACGATTTCCGAATGGATGTTCGATCCGCAAACCGCAATCGACACGATTCCGCTATTGGTCATCTATGTTCTGCCGCATGTGTCGCTTGAGTTTGGAGGCTCATGATTGACTACGTAAATAGCGCTGCTCAGAAACGCCCACTTCTTCGAGAAGAATTACAGGTCGCTCTTAATCTGATTCCGGCGCATACCTGGTACGCTCTTCCGTCCGGCGCGATCACCTTCCTGAACGAACGAGGTTCGGATTACCTTGGTCTACCGAAGGACCATCCTCTCCGGTTCGGCATCGATACTGGCGCAGAGTGGGATTCTCATATCTCCTTTTTACATCCGGACGACTACGAAGAGGCCCGTAGAGTCTGGTCAACCTGTCTACATACGTGCTGCGCCGGCCAGGTGAGTTATCGAGTTCGCAACGCTGCGGGAGGGTACCGCTGGTTTCTCAGTCGCGCGGAACCCGTCCGGGCAAGCGATGGAACTCTGCTGTACTGGGTTGGGGTCAATCTCGACATTGAAGAGCGGAAGCAGGCAGAGTTCTACCTCACGGAGGGACAGCGGCTTGCGACAGAGCTTACCAACCCATTGATGACAGACGACTTACTGGAAAGCAAAGCCAGGCTTGAAGAAGCCCAACGCGTCGCCCATGTCGGCCACTGGGAATGGGATCTCGAGACGGATGTCGTGGTCTGGTCGGACGAAACCTACCGTATCTTTGGCCTAAGGCCGCAGGAACGTCCCATGGATTTAGCGACGGTACGCGCAATGGTCCACCCTGAAGACCGAGAGTCTCTCTACGATGGAGTGGACGAGGACCTTCTTGCCGGAGTGCGCCCCAATGCTGAATTTCGGATCGTTCGTCCCAGCGGGGAGGTGTGCACAGTCCACGCCCTAACATCTAGGCGCTGGAGCTCGACGCCGGGCGATTCGAAGAGAGACGCATTGGGACGGCCCTACAAATTGTTCGGTACCGTTCAGGACATCACTGAGCGCAGGCGCGCGGAGGAGGCCCTGCAGCGGACCCAGGCTCATTTTCGCGAAGCGCAGCGCCTCGCTCAAATGGGGAGTTGGACTTCCGACGGTTCAAGTTGCAATTGGTCTGACGAGCTGTACCAAATTTACGGATTTGACCAACGGAACGGGGTCCCAACGACTGAACAGTTTCTGGCCATCATCCACCCACAAGACCGAGCATCCATGGCTGATGCCATCAAGATGATGCTTGAGCAAAACCGTGGGTGCGACGTCACCACGCGAATTGTTCGGCCCGACGGCGAGCAACGCTACGTTCGCTGCGTGGGTGTTCCCGTCGTTGAACAAGGAGTTTTCAAAGGGTTCCTCGGTGTCGGCATGGACGTCACCGAGCAAGAGCAACTAACAGAGGAACTACGCCGGAGCGCGCAGGATCTCCGGGAAAGAGAGAGGGAGCTCCAGCAGATTCTTGACTTCGCGCCTCAACTTATGGGGGTATTCGGACCCAACCACGAACGTCTTTATGCCAACCGCGTCACGCTCGATTACCTAGGTCTGAATCTTGATGAGTGGCGGCAGATAGACTCGAGCGCTGACGCTCATCCTGATGATTTGGAACGGTATAACGCTCATGCGGCTCGTGCTTTTTCTACCGGCTCCGCTCACGAGGTCGAGATGCGGATACGTAAAGCTGACGGAAGTTATCGGTGGTTTCTGGTACGTTACAATCCGCTGCGCGACGAAAAGGGACAGGTCCTGCATTGGTATGTCGCGTGTACCGATATTGAAGACCGCAAGAGAGCCGAGGAGAGACTGCGACAGGAAAACGTCGCCCTGCGAGAGGAACTCGACAATGCCTCGATGTTCGAGGAAATCGTAGGAACTTCGCCGGCGCTGAAAGCGGTGCTTTCTCGCGTGTCCAAAGTCGCGGGCAGCGATTCGACAGTGCTCATCACCGGCGAGACAGGCGCCGGCAAGGAGCTCATCGCCCGCGCCGTTCACAAACAATCCCATAGGTCTGAACGCGCTTTCGTCAGTGTGAACTGCGCCGCGCTTGCGCCCTCACTGATTACCTCCGAATTGTTCGGCTATGAGAAGGGGGCCTTCACGGGAGCCACACAAAGACGGCTTGGCCGCTTCGAACTTGCCGACGGCGGAACGATTTTCCTGGATGAGGTGGGCGAACTCTCGCCCGACATTCAGGTCGCGTTACTGAGAGTGCTACAAGAACGCGAATTCGAGCGAGTCGGCGGAGGGCAACGCATCCGCGTCGACGTTCGCGTCATAGCCGCCACAAATCGTGATCTGAAGGCCGCCGTGGCCAATGGGACATTCCGCCAGGACCTGTTTTATCGTCTGAACGTGTTCCCCATCGAGATGCCGCCCCTCCGAGAACGGGAAGACGACATCCTGATGCTGGTCGAGTATTTCATTCAACGCTACGCCTCTCGGGCCGGCAAAAACTTCCGCTCGATCGACAAAAAGACTCTGGACTTGTTGCAGGCTTACGACTGGCCCGGCAACATCCGTGAGTTACAGAACATCATTGAGAGGTCCGTGATTCTAAGTTCCGGCGATGTTTTTTCAGTTGACGAATTGTGGTTGTCCAAAGAAGCCTTCATTCCGGCATCTCGGCCGGCGCCTCGGATTGAAGCGTCGGCGGGCCTTAACGGTAAGGTTGAGCCGCGCAGCGAGCGGGAGATTATCGAGGCGGCGCTGGCCGAGTCCAAAGGACGGGTTTCCGGACCATTGGGGGCGGCGGCTAGGCTTGGAATTCCACCCTCAACTCTAGACCACAAGATCAAAGTCTTAAAAATCAATAAATGGCAGTTCAAGTACCGCTAAACCCAGATCCTACTCACTAAATTCACTATACTCACCAAATTCACCATACTCACCAAAATTCACCAATTTCACGGCCAGACCTGAATTTATAAATCCAGTGATTCCAGTGGATGACGAGTGGCACAAAGTGTGCGGAACACATAACCGTCTCTCGGGGAAGAAGCGGAAGAGAGAGAGTGAACCGAAATCTTTCGATTGACCTCACAGGATCCCTGTGTGGGCATCAGAAATACCATTCGCAGATCGGAGTATGACCTCCTACACGGACGGCGCAAATTGGCGCGATGGTGGTTCGCAGATTGCGCGATCAGATTGGCGCGCGTTGGGAGTCCTTACTCTTGCCCTTGCTCTTGATGATGTATGCCATGGCGCCGAGGCGCACGCGAACGGCCTCGATTGAGCCTGAAAAAAGTCGGCCGGCAAACTGGAGGGAAGACCCATATGAAGGCGCTTGTAGTTAACGCGCTCGGGCGCGGGTTCGATTTCGAGGACGTGGACGTTGCCGATACTGTGTGCTACGTCGTGACCCGGCCACGGCGCGTCGCCGTCAACAAGATCCGGATACAGCCACCGAGCAGGAGGTGTAGTAATGTTGCTTCGCTCTAGCCGAACGGGCAGCGTGTTCGACCAGGCCGCGCCCAACGCAAACCGCATTCTGCGGTCAGTCACTGTAATTCTGGTCGCTTGTGGCGCCGGGCTATTGTTGATGAGTTTTGCGAGCCCCCGAGCGCAGCATGGGGACCGTGCGAGGACGCGAACGGAGGGCCTTGCCGCCTGGCAGCAGGTCTACTCTGTACTGACCAGTCCGCGCTGCATCAATTGCCATACCGCGACGAACTATCCTCAGCAGGGCGACGACCGGCAGCGTCATTTCGCCAATGTCGAACGTGGTCTACGCGGCCAGGGCGTTCCGGCGCTACAGTGCGTCTCCTGCCACCAGAAGGTCAACGCCGATAGCACCGGCGCGCCCGGCGGCCACGACTGGCATCTTGCGCCACTTTCGATGAAGTGGCAGGACCGGAACGATCAAATCTTGTCAAGCGCAGAGGTCTGCCGGGCGGTCACGGACCGATCGAAGAACCACAACCTGGACGGCCCCGGTCTATTGAAGCATCACACCGAAGAGCCGCTCGTACTTTGGGCCTGGCATCCCGGCCGCCGGCCAGACGGCAGCCTGCGCACTGTGCCGCCGCTTACGCACGAGCAGTTCGTCGAGGCTACACGCCGGTGGGTAGAGGCCGGAATGCCCTGCCCGCAAGCGCCCTGAAACAGGAGGATCATCATGGAGACCTATACAATCACGGTAAACGGTCAAACGAAGGAGGTGACCGTGGACCCAGGCGCCCCGTTGCTCTGGGCGTTGCGCGAAGAGCTCAAGCTGACCGGGACCAAGTATGGATGCGGCATCGGCGCCTGTGGAGCCTGTACTGTGCATCTCGGCGGAGTGGCGACGCGCTCCTGTCTCGTTCCTGTTTCCATGGTCGGAAACCGACCGATCATCACGATCGAAGCTATGGCGGAAGACCCGGTCGGCCGCATCGTGCGGGACTCCTGGGTCTCGCTGGATGTCGTGCAGTGCGGGTACTGCCAGAGCGGGCAGATCATGAGTGCCGTGGCTCTGCTCAAGAGCGTTCCCCGGCCCACAGACAAGAACATCGAGGAGTCGATGGGCGGAAATCTCTGTCGCTGCGGCGCCTACTTCCGCATTCGCGAGGCCATCAGGGCGGCTTCTCGGCAGCTTGAGGGAGGTGTTAGATGATGCCGGCAATTCAAGTCGCGACTGGTTCGCAGCTCAGCCGGAGAGGATTTATAAAGGCGTCCGCGCTGGCGACCGGGGGGGCTGATGGTGGCGCTCTACCTCGATCCTCCGGCGGCCGCGCAGGAGGGCGCCCCGCCACCTCCCAGAACCTATCCGCCGGACGCCTTCGTGCAGATCCTGCCGGATGGGAAGATAGTTATCACAGTGAACCGGCTGGAAGTGGGGCAGGGCGCACAAACGGCGCTGCCGATGATCCTGGCTGACGAGTTGGACGCCGACTGGTCTCAAGTAACCGCACAACTTGCCCCTGCCGGCGAACTCTACAAGGATCCCTTAATCGGGATTCAGATGATCGGCGGATCTTGTTCTATCCCCAATTCGTTCCAGCAGTATCGCGAGTTGGGAGCCAAGACGCGGGCGATGCTGATCGCCACCGCGGCGGACCGCTGGGGCGTTACAGCAGACCAATGCCGTACGAAAGACAGCGTGGTGTACGGCCCGGGAAACCGTTCCGCTCGCTATGCTGAGTTGACGGAGGATGCAGTTCGCAGGCCGGCGCCGGCGGTCGTGCAGCTCAAGAGCGCATCACAGTTTCGCCTTATCGGCAAACCCGTGCGGCGGCTCGACAGCCGCGCGAAGTGCGACGGATCCCATAAGTTCAGCCTCGATCTGGATCTGCCGGGAATGCTCATCGCGCTCCTGGCGCGCCCACCGGTCTTCGGCGGCCGTGTACGCGGGGTTGATGATCGCGAAGCGCGTAATGTTTCCGGAGTGCGGGACATCTTCGAAATCCCGCTTGTGAGCGGAAGCGCCATCGCGGTGGTGGCCGACCGTTTCTGGGCCGCCAAGCAAGCGCGAGACCGAATGAAAGTCGATTGGGACTTATCGGGCATCGACCATCCGGACAGTTTGCAGTTGTTCGCCAGGTACACAGAGCTAGCGAAAACGCCTGGCAATGTCGCAGTCAGGCTGGGCGATGAGCACGCGATAGACCAAATCCCGGCCTCTGATCGTATTCAAGCCGAGTACGAGTTTCCTTACTTGGCCCACGCGCCGATGGAGCCGATCAACCTTACCGTCCGCAACGATAGGGACCGAGCGGAGGCCTGGGTCCCATCTCAAATCCCGACGTGGGAACAAGCCGCCCTCGCGGAAGTACTGGGGCTAAAACCGGAGCAGGTCACGTATCATGTGCTCTCCGCCGGCGGCTCATTCGGGAGACGCGGGACGACGGACTCGCACTTCGTGCGCGAGGCGGCAGCTATTGCCAAGCGCCTGCCCGGCGCACCCGTTAAGCTGATCTACACCCGCGAAGACGACATGAAGTCCGGTTACTATCGTCCCATGTTTGTTCATCGTGTTGAGGTAGGGATCGGTCCGGACGGGATGCCCATCGCGTGGAAACACGTGATTGTCGGACAGTCCTTCGTGATCGGTACCGGCGCCCCCCAAGAGGCAATTCTGGTTAAAAATGGAGTCGACAAACTGGCTACTGAAGGAACCGACGATTCTCCCTACACATTTCCGAATATGCACGTCTCCGTGCATCATCCGAAGGTAAATGTTCCGACGCTGTCTCACCGATCCGTCGGTTACGGTCACAACAGCTTCGTGAGGGAGACCTTGCTCGATGAGCTGGCCACGCGCGGCAAGTACGATCCAATCGCTTACCGGCTAAAACTGCTCAAGCCGGACGCCAAGAAGTTCCGCACATCGCTTACCCTTCTGGATCAAAAGAGCGGCTGGCGTCATCGGCTTCCATGGAATCATGCTTCCGGCATCGCCTGCAGCGAATATAACAGCACGTGCGTGGCGTGCGCGGTCGAGGTCTCGATTGAGAATAAGCGTCCAAGAATTCACCGCGCGACGCTCGCGGTCGATTGCGGTTTGGCCGTGAATCCCCTGTCGATTGAGAACCAGATGCAGGGAGGTCTGGTCTTCGGCCTGACCCAGCTAATGGCAAACGGAGCGATTACGCTGAAAGACGGGCGCGTTGAACAAAGCAACTTCGACCGGTACGCGCCGCCCTATATGCCCGACGCGCCGGTATCGATCGACGTCCACATCGTGCCCAGCGCCGAGCAGCCAACCGGCGTCGGCGAACCACCCGTACCTGTGATCGCGCCGGCCGTCGTCAATGCTCTCTTTCGATTGACTGGAAAGAGGTATCGGAGCCTACCGTTGACGACCGTGTAACGACGAGGCGAACGCACATGGTCCGGGGTGTCGGTGATTCAGCCCGGCTGCATGCTTGACGATCAGCAGGCGCCGCTCGACGGGTTCAAGCACTCCGGCCTCGGCCGCGAATTCGGTACGTTCGGGATCGAGGCGTTTCTCGAACCGAAGGCGATCCTCGAGTCCTAAGGAGAACTCTCAACAGCAAGCGCGTATCGCTGATTGGCCGCGTTACGCTGGGCGACGAAGAGGACACGCGGCGCGCCATTGCGGCGGCCAAGCGCGCGTTCGCAACTTACGGCCGGTCAACAAAGGAAGAGCGCGCAAAGATTTTACGCCGGCTGTATGAGGCCGCTTCGGCGCGACTCAACGATCTGACAGCCGCTATGGTAGAAGAATACGGCGGAGTCATTCAGTTCGCCTGGCCGATCGTGCAGTCGGGCGTCAACGCGTTTCTGGCCGCCGAAAAGGCGCTTCAAGAGATGCCGTGGACACGCGGCTGGGACAAGACGGCGGTGACCTTGGAACCGGTTGGCGTGGCCGGTTTGATTACCGCGTGGAATGCGAACGCGCTGTTCATCTGCCTCAAGCTGGCCTCGGCTGTCGCCGCGGGTTGCACGGTCATCATCAAGCCCAGCGAGTTAAGCTCACTGCAGACGCAGGTTTTGGTTGAGGCTCTGCACGAGGCCAAACTGCCGAAGGGACTTCTCAACGTCGTCACCGGCCTCGGCAATGTCGTCGGGGCTGAGCTCGTACGCAATCCGGACGTTGCAAAGATTTCTTTCACGGGTTCCGTCGCCGTTGGCGAGACGATCATGCGCGATGGCGCCGCGACAATGAAGCGTGTCACGCTCGAGTTGGGCGGCAAATCGCCCACGATCCTGCTCGATGACGCCGCGCTCGACCAGGCCATTCCAACAGCTCTCACAATGGCTTTTCTAAACAGTGGCCAAGCTTGCGCCGCCGGAACGCGGCTTCTTGTATCGAAAAGCCGGCTCGACGAGGTGAAGCAGGCCATACGGGATGCGATGCGCGATTTTACGGTCGGCGATCCGGCCGATCCCAAAACCGCCGTTGGACCGATGGTATCGCAAAAACAGTATGAGCGCGTGCAATCCTACATCCGCAAGGGCATTGAGGAAGGCGCCGAGGTGCTGGTCGGAGGCGAAGGACATCCGGAAGGACTCGAGGCGGGCTACTTCGTCAAGCCCACGGTGTTCGTCAACGTGACGAACGACATGACGATCGCTCAGGAAGAGATTTTCGGCCCTGTGCTCAGTGTGATCGCCTACGACTCCGAGGACGAAGCGATACGGATCGCTAACGACTCCAAATATGGTCTTCACGCCGGCGTCATCGGTACCGACCTTTCGCGCGCACGCCGCGTGGCCTCTCACTTGCGGGCCGGCCGCGTCGTGATCAACGGCATGACCGACGATCCACAAGCGCCCTGGGGCGGATTCAAATTTTCCGGCGTCGGCCGCGAATACGGCAGGTATGGAATCGAGGCGTTTCTCGAGCCGAAGGCGATCCTCGGGTGACCGCATTTGCCGCGCCTGAACGAATCGAACAAGGAGACCAACTCATGAGCAAGCACGGCGCTATCTCCCCAACCGAAGCCGCGGATCGCCTCGCTATCCGGGAACTCGTCGAAGCCTACGCGCACTGCGCCGATCGTCGCGACGCGAAAGGTCAGATGTCTCTCTTTACCGAAGACGCCCACTTTGTGGTGTACATGAACGCCAAGGATTCGACGCCCTCACAGGAGCTACACTCGCGCGAGGCGCTCGCCCCGGTCATCGCAGAGCTGAACAAGTACGACGCCACCACGCACTTCGTCGGACAGAGCACGATCTTCACCCTCACCGCCGACCAAGCCACCGGGGAAGCCTATTGCTTGGCGCATCACGTCACAGCAAGCGGTGAGAGGCGGCGATTGATGGTCGCCTCACTTCGTTACTACGATACCTTCGTGAAGACGGACGGAGCCTGGCTTTTTGCGGAGCGCCAGCTCTATGTGGATTGGGTTGACGAGCGAGCATTGTCATGAGCATTCCGGCGGGACAGAGACGTCTTGTCATCGTGGGGGCGACCGGCATGGTTGGCGGCTATGCCCTTCGCTACGCGCTCG
>WNGF01028034.1_pt1 | contig 11159 bp, 13 predicted proteins | sample 5400641 | NCBI WGS metagenome assembly WNGF01 (sample SAMN13153371, study PRJNA577476) | soil metagenome | isolation source: 80 cm soil or saprolite under grassland replicate 2 | place: USA:California | collected 2016-06-15 | reverse complement strand
TGAGATTCGTGTCGAGCACCAGCCGGAAATCATCGAGCGACATCTCGTGGACGCTGGCGCGCCGGATCATCCCCGCATTGTTGATCACGGCGGCTGGCGGTCCGAGCGCGTCGAGCACGCGGGCCGCAGCAGATCTCACCTCGCCCTGCGCGGTGACGTCGCATCGTATCGGTAGAGCTGACACGCCATGGCTCGTGGCAAGGTCGGCAACCGATGCGAGGTCTGCGGTCGTGCGCGCGAGCAGTGCCACGTGGATGCCGCGTGTCGCGAATGCCAGCGCCGTGGCCTTGCCGATTCCGCGGCTCGCTCCGGTGACGACGACCGCACTCACGGCGGCTTGCCCCCCATCGTGCTCGCTGGTGGCACGGCGAGCGCGGTGAGCGCGAGGTCGCGGTCCGGTCCCGGCACTTCGAAGGTGCCGGCAAACGCGATGGTCTCGACGACGGCGGAGCTTTGGCGCTCGCCTCGCGAGGCGAGACAGCTGTGTGACAGCGACAGCTTGCAGGCCGCGCCACGCGCCCCCAGGTGCTCGACGAGCGCGTGGGCGACGCCCGCTCCCGCCGTCTCCTGCAGCGTGAGCCGATGGGTGAACGCATCGACCAATCGTGCCAGCGTACCCAAGCCGGCGACGCGAGCGGAGGGAAGGTAAAGCACGGTGGCCGTGCCGCGCGCAGGGAGCAGATGATGGGGGCAGACGGTGGAGACGACGAGATCGCGCACGCTGACGATGCCCGCCGGCTCTTTAGGTGCCGGTGACGATTCTGCATCGAGGAGACGAGCGACGTCGATGTCGTACCCATCGACGAGCTCGTTTTCCCAGGCGTCGGCGACGCGCGCAGGCGTGCCCTCGAGCTCCGGGTCGCGATCGGGATCGCGGCCCAAGGCGCGGAGGAACGCACGGACGGCCTTTTCGGCTTCACGCCTGTCGACGGGCATCGCTAGTTCAGCAATTTTTGACGAGCTGCGGGCCCGAGCGGTTTGCGACCCGAGTAGCCGCTATCGAGCTCGTGAAAGAAGTCGATCCGCTCTTCGCCGTAACGCCAGCAAAGCCACACGGTCCGACCGTCGAGATGACCATAAAAATCGATGAGCCCCGTCCTGGCATCCTTGACCACGGCGCCGAGCGAGGCGACTTCCTGCCACCCCTCTTCGTAGGCGGCGATTCGTTCCATCAGATCCGTCTTGAGCTCGCGCACCTCGGCCGTGTCGTCCTCGGCGATCTCCAGATCCTGCAGATTGCGTCCGACCAGCCTCGTCAGACGTCGCAGACGGTCTTCGATCTCGCTCTGCCGGAGCATTTGTCGGCCGACGAGCCGATGGAGCGTCGGCACGAGGGCATTGGCTTCTTCGAGGGTAAAAACGCGTGGCTGGGCCATGGGGGTGCCGAGGCGGCACAGCCTGATCCTGCGCCATTGGGTGGAGGGGTCAAGGGGGACTTTCATGCTGGGTTCAGGAAAGCCACGTTTACGCTATCGTTGATCTGTGTCACTCGGCGCGGGCCCTCGGCCCAAGCCTGCAACGCGCTCACGGAGGACCTATGCGCACCCGCCTTGTCCAGCTTGCTGTCGCCGTTCTCGCGATGCCCCTTTTCGCATGCTCGAAGATGGATCCAAAAGAGTGCACGAAGCTTCGCGACACCGCATTCGAGCTCATCAACACGGCCAACGTCTGCACCGCCGACGCGGAGTGTAAGCCGAGCGAATGGCCTGGCTGCTCCAAGCCCGTCAACGTGCAGAACTTCGACAAGATGCATGCGATGATGGAGAGCTTCAAGAAAGGCAAGTGCGAGGAAAAACTGCCGCAATGCAAGCCTTATCGAATCGATGGGTGCTTCGCACGCGCGGCTCCGCCGCGCATCGCGGCACTAGACTGTTTTTCCTGGGCTCCGCCCAGACCCGAAATTCGCTCCGCGAATTTCCTAGTGCATCGTTTCGATCGAAACGATGCACTAGCTGCGCATCGCCTGCATCGGATCGAGAATGGCCGCGCGCCAGGCGGGAACAATCGCGACCGAAACGAAGGGAACGAGCACCATCGCAGCAAGGCCGAGAAGATCGGCGGGATCGATGGTAGGAGTCAAACGAAGCGTCGGGTACAGCACGCTCCAACCGGATAGCACCTCGCGCAAGAGCGGCGCCCCGAGCAGGAACACCCACGCGTACGCGACCGCGATGCCGGCCGCTACGGCGACGACACCCACCAAAACCGATTCGTAGAGCTTCGCGTAGAGCACGTCTGCAGTGGACCATCCCACTGCCTTCTGCACGGCGATTTCGCGGCGTTCGGATGCGCCTACGCCGCCCAGACGATCCCATGCGAGGATGAGCATCGCCAAAACGGCGGGAAGCGAAGCGGCCAGCACGATCCCGGCGCGCCGGCCGTACGTGAGACGATACGTGCGCGAAAGAATCCGCTTATCGAGCACGCGCAGTTCCGGCTCCTTGTCGAGAATGGCACGCGACACGACCGTAGCCTCTTCGGGGTTGGCGAGATCGATGGCGATGTCCGTCGCCCTGCCGGTGGGCACGCCGAGGATCGCTCGCGCATCGTCGACGTCGAGCAACACGACGTCACTCGTAAAGAGCGCTACCGGAGAGTCGAACACGCCGACCACCGTCAGCGTGGGAGCGTCCTCGCGCGGCGAGGGGAGCCCGATGACGTCACCGCTTTCCACGTGCAGCAGATCAGCGAGGCTCTTGCCGAGCACGGCGGCGCCGCGTTCGCCCGGGCGAGCGTCGCGTCCGCTGCGGAGCACCCCTTTCACGGCGGCGAGATCGACGCCTTCCGAGCGGCGCCCCACCACCGTGATGTTGGCGCGGAGCGATGGGATGAACACATAGCCCCAGACGCGAGGCTCGGCTCGCCGCACACCGGGCAGCTTGGTCACGAACGAAATGACGGCGGGGTCGATCAGGCCGGGTCGGCCGCCGGTGAGGCTCTGCACGACGATGTCCGGTTGTGTGCGGCGCGCCCGCTCGGCTTCGCCCCGCAGCGCGGCCGTAGCGAACAGCACTCCTGCCAACAAGGTGACCGTCGTTGCCAGCGCTCCCGAGAGCGCGGCCGTGCGTCCGGGCCGGCGCGCGAGCGCGCCCCACGCGAACGAGAAGAGTGCCAGGTGCGAACGTGGCTTCACTGGGGAGAGGCTTGTCCGAGCGGTTTGGGCGACGGCTCGCGGCGCGGCGCCTGCTCGACGACGGCGGCATAGACGTCGATGGGCGGCGCGAGCGCCGCTCCCGCGGGATCGAGATCCGGCGACGCGGGCGCGTCGCTGAACGCCGCGCCGGGCTCCTCGAGCGACGGAAAGCGAAGGTGGCGAGCCGCTCCCGCCAACGAAAGATCGGCAGCTGGCAAGACCCGCGTCACGGCCGCGACAGCCGCCTCGTCGTGCTCGCGATCGTGAATGCGCGTGCGCGCGTGCAGAGCGAACCCTGCGAGGACGGCCGCCTCGGTGGCGAGGATCGCGAGAGGAATGCGAAAGGAGATCATTGCGACCAGATGAACATGAAAATCTTGGTCAGGAAAAAATCGGCGATGAGGATGGTAATCGATATGACGACGACCGAGCGAGTGGTCGATCGCCCGACTCCTTCCGTGCCGCCCGTCGTGATGAGACCGAAGTAGCAGCCGACGAGCGCGATGATCGCGCCGAAAACGGGACATTTGCAGATTCCGCTCAGGAAATCCTGCATGGTCAGCGTATCGAGCGCCGTCGTGAGAAAAAAGCCCGCCGATACGTTGAATTGACTGCTCGTCACGATCATGGCGCCCGAAAATCCGAGGACCAGCGCGAAGGTGGCGAGAATGGGCATCACGAGGACCGAGGCGATGAGCCGCGGGACCACGAGTTTCTTGATGGGGTCGGCTCCCAGCGCGTAGATGGCGTCGATCTGCTCGGTGACGGCCATCGAGCCGACCTCGGCCGTCATGCCGGAGCCAATGCGTCCCCCCACGATGACGGCGGTGAGCGTCGGCGCCAGCTCGCGCGCGAAGGAGAGACCCACCACGCGCCCCGTGTACTCCATCCCGCCGAACTTCTGCAGACCGAAGGCGAATTGTACCGCCATGACCATGCCGATAAAGACCGCCGTCACCGAAGCAATTCCGACCGACCGCACGCCGAGGTACTCCATCTGGTAGAGGACCGCGCGAAGCTCGAGTGGCCGGCGGAACATCGCGCCGAGCGACTGCTTGAAAATGACGCTGATGCGCCCGAGGTGCGAGAGAAGCCCTACCACGCGGGCCCCGACTGCTTCGACCAAGGTCGGCTCGGGCGGAGGTGCCGGTACGCCGGGCGGAAGGGACAGGCGCCCGGGCGGAGCCGAGAGCCGATCGACCGGCGGGTGGGGCGGTGACTGGCTGCTCGATCGGGTCAGCGACATTGCCTAATCCGCCTGAGCCAGCGTGTGAAAGCCGCCCACGAAGTTCTCGAACGCTGCGCGATTGGTCTCGAAAGTGTGCGGCGCCGAAATGGATACGAAATCGTAGACGCAGCCGTCCTTCTTCAGGACGAAGACGTTGAACATCTTGGGTACACCGTCCAGTTTGGCGCGCAGGATGGTGTGCATTGCCTCGCGACCGTCCATGGAAACCGTCTTCTGTTCGATCGTTTCGCGCTCCGTAAAAGTCATGAAAAGGTGTCGCGTCAGCGCGAGCAGAGGGACGTCGTCGCCGTCCTTACCACAGCGGGCGTTGACGAGCACCGTCGCCTCCCCTGTCTCGTCACGAAAGGCGAGCCGAGCATTTTCTACCGAAAGAGGCCTCCACCGTGCGGGCATCTCCCCCAAGCGGAAGGCAAGCCCATCGCCGCGGTACACATCACCGCGCAGCACAGGGCCCGAGCAGGCCAGCAGCACCGGTAGCGTGAGGAGAAGGGAGTTTCGGCGGCTCACCAGGTCTGCGACGTTATCATGCGAGCGGCCGCGCGGAGCGGGTTCGTGGCAAACGGCCCCGGTCACCCCCCATCCGCCTCGCAGGCCGGCCCGGAGAGAAATCGTGGCGGCGGACGCCCTTCCGTCCGACGTTTGGTCGCGAATGTTCATTCCCGTTCGCGACCGGTTACCCACCCGACGGTTTCCGTTCATCAACTATCTGATCATCGTGGCGAACGTGCTCGTCTTCCTTTGGGAGCAGGCCCTTGCCGAGTCGGGCTACGAAGACATCGGCAACGTGCTCGGGTTCGTTCCGCACATGTTCGTCGTCGATCCGGTCACGACCACGCCGACCATCTTCACGAGTATGTTCATGCATGGCAGTTGGGCACACCTGGGATCCAACATGCTCGCTCTCTGGATTTTCGGCGACAACATCGAAGACGCCGTGGGGCACTTTCGCTACGTCGTGTTCTATCTGATGGGGGGTGTCGCCGCCGCCATCACACAAATGGCGATGGATCCCAACTCGACGATTCCCATGGTCGGTGCTTCCGGCGCCATCGCGGCGGTGATGGCTGCGTACCTGATGCTCTATCCGACGTCGCCCATCACGGTGCTCAACCTGGTTCCGTTTCTGTGGCTGTTCGTCGGTTTGTTGCCCGAGCTTCCGGCGTGGTTTATCGCGCTCGAGTTTTTCGTAGTCAATCTCCTTTCGGGTATGAGCGCGCTCGCCTCGGCGCGTCACGGGATGGGAGGCATTGCCTTCTTCGCCCACGTCGGCGGCTTCATCGCCGGTTTCGTTCTGGTGCGGTTTTTCATGATCGGACGCACCAAGCAGCAATCGGATCGATGGAGCGGTTGGCGACCACCTCCGCGCAGGCGGGCGAGCGAGTGGGACGACTCGCGTTACTATCGATGACGCGAGTCGATGTTGGGGGTAGCCGCGCGGGGTGATATATCGTTCGCGATGCCCCTTCGTATCTACAACACGCTCTCCCGCACCGCCGAGGTCTTCGTTCCGAAGCGTCCGGCAGAGGTGCGCGTGTACGTGTGCGGAATGACGCCCTACGACTACGCGCACGTCGGCAATGCGCGATCGGCGGTGGCCTTCGATGTCTTGATTCGACATCTTCGGGCGCGGGGTTATCAGGTTACCTACGTGCGCAACATCACCGACGTCGACGACAAGATCATCGACCGCGCTCGGAAAAACGGCGAGAGCCCTCTCGAGCTGTCAGGCCGCATGGCGCCGATTTATCAAGCGGACATGCGCGAGCTCGGTTGTGCCGACCCTACGTTCGAGCCGAAGGTAAGTGAAAGCATTCCAGCCATCATCGATCTCATCGAAAAAATCATCGCTCGTGGGCACGGCTACGAGGTCAAAACCGCCTCCGGCGCTCGCGACGTGTACTTCTCGGTACGCAGCTTTCCCGGCTACGGCAAGTTGTCCCGACGCAACCTGGACGATCTCGAAGTCGGGGCCAGGGTCGAGCCCGGCGAGAACAAGCGGGACCCGTTCGACTTCGCCCTCTGGAAAGGTTGCACCGAGGACGCTTGGGGTTGGCCGAGCCCGTGGGGCAAAGGGCGCCCGGGGTGGCATATCGAATGCTCCGCCATGTGCCAGTCGCTGCTCGGGTCCGAGGTCGACATCCACGGCGGCGGCATGGATCTCATCTTCCCCCACCACGAGAACGAGATCGCGCAGAGCGAGTCGGGGTGCCCGGACCAGGTGCCGTTCGTGCGCGTCTGGATGCACAACGGCTTCGTGAACGTGGACAAGGAGAAGATGAGCAAGTCGCTCGGCAACATCGTCAAACCGCGCGACGTGTACGCTAACAACGATCCCGAAGCATTGCGCTACCTGTTTCTCAGCGTGCATTATCGCGGTCCGCTCTCGTTCGACATCGAACAACGTGAGGACGGGCGCATCCTATTTCCCGGTGTCGACGAAGCCGAGCGTCGCGTGGACTACTTCTATTCGACGCTCGAACGCCTCGAAGCGCACATCCGAGCGGGTGACTCCGATGCCGTGCCGAAAGAACTGGCGACGTATCGCGAGACGATCGACCAAGCGTTCGAGCGAGTCCTTCGCGCGCTCGACGACGACCTGAACACTCCGGTCGCCTTGGCGCACGTCGGCGAGCTTGTCACCGTCGCCAACGAGCTGTGCGATTGGATTCAAAAGCGCAAAAAAGACGTCAAGGTGGTCGAGCACGGCGGCATGCTGGCCCGACGCGCGAGGCCGAGCTGATGACACTCGGTGTGGAGATTGCCGATTCGCCCCAGGGCAGCCGATGGAGCCTTCGCGTCTGACTCGGCGGTGAGGTGGCTACGTCTTTGGGCGGGCGGCACCGGGACCGGGTGCGCTGGCACCCTGACCCTGGATATTCTCGCCCATTTGCCCGGTGCTCTCGCGCCGCTCCTCCTCCGTCCATTGGGGATCGGCCGCCTGCTCCCGTTGGAGCACGCTACGGATGCGCCGGCCGATGCGCCACGCAAGTCCCTTCTTTCTTGCCGTGTTTCGCTGCGCAATCGTCATGGTTCCTCCCACGGATTTTCGACGGACCTACATGAAGCATGCGCCGTGCCTCCTACCAAACTGTGGGTTTCGGGGGCACGTCGTGCGTCGCGGCCCCGTGCAAACTTCCGGCTCAAGCCAGGGGTACCGGCACCGTAAACTTGTCAAGACAAGATCGCTCGAAATGATGATCGAACGGAGCCCGAGCAAGTGACGTTTGCCTTCCCCGCCGACCCTACGACTATCGATGTGGAAGGGTTTCATGTTCTCGCGTCGGACTACAACCACACCGCCTTCACATACGGCGCGCTCTTCGCCGTGCTGTGGCACGTCGACACCCTGGCCGCTCCGGTCAACGTCGTCTCTCGCATGATTGGCGAGTTCGCAGCGCAGCAGCCGCGCAACCGTATCGGTCTGCTCGGCGTGGTCGAAGCCAATGGGAATTTGCCTCCCGCCGATGCGCGAGCCGCACTGTCGCGTCTGCTCCAAGTCAACTCACCTTGGTTGATTCGCTCCGCCGTTGCTTTCGAGGGCTCGGGGTTCAAAGCAGCCGCCGTTCGCGGGGCGGCAACCGGCATCGCGCTGCTGTCTCGGCAAAACTTTCCTCATCGCATCTTTGGCGGCGTGAGCGCGGCCACGGCGTGGCTGGCCGAAGGACTCGCCGCGGAGCTCGGTATCTCCGCGAATGGAGAAGAGCTCGCGGCCGTCATCGCCCAGGTTCGCGCGCTGCGCTAGGAAATTCGCGGAGCGAATTCGGGTCTGGGCGAAGCCCAGGGAAACAGTCTAGTGCCGCCCGGCGGAAGTTCAGGCAGAGATTGCTGCTCCGAGCTTGGACATCGGGCGACGGCGCCGGAGGCGCCGCGAGGGTGGGGCCCCATTCCGAATCCCGCGGCCGCCCGGCGGCAGATGGGACGGTCCACGAGCGGGGCTCGACGCCTTTCCGTGTCAGACGCCGATGAATAGTCGGTGCGCGAAGTTTCGCTCGAGCTTCGCCCGGAGCACCTTGTTTGCGGCGGCCTCGATGTCGTACTCGATGCGCTTGAACTCGAAACGCTTCGTTTCCGTGTCGAAGACCGTGAAGCTTGCCCGATTGTCGTAATCGCGCGGCTGCCCCACCGAACCGACGCTCACCACGTAGCGGCGGTCGGGTTCGAGCGTGAAGTCGGCGACAGCGAGCTCTTCGACGCTGTAAGGTGTGAGCGCGAAGACCTTGCACAGGTGCGAGTGGCCAATCACGGTCAAATGCCCGAGCTCGTCCCAGATGGGCAAAAGCTCGCGCGCCTGCTCGGGCGCGAAGATGTACTCGAACTCCTCGATGCGGACGGGCGAGCCGTGGCATAGGTGCACATCGAGCTCGGAAAGCTTGTCGATGTACGGCAGCTGCCTCAGCCAATCCATGTTGTCCGGTGAAAGGACCGCGGCGTGCGCGTCGAGCGCGTGGCGAGCCGCCTCGTAATAATAGGAATAATCCATGCGGCCGGCGACAGCGGCGTCGTGATTGCCGAGAATCGTGCGCCTGGCGATCGTGCGGACGAGGTCGGCGCACTCGTTGGGCGATCCCCCATATCCAACGGTATCGCCGAGGCAGTAATAAACGTCGATGTGCTCGGCACGGTACGCTTCGAGGACCGCGCTCAGCGCCTCGTAGTTGGCATGGACGTCGCTGAAGATGCCCAAACGCATATGGAATGTCATCTTAGCACCAGTTCTTGCCGCCCCGCTGCCATATCGTCGTGCGGTCGTCACCTGGTCGGCTCGACTTGCTCCCCCGCCTGACGGGTTATACATGTGGGTCCGATGATGAACCCTTCCGAACCTCCCGAGCGAGATCAAAACGGGGCTTCTGCCACGGATGCGCCGGAGCCGCCGTTCATGGAGGCGCGTGTCGTGTCGCTCGACGGGGTCCCGGCTCCACCCGTCGCGGTGGCCGAGCTTGCAGCCGGATGCGTGCGCTTCGTGGAGGCCGCGCTCGGCGTCCGACTCGATTTCGAGCCGGAGACGCTTCCGGTGCTGGACCACTACGTAGCGACCCGGCGCGAGGAACTTGTGGCCAAACCGGAGATGATGCCGCTCGTGGCGAGGGCGGCGGGAGCCTACTTCGGAGAGGTGGTCCGGCGCCGCGTGAGCTCGTTCTGGCGCATGTCGTCCCATGATCCCGGGGAATGGGATCTGTGCCTCGAGCCCGTGTATCTCGCCTTCAATCCGCTCGCCGTCGCCTACGACGCCATTACCCATGGCGACGAAGAAGGACCGACGGCCCATCTTCAGCTCGACGACGAGGACCGCGAGGCGGTGGAAGCACGGTTCGCCGATCTCCCTCCCGCAGCCGACGAAGAGTTTTATTCGTTTTCGCTGCGTTTCGAGGTTCTCGAGATCGCAGCCGACGCGATCAAAGCGCGCATGATTGCATCGGGTCTCGGCGACGTCGGATTCTCTTCAGCCGATTACGAATGAACGAGCGGCGGCTCTCTCGGTGCTCAACGGTCGCGGCTACTCTCCGGTAGGCCGATCGCGACACGCGCGGGGACTTCGACGCTGCTCGGCGGGTCGACGACGTCGCCCAAAAATGTCCTCCATTGCAGCGCATAGCGACCCTTGAGAGCACCTTGAACCAGCTGTTCGCGGTTGGGAGCCACCCAGGCAATGGGAATACCGTCCAAGAAGACGTAGCGCAGAAAGTCGGTGCCGTTGTAGAGCAAAAGCCCATCGCTCGGGGCTCCCGACGCTGCGCCGCCGGTCATGCTATTCGATGAGCCCCCGCTCGCGTCGCTCGCGTTGTTTGCCGGGGCGGTGACGTCGATCGCGCGCAGCCGAAAACCCGCGAGCTCGTCACGGGTCAAGAAGACACCGTTCGCACTAGGCGGCAAATCCGCAACCGTGAAGTCGCCCCCCGAAGGGGGCACCAGCAAGAGACCCGACGAGAAATCGACGCGGTCGGCAATTGCCGACACTTCGAAGGCGACGCTTCCGCCGGACGGCCAATTGAATTGCGCGCGAAGCGGCACTTCGTCCGAACCGCAAGGAGCTGCCGAGGGATCGATGGCAATCATCTCGCAGAGAAGTCGACAGAGCAGGATCCCACCTTCGCCGACGCTGGCGATCTTCGCCTGTTCGAGGGCAAGTTTGCCCGTCCTCGTGGCAAGATCCCATTTGCGCGTCGCGTAGCCACTGCGCCGCGCTCCTTCGCCGACGCCCACCGTCTGCGGTCTCACGAGGGGCGTTGCATCGACGCGCCGTTCGCCGAGCAGGGTTCGCACGGCCCCGGGCGGGAGCACGCGATATTGCGAGCCGTTCGGCCAGACGAGCACGTGGCCATAGCGATCGACGCGCGCGCGAATTTCCGATCCCTGACCGAGCGGAAGGGCACGCGAATCGAGCGTGACCCTCATCCGGCCGACGCTGGCCAAATCGATGTTCATACGAAAAGCGGTGAGCTTTCGCGCCGCCTCGATGCCCGGCTGATTCACCTCGGCCGCCTTCGGCACGGGGGCGCTTTCCGGATAACGCCACTCTCCCTCGAGCGAAGCGCCTTGAAACTCGCGCTGTGTCAGCGGGTCGTCGTCGGGGGGCTGGTCGCCGCGCAATGGCTCCGGTGCCGCTGTGCTGCCGTCGCTCGCGCTGAGCTTTCCTTCCGAATCGCTGCTGCGATGGATGCTGGGCGAGGCGGGTGACGGAACGGGGCTCTCCGCCGCCGGCTGGCCCGCCGAAGAGAGGGGCGCCGGCAGAATGCTCGCGTTGGGGCTGGGAGTCGCGTTTTCGGGCGGCGGCTC
>WNGF01012253.1_pt1 | contig 11163 bp, 7 predicted proteins | sample 5400641 | NCBI WGS metagenome assembly WNGF01 (sample SAMN13153371, study PRJNA577476) | soil metagenome | isolation source: 80 cm soil or saprolite under grassland replicate 2 | place: USA:California | collected 2016-06-15 | reverse complement strand
GATCGCCGGAATCGAGCCGCTCGCCACCCAGGCGTAGCCGGCAACCATGCTGGCCGATGCCAGGAGCGCGACGGCGAGTCCCAGCACCAGCCGGCCCCAGCGTCGCCGGCCGGCCGCCTCCGGCGCGCTCCTCCGAACCTTGACCATGACGGTCAGCAGGAGCGAGCCGGCGAGGACATCGTGCAGCGTGTACAGCCATCCCGCATCGGGTGTTCCGGCCCGTAGAGTCATCAGCCCGGTCGCCGCCATCGCTACGACGAGGACCGCGAGCAGCCGGTCCAGCGCGGCGCTGGTCATCTGCACGGTCGAAGTATCGCTCGACGTGGAGCTCCGCCTGGCCGTTACCCGGCCGAACGACGGCTTCAGTCGCCGAGCAGGCGCCGCACGTCCGCGACCTGGAGCGGATCGAGACCGGGTCCCGACGCGAGGGCCTGTCGCAGCAGCTGTCGGCCGGCGGTCGTGTCGCCTCGGGCGAGCGCGATCGCGCCGGCATGGGCCACGAGTCGCGGGTCTCGACTGCCGGTCGCGAGCGCCGCCGCGATCTCCACGCTCGCGGCGTCGAGCCGCCCGAGACGGTAGAGTCCCCACGCAACGACGTCGTGCCCGTATGCGTCGGGTCGAGCGGCCAGTGCGGCCTTCGCATGATCCAGCAGCTCGTCCGACGCGCCGCCATGGTCGAGCTCGAACAGGATCAGCTGCCGGTCGTAGACCGTCCCGGCCAGGTCGCTCAGGCGGCGGATCGCGCGGACCGTGGCGTACTGGCGATCCGCCTCCGGGGCATCGCTCGCCTGCGCCGCGAGATCGCCGAGCAGGCCCAGCGTCTCGGGCTGCGGCGCGATCGACGCGGCGTGTCGGAGGAGGCCGAGCGCCGACGCGACGTCGCCCTCGTACGCCTCGACGCGGGCCAGACCGACGAGCGAACCCAGGTCGTCCGGACGCAGCTCCAGGGCGGCCCGGTACTCGGATCGCGCGACGGCGGGGTCACCGGTGAGGCGAGCCAGCTCCGCCAGCTGGAAGTGATAGAAGACGAGATCGGCCGGCGCCGTGTCGCCGTCCGCGGCTGCCCGGGCGATCGCCTCAACACGGGCATTGCGAGCAAGCTCCATGGCGCGGACGGGATCGCCGGTGACGAAGGCGAGCCGAGCCAGGCGCGCATCCACGGCCGGGCCGGGCGCCGAGGCGTCCAGCCGGCCGTAGGTGGCCGCCGCCTCTGCATACCTCCCGAGCTCCAGCTGAGCATCGCCGATGGTGGCCAGGGCGCCGATCTGGGCGGGGTCCTCCGCGTAGAGAGCGCCCGCCGTGGCCAGCGCACCGGCGAAGTCGTGAAGTCCCGCCTGCACGGTGGCCTCGACCGCGCGGGCGGACTCGTCGCCCGGGTGGATCCGCTCGGCAAGACGGGTCGCGTCGAGTGCCCGCTGATAGTCATCGAGATTGGCGGTCAGGCGCCCGCGAGCGTGATAGACGAGCGCGAGATTGGTCGCGGAGATGAAGTCTTTGCCATTGGCGCGGACATTGGCCGACCATGTCCCGATCGCCTTCGTGAGCTGGGCGACGGAGGCGTCGCCGCCGGCATCGAGAGCGAGGCCGGCTGTCGCCGCTGCCTGGTCGAGCGAGACCGCATCAACGTGCGCGCCGGACGCCGGCTGGGCTGTCGTCGAGCCGGACCCGCCATCGATCATCGGCCTCAGGACGTACGACCCACCGGCCACGACCACGGCCGCGAGCAGCACAGCGATGGGTCGCAGGCGAACCGGGTGTGTCAGGGCGCCCATGAGCATGACTCCGACTGGCGGCTGAGACGGCGAAGCGCGGGAGAGCGGCGATGGCCGCTCTCCCGCATCGGCCTAGTGCGGCAGGCCGAGATAGGGGAAGCTGCCGAGATAATCAGCGTGAGGCCCGACGCCGTCTCCGGCGATCGCGCCCCTGGTGACGATGCCCAGCTCGGCGTCGATCACGTCGTCGGCGAGCGCCCTGCCGTTCAGCGGCCCGACCGCACGGGTCCTCGTGTCATAGGTGATGACGTCTGGCAGGAGGAGGTCGGCGATGGTGCCGGCAGTGGCCGGGTCGTAGCCACCCAGATGCTCGAGCGTGTCGATGATGTTCGAGCGGAACCGTCCGCTGAGCGCGGTTCGCTGCTGGGCCGGCTCCGTGGTGTTGAACGCGTTCTTGTCGGCACCCGTGCCGTTGAAGACCGTGTTGATGGCCGGTCGACCCATCTGGTCGGCCTTGATCCACGCGGTGCCATTCCAGAAGCTGGTGCGGCCCCATACGCCCACGTGGGTGGCGAGCTGGTCGTCGGGCACCTCGATGACGATGGCGTTCGTGTTCAGCCCGACGAAGAAATCGGTCGGATCGCAGCCCAGGCAGTCCGTACCGACGCCCTTGACCGAGCCGAGAAACCCGGTCAGGTCGAAGAAGAATGGGTCGGAGCGAACGCCGGCGAAGATCTTCGCGCCGTCGCGCGCGGTTCCGACGCCATTCCCGGCGGTCGATCCCGAACCCCAGGCGACCCCGCTGGCGAGGGTTCGGGCGTTCACGCCTGTGTAACGGGTCACCCAATACGACTGAGCTCCGCTGGCGTTGGCCGGGCCGAACCGGAAGACGTATGCCAGGTCCTGCACCGCGTCGCCGTTCCTGTCCAGGTTGAGCTGGTAGCGGACGTTGGTGCCGAAATGCCCGCCGAACAGGTTGATCGCCGGGTTCGTGGTCATGGCGAGCACCGTGCGAGAGGCATTGGCGCCCTGGAAGACGTAGACGTCGTTGATATCGCGGTCGCCGTGTTCCGAGTGCGGCGCAAAGTCGCCCGCTCCGTTCGTGAGTCCGCCGAGAGCGGGGGCGTCCAGGTGATCGGCCGCCGCGGTGAGGAGCGGGGCCGCGCCGACGCTCAGCACGACGAGCGCCGAGCCGAGCGTGGCCAGCTTGAAGAGAGTGCGCATGGCGCTGGTTCTGGTCCTTTCCCCTGTCGATGAGGCCCGGGGCCCCCGGGGACCGTCCGTCCCCGGGATCGGGCTCGTCTGGGCGTTGTGCCGGCCGGCGTGTCGCGACTCCCACCTGACCGTTCGGCCGTGTCTACGCAGGGGTGGTACGAATGGATGATTCCGCCCGGGACTACTCGGCGGAGCGCGGCGAGCTCGGGCCGAGCGCCTCCGACCTACAGGACCTTGCCGGGGTTGAGCAGGCCGAGCGGGTCGAGGGCGGCCTTGATCGAGCTCATCACGCGCATGACGTCCGGACCGACCTGCTCGGCAAGCGCCGCCCGGCGTGCCGTTCCGACGCCGTGCTCCGCCGTGATCGTGCCGCCCAGGCCGATCGCGGCGCGATAGAGGTCGGCCCGCGTCGCTTCCGTGACGGCCTCGGCCCGCGGGTCATCGCGGTCGAAGACGAGGGTCGGGTGGAGGTTGCCGTCGCCGGCGTGGCCAAAGGTCCCGATGCGGACATCGTGCGCAGCCCCGATCCGCTCGATCGCGGCGATGAGGTCGGGGATTCGCGCTCGGGGCACGCCGACGTCCTCCATCCGGGCGGTGCCCAGGCGCTCGAGCGCGCGGTACGCCATCCGCCGGCCCTGCCGCAGCCAGTCGGCCTCCTGGGGATCGGCGGCACGGACCACGGAGCTGGCACCGGCCGCCTCGCAGGCCGCCGTCGCCCGGTCCATGTCCGCGACGGCCGCTTCGCCCGGCAGGTCCGTCTCCACCAGGAGCATCGCCGCGGCCTCCCGGTCGAGCCCCAGGTGATGCCAGTCGTCGACGGCGCCGATCGTGAACCGATCCATGAGCTCGAGGGTCACCGGTTGCAGGCCGGCCGCCGTCATCGCGGAGACGGCCTCGCCGGCCGCCGTCAGGGTCGGGAAGAAGGCGACCAGCGTGGATCGCGGTGGCGGCATCGGCCGCAGCCGGAGGGTCGCCTCCGTGATGAGCCCGAGGGTGCCCTGCGAGCCGACGAACAGCTGGGTGAGGGCGTATCCGGCCACGTCCTTGATGTTGCGGCCGCCCGTCCGGATGACGGTTCCGTCCGCCAGCACGACCTCCAGCCCGAGGACCGAGTCACGGGTCTGGCCGTATTTCACGCAGCACAGCCCGCCGGCGTTGGTGCCCAGGTTGCCGCCGATGGAGCACTGCTCATAGCTCGCCGGGTCCGGCGCATAGAACAGCCCATGCTCGGCGACAGCGGCCTTGAACGCTGCGTTGACGATCCCCGGCTGCACGACGGCAACCAGGTTCTGGGCGTCGATCTCCAGGATCCGGTCCATCTTCGTGAAGGCGATCGTGAGCGCACCCTCGATGCCCGCCGCGCCGCCACTCAGGCCGGTGCCGGCGCCGCGGGGAACGACGGGCACGCGATGCAGGGCGGCCAGGCGCATGAGCTCGGCCACCTCGGCGGTCGCGGTCGGCAGCGCGACAGCCAGCGGCAACCCAGGCCGCAGGTAGGCGGTTTCGTCGTGGCGATACGACTCGCGATCGACCGGATCCGTCAGCAGGCGCAGGTCCGGCAGCCCTTCTCGGATGGCGTCCAGGAAGGCGGCCCGGCCCGGCGTCGGCGACGAGGCCGGAGCCGCGGAGGTCATGGCGGTCAGTATGCCGTGCCCGATGAACTCCGACCGTCGGGAGGAGGCCCTGAAGCACCGAATACATGCATTCCCCGGTTGTTTCGTGAACAACACTGCACCAATCGACCGTCGGGTGACTGTTCGCCGGTCGCTTGGGTCCCAGCCGCACCACGACGCGGCGGGTTGGAGACCACCCCTGGAGTGGTCCAACGCCGACCTCGTCCCCAGCGACGTCGCCCCGAAACCAGCAGTGCAGCGAAGCAACGACCGGTACTTTTGGCCTATAGGGGTCGGACGGGGCCGGACCTAACGTCCGGATCGGCGCAGCCAGATGGGCTGTCGCGGGATCCGGTCTGAAACAGGGCAAACCCGCCGAGAGACGGGGACGCAAAGCCAGGGATCTTCCGAGTCTCGGCAAGACCGCCCGGTTGCCAGGCGCCGCATCAGCAAGCCCTCCTCAACGAGGACTTCGATGTTGCAGCCAGAACGGACAGTCCTGGACGAACCAGAGCAGGCGCGCCCCCTGGGATCGGCCGACCTCACCGGCCGTTGGATCCGACTCGCGATCCGACCAGCGAGCGCGGCCCGATGACGCCGACGTTCGGCTGGAGCCTCGACTTCACGGGTCGCGGCCGCCGGATCGTCGCCGTCCTTCCAGTGGTTCTCGTCAGCGTGGCCTTCGGGGCCACGGGCGTTCAGGCGGCGGGCTATGACCCCGCCAGCGACGTCAATTCAATGGCGTCGACCACCGACTACACGGGCGCGCAGGCATGGTGGGCCGCCGGCTACACGGGCCACGGCGTCGACGTCGCGCTGATCGACTCCGGGGTTGTCCCGGTCGAGGGCCTGAACACGCCGGGCAAGGTCGTGTACGGGCCCGACCTGTCGCTCGAGTCCCAGGCGCCCAACCTGACCAACCTCGATACGTTCGGACACGGCACGTTCATGGCCGGTATCATCGCCGGCCGGGATACCGCTCTGAGCACCCCGTACGAGCAGGCGCCCGCGACCGTATACCGCGGAATGGCGCCGGACGCCCGAATCGTAAGCATCAAGGTCGCGACGGCCGACGGCGGGACCGATGTCTCGCAGGTCATCGCGGCGATCGACTGGGTCGTCCAGCACCGCCACGACAACGGGCTGAACATTCGAGTGCTGAATCTCTCGTATGGCACGAACTCGACGCAGTGGTTCGGGGTCGACCCGCTCACGTTCGCGGTCGAGCAGGCATGGGACGCCGGAATCGTCGTCGTCGCCGCAGCCGGCAACAGCGGCTATCAGACCAAGGGCTCCTCGCCCGCCCTGGCAAACCCGGCGTTCGACCGGCGGATCATCGCCGTCGGGGCCTCGGACTCGATGGGCACCACCACGCTCGTCGACGACGTCGTCCCCGACTTCTCGGCGGCCGCGAAGACGGGATCGGCGCGAGCCCCCGACTGGGTCGCCCCGGGTGCCCACATCCAGGGTCTGCGAGTACCGAACTCCTATATCGACATGCACGTCCCCGACGCGGCGATCCTCGATGGACGGTTCATGCGTGGTAGCGGCACATCCGAGTCCGCGGCCATCACGTCGGGCGCGGCCGCTCTCGTCCTGGACAGGTTCCCCCAGGCGACGCCGGACCAGGTCAAGCGGCTGATCTCGACCGGAGCCTACGACATGCCCACCCAGAACAGCCGGCAGTCGGGAGCTGGCGAGATCCGGCTTGGGTCGATCCTCTCGGCCCCGCTGCCGATCTACGTGCAGACGGTCGCTCCGGCACGAGGCGGCGGCTCGCTCGAGCTGGCCCGTGGCTCCGACCACCTGACCCGCGACAACGTCGTCCTCGAGGGCGAGCGGGACATCTTCGGGAGCCCGTTCAACTCCGTCGCGATGGCCGTCCTCGAAGCCGGCCGAAGCGCCTGGTCGGGCGGCGTGTGGAACGGCAACAGCTGGTCCGGGAACTCGTGGTCCGGCAACTCCTGGTCCGGCAACAGCTGGTCGGGCAACTCCTGGTCCGGCAATTCGTGGTCCGGCAACTCGTGGTCCGGCAACAGCTGGTCGGGGAACTCGTGGTCGGGCAACTCGTGGTCCGGCAACAGCTGGTCCGGGAACTCGTGGTCGGGCAACAGCTGGTCGGCGGCGGGCTGGTACTAGCCGAACCGTAGCTACAGCATCGGGTTACGCCGGCGAGCGGAGGGATTCGTCATCCGCCCGCGCCTCGATCTCGAGGCCCGGGCCGGGCTGGACCTCGCGCGGACAATGGAGGGGTGCGGGCGACACGACGCGGCCTGAGCAGCCTCGGCCCAAGCCACTTTGGTCGTAGCCCCTGGCTGGCGGTGACGATCGCCGTCGCGATCGCCACCGGATGCACGGCTCCGGCCCCGCTGGCGACGACGGCCTCCACCGCACCCCCCGCGACGACAGAGCCCGCGAACAGCCCCGCCACCGCATCGGCAGCCATCGCCCCAGGTTCGGCCGTGGCCGGTCCGGCCGAAGCCACCGCCGGTTCGCCAACCATCGCCACCTCGGCGATCGTTCCCGGCGCCGTCAATCGCACGAGTATCCGCCTCGTGGCTACGTACGACGTCAACGCAACCGTCCATTACGGCGACCGGCGCGTCTCGGCCGTCTCCGTGATGAGCGTCAGGAACGCGTCCGGCGGCCCGATCGACCGCCTGGAGCTCAACACCGTGACCGCCCGCATCGGGAGCCTGCGACTCGGCTCCGTCACGGTCGATGGGCACGCCGTGGCTCCGTCGATCAGCGACCAGACGATCCTCGTGCCGCTCGGCGGGGTCCTGCCCGACGGCGCCACCGCAACGGTTCGGATCGCCTTCCGGGCGACGCTGCGCAGCGACCTCGTCGGGTCGAACTGGCTGTTCACCCGCACCAACGGCGTGATCGACGCCAACCGCTGGCTGCCCTGGGTCAGCCTGCGGCGGCCCTTCACGAGGCCGAATCACGGCGAGCCGTTCTACACCGCGTCGAGCCCATATGTCCGCCTCAGGGTCACGACCGACCGAACCCTCCGCATCGCCGCCGCCGGCGTTCGAACCGCCGTCAGCGGATTGACCCAGACGTTCGTCGCCCGCGACGTGCGCGACTTCAACTTTGCCGCCAGTCCGTACTACTTTGTCCACAGCACGACGCTCGGCAACACGATCGTCAGGGTCTATGCCAAGGCGGGCTACCCCGTGTCCACGGTCATGAGCTACGCGCGCAGCGCGATTGCCAGGATGGGCGCGCTGCTGGGGACCTACCCGTATCGAACGTTCACGGTCGCCCAGTCGGCCGGCGCCTACGGGATGGAGTCACCGCAGATGATCTGGATTCCGGGCGGGCTGAGCGGGTCGCACCTGCGCTGGCTCGTCTACCACGAAAGCGCCCATCAATGGTTCTACGGCATCGTCGGTTCGGACCAGGCGTATCAGCCGTTCGCCGACGAGGCGGCCGCCGACCACCTCGCGCGCTACCTGACGGGAATCTGGCGTTCGAGCCGCTGCTCGACCGCCCGCCTTGACCTGTCGATCTACGGCTACGGCGCCACCTGCTACTTCGAGATCATCTACATCCAGGGCTCGGCCTTCCTCGATGGGATCCGGCGCAGGATGGGTACGACCATCTACTGGCGCGCGATGCGCGACTACGTTGCGGCGCACCGCTTCGGGTTGGGATCCACGCCGGCTCTCCTGAACAACCTGGATGCCCACGCCGCGCTCGACCTGCGGCCGACATTCGCCCGGCGCTTCCCGAGGTTCTATTGATCGGCGGCCAGGCTGTTGACCGTCGGTCCGGCTACTGATCGTCCCTCCGGCTACTGACCGGCGGATCGGTCCAACGCGGCGGATGCCGCCGAGAACCATCGCAGCGAGGGCGGCACCAGCGGCCGCCAGGCCCGCCAGGTGGCGAGCAGCCAGCCGGCGACCACTCGGTTGATCGGCGTCCAGCGGATGCCGTAGCCGTCGCGGATCGATTCGGGGAGGAGCGCGAGCGACGGCCACATCGCCCAGTCGTAGGCACCGGCCGGAACGCGACGCAGGATCGGCGCCAGAGGTGGGACGAGCTGCCGAGCGAGCGGCGTAAGCGAGGGATGGAGGATCGTCTGGGCCAGCTCCCGGGCCGTCGGCGTCACCGTCACCGGTCCGCGTGGCGCCATCATCCGCTCGAGATAGCGATCGAATGCCGCGAGGTCAGCCGGCAGCAGGTCATCGGTGATGCCGAACGCGCGGCCGATCGGTTTGGACTCCTCGTAATAGGCCGCCCGCCGGGCCCGGCTCAAGGGCTCGATCCAGGCGTCGTAGCCGACGATCGTCGAATCGACGAGCGTGGCGTGGACCCACAGGCTCAGCTCCGGGTCCCGGGCGCTATACGCTCGCGCACCGGTGATCGCACCGGCCTGCGGGTCGCGAACGGGGCCCGTGACGGAGCGGTGGCGACGGTTCAGCCGAGCGATCTCGGCGCGCGCCTGGCGACCGGAGCCGTAGACGATTGTGAGATAGCTGCGCACCGTCGCGGTGAGCCGCGCCCAGGGGTCGAGCCGAAAGTCGCTGTGTTGGTCCACGCCTTCCGCGATGAGCGGGTGTGCGATCTGCAGCAAGAGGGACCGCGGCCCCGCCCCGAGGAGGAGCATCGCCTCGCGATTGAGCCGCCATGCCTCGGATCGGGGGCCGTACAATCCGGCCGAGTCGACCGAGGCGTTGCCGGCGTCGCCACGGGCATCGCGATCACGTGCGCTCGAGCGATCGGTGATCCCGCGTCGCACCTCGTGCGTATCAACAGCGATGGCCACCGACGTACGATACCCAGTCGGATCCGATCCGACCGACGTGGCAGCGGCGAACGGGCCCGCCGAGGCGTCGGCAGGATTGCAGGCCGCCGATGCGCCGGCAGGAACGCCGGCCGCCGAGGCGCCGGCAGGAACGCCGGCCGCCGATGCGCTGGCAGGAACGCCGGCCGCCGATGCGCCGGCAGGAATGCCAGCCGCCGAGACATCGGCAGGAATGGCGGCCGCCGATGCGCCGGCAGTACTGGCCGGTCAGGCCGGGCTTTCGAAGGAGCCGGCCGCACGGCGCCTGTCCGAGCCGCACGTGCCAGAGCACTCACGCAGCCACAGCTGGGGCCGCGGCTTCGATCCGGATCGGCTTGCGCTTCTCGAGCTCCGGATGTGGAAGGCCTACTATCGCGGGCAGCCCGCTCGCCTGTTCGCCTTGCTCGTGCGTGCGGTGCGCGAGCAGGCCAACGCCTCCCTGCCGCGCGCCGCCCTGGCGGCAGTCTTCCTCACGAAGGCCGCCGCACGCTTCGCCCGTGCCACCGGCGACTACGGCCGTTTCGCGCCCGACGTTGCTCGCGGCTACCGCCTGCTGGGCCTGCCCCGCGAGGTCGACGTGGTCGAGGTTGCCCGCCATGAGCTCGCCTGGTGGGTCGTTCGGCGGGAGATGGGCCTGGCGGCCGGCGAAGCGGCGGGCGAGTCGATCACCCGGCTGTACGCCGCCCTCTACGGGGTTCCCGAAGCGGCGGTGGCCGATGCCGGACGCCTGCGTGGTCTCGCCGCCGAGGTCCGCGACCGCGGCGCGACCGCCGACCGCGACGGTCCCACCGGCCAGGGAGACGCCTACTGGCCGCTCGTGGCCCGGCTCCTCCGAGAGTCATACCGGAGCCTCAGCATCGTCGTCGACCGCCGGCAAGGCTGGGCGTCCTCGCCGTAACCCCCTCGCCAACGCCGGCCAACCTCGCCGTATCGGCCTGATCATTTCCGGGGCGCACGTGGCCGGGATCCGAAACCCGGCTTCGCGACGCGCCCGATGGCAACTTGGCGGTGCCGCCATCGGGTGGGTCGATATTGGTGATCGCAGGGCTCGCATCCGGACCCAGGATCACGACGGGACGCCCAGGATTCCCGCCAGCTGATGATCAGGCCGATGTGAGGGCGGTCGTGCGTGAGGAGGGCTACGCCGTGCACGCCTAGCGTTCGTCGGGCCGCCGACCCACCACCCACCAGGCCGCCGGAAACAGGCCGGCAGCGAGGGCGATCTTGACGGCGTCCCACACCAGGAACGGCGTCAGGCCCTTGGCGATTCCATCGGCCAGAGAGAGACCGGCGGCAGCCATGAGCCAGGGCACGCCGATCAGGTAGATGACCGCGTCGCCCAGGATCATCGCCGCCAGCGAGCCGCCGAGGCGTCGGTCCCAGCCGAGCTCCGCCAGGCGTCCGACCAGCCCGCTGGCGAGCACGAAGCCGATGAGGTAGCCGCCCGTCGCGCCCAGAACCAGGCGTCCGTCGGTGATGGTCGCAATGCGCTCCACACCGCCCGTGTGCTCGGCGAACGCCGGGTAGCCGATGAGCCCGACCGCGACGTAGAGATGCGTCGCCAGGAGGCCGCGCCGAAAGCCGAGCGCACCACCGACCAGCAGCACGCCCAACACCTGGCCCGTGATCGGCACGGGATTGTCCGGAAGCCGAATCGAGACCTGGGCGGTCAGGAAGACGAACAGGGCGCCGGCCACGACCAGGGCGACGTGCCGGGCGCGAGAGCTCAGGCGCTCGCCAACCTGGATCGGTACGAGGAAGTCCCCGATCGTGATCCCTCGCTCGGCCGCAGGCAGGCGATTGAAGCGGGAGCTCGCCAGCATCGTCGTTC
>WNGF01009502.1_pt1 | contig 11163 bp, 6 predicted proteins | sample 5400641 | NCBI WGS metagenome assembly WNGF01 (sample SAMN13153371, study PRJNA577476) | soil metagenome | isolation source: 80 cm soil or saprolite under grassland replicate 2 | place: USA:California | collected 2016-06-15 | reverse complement strand
CTCTCAGCCATCGCACTCTGCGAACTCGAGAAGGCACTCGAAGAACGATCCCCGGCCAGAATGATGGGATTCTCTCTCCTTCTCTTTCTGGCGATCCTGACTCACTACGCGGCTCTGTTCCTCGTGCTGTCTCTGTTCTTGTACGCGCTTGTTCGCTTTCGGAGTGATCCGTCTTCCCGCCGCGTCATCCGGACCTGGGCGGCTTCTCAGGCGGCGGCGGCCGTCCTCTATCTCTTTCTGTATTTCACTCAGGTGACGCGACTCCGAGGAAGTGAGGCGGCTCGAGTCATGGCGGGATGGCTCGCTGCCGGCTATTACCACCATGACAGCGAAAATGTCTTTGGCTTTCTCACCCGGCAGACGGCATCTCTCTTTCGCTATCTCTTTGGCTCCTGGTTCGCGGCGCTGCTCGTGTTCGTACTGGCCGCCGCCGGCGTGTTCTCTCTCGTTCTCAAGCGGAGGCCTTCGGCCCTCCTCTTAGTCCTTCCATACTTTCTGGGGGCCGTTGCGGGCCTGATGGCCGTGTATCCTTTCGGGGGAACGCGGCACTCCGCCTATATCCTTCCTTTCGCGGCTGCGGCCGCCGGCGCCTCGGCCTTATCCGTGAAGAGACCCTGGGCACTCGCGCCAGGCGCGGCTCTGGTGACCGCCCTCCTCTTTGGAGCGCCGGATTGGTCCACGCCCCCTGGGAGTCTTTCCCGAATGAAAGCCGCGATCGATCGACTCGGGAGCATCGCGCCCCGGGGAAGTCTGCTCTTTACCGACCACCGAACGGCGGCTGTCCTCACCTATTATTTCGGGGGTTATGGATTGAGTGACAGGAGGCCGGGGCTTTCCTATCGGATCGTCCGATCCCCGGTCTGGGCCTTCGATTCCGAGAGGCTCGGCGACGAAGTCGATCGACTGATCCGAATCTACCGCCTTTCCGCCGGGCAACGCTTCTGGATAGTTCGTCTCGGTCTGGAGGACGACCCCACTCCGGCATTGTCCAGACGGCTTCCCGCCGCCATCTTCTCAGGCGTGGGGAGATTCGGTGACATCCTCATCGTCGAAGTCTTGCTTCGAAAATAGCTTTGGATAGTGCCACGAGGAAATGGTCAGATGTGATCATCGATTCGGGTTGGAGTAGATCTTGTCTGAGGCGCTTCCCTCGGGGGACCTTCTTTACCGCGACTTCGTTTCCTGGGTTGGACCGTTAACTTCTCCGGCGGGCGTGCCTCCTCCGATTTTCTAGGGGATGGTGGCGGGAGGCCGGCATACGACCGGGTTAAAATAGACACAAAGTGCAACATCCAGACAGGATTCGAGATGCCAGCGGCGTCCGGGAGTCCCCTTCGGCGGGATCCGCCGCGTCCACGCGGCCTCGGGCGGATTCGATCGAAAGCGCGGCGTTGACACGGGCGCTTCCGAAGCGCCTTCCGGGCGTGGCCTTCGCTGTCGCGGCGACGCTGGCCACCGCCGCTCTCTGGATCGTCTCCCGTGGGAAATGGGGCTACGCCATCGTCGACTCCGGGCGCGAATGGATCGTCCCGGAATGCCTGGCTCGGGGAGAGCTGCTCTACCGCGACATCGTTTATTGGTTCGGCCCACTGACGCCGTACCTGCATGCTCTTCTCTTCCGCCTCTTCGGATCGACTTTCCAGACTCTCGTGCTCGCCGGAGTTCTCGCTTCGATCGCGGTTCTCGCCGCGCTCTTCGTCGCGCTGCGGAGGGTGGCCGGCCGCGCGGAAGCCGTCCTGGGAACAGTCCTGGCCATCCCTGCGCTCATCTTCATGCCACGGGCGGGCGGAGCGATCCTGGGAATGGGATACCGGATCTGGCATGCGGCCGCCTTCACACTCTTTGCGGTCTCGATTGCCGTGCGGCCGTTCCGATGGACGCGCGCCGCCGGAGCCGGCTGTCTCTGCGCGCTGGCCTTTCTGTGCCGCACGGAGTGGGGCCTCACGGCGATGGGAGGAGTCGCCGTCGCCGCCGCCGCGCGAGACCGATTCCGCCTCTCGTTTCTTCGAGACATCCTCGTTGCCGGCCTCGCATTCCTGCTCGTGGGGGGCGGGACGGTGGCGGTATTCGTCCGCTTCGCCGGAGCGGAAGCCGTTCTGCGCGACGGACACCTGCTTCTTAGAGGTCTGCCGCCGGAGACTCGACGGTTCTTGCTCAACCTTTCCGGGTTCCACGACCCGTTCGGCGGCTTCCTCCGCATCCTCTTTTCTGCGGCCGCCTGGGCGCTTATCTCCCTGCTGATAGACGTCGCCGCGACCTGGAAGGAGGATCGAGACAGGCTCCGGCGGCGACTCCCGTGGATCGCCGGGCTCGCCGTGACGCTCATCGCTTATCACGACTACGCCGGGACGAACCACATGGTCTTCATGAGCGGCTCTCCCCTGGTCGGCCTCGCAGCCGTATTTCTCGGGGTCAAAAGAAAAGGAGGCCCGCACTCGGCGGCACTTTGCGCATTTGGAGCGGTTGCCGTTGTACTTTCCTACCGGAAGCCCTTCTCGATCGAGGACTCCGCCTACGTAGCGCCGCCGATCCTCTTCGTCATCGTCTCAGGAGTCGGGATCCTGCACGAGCTCATCGCTTCGGAAGGCGTCCGCGTTGCGCGCGTCCGACTTCGTCGTTGGCTCGAGCTTGCCCTCGCCGTGCTGGTCTTCTGGGGCTTCGTCGATCGGATCGCCCTGTACGCGGCGGATGACCGCGTTGTCCTCCCCGGGACGGATGGGATGCTCTCGGCGAGGGCTGAGACGGCCCAGACGCTGACGTTTCTCGCCGAAACGGTCCGCCAGCGGACTCGAGAAGGGGAGGGCCTCGTCGTATTCCCGGAAGGGGAAGTCCTAAACTATCTCTCCGGGCGCCGTAACCCGATCCGCCACAAGCTCTACATCCCCGGTTACCTCACGTCCGGCAACGAGGCGGAAATCCTCGCGGAGCTGCGCAGTGCCAAGCCGGCCGCGGTCGTGATCGTGAACCGCATCACCCCTGAGTACGGCCGCCGCCTCTTCGGAGTCAACTACGCAAGAGATGTCGCTGCCTGGATCGAGGCGGACTACGCCCTGTTTCCGTTCGATCCGAGAAGAGAATCTCTTCCCCCCGAGTCTGGCGCCCGGTTATTCCTTCGGAAGCGGTAAACCGAAAAGTTATGCGGCAATACAGTGCCCCTTCGCCAAGCGCACCGGCGGCACTGCCGTTGTATGACTTGATCTCGGCGCTGTTCCCGGCGATTTCCGGGCTCCATTTTCCCAGTTCTCCCGAGACTCCGTGACATGTCCATCGTAGAGGTATGGCCATGAGACGAATCGGCGCAGCGCCGGCTCGTCTCAGAGCAGGAGCACCGTGAACGGCGGAGTCACTGCGGGAGCCTGCGTCGCACCGGCCGGTCCGGCATTTCGGAACCGGCTACTCGACTGGATGCCGGAGTTCTCGCTCCTTTTGGTGACGACGGTCGCCGGGCTGTGGGCTGCCGGGCGATGGATCGATCCTTCGGGCGATCCGGGGATCTGGTGGTCCACAATCCATCGTCTCGCAGGCGGCGAGAGGTTGTATCGCGATGTCTACCTCCAGTTCGGACCACTCTCCCCTTATCTTCTCTCTCTCGGCGTTCGAGTCTTTGGCGACTCGGTGCGTTACCTCCTGTTCGCGACCTGGCTTCCTGCGGTCGGCGCGAGCTTGCTTCTTTTACGCGCCACAAGGCCTGCGTTGAACCTCATGGAGCGCTTCGCCGTCGCCGGACTTCTGCTTTCCGAATCACTCTTCGCGCCGGGTCCGGGTCGTCTGGTCTTCGCGTATGCCCCGGCTGCGGTGCATGCCCTGTTTTTATCAATTGCCGCGCTCCTTTTTGGAACCCGTTCAGGCCCAGTGGCAAGACCCTACCTGGCCGGCTTTCTCGCCGGACTCGCGTTCTACTCGAAACAGGAGATCGGCCTGGCGTGCCTTCTCGCTCTGATTGCCTCACTGTCTTTGCGGCCCAGGAGTATCGGCCAGGCAGCTCGATCCTTGGTGGCTTTCGCCGTTGTCGGACTCCTCGGGGCGGCCGTTGTCTTTTCGAGCGCGTCCGTGGAGTCCCTTCACGATCGAAGCCACTTCTGGCCACTCGCCTTTTCACCGCCTGAAGAATGGAAGCATCTCTACCGCGGCGTGGCGGGGATATCGGTGGCGGATTGGAAGTCGTTGCTTACCCAATCTGTCTGGTGGCTTCTGTGCTACGTGGGGCTTGTTGCTTTCCTTGGACTGCTGATCGGCCGTGAGAGGAGGCCTTTCCAGTGGCTCTCGACGGCGATTGTGGTCGCCTTGGTCTGTCTCTGGTGGGGAGCGGAGGGATTCACTTCGAGAGGAAGCTTTCACCCGACAGCTCTCTCAATGATGGTCGCCATGCTTTCGGTGCTTCTCCTGCTGGCACGATCGGAACTGCCGGAAAGAGCATCTCTCCTGGCTTTTTGCGTCTTCGGTGCCCTGATGGGAGCTCGGGCTGCCTTCAGTACGGAGCGTCTTGAACCGTATTCTGGAATCGCCCACTTCGTGTCCGCTTTCACTTGGGTTCTCTTTTTCTGTGTCCTGGTTCCAAAACTGGTGCCGGGCGGGGAGAGAGGCGCGATCTGGACTCGGCGCGCCTGGGCGATCATACTCCTTGCCGTATCTGGAGTCGGGGTCATCGCCGGTTCGCAAAGCCTCGCCGAACCAGCGAAGCAGAGCGTGCCTACGCCGCAGGGTCGGATCTTCGTGAGCGCCGAAGCCGCTCCTCTTTTCCGCGCGGTCGGGGCAAATCTCCACCCGGGCGAGAGCGTCTGGGTTCTGCCGGAGATCAACGGAGTCGACGCACTTTTCCTGGCGCACAACGTTTCGCCATACTCGAGCCATCTGCCCGGATGGCTCGATGAGAAGGCTCAACTCGAATTGCTTCGCGTGATCGAAGCGCATCCGCCGGACGTCGTCATCATCTTTTCTCGGCACGTCAAGGAGTACGGTGTCAGGGACTTCGGCGAGGGATACGATCGCCTGCTCTCCGATTGGGTCGAGCGCAACTATTCGGCGGTCGAGGCGATGCCTGCAGGCCGCATTCTGCGCCGGTCCAGGCGATCATCACGAACCGAAAGCCGATCCTGTGGGTCAACCGAGCACTGGGAATCCGTTACACTTTTCTTTCAACAATCGTGACGCCGCCAAGTGCCGACATCGAAGTAGGAACACCTCGCGCCTTCGTGCGGCGTTGACTCGCCGTATCGTGACCGCGCCCTGACGGACTGTCTGTGGCTCAGCTACGGTTGGACACGGAGATCGATTTTTCGGCGCTCAGGACCCTTCTCGTCCGGTGGAGCGGCGCTCGGAGAATCGGGCAGTGGTTTCGCGTCCACGGTGACCTTGCGGTATTGACCGTCGTGGCAGTCGGGTTCGTGTTCCAGATCGTCGCGACAGGGGACCGGTCTCTGAGCCCGGATGAAGCCCTCCAAGTCGCGATGGTCAACCTGCCGGGATTGGCGGGAGTGTATCAGAACAGCCAGGTGAATGCCCACCCGCCGCTTTTCTTTTTGATCCTCCACTTTTGGCTGCGCCTGGGACGCTCGGAGTTCTTCTTGCGCCTGCTTTCGGCGATTTTCGGAGCAGCCTTCCTCTGGTTCTCGCGTCGTTGGGCCGGGGGTCTCTTCGGCAGAACCGCAGGCATCTTGACTCTCCTGCTCATCATCTTTACGCCGGTGTTGTTACCTCTCTCGGCCGAAGTCCGCGGCTACAGCCTTCTGCTTCTGCTTTCTGTCTCGGCGCTTGCCGAGTTCGAGAACGCAGTCGAGGCGCGGTCCCCAGCCAGGATGGTCGGCTTTTCCGTTCTGCTCTATCTGGCGATTCTGACTCACTACGGGACCCTCTTCATCATGCTGTCTCTCTTCGTCTATGCGCTGGCTCGCTTTTGGAGCAGCCGGCTCTCGGGTCGGGTCCTTGGAATCTGGGCTGGCTTTCAGGTCGGGGCCGCGGCTCTCTACCTGTTCCTGTATGTCACCCAGGTGTCCAGACTCCGGGGAAGTCCGCTGGAGCAACAAGCCATGACCGGATGGCTCGACACGAGTTATTTTCATCGCGATCATGAGACTCCTGGCTTTTTTGTCGTTCGTCAGACAGCGGCCGTATTTCGGTATTTCTTCGGCTCGCCCGTCGCGGCGGCCGTCGGGTTCTTCCTAGCTGCCGCCGGTGTAGTGCATCTTGCGCTGAAACGTCAGATTTCGGTCTTGTTGGTCGTGCTTCCGTTTCTCTTTGGTGCGGCGGCGGGCCTGCTCGGCTTGTATCCCTTCGGCGGGACGCGGCACTCCGTCTATCTCCTGCCGTTCGCCGCCGCGGCAATCGGCGTTGCGGCCTCGGCGTTCTCTGCGTGGCGGCCCTGGTTGGTGCTCCTCCTGTTCGTGGGTCTGGTGACTCTCTTCCGGGGGGCGCCCCTTTGGTCGGCGCCGCCTCGGAGCCATTCGACGATGAATGTCGCGATGGATCAGCTTCGGAGGGTTGTGCCGGCAGGGAGCCTGCTGTTTACCGATTTTCGGACGGGCGCCGTGCTGTCCTACTATCTCGCCCCCCACGAGTTAAACACGGAAAGGCCGGGCCTGGATCATTTCTGGGAGCGCGATGCTGGTTCCTACTGCCTTATCCGCTCGCCGCTCTGGACTCCGGATCCAAAGAGTTTCAGCGACGAGGTCGAGCGGCTGATTAAGGTTTACCGGCTGCCCCCCGGGCAGCGTTTCTGGGCGATTCGTAGCGGCTGGGAGTACGACTTGGCCTCGGCGCTGTCCCGGCGATTTCCGGGCTCCGTTTTTCCGGTTCTCCCGAGACTCCGTGACATGTCCATCGCCGAGGTGTGGCCATGAGACGAATCGGCGCAGCGCCGACTCATCTCAGCGCAGGGGCACCGTGAACAGCGGCGTCACTGCGGGACTCTGCCTCGCACCGGCCGGCCCGGCATTTCGGAACCGGCTGCTCGACTGGATGCCGGAGTTCTCGCTCCTCTTGGTGACGACGGTCGCCGGGCTGTGGGCCGACGGGCGATGGATCGATCCCTCGGGGGATCCGGGGATCTGGTGGTCCACGGTCTATCGGCTCGCCAACGGAGAGAGGTTATATTCGGATGTCTATCTTCAGTTCGGACCACTCTCTCCCTATGTCCTTTCGTTAGGGGCCCGGATCTTCGGCCCTTCTGCGCGCTACTTCCTCTTAACCTCCTGGCTACCTGCGATTGGAGCGAGCATTCTTTTCTTGCGCGCCGCGAGGCCGGCGTTGAGTCTTATGGAGCGGTTCGCCGTGGCCGGACTCCTGGTTTCCGAGTCGCTCTTCGCACCCGGCCCCGGGCGACTCGTCTTTGCCTACGCTCCCGCCTCGGCGCATGCGCTTCTCGCTTCGGCCGCCGCTCTCCTTCTTTGGACGGGATCAACGCAGGCGTGGAAGTCCTATTTGGCGGGCCTTCTCGCGGGACTGGCGTTCTGCTCGAAACAGGAGATCGGTCTGGCCTGTGTCGCCGCCATCCTTGCTTCGGCCCCGGTCCGCTCCGGAGGCTTCGGCCAGGCGGCACGTTCGCTCGCCGCCTTCATCGTCATCTCGCTCCTCGGGGCGGTTTTCGTGCTGTCGAGTGCTCCCCTCGACGTTCTTCGCGATCGCGATCACGTCTGGCCGCTCGCGTTCACTCCGCCCAGTCAGTGGAACTACCTCTACCGCTGGGTGGCGGGCGTCTCCGTCCTGAGATGGGAAGTCCTTGTGTTGCGGTGGGCATGGCTAGGGCTTGGCTGCTTCGTGCTCTCGTTGATCTTCGGTCTTCTCCTGGGTCGAGAGAAGAAAGTGGTTCGCTGGGTACCGACGGCAGCGTTGCTCGCCGTGTGGCTCCTCTCGTGGCCGGGAGAAGGGATCTCGCGCTACCACGCTTTCCATCCGGTGGCTCTTTCGTCGGCGGCCGCCGTGCTGGCGGCTGGTCTCGCGCTCTCCTCCCCCGGGATCACCGGTAGATTCCAAATGTTGGCCCTGAGCGTCTTTGCGGTCCTGGTCGGTGCGCGAGCCGCTTTCAGCACCGAGCGGTTCGGTCCCTACTCTGGAATCGCGCATTTCTCGACGGCGTTCACGTGGGTCCTCCTCCTTTGCGTCCTCCTTCCGAGGTTCTTGCTCGGAGAAGAGCGAGCCGCGGCGTGGACCCGGCTGGCCTGGGCGGCCGTATTGTTCGTCGTCGCCGGTGTCGGTACCGTCGCTGGTGCGGAGAGTCTCGCCGAGCCATCGAAGCAGAGCGTGCCCACGCCGCGGGGTCGGATCTTCGTGGGCGCCGAAGTCGCTCCTCTTTTCCGCGCGATTGGCATGAATCTTCGGAGGGGTGAGAGCGTGTTGGTTCTGCCGGAAATCAATGGGGTCGACGCGCTCTTCGACGCACGGAACGTCTCACCATACCCCAGCCATCTGCCTGGATGGCTGGACGAAAAGGCCGAACTCGATCTGATCCAGATCCTCGAAAGACGCCCGCCGGATGTCGTCATCGTCTTCTCTCGGACGGTCAAGGAATACGGCGTGGCAGAATTCGGCAAGGGATACGATCGGCTTCTTTCGGAGTGGGTCGATCGCAACTATTCGGTGACAGAGGCCATGCCCGCGGGCCGGATTCTTCGCCGCGCCTCTCCGGCATCCTCCGAATCTATAATCGCGCCTCGTTGAACGATTCCCGATACGGCGCGGCAGGCGTGGACATCGTCGCGAAGGCCGCGGCGCTTGCGCGAGCGAGGTCAGCCATCCGCTCGACCTTTACATCCGGTGTGCTCGGCGACGTCGGGGGGTTCGGGGGACTCTTCCGGCCGGATTTCTCCGGGTATCGGGAGCCTGTGCTGGTGGCCTCGACGGACGGCGTGGGGACGAAGCTCAAGGTCGCGGTCGCGGCGAGGCGGCACGACACGTGCGGAGCGGATCTCGTCAACCACTGCGTCAACGACATCCTGGTCCAGGGCGCGAAGCCCCTGTTCTTCCTCGACTACATCGCGACGGGGAAGATCGAGCCGGAGGTGCTGCAGGCGGTGATCGAGGGGATTGCGCGGGGATGCCGGGAGAACGGGACGGCGCTCCTGGGAGGCGAAACGGCGGAGATGCCCGGTTTCTACGCCGCCGGAGACTACGACGTGGCCGGCACGATCGTCGGAGTTGTTGAGAGGGAGAGGATTCTCGACGGATCGCGGGTGCGGGCCGGGGACCTGGTCCTTGGTCTGCCGTCCGCGGGCCTTCATACCAACGGGTACACGCTCGCCCGAAAGGTCTTTTTCGACGAGCTCGGCAAGAAGCCGCAGGACCGGATGCGCGAGCTCGGAGGACAAACCGTGGCGGATGCGTTGCTCGCGCCGCACCTCTCGTACCTCGCGGCGCTGCAGCCGCTGCTTGTGGAGGACCTGATCCGCTCGATGGCGCACATCACCGGCGGCGGCTTCTACGACAACATTCCGAGAGTGCTGCCCGAGGGAGTGGACGTCAGGATCCGATCGGGATCGTGGCCGGTCCTTCCCGTCTTCGAGATCATCGAGAGAGCAGGGAAGGTCTCCTTCGAGGAGATGCATCGTGTCTTCAACATGGGCATCGGCATGGTCGTGTTTGTCGCGCCGGGCAACCTCGCGCGCGCGGCGAAGCTCTGGGAGACGACAGGCCAACGCTGGTACGCCATCGGGAACGTGAAGGCGGGCGGCAGCCGTAGAGTAGCGGTCGAGCCTCCGGGAGACGCCGCGCTGTCATCGTGAGCGAAGGAAAGGACGAGACCCTTGCGCAAGAGAGCAGATTCTTCGTCGCTCCGCTCCTCAGAATGACAGGCTTGGTTCGGCTCCTCAGAATGACAGGCGGGGTGTGTCGACCCTCGGGGGGGACTCGGCGTTGTCCTGAGCGGAGCGAAGAATCGTCTTCGGCCGGAGGGAGCAGATTCTTCGTCGCTGCGCTCCTCAGAATGACAGTGTCGCTGCGCTCCTCAGAATGACAGTGGCGGCGGCCGTCTCGAAATGCTAGAGCGACGATCTCGAATCGCGGTCCTGTTGTCCGGCAGAGGGTCGAACTTTGAGGCGATCGCGGAGGCGGTGAAGAGCGGCGCGATTCCGGACGCGGAGATCGTGGCGGTCATCTCCGACGTGCCGGACGCGGCGGGGCTCGAGCGCGCGCGCCGGCGCGGACTGTCCGCATTCGCGGTGGACCGTGGGAAGTTCGCGAGCCGGCGCGAATACGAGGCCGAATTGCTGCGCATCCTCGAGGAGGCGAAGCCGGACCTCATTTGCCTGGCGGGTTACATGCGCATCCTCTCGCCGGAATTCGTCGCGCGCTTTCGCGGCAGGATTCTCAACATCCACCCGGCCCTCCTGCCGAAGTTCCGGGGCTTGCACGCGCAGAGGCAAGCTCTGGAGGCCGGCGAGACGGTGTCGGGGTGCACGGTCCACTTCGTAGATGAGGGCACGGACACAGGCGCCGTCATTCTCCAGCGGAAGGTGCCGGTCCTTGCCGGGGACACGGAGGAGAGCCTCTCGGAGAGGATCCTCGTCGAGGAGCACCGGGCCTATCCGGAGGCGATCGCCAGGATCCTCTCGAACCTTCGAGGCCAGTCCTGACGGCTGCACAGGTCTCTGTGCATGGCTGTCAGGCGTAACTCATTGAGACAGCTATATTTGGCGGAATTCGCCGAAATGCCTTGACAGACCTTCCTGCGGGCCCTATATTGCGCATCCCCGCAAAGGGTTCTTGGTTCTTTTTCAGCCCCTGGTCTTGATGGGAATTGGTGTCCGTCGTCGGGGCCAAACCCAATCTAAGTCCTTGACGGAGCGGGGAAAATCACGTAGACTGATCGTTCCGTCTTCGGACGGAAATCAGGTCTTAGGAACGCCGGTGGGACGGCGTCGTCCGCGGGGAGGAGTTCCTCGAGGATCCGGTTCCTTGAAAACTGAGTAGAGCGTGCCAGACGTCTTTTTCCTGGTTTTTTTGAAAAACCAGAGTTTTTCCTGTCTTTAACTAAAGCAGGGTTTTACTCGAATCTGACGGCCCGGGGTCGCAAGATCCCGTTCCGATGGAACACATTTAAGTGGAGAGTTTGATCCTGGCTCAGAATGAACGCTGGCGGCGTGCTTAACACATGCAAGTCGAACGAGGCTGAGGGGGCAACTCCTCAGTCGAGTGGCGGACGGGTGAGTAACACGTGGGTAACCTGCCCGGAAG
>WNGF01021408.1_pt1 | contig 11164 bp, 9 predicted proteins | sample 5400641 | NCBI WGS metagenome assembly WNGF01 (sample SAMN13153371, study PRJNA577476) | soil metagenome | isolation source: 80 cm soil or saprolite under grassland replicate 2 | place: USA:California | collected 2016-06-15 | reverse complement strand
AGTCACGGCGGTGGGAGAGTTCGTCGCCAGCGTAGTTCTCTACACGCACTCGAACCGCCCAATCTCCATCGAGATACTGGCACAACTGAGGGCGCTGGCGTTCGGCACCGCTGCATCGTACAGCGTGTTGCTCATCGCGCTGGTCCTCCTGATGACGCTCACCGCCCGGACGCTGGAAGAGCGAATCGCCTGATGGTTATGGTGAAGCGACGGCAGATAGTCATCATCGGCGGCGGCTTCGGTGGACTCACTGCGGCGAAGACACTCCGCAACGTCGACGCCGACGTCACGGTGATCGACCGAACGAACCATCACCTTTTTCAGCCGCTCCTCTATCAAGTGGCGACTGCGGCGCTTGCGCCGAGCGACATAACGTCTCCCATCAGGTGGATCCTGCGCCGCCAGCAGAACACGAGGGTTTTTCTCGGCGAAGTGTGCTCGATCGACACCGGCCGAAAAGTGGTTTGTATGGATTACGAGAATCGGGAGATCCCGTACGATTATTTGATCGTCGCCACGGGGTCACGGCATGCGTACTTCGGGCACGAGGACTGGGAGCCGATTGCGCCCGGACTCAAGGCTATTGAAGACGGAACCGAAATGCGGCGGCGGTTTTTGCTGGCATTCGAGCGAGCCGAAAAAGCGACGGATGAGGCCGAGAAGAGCGACTACCTGACATTCGTGATCGTGGGTGGCGGGCCGACAGGCGTCGAGCTATCCGGCGCGCTTCCAATGATTGCGCGAAAGGCGCTCTATTCGGATTTCCGTCGCATCGACACGCGCCAGACGCGAGTGATACTGCTCGAGGGTGGTCCTCGCATACTTCCGTCCTTTCCCGAATCGCTGGCGAGCGTTGCGCACCGCAACCTTGGTGAGCTTGGGGTCGAGGTTCATACAAACTCCGTCGTTACACGCATCGAGCGTGACGCCGTTTACGTTGGCGCGCAACGCTTCCCGACGCGAACGGTATTCTGGGCCGCTGGGAATGCGGCGTCGCCACTGGGGAAAACTCTCGGTGTTCCAGTCGATCATGCGGGACGAGTGGTGGTCCAGCCCGATCTCTCGATACCCGGGCATCCTGAAGTTTTCATCGCCGGCGACCTCGCGCTCGTGGCGCGCGATGGTTTGCCACCGGTACCGGGTCTTGCCCCGGCGGCAAACCAGGAAGGGCGTACGGCGGCGAAGAACGTCATGCGGTTGATGCGAAACGAGCCGACACAGGCATTCCGCTACCGAAACAAGGGAGACCTCGCGGTGATCGGCCGGTCACGAGCGATTGCCGATCTTGGAAAAGCGAGATTCTCGGGACGGCTGGCCTGGCTGTTCTGGCTCTTGCTCCACATCATGTATCTCGTTGGCTTCCGCAACCGGGTGAGTGTTCTCATCCAGTGGGCATATGCCTATTTCACATACCAGCGCGGGGTGCGGCTCATCACGAATCCGGAGCGACGGCGAAGCGAGATCATCAATTCTGGCGACCGCTAGCGACACATAGTCGCGTCGGACTCACGGCGGAGACCAGCTTGGCGATGTGTTTTTCCCCGCGGAATTGGTTAACCGCCTCAAGTCCGACCCATCAGAGTTGACTGTGCAGATATCCTGACTCTGAACGCCAACGCTTATCTGAGTGTTGCCGAGGCAGCTGAACACAAATCTCCGTGAATCCAGGGACCACGTAAGCGGGCCCGCGGCGACCGATGGCGGGATGATCTGTCGTGAGGCCGTGCCATCGAAATTCATTATGCACTGTGCTGGACTGCAGATGTAGCTGATGTACTTTCCATCGGGAGACCAGCTCGGGACGAATGAGAGCCCGTCCGAGTTAGTGAGCTGGCGGATACTCGAGCCGTCGGCATTCGCAGCGCAGATTTGAAGCGGCCTTCCACAGTCGAACGCAAACTCGCTGCCTGAAGGAGACCAGGATATGTCCCAATAGGCGCTCGGCAACGTCATACGTTGCGTGCCGTCGCTGGTGATGACGTTTACGGCAAAGTCGTACAGGCCACCGAAGGGCGAGTAGCTTGCCGACGAAAATAGAATCTTAGAACCATCGGGCGACCATTCGATGTTAAGAAAGTCAGTACCACTTAACACACGAGTAAGCGAAGTGCCATCCACGTCCACTGAGTAAAGTGTCGTCGGCGTTGGCTCTTTTTCTTTCGTCACGCGCGAAAGAAATGCCAGCTTGCTACCGTCCTTCGACCACACGGGGCACCTCAGGTTCGCGCCAACGTCGGGAACCGCAAGCACGTGAAAATCAGATCGGTCGAGGAGCATCGTGTTGATCCGCCCATTTCTCATAAATGCAATGCGGCGACCGTCTGGAGACGGAGCCGCACAGCCGAAACCCAATGAATCCGTCGTGATTTGCATCAGATTCGATCCATCGGTGTTCATCATGAAAAGATTAGCACGAGCGTTTTTCTCATCACTCACAAAGAGAATTTTTCCACGCAAAGGGAGTTGAACTCCCTTCAGCGGGAGGAGGCTCGTGTCCATCGGTTGTAGGGGAACCGGATGCGGATTCGGGACTACAGGGGTGAGATCACCCGTTGAAGTGCATGCGGCAAAGCATGCGCTCGCGACACAAAGAGTGATGACAACGGCACGTCGCGGTCGAACCACAAACTGCAATGATGTCACCTCCAGCCCATCGGGTCTCAAGAAGTAAGCCAAGGCGACTACAGCGATACCTCGTTACACGGCGGCCTCTCCGATGACTTCCGGCGGCGCCTTCACTTTGCGCCCATCGTCTACGCCGAAGTTGAGAAACAGCGTGCCGAGCACAAGGATCGCCGAAGTAACGAACGGAACGCCCTTCCCGAAATGATCGTAGGAAAAACCGGCCCATAGCGGGACAACCACTCGCGCCATTCCGCCGTACGCTTGTTGCACGCCCATGTAGAGCCCGCGCTCATGTGCCGGAATCACGCGTGAGAGAAGCGAAGTCACGCACGGAAAAGTGAATGCGGTGCCGAGCGGAATGCAGGCGATGACAAGCGCCAGCAGCACGTAGTTGTGGACGAACGGAAATGCAAGCAGGCCCGTCGAAAGCAGGATGAGACCGATTCGGGAGAGTTGTGCCTCGCCGAACTTGTCTACTGCCCAGCCGAGGACTCCCGCTCGGGTGATGACCGAGATCGTCCCGATATACGTGAAGAAGATCCAGATTCTGCGCTCGGTGACTCCGAAGCGGTCCATGAGAAAGAGCGCCAGAATCGCCGACATCCCTGAGAATGCACCCATGGCAATAGCGTAGATCCAGATCAATCTCGGCCCGGGATCGCGTGCGTGAGTAAGAACGTAGGCGAGCGCAGTGCGCGATGCGCTTGGCTTTCGATGCACCACATGAGCACCAGGCAGCTCCGCCGACTCGCGCAGATATTTCCATGCAAATGCCATGTTGATGACACAAAGCGTCGCAGCGGCGAGTCCAGGACCGCTTCGACCCGCAAGAAGTGCGAGCGAGCCCAGCGGTGGTCCCAACGCGACACCGACATTCGTCGCTGCAGATAGCCAGCCAAGCGCCTTGGCACGACTCTTCGGCTCCGTGGCGTCCGCAACGTATGCCTGGATGACGCCGACGGTCCCTCCACCCGCTCCCTGCACCAGTCGCGACAGCAAGAGCAGCCAGAGGGAATTCGCAAATGCGAATACGACATACGCTATCGCCGCCGCTCCAAGTCCGACGAGCAGTGCAGGCCGACGTCCATGGCGATCGGAGAACCGCCCCCACATCGGCGCGCTGAGCAGCTGTGCGGCCGTGAATGACGCTATCAGGAGCGTGACCATCAGCGAGCTCGCGCCAAGCGTACGCGCGTAGAACGGCATGAGGGGCAGGATCATCAGCAGCCCCACCATGTCGACGAACGCGGTGATGATCAGAATCAGGAGCTTCTTGAACACTCCTAATGTTCCGTCTTGCCCAGCGCGGCCGGGGGAATGGCTCTGCCGACGACGCCGGCCAGAGCGACGATCGTCAGGACATATGGGATCATCTCCACGAATTGCGAGGCGAGGAGATGATTCCCCTGGAGCTGGATCTGAAGCGTCTCCGCAGCGGCGAAAAGCAGACAGGCGAGCGCGGCACGGATCGGATCCCAGCGACCGAAGATCACTGCGGCAACAGCGATGAATCCACGTCCGGCGGTCATCTGATCGGTGAACTGGTGCTGGTCGAGCGCGAGGTAGACTCCACCGAGTCCCGCCAGCATACCCGACAGCGCGACTGCGACGTAGCGCACCCATGCCACCGGAATACCGACGCTCTCTGCCGCGTCCGGATGCTCGCCCACTGCACGGACCCGCAACCCGAAGCGGGTGCGGTACAGCACGAACGCCAACACCGGTGCAACGAGCAGGCCCATCCACAACAACGGATTGTCAAACCCGTGCGCGGACAATCTCGCCGGAAAGCCGTTGATGCGTGGTGAATTGGAGGAGCTCGCGAATGCCAGCTTGAGGAAAAAGCGCGTCACACCCACAGCGAGCAGATTGATGGCAATTCCGACAACCACCTGATCCGCCCGATAACGGATCGTTGCTACTGCGTGAATCATCCCGAACAAGAGTCCGCCGAGTATTCCACACAGCACGCCGATCCACGGGCTGCCGCTGTAGAACGCTCCCAGCGTTGCGGTAAATGCGCCAGTGAGCATGAAGCCCTCGAGCGCCAGGCTGATGATCCCCGCCCGCTCGGCAATCACTCCGCCACTCGCCGCGAACAAGTACGGGATGGCGATGCGGAGCATCTGCGTCAGGAACGAAAATGGATTCATGCGCTCGCCGGCCTCCGCGCCTGGCGCAGCGCGCGACGCACTTCGGGAACCGACATGGCGACGGCGATGATCACCACACCCTGAAGCACCTCCACCATCTGCTTGGGAACGAAGGCGTGAATCGCCAGTCCACCCTGCGAGAGTGTGGCGAAGAACAGCGCGGCCAGAACTACGCCGAGAGGGTGATTTCGTCCCACGAGAGCGACAGCGATGCCCAGAAATCCTGAGCCGCCTGCAAATCCGTCCTCGTAGTAGTGCTTGTAGCCGAGGACGTAATTGATTCCGCCGAGTCCTGCGACTGCCCCGGAGAGCGTCAATGCGCGGAACCAGACTCCGCCGACACCGACGCCGCCGTACTCTGCGGCATCGGGCTGAAGCCCCACCGCGCGGAGCTCATATCCTCGACGCGTGCGAAAGAGGAGGAACCATATGGCAGCCGCGGTCAAGAGGGCGATGAGAATGGTCAGGTTCGCGGCCGAGCCATGAAACGCCGGGATGAATCTATCGAGGCGTGGAATTGCGCCCGCGTGGATTTCCGGCGTGTGAAGCGTCTCCGGAACGTGCAGGTGATTGGCGATGATCCAGTTGAGCAGCGCCAGCACGACGAAGTTGAGCATGATGGTGACGATCACTTCGTGCGCGCCGAATCTCACACGAAGGAAGGCTGGCACCGCTCCGACGATGCCTCCACCGAGCGCGGCAGCGATCATACAGAGCGGAACAGCGATTACGCCTGGTATGGCGGGTGAGAGTGCGAGGCCTGTGAGAGCGGCGAGAAATCCACCCGCCGCCAGTTGGCTTTCGGCACCGACGTTGAACAAGCCGGCGCGGATTCCGAGCGATACTGCAAGTCCGGTGAAGGTGAGGGTCGTCGCCTTGTAGAGCACCTGACCGAAGCCATACGCATTGCCCCAGGTCCCCTCGAGCAGCAGCCGATACACATTCGCCGGCGATTGTCCGTAGCTCATGATCAGCAGATCGCCGCAGATGAGTGCAACGAGCAGGGCGACAACTGGAGGGAATAGTGCCTCTTCGATCTGCTCCCGAAGGCGCGCCGTCACGCAGCGGATTCCTTGCGCGTGCCGATCATGTATTCGCCGAGCGTCTCCTCGCTGGCCTCGGCGGCCGGCATCACGATCGCAAACCGGCCGCGGTACATCACTGCCACTCGATCTGCGAGAGCGAGAACTTCGTTCAGCTCTGCCGACACGAGCAGGATCGCCTTGTTGGCGGCTCGTGCTGCACGCAACCTCTCGTGAATGAATTCGATCGCCCCGACGTCGACTCCGCGAGTAGGTTGCGATGCCAAAAGCACGGTGAAGTCGTGGCCCATCTCTCTGGCGATCACAACTTTCTGCTGATTGCCGCCGGAGAGAGAACGTGCCGGCAGGGTGGCAGAAGGCGGCCGGATGTCGAACGACTCGATCTGGGTCTTTGCGTTCTCGGCAATACGCTCAGTTTCGAGAACGCCACGGTGGGTGAACTCGTCCAACCCCGCAGTCCGGCGCTCCGAGACATCCGAACTGGAAACGTCGTGCCCGGCGACGCGAATCGATCCCGACTCCGCTTTTCTGAGTCCGGCAATCGCTTCGATCAGCTCAGTTTGCCCATTGCCCTCCACCCCAGCGATGCCAAATATCTCGCCGGGCTGGATGGCGAAGGTGACACCGTCGACGACACGCGTATGCCGCGACCCCGTCAAGACGAGGTCGTTGACTTCGAGCGCAGCACTGTAGGCACTGGATACTGGCAGCGGCACATCGGCGTGCGACGATTCTGATGAAACGCCGAACGCCTCACCCTGGCGCGACATCAGCGCAACCTCACGACCAACCATTGCACGCGCAATCTCTGCGGGACTCGTCGAAGCCGTTTGCAGGCGGTCGATCGTCTCACCGGCACGCATGATGGTAATGGTGTCGGAGAGATCCATCACCTCGTCGAGACGGTGAGTAATGAGAACGATCGTACCACCGGATTCTCGCAGCCGGCGCAGCACTGTCCATAACTCCTTCACCTCGGGCGGCGAGAGGACGGCCGTCGGCTCGTCGAGCACCAGAATCCTCGCCCCGCGAAAGAGAGTCTTGAGGATCTCGACCCGTTGGGCTTCGCCAACGGAAAGCTCGGACACCTTCCGATCAGCGGATACCGTGAGACCGGTCTCCTTGCTGAGCTTTTCGACTTCAGCAACCGCGTGAGCGTAGTCGAACATCCCGCTCTTCACCGGCTCCTGGCCGAGCACGATATTCTCGGCGACGGTCAGCGTCGGGACGAGCATGAAGTGCTGGTGCACAACGCCGATACCAGCCGCGATGGCATCGTTGGTCGACCAGCCGGTAACGTCACGACCCTCGACCTCCAGCTTGCCAGCATCGGGCTTCATCAGCCCGCCGAGGATGCGCATCAGGGTGGATTTGCCAGCGCCGTTCTCTCCCACCAGGGCGTGTATCTCACCGGGCATGACTTCGAGAGAGGCCCCGCGATTGGCGCGCACGGGGCCGAACGACTTGTCGATCCCCTGCATCCGAATTGCGGGTTGAGCACTGGCCGCGCTGGTCGCGGTCGGCGACGTCATCGGGTGCTTGGCACCTTGATACGGCCGGCGATGATCTCCTGCTTCAGCTGCTCGACGCGTGCACGAATGCTGTCGGGAATGAGTGGCCTATTGCGGTTGTCGTAGACGTAGCCGACGCCGCCTTCCTTGAGCCCGAACGAGTATATGCCACCCTTGAACGTCTTCGACTGAACGCGCTGGATGGCGTCGAATACTGCCGCGTTTACACCTTTCACCATCGACGTGAGAACGTGCCCCGGCGCTTCGTCGTATTGGTCGGCATCCACGCCGATGGCGAGCTTGTTCATCACTCGCGCTGCCTCGAAGACGCCCTGTCCGGTAGAGCCCGACGCATGGAAGATCACGTTGACCCCCGACTGATACTGGCTCAGCGCAAGCTCCTTACCCTTGCCGGGGTTCTTGAAGGCGTCGGGCGTGACGCCCGCGTACTGCGCAATAACCTGGCAGTCGGGGCAGACTTGCCTGACGCCGGCACGATATCCGGCCTCGAATTTATGAATCAGCGGAATGTCCATTCCGCCGACGAATCCGACTTTCTTCGATTTTCCGACCAGAGCAGCAAGCGCTCCCACCAGAAACGATCCTTCTTCCTCCCGAAACTTGAGCGCGGCAACGTTGGGAGGCGGCGGGATGACGTTTCCGTTCTTGTCCACCGCCAGCGCATAATCCACGCAGGCGAAGGGAATGTTGGGATATTCCTTCGCGAGGTTGGTGATGTCGTCGGAGAAGATAAAGCCTACTCCGATGACGATGTCCATCTTCTCAGCGGCGAGCAGGCGGAGTCCTGCTTCGCGATCGGAGCCCTCTCCGGGCTCGATGAACCGCACGTTCGCACCGAGGACGCGGGAGGCGCTGTCGGCGCCGGCATACGCGCCGTCGTTGAAGGATTTGTCGCCGCGCCCGCCAACATCCAGGACGATTCCAACCTTGGCTCCGCCCGGCTTTTCAGCGCTCACCTGTCCGCCGCGGCCGGCAAACAACAGTGCAACGTGCACCAGAAGAAGAGCCACTGCGACGACGAGGAGTTTGCGCATTCGAGAGGGAACAATCGTACACAATCCGCTCTCGGGCAAGGCGGTGCGCCCCTTTCTATCGCTACACTATCCCGATTGATTTCACGCCATGCCAGAGCGCGTACGAACCCGCTTTCTCGTCGTTGGAAGCGGCGTTGCAGGCCTCCATACCGCGCTCCGAGCATCGTCCGACGCCGATGTAATGGTGCTCACGAAACGGTCGTTGTTCGACAGCGCGACAGCTTACGCCCAGGGCGGAATCGCGGCCGCGCTCGGCGCCGGAGACTCGCCCGCGCTGCACCGGCGTGACACACTCGCAGCCGGTGCAGCGCTGTGTGACGCTGAGGCAGTCGAGATACTGGTTAAGGAAGGGCCGGCGCGTGTGCGTGAATTGCAAACGGCTGGCGCGCATTTCGACCTCGAGCCCGGAGGTGAATTCAAGCTCGGGCGCGAGGCAGCGCATTCACGCCGGCGCATCGTACACGCACACGGGGATCAGACGGGCGCGGAGGTCGCGCGAGCGTTGATCGATCGAGTGAGCGACAGCCCCAGAATACAGGTTCTGGAGCGTACGCGTGTTCTGGACCTCATCGTCGCCGATGGCCGCTGTTACGGAGTGAAGGCGACGGTTGCCGGAACACCGACCGAGATCATCGCCGACGCGACGGTTCTCGCCACGGGCGGGTGCGGGCAGGTGTACAGATACACGACAAATCCGCAGGTGGCGACTGGGGATGGTTACGCCATCGGACACCGGGCCGGTGTTCGTCTCGCCGATATGGAGTTCGTCCAGTTTCATCCGACGGCCCTCGAGACTCCGGAAAATCCACTCGCGCTGATCTCCGAAGCGGTCCGCGGGGAAGGAGCCGTCCTTCTCAACGACGATGGCGAGAGGTTCATGGTAAAGCGACATCGGTTGGCCGAGCTTGCGCCTCGGGATGTGGTAGCGCGAGAGATCTTCCGGCAGAGAGCCATGGACAGCAGAGTATGGCTCGATGCGAGAATGCTCGGCGTTTCATTCAGGAAGAGATTCCCCGGAATTTTCGCGCTCTGCCGCGCGCGCGGAATCAATCCGGCGAAGGACCTGATCCCGGTGATTCCCGCTGCGCATTACATGATGGGCGGGATCGTCACCGACCTGACCGGCCACTCCTCCCTGGAGCGGCTATATGCGTGCGGAGAGGTATCGCGCACCGGCGTGCACGGAGCGAATCGCCTGGCGTCCAACTCGCTTCTCGAGGGACTCGTGTTCGCCGAGCGCGTGGGGCGCGATATGATCACGCTGCCCTCCCTCACTGGCGCTCCTCGCAAGAAATCGTGGGAAGCGCCCCCGCTGGTGGATCGGGGCGCAGCGCAGGTTGCGGCTGACGACGTTCGCAGCATCATGTGGGAACAGGCGGGAATATCGCGAACGGCAAAGGGACTCCGGGAGTGCCTTTCCGTGCTGTCGGGAATCGAGAAGCGGCTGCCCGTTGGCGCGACCGAGGAAGCCAACATGGTTCAAACGGCGCGGCTGATCGCCGAAGCAGCACTGTTGAGAAAGGAATCGCGTGGCGGACATTATCGGAGCGACTTTCCCCACGCCAAGCGCAAATGGCGTGGCAGGCATATAGAATGGTGAGATGACGACTGCACAGGCAGATCCAGGCGCGAGGCACGCGACGCGCGATGTGGCGGAGCTCCAGTCGCGGATCAAGCAGCTGGCACGGGAAAAGAATGCTGTGATCCTGGCGCACAATTACGAGCGACCGGAGGTGCAGGACGTCGCTGATTTCGTGGGCGATTCGCTCGGGCTGAGCCGCGAGGCGGCGAAAACCGAGGCGGAGATCATCGTCTTCTGCGGCGTTCATTTCATGGCCGAGACCGCGGCAATACTGTCGCCGAACAAGATGGTGCTGCTGCCGGATCTCGCGGCAGGCTGTTCGCTCGCCGCGACGATAAATGGCGATCAGCTGCGCGAGTGGAAAGCGGAGCATCCGGGCGCGGTCGTCGTGTCGTACGTGAACACCACCGCCGACGTAAAAGCGGAGAGCGACTACTGCTGCACTTCGGGCAACGCGGTCGAGATCGTGAACTCGATACCCATCGAGACCGAGATACTCTTTCTTCCCGACATGTTCCTCGGCGCGCACGTGCGGCGTGTCACGGGCCGAAGGAACATGCACGTCTGGATGGGTGAATGTCATGTGCACGCGGGAATAGATCCCGAGCACATCAACCGGCAGCGTGCCATGCACCCAGGTGCTGAATTCCTCATTCATCCGGAATGCGGATGCGCGACGAGTGCTGTCGAAGCGGTGTCGGCTGGAGACGTGGATCCCGAAGGGGTGCAGATACTGTCCACCGAGGGGATGATCAACCGGCCCCGAATATCCGACGCGGACGAATTCATCGTTGCGACCGAGGTCGGAATTCTGCACCGGCTTCACCGCGAGAATCCGACAAAAAAATTCTATCCAGCAAGCGAGCTGGCGGTTTGCGCTTTCATGAAGGTGACGACTCTCCCCAAGGTTCTGAGAGCACTCGAGCGCCTCGAGCATCACATTACCGTCGATCCCGAGACGTCGGCCAAGGCTCGCCGTGCGATCGAGCGCATGATCGCAATCGGAGGCAACAGACCGCTTTCCCCCAAGCCGGAAACGACGGAGGATCCGGGCGAGTGAAGCGGCCGCGGCGAATCGCGGCGCTGGCCGAGCGCGGATTCGTGCCTGTCCGTGGGCTGCGGTTCCCCTACGCCCGGTTGATGACGGCGACGATAGTCCGCGAGGCGCTCGACGAAGACGGCGCGGCCAGTGACA
>WNGF01009501.1_pt1 | contig 11164 bp, 6 predicted proteins | sample 5400641 | NCBI WGS metagenome assembly WNGF01 (sample SAMN13153371, study PRJNA577476) | soil metagenome | isolation source: 80 cm soil or saprolite under grassland replicate 2 | place: USA:California | collected 2016-06-15 | reverse complement strand
CCTCCGTTCCGCATGGCAGTGCCTTCTCCTGTCCCTCGTCTGCTCGCGCAGCTTGCCGAGGCAATGGCCGCGGACGCTCTCACGCTCGCGCGCCGGATCGAGCGTGCGCGTGGCACGCACGCGGGCGCCACCGAATGGCAACGCATCGCCGGCGCGGTGGCGCGTTCGACCGAGCGCGCTCGCGCGCGTGCCGCGCGGCGACCGGACATTGCGTATCCACCGGAGCTGCCGGTCGGCGAGCGCGCCGCGGAGATCGGTGCCGCGATTCGCGAGCATCAGGTGATCATCGTCTGCGGCGAGACGGGTTCCGGCAAGACGACGCAACTCCCCAAGATCTGCCTCGAGCAGGGGCGGGGGGTGCGCGGCCTGATCGGTCACACGCAGCCGCGACGGATCGCCGCGCGTACCGTGGCGGGTCGCATCGCCCAGGAGCTTCGCACTGCGCCGGGCGACGTCGTCGGCTACAAGGTCCGCTTCACCGACCATACGAAGCCCGATGCCTTCATCAAGCTGATGACCGATGGCATCCTGCTCGCAGAGACGATGTCAGACCGGCTGCTTGCCGCGTACGACACGATCATCATCGACGAAGCGCACGAGCGCAGCCTCAACATCGACTTCCTGCTGGGCTATCTCAGGAACCTGCTGCCGCAACGGCCGGACCTCAAGGTCATCGTCACCTCGGCAACGATTGACGCCGACCGCTTCGCGCGGCACTTCGGCGAAGTCGATGCGCCCGCGCCGATCATCGAAGTGTCGGGACGCGTCTATCCGGTGGGGATTCGCTACCGTCCGTTGAACACCGGCGACGAGGAAGCCGACGACGAGGAAGAACTGGAGGACGCGATTGTCGCCGCCACCGAGGATCTGTGGCGCGAGGCACCGGGCGATATTCTCGTGTTCCTGCCGGGCGAGCGCGAGATCCGCGAGATGGCCGATCTCCTGCGGCGGAGCCTTGCGCGCCGACCCTACGCGAGCGCGCTCGAGATCCTGCCGCTCTATGCGCGCCTGACGCCGGCGGAGCAGCAGCGGGTGTTCGCACAGTCGCGCGGGCGGCGTGTCGTGCTGGCGACCAATGTGGCCGAAACGTCGCTCACGGTTCCCGGCATCCGCTACGTGATCGACTCGGGTCTCGCGCGCGTCAAGCGCTATTCGCTGCGCAACAAGACGACACTGCTGCAGATCGAGAAGATCTCGCAGGCGGCGGCGAGCCAGCGCGCGGGCCGCTGCGGGCGCGTCGCCGACGGCATCTGCGTGCGCCTCTACGGTGAAGACGATTTCGCCGCGCGGCCGAAGTACACCGATCCCGAGATCCTTCGTTCCTCGCTCGCCGCGGTGATCCTGCGGATGGAGGCCCTGGGCCTTCCTGCCGTCGACGCGTTCCCGTTCCTCGAGCCGCCATCGCCACGCGCGATCGCCGACGGCTACCAGTTGCTGCACGAGCTCTCCGCGGTCGACGAGCGTCGCGCATTGACGCCGCTCGGCCGCGATCTGGCACGCCTTCCGGTGGATCCGCGCGTGGGACGCATGGTGCTCGCCGCGCGCGAAGCGGGGTGCCTGCCCGAGGTGCTCATCATCGCGAGCGCGCTGTCGGTGCCGGATCCGCGCGACCGGCCGCTCGAGCGCGCGCAGGCGGCGGACGAGGCGCACCGGCGCTTTCGCGACGAGCGCTCGGATTTTCTGTCGCTCCTCGCGCTGTGGGAGTTCTTCGACGAAAAGCTCGGCGAGAAACTCCCGCACCGGAAGCTCGTCGAGGCGTGCCGCGCGCAATTCGTCTCGTACCTGCGGCTCACCGAATGGCGCGATGTCCACGCGCAGCTCGCGAACGAAATTGCGGAGCAGGGCTGGAAATGGGAGCCGAAATGTCCCGCGGGGATCGACGCCGCCCGCTATCAGGCGATCCACAAGGCGCTGCTTGCCGGCCTCCTCGGCAACATCGGCACGAAGGACGCCGAAGGCGATGCGTACCTCGGCGCACGCGGCATCCGCTTCCATCTGCACCCGGGCTCGGGGCTCGCGAAAAAGACGCGTGCCGCCGGGCGGCCCCAAGGCGCGAGTTACACCTCCTCGGGGGGCAGCGCAGCGGCAGCCGCAAGCGTCGGGGCACACCAACCCAAATGGGTCCTCGCCGCCGAGTTGGTCGAGACGTCGCGCCTCTATGCGCGTTGCGCGGCGCGGATCGACCCCGAATGGATCGAGGCTGTCGCCGGCGAGCTCGTGACGCGCGATTATTTCGAGCCGCACTGGGACGCCGACCGCGGCGAAGTCGTCGCGAGCGAGCGCGTGCAACTCTACGGACTCACCCTCGTGCCGCGCCGTCGCGTCTCGTTCGGTCGAATCGATGCCAAACTCGCGCACGAGGTGTTCATCCGTGAGGCGCTCGTTCCCGGCGCGCTCGCGACCAAGGGTGCGTTCCTCGCGCACAACCAGCGGCTCGTCGACGAAGTGGCGGAGCTCGAGCACAAGGCGCGGCGTCAGGACGTGCTGGTCGACGAGGAAGTGATCGCCGCGTTTTATGCCGGGCGCGTCGCGGGGACGGTGCACACGCGCGTGGCGTTCGAGCGCTGGCGGGAGGGCGCGGAGAAGAAGGATCCGCGTGTGCTGTTCCTGACGCGCGAGGCGCTGATGCGCCACGCCGCCGCGCAGGTGACCGAGGCGCAGTTTCCGGAGTCGCTTGCGATGGCCGGCGCGGTGCTGCCGCTCAAGTACCGCTTTGCGCCGGGGCATCCACTCGATGGCCTCACGCTGACGGTACCGCTCGCGCTCCTCAATCAGATCGACGCGGCGCGGCTCGCCTGGCTCGTGCCGGGAATGATCCGCGAAAAGGTGACCTTCCTCCTGAAGGCGTTGCCGAAGGGCTGGCGCGGCCGCCTCGTGCCGCTGCCGGAATCGGTCACGGCGTTCCTCGAAGCCGTGCCGGACTCGAGCGGCACACTGCAGGAATCGTTACGTGCGTGGCTCGGCACGCGTCTGGGCGAGAAGCCTGCGGCGGACGTCTGGGACGCGGTGGAGCTTCCGGCACATTTGATCGTCAACGTCGAGGTCGTCGATGCCGCGGGCAAGACGCTCGCCGGCGGACGCGACCTTGTGGCGCTCCGCACGCAGCTTTCCGAGGCGGCGCAGCTCACGTTCGCGGAGGCCGGGCCGATCACCGCGCCGTGCGGAGTCCGCACCTGGGAATTCGGCGATCTGCCGGAAACGCTGACTCGCGCCGCAGGCGGGCAGCGGATCACCGGCTATCCGGGGCTCGCCGACGACGGCGACAGCGTTTCGATGGCGCTCTACGACACGCGGGACGGCGCGGAGCTCGCCACTCGCGCGGCCGTAGTCCGGCTGATCCGCTTCGCGCTCAAGGATGCGGTTGCGCGCTACGAAAAAGGCGCACCGGGGTTCGCACAAGCTTCGCTGCAGCTCAAGACGGCAATTTCGACCGAGGCGCTTTTGTCCGATGTGATGAGCGCCGTTTGCGATCGCGCGTTCATCGGCGACGATCCGCTGCCGCGATCCGCGAGTGCGTATGCGGACCAGGTCAAGCGCGCGCGCACGAGGCTGCCGGCCGTCGCCGAAGGAGCCTTTCGCCTGCTCTCGACGATTGCGGCCGAGCATCATGCGCTGACGCAGCGGACCAACGCGCTCCCTGCGGCCCATGTGCGCCTTGCGGCCGAAGTGCGGTCTCGCCGCGATGCGCTCGTTCATCCGGGCTTCTTCGGGGAGACGCCCTGGGCGCAGCTCGCCCATCTGCCGCGCTATCAGAAAGCGCTGGAGCGACGCCTCTTAAGGTACGCGGAGAACCCGGCACGCGACGCGAAATACGCAGCGCTCGTCGCCGACTGGTGGCAGCGCTATCGGGAACGGCTCGAGCGCAACCGGATCGTCGGTCGCACCGAACCGGGTCTGGAGGCGTTCCGCTGGCTGCTGGAGGAGCTCTCGGTTTCGCTCTTTGCGCAGGAATTGAAGACGCCTTTTCCGGTCTCCTATAAGCGGCTGGAACGGGCATGGGCGCAACTGGCGGGCTGATGCGCCGGGTCTTGGCGCCGTTGGCGTCCGGAATCCGCCCGTGCTACAGTGACTTAGCGGTTTTTCGTCCAGAGCTTTCGAGATTCCGTCCATGGTCCGCGGGCGACCTTCCGAACGAGGCGAGCGCCTTGGATATTCCGCGCACGAGGGGAGTCACGGCAACAGCGCCATCAGGATGAACGCCACGACCACACAAGCGGCCGCCCGCCGGCCCGTGTCGCGCGAACTGTCGAAGATCCTCGCCGATTGCCGGGATCTGGCGATCCATCGCCTGCTGCAGGCGTTCACGACGCTGCTCGACCGGGTGTCCGACATGCTGATGGACCGGGCGAGCATGACGGAGATCCGCGACGAGCAGCAGATTCTTCTCGATGCGCGCGTGATGCTCAGGACCGAGCGTCCGACGCTGATGAGCGAATTCGAGCGGCGGCTGCGCACCCGCATTAACGACACGATCTCGGGAAAGGCGGCGGAGCGAGCTGATTTTTCGAAGGTCGACGTCGACAAGCTGACCCTCGTCGACACCTCCGCCATGGACGAGTCGCTTGTCACCGGCAACATCACGCGCGTTGTGGAGAACGCCTGCCACGACGAGCTGCAGATGTTGAATCGCGGCATCGGCCACCTGATGGGCGATCCGGACCTCGAGACCGACCACAATCCCCTCGCCCCGGCAACGATCGTCGATTCCTTCGCCGATGCATTGAAGACGGTCAAGGCGGAGAACCGGGTCAAGTTCGCGATCTTGAAGGAACTGAACCAGGCCTCGCTCACCGACCTCAACGGCATCTACTCGGACCTCAACAAGCATCTGCAAGGGCTGCGGGTCATTCCCACCGGATCGCGCGCGTCGATTATCAATCGCGGGGGTCGCGCGGATCGGATGAGGCCCGGTCCCGGCCAGACCGGCCGCGTGGCGGGCGACGCCAAGCCCGAAACGTCGAGCGCCGAAGTCGACGTGATGTCGCTGTTCCGCCGAATGTTCGCGGGACAGGCGATGCCGGCACGCGGTGACGCCTTTGCGGCGCCCATGAGCGGCTATGACGCGCCGATGGCAGGGGGATTCGGCGTCGCCGATTCGGGCGGGATGCCGGGCGTCGGCCCGCTTGGACCTCCCTTGGCCCCGGGGCTGCTCGACTCGGCCGGACACGGCGGCGACTTTCCGCAAATCGACATGGGCGGGAGCGGCGGGCGGTACATCCCCAGCGGACCGCTCGCGCCGACCCCCTCAGGCTACATGCCGGGCGCGCCGATCATTGCGACGCCGGCGCTGGGCGAGGGACTCGCGCGCCTGCAGGCGGGCGAAACGGGGTTCGATCTGGGCGGCGGGATGTTCGTCTCGTTCTCGGGCATCCCCGAAGGCAAGCACAACGTCCTGCGCGACCTGCAGGAGTCGCCACTCGGCAAGAAAGCGACCCAGCTCGAATCGATGACGATCGAGCTGGTCGCGATGCTATTCGATTTCATTTTCGAGACCAAGGACCTGCCCGACGGCATCAAGGCGCTCCTCGCCCGGTTGCAGATTCCGGTGCTGAAGGCGGCGATGCTCGACGGCGCGTTCTTCGCCAAGAAGTCGCATCCGTCGCGCCTGCTCGTGAACGCGCTCGCCGAAGCTGGGCTCGGCTGGTCGCCTGTCATGGGGCCGGGCGATCCGCTGTACAGGCAGATCGAAAAGATCGTCCATGGGATTCTCGACGGTTTTTCCGACAACCTCGCGATCTTCGACGAGCTGCGCCACGAGCTCGAGGCGTTCCTCGCTGAGGAAGAGAAGGCCGCCGAGGCCAACATCCTCACCACGGCCGACGAGATCAATCAAAAGGACCGCCAGCAGATCGCGACCGCGGTCGGCAAGGCGGAGATCGAGCGCCGCATCGAGGTCTATCCGATTCCCAATTTCCTCGGTACGTTCCTGCGCGTGCAGTGGCAGGGAACGCTCGAGCACGTGTACCTGCAGCACGGCGAGGAAAGCGAGGCGTGGGGCCAGGTGGTCGCAACGCTCGAGGACCTGGTCTGGAGCGTGCAGCCGAAAAAGACCAACGAGGACCGCAAGCACCTGGTCGCGCTCCTGCCTTCGCTGTTGAAGCGGATGTCGGCCGGCATGCACAACGTGCCGTGGCCGCCCGACGATCGCGAGCGGTTCATGTCGAACCTCGTCGAAGCGCATGCCGCCGCGGTGAAGCCGTCGCTTGCCGCTGCACCGCTGCCGACGGCCGCGGTCGCCGAGCAGGCGAAGGTCGAGGCCGAGCAGGCAAAGGCGATCGGCGACGTGGCGGCGGCCGCCAAGGCCGAAGAGCTCGCCGTGGCGATGTCACCGGCCGAGCCGGCGCCGCCCGAGCCCGAGCCCGAAGTCGTCGACGAGCAATTCCTCGAAATCGCCCAGAGCCTCGAGCGCGGGATGTGGATCGAATTCGAGGCGGACGACGGTCAGCTCGCGTTCGCCAAGCTGGCGTGGATCAGCCCGCTGCGCGGCACGTACCTGTTCACGAACCGGCAGGGCCAGAAGGCGCTGTCGATGACCGCCGAGGATCTCGCGCTGCGATTCCGCGACGACCGCGCGCGTCTGGTCGAGGCCGAGCCGCTGATCGATCGTGCGTTCGGTAGCATGATGGCGCAGATCGACGACAAGTTTCCCGAGACCGAAATCGCCGCCGAGTAACGCTGCGCAGCAAGGGCGCGGACCGCGGCGCCTTTCTGCCGGACGTCCAGGCGTCGCAAACAAATCGAAGTGGGCTCTCCCGTCATCGGCTTGCTCGTCATCGGCGACGAAATCCTCTCCGGCAAGCGCGAGGACAAACACTTTGCGCATGTCGCGGCAACGCTCGGCGCACGCGGTCTCGCGCTCGACTGGGCGCGGTTCGAAGGCGACGACCGAGCGCGACTGACGGCGGCGTTGCGTGAATCGTTCGCGCGCGGCGACATCGTGTTTTCATTCGGCGGCGTCGGCGCGACGCCCGACGACCACACGCGCCAGGCGGCTGCCGCCGCGCTTGGCGTGCCACTCGTCCGACACGCGGAGGCGGTCGCCGAAATCGAGGCGCGCTTCGGTGCGGAGGCCCACCCGCATCGTGTGCTGATGGCCGAGTTTCCCGCGGGGAGCGCCATCATTCCGAATCCGGTGAACCGCGTCGCGTCTTTTTCCATCCGCCACCATCACTTCTTTCCCGGTTTTCCGCAGATGGCGTGGCCGATGCTCGATTGGGTGCTCGCGACCCGTTACGCGACGCTCGAAGCCCCGCCTTCGGTCGAGCGCGCGATCGTCGTCTACGGCGCCGGCGAGAGCCAGCTTCTGCCCTTGATGGACGAAAACGTCGCGCGCTTTCCGCGGGTCAAGCTCTTCAGCCTGCCGTCCTTTCTACCGGACGGCGGCCGACGGATCGAGCTTGGCGTGCGGGGTGATCCGCGAGAAGCCGATGCGGCGCTCGCGCATCTTGCAGCGGGCCTGGATGCAGCGGGGTTCCGCTGGGAACCGTTCGATGCGGCAACGAGCGAGCACCCATGAGCGCCGCCGGGCCGCCCCAAGGCGCGAATTGCTCCCCCTCGGGGGGCAGCGCAGCGGCGACCGCCGCAAGCGTGGGGGCACACATTCGCGCCGCCGGGCCGCCCCAAGGCGCGAATTGCTCCCCCTCGGGGGGCAGCGCAGCGGCGACCGCCGCAAGCGTGGGGGCACACTCTTGAGATCGGTTCTCCGCGCGCTCTTCCGCGCCGTGCCGCTGCTGGGTGACCGGCGTGTGCTGGCGCTGGTATTCCTGCCGCTCGCCGCGGCGATGGTGACATGGATTGTCGCTGTCTATCTGCTGTGGACGCCGCTCTCGCACGTGCTCGCAGGGATCATCGCGCGTGCGCTGACGGGACTGGGATGGGCGGCGGAACCGGGCTGGGTTGCGACGACGGGCGGCGGTGTCGCCACGTTCCTGTTGTTGACGCTCGCGGTCGGCGCACTCGTTCTCGCGGCCATTGCCGTGTTCGCGGCGCCCGCCTTCGTGCGTGCAGTTGAATCGCGCCATTTTCCGACGCTCGAACGCAAGCACGGTGGAACGCTTGCCGGCGGTCTCTTCAATGCAATGGGCGCGCTCGCGATCTGGTTTCTGCTGTGGCTCGTCGTGCTGCCGCTGTTGTTCTTTCCCATCGTAGGCGTGCCCGCGTCGCTGGCGGTCAACGCATGGCTCAATGCGCGTCTGTTCCGGTACGATGCACTGGCCGAGCACGCGAGCGCGACCGAGCGGGCAGCGATCTTTCGCGTCGCGCGCGGCCGGCTGCTGGCACTCGGCCTCGCACTGGCTCCGCTATCATTCGTCCCGATCGTGAACCTGATCGCGCCGCTCTATGCGGGTCTTGCGTTCACGTGCCTGTGCCTGGACGAGCTCGCAGCGCTTCGCGCGCGCAGCGCATCAGGTCCATGAGGGGAGAGCGAACGTGACACCGGGACCGGGCTTGGGGTTCGACGGCGGCGGGCGTTGCTACGATGACGTCGCGATCGGCGACGCGTTTTCGCGCACCATCACGATCACCGACACGCATCTCGTCGTGGGTGCCGGGCTCATCGGCGACTTCAATCCGCACCATGTCGACGACGAATACGCGAAACGCTCGCGGTTCGGTACGCGCATCCTGCATGGCGTCATCACGAGCGCGCTGATGGGCGCGCCGGTCGGCATGTATTTCCACGGCACGGCGATTGCGTATCTGGAGCACGCGGCGCGCTTCAAGGCGCCGGTGCGCATTGGCGCCACGTTGACGACGACCTGGACGGTGACCGCACTCCATCCGAAGCCGCGGCACGGCGGCGGCGTGGTCGTGCTCGCCGGCGTTGCCCGCAACCAGGATGGCATCGTCGTCGCCGAGGCCGACGGCAAGATGCTGGTGCAAACGAAAGGAAAGGCGAATCCGCTCTAGCGCTCCGCGAGCGCCTTCGCGCACTCGGCGACGAGGCCCGGACCGCGGTAGATGAGGCCGGTGTAGATCTGCACCAGCGTTGCGCCGGCATCGATCTTTTCCTTCGCATCGGCGCCGCACAGGATGCCGCCGACGCCGATGATCGGCAGCGCGCCATCGAGTGCCCTGGCGAGCGTCCTGACGACGACCGTCGCAGGTTCGCGCAATGGGCGCCCCGAGAGGCCGCCGGCCTCGTCGGCATGCTTCCGGCCGCGCACTGCATCACGCGCGACCGTCGTGTTGGTCGCGATCACCCCGTCGACCCGGTGCCGGATCAAGAGCCTGGCAATGCCTTCGAGCGCCGCGCGCGTGAGGTCCGGTGCAAGCTTGACCGCCACCGGCGTGTACTTGCCATGCCGGTCGGCAAGTGCCGATTGTTCGGCCTTGAGCGCGGCGAGCAGCGTCGCGAGCGACTCCTCGGCCTGCAATTCACGCAGCCCTTTCGTGTTCGGCGACGAAACGTTGATTGCGACGTACGATGCCCGCTGGTAGACCGCACGGAAACCCGCAACGTAGTCGTCGACGGCCCTGGCGTTCGGCGTATCGAAGTTCTTGCCGATGTTGAGGCCGAGGATTCCGCGCCACGACGCCCGCGCTGCGTTGGCGACAAGGCGCTCGACACCATCGTTGTTGAATCCCATCCGGTTGATGAGCGCTTCCGCGTCCGGCAGACGGAAGATGCGCGGCTTCGGATTGCCCGGCTGCGCGCGTGGCGTCACGGTTCCGCATTCGATGAAACCGAAGCCGAGCGTCGCGAGCCCGTCGACGTGCGCGGCGTTCTTGTCGAGCCCCGCGGCGAGACCGACACGGTTCGGAAACTCGAGCCCCATCGCGGTGACCGGCGACGAAGCCACGCGGCGCGCGAATGCCTGCGCCAGTCCGAGCCGCGCCGCGCCGTCGAGGCTCGCGAAGGCGAGATCGTGTGCGGTCTCCGGATCGAACGCGAACAGGAAGGGGCGAAGGAACGGATACATCCGGGGCAACGCAAGCGCGCTTTGCGTGACGCGACGACGGTCCGTCAAGCCTGCGGCGATGATACCATTCGCGCGCTCGCTTCTTTCCTCGCATCGAATGCCTGCCGCCCGCAGCGCCCTCTTGTGCCGTCTGGTCTATGTGCTCTTCGCAGCGCTCGAGCTCATCGCCCCGCCCACAACCGCCGCTTCGAAAGGCGCACCGGCGGCCGGTTACGCGGCGCGCGCCGACGTGCGCGCCTTCATCGACGAAATGGTTGCGGATTACGGCTTCAATCGTGCCGCGCTGCGCCATGCGTTTGCCGCGGCGCGCTTCCAGCCGCGCATCGTCGAGGCGATGCAACGGCCGTTGATCGAGCCGCCGAAATGGTACGACTACGCACCGCAGTTCCTGTCGCCCGCGCGCGTTGACGGCGGCGTTGCCTGGTGGAAAGCGAACGCCACGGAGCTCGGTGAGGCCGAAGCGCGCTACGGAGTTCCGGCGGAGGTGATCGTCGCCATCGTCGGCGTCGAATCGTTCTACGGGCGTAACACCGGACGCTACCGGGCGCTTGACGCGCTGGCGACGCTGGCGTTCGATTACCCGCGTCGCGCGACATTTTTCCGCGGCGAGCTGAAGCAGTTCCTGTTGCTCGCGCGCGATCTCGGCGTGCCGCCGCAGGCCCCCAAGGGATCGTTCGCCGGCGCGCTCGGCATTCCGCAATTCATGCCGGGAAGCTATCGAACGTACGCGGTCGACTTCGATGGCGACGGCAGAATCGACCTCTGGCAGAGCGGCGCCGATGTCGCTGGAAGCGTGGGCAACTTCCTCGCGCGCCATGATTGGCAGCGCGACCAGCCGGTGCTCTTGCCGGCGACGATCGCACCGGAGGCCCGCGACGCCGTGCTGCATCGGCTCGATGGCGGAATCAGCGAGCGGCGCTCGCGCGAAGCGTGGGCGGCCGATGGCGTCACTGCCGACGCTGCGCCCGCCGATCTCGCGGCGGATCCGGTTGGCCTGCTGCTGCTGGAAGAAAAGACGGCGGAAGGCGAGGAGGGCGCGAGCTACTGGGTCGCGTGCCAGAATTTCTACGTGCTCACCCGCTACAACAAGAGCCGTCTTTACGCGGCGGTCGTGTGGGAGCTCGCGCGCGCGATCAAGGCGGCGCGGGAAAACGCGGGAACGCGATGAGCGTCGCCGGGCCTCCGGCGCGCAGTCCACCTGACGATCAACGGGCTTGCTGGGGGCTGCGCAAACAGCGGCT
>WNGF01029832.1_pt1 | contig 11165 bp, 7 predicted proteins | sample 5400641 | NCBI WGS metagenome assembly WNGF01 (sample SAMN13153371, study PRJNA577476) | soil metagenome | isolation source: 80 cm soil or saprolite under grassland replicate 2 | place: USA:California | collected 2016-06-15 | reverse complement strand
GTGTAGAAGTCGGCGCCGAGGTCTCGGTAGCGGCTGCTGGGGTCGGCGAGGAGGTGCCAGACGATGACGAGGATCGAGCGGGCGACGGCGACGAGCGCTTTGAGTTTGCCGCGGCGGCGGACGAGCCGGCGGTAGCGCTCGCCGAGGAAGGTGTCGGTTTTTGAGGCGGCGATGGCGGCTTCGCCGAGGACGCGCCTGAGGTAGGGGTTGCCCTTGCCGGCTTTGCCGGAGCGGCTCTTGGGGCCCGACTGGATCGTGCGCGGGCAGAGCTTTGTCCAGGAGACAAGGTGGCCGGGGGTGGGGAACTGGGTCATGTCGAGTCCGACCTCGGCGACGATGACGTGCGCGGCGTTGGGGCCGATCCCGGTGATCTCGTCGAGACGGGCGACGACCGGCAACGGTCGGGTGCCCGGATCGCGCGGGTGGCCGCCGGGATCGGCGGTGGGCGCGGGCGGGTGGGCGGCGGGGATCTCGGCGATCAGCTGGTCGATCCGGACCGTGAGCGTCTCGGCCTTCAGGGTCAGCGCGTCGATCTCGTCGAGCAGCATCTGCGCGAGCTCGGCGTGGTGGTCGTCGAAGCGACCGGTGAGCGCCTCGACGAGCGCGGCCCGTTTGCCGCGCATCCGGCCGCGCGCGAGCTCGGCGAGCGCCTCGGGGTCGCGCTCACCGGCGATCAACGCGTCGAGCATCGCTCGAGCCGAGACGCCCAGGATGTCGCTCGCGACGGTGGAGAGCTTGATCAGCGCGTCCTCGAGCAGCTTCTCGAGCCGCTGCACCTGCCGCGTGCGGTCCGCGATCAGGTCGACCCGCAGCCGCGTGTAGTCGCGCAGCCGCCGGATCTCCGCGGGTGGAACGAACGAGGGTCGCAGCATCCCACGCTCGTTCAGCTTCGCCAGCCAGACGGCGTCCAGCTTGTCGGTCTTGGGACGCCCCGGCACCTGCTTGACCTGGCTCGCGTTGACCAGCCATACCGTCAGCCCGCGAGCTTCGAGCAGGTACACGAACGGGCGCCAGTAGTCCGAGGTCGACTCGACCACGACCCGCTCGATCCGCTCTCCCGCCAACTGCTCGGCCAGCGCGATGATCGCGTTGGTCGTCGAGCGCACCTCCCACACTCTCGTGACCCGCCTGCCCGCGATCGACGCGTGCCCGACACGCACGCACACGACCGCCGAAGCCTTCGCGACGTCGATCGCGGCGACCCGCTCCACCAACTGCTCCTCGCCGGCCTCCGCGTCGATCTCCAGCATCCCGCCGTTCACCACGGCACCTCCCACGCTCGCAGGGACAATCGATGGTGCGCGACCCTCAAGGTCGGGCCCCGGCGCCAGACTTACCAGCGGGCTCAACTCCCAAGGAAGGGACGGCGTCGCAGGCAACCCGCCGCCATTTTCACGCCGTACGCGGCGTCCCGCCAGGGCCACAGAGACTTACCAGCATTCGCGATCACGTTTCTCCTGCAAATCCCTCTTTTGCGGCGTGTCTGCCGTGCCCGCCTGTGCCCGCGGGTGCTCAGGCTGATGTACCCGTCTGGTACCCGTGGCTCGTTGTCCGCTCGAGCAACGAGCAGCAATGGGGATCACAACCATCGCGAAACCGCCGACCTGCTGGCGGATCTGTAGGTCGCGAGTTGGATGAACTCGGACCTCCGTCGTGACCGGCCGGTGCGGGTCAAATCGGTTACAGCTGGCTACGACCCGGAATTACGGACTACAGCCGGCATTTCTTCGTTTTTCGAACCGGCTGTGACGGGCTGCCACAGGCTAGCGCCCGGCCCTGTGTGGCATATGTGGTCGCCGTGGTGCCCGCTTCGACCACGGTGCGCCTGTCTCAGCTCGGTCCCGCTTCTTTCCTTCGTGTCGGGTGCGCGGTCGCTGAGGAGAATCGGATCAGCACTGGGCGCGCTTGCACCGTTCTCTTCTGCCAGGTTGCGACGAGGGGGCGGCGGACCTGCCGCCGCCCCGCTCGCGTCCCGCGTCATCAGCTCGCCAGGTTTCGGGGTTGAGCTCGACCCTGCTCGGTCGAGAACAAGGGCTACCCGCTGAACTCGAAGTGGTGGCAGGCGTAGTACTGGACGGGGCCGACGGGAGGAACTGGTAGCCACTGATCGGTCGGACAGGGCTGGCCTGCGTAGAGGTCAGCCCGGATCAGGAGCTCGGTTCCCGCAAAGCTCCCGTCCGGCAAGAACACCTGGTGTACGACGCTCGGGGTGGTCGCCGTGCCGGCGATGATGTCGGCGACGGACGGCACGCCCGGAGGCGAGCAGTGGTAGTGACCACCGATGAGGATCAGCGGGTTGCAGTCCCAGCCGTTCGCAATGGCCTGGTCCAGCGTTCTGTTCGGAGTGCCGGAGCTTGGTGCGCCAGCGGCCGTGCCGGAGATGGCCACGGCGGCAGCGCCAAGCGCCGCGACGGCAGCGATGAACGCCTTCCGATTCATAGATCGTCCTCCTTTACGCGTTGGGTGGCCGTGAGACGCCTGCTCATATGTCACGAGTCCTCGTCTGTGACCGCGGCTGAAAGCCGTTCGAATGGGACGCCTGCGCGGGTGTAGACCTCACGCACGAGCTCCTCCGAGGCCGCTTCGATGACGAGCAGCAAGGACTCGTCGCGAGGGACGATCGTCGAACGCAGGTACCGCACCGGCCTCCCCTCGCGTTCGAGCTCGGCGACGCTAGCGCGCACTTGCTTCGCCAAATGCCCAAGTTGCTCGGGCTCGAGGTCGGGCCGATAGTGCTCGACGAGGTAGGTCTGCCGCGCCCGTGGCTCCGCTCGGCGTTTCACGCGGCCGACGGTACGGCGCGGCACGCGGGGAGACATCGGGTGTTTCCCTACGTTTGCGTCTCGAGCTCGTGCATGCGGGCCCCCAGCTCGGCACGTGAGCGAATGCCGAGCTTGCGGTAGACCCGCGCGAGGTTCGCCTCGACCGTCTTCGGGCTCACGAATGCCGCCTCCGCCACCTGCCGGTTCGTCAGCCCGGAGGCCGCGAGCTCGGCGATGCGCCACTCGCTCGCGGTCAGCTCGTCCGCGGGCCGATGGCGGAGCCCTATGCGCGCCATCTCCGCCCGCGCCCGCTCCGCCCACGGGGGCGATCCGAGGCGCTCGAAGGTCGCCAGCGCCTCATCGAGCGACTGCTTCGCCGCGCGCTTGCGATTCGCGCGGCGCTCGATCTGACCCTTCACGAGCAGCGTGCGGGCGCGCTCGAACGGCAGCGTCGGAACGGCCGGCGCCACCTCGAGCTCCGCCAGCGCGGCCGCGACGTCTCCCTCCGCGGCGAGGATCAGCGCGCGGGCACGCGGGAGCGTGGCGTCGATCCAGGGCCGCGGCAGCATCCGTCCCCGCCACTCCAGGTGCTCGAGTACGCGCTGGGCACGCTCGCGCTCGCCGAGGACGAGCAGCGCCTCGATGTGGTCTGGCCCGCTGCGGTCCTCGAAATTGTCCTTCCAGCCGATGAACTCAGCCTCTTCCGCACATTGCGTCCACGCGCGATCGGCTGCCGCGTACCGGCCGGCGCAGAACTCGACCACGCCGAGTGCCGAGCGACAGACCATGCGCCAGAAGACGTCGAACGGCGCGATCGTGTCGAAGATGTGGGTCAACGTCGTCCGCGCACGCTCGATCCTCCCCCGGTGGGCGTCGATGAGCGAGCGATCCGCGAAGGACGGGGCCATCGGTCCCCGGAGCTCGAACTGCTCGAGCGTCGCGCACGCCCCCTCGAGAGCACGCTCGGCCCGATCCCAATGACCGGCGTGAAATTCCGCCATCGCGAGAAACTCGGCGACCTCGGCCCCGTTTAGGGCGTCGCCGCGATCGCGAAATCGTCCCTCCTCCACGCGATAGCGCTCCCGAGCCGCGTCGAGATCGTCGACCCAGTGGAACCAGATGAGCGGATATATGAGCGCCGGGCCCGCCGAACGAGCCTCGAGCGCAAGGGCCTCCTCGAGCAGTTCGCCATGCGCACCTCGACCGAGCACGGCCTCGGCGATGAACTTGTTCACGAGCGCCTGGGCGAGAGACGAGGGGTCGTCCCACCCGCGGAGAAGCTCGATCGCCTCGTCCGCGCGCTGAACTGCCCGCTGCGGATTGATGATGATCTCTTCCATGAGCGTGAGCAGGATCTGCGCCCTCAGCGCATGATCGTCGCCCGCCTCGGTTAGTGCACGGTCGTGGTAGTCGATCCGAGCTTCGATCGTCTCCGTGTACGAAGCGACCCAGCCGAGCAGGAAGAGTGCTCGCGCACGGAGCGACCCAGAACGCGCGGTCTCCAACACTGTCATTGCGTGCGACCGCGCGCCGTCGAGATCGCCCGCCATCATGAGCGCATCGGCGGAGCCGAGCACCCGCCGCGCGAGGTCCTCTTGGGATGCTTGGGGAGTCAGCCGGCATGCGGCCTCGTACAGCTCAGCCGCCGCCTCAGGCGCGCCGCGGCGAGCCGCGCCGCCGGCCGCTTCTTCGATCTCCGCCGCCGCCGCCTCGTCGGCGTCGGTGAGGCTGTGAGCCAGATGACGAGCGCGCTCTTCCCGGTCGGTAGCGACGCCGGCAAGGCGCTGGTGCAGTTGCCGCCGACGGGCGGTTGATGCCGATCCGTAGACCGCCGCGGCGAGCAACGGGTGCGAGAAGCGAATCCGGTCGTACTCCCGCACGAGGACGCCGGCCTCCTCGGCTTCTGCCAGTGCGGCAGCCGCATCCTCGTCGTCCGCGAGCGCTGCGGCGACACTCGCGGCACTCGGGCGCGAGAGCGCCGCCACGGCCAGAGCCGCCGCCTGGGCGGAGTTCGAGAGACCGCCCACGCGTGCCGCGACGAGCTCCTGCAGGCTCTGAGGTACGGGAAGCGGATCGCCCAAGGCCACGCTCGCCGCTGTCCCGCCCGCCCGCGCGATCTCGAGCGCGAAGAACGGGTTGCCGTCCGAGACCGCCTCGATCCGGACGAGCGCGGGCCGCGTGAGCCTCATGCCCAACTCCCGCCGGATCACGTGGTGCAGCGCCGCCAGCGAGAGCGGCCCGAGCACGAGCCGCTCCAGCGCCCCCCGTTCGAGAGCGCGGTCGAGTCCGAGCGGCGCGATGTCCGCATCCTCGCTTCGGCGCGCCACGAGCAGTCCGAGCCGCGGGGCCAGCCGACGACAGACGAACTCGAGCACGCGCTCGGACGCGCGATCCAGCCATTGCACGTCGTCGAGTGCGACGAGGACCGGCTGCTTTTCGGCGAGCACCGTCAAGACGCTCACCAGCGCGGTCGCCGTCGTGCGCGGCTCGGCCGGTTCCCCCGGATCGAGGCGCAGCAGAGCTGTCCCCAGGGCGCGCTCCTGCGGTGCTGGCAAGGAGGCCCGCGTCTCGTCGAAGGCCGCGCCGACGAGATCGGCAATCGCTGCGAAGGAGAGGCTCCGCTCGCTCTCCGCCGGCCTTGCCCGCAGCACTCGATAGCTACGGGACTCTGCGGCTCGCACCGTCTGCAGCCACAGCGTCGTCTTTCCAATACCCGGCTCGCCCTCGATCAGAAGAGCAGAGGGCCCCGTCGCCACGCGGTCGAGAAAGGCGTGCACGGCTTGGAGCTCGGCGCCGCGTCCGACGATTTCGTCCTGCATGCTTGAACCTTGGCACACCTCTCGCGTCGGTTTCGAGGCCGCGGAACGCGTGTGCCGTCGGGTCCCTCCGGATTCCGGGCCCGGGTGCAGACCTACGTGATGCACCGCGTTACTTTCTGCCGAGCCTCGGCTGTGCCGATGTGGGCCAGGATCGGCTTGAACTCGTCGAACCCGCGATCTCCGGCGTGACAGGCGGGCGATGTAGAAAGGCGGACGCAGTAGACCTGCGACTCCCTCTTAGCGAACGGAGGTGGTCAGCGTTGCGCCAGCACGGGCAACACCAAGTTGGAGCTTGCAGGAACTTTTCGAGCCGGTCGTCGCGATCGACTGTCTCGAGCACGTCGCTCACTGCGTCGCGAGATGTCGCGCGTGCCCGCGAGTGCCCGCCAGTCCCAAAATGTACCCGTCTCGTACCTGCAAATCGGACGTTAGCCGTGTGACGGGAGTGCCCGCGCGTGACCGCGCGTGCTCTCGCTGATGTACCCGTCTCGTACCCGCGGCTCGTTGTCTGTTCTTGAAACGGACAACGAGAGCCGTATGAGCATTGATGCGTGAATTTACACCTCACGACATCGGATCCGATGACGTTTGTCTGGCTAATGACCACCATAGAACCCTGCCCAGTTCGGCGTGCGGAGGCTGAGGGGAGCGGAGCCTCGGCGTCGGTGTCCTCGCCAGCGACGACGGCTTCAAAGTCGAACTCCCTCGAGTAAGCACTGTTGTTCGGCTGTTTGGACGCTGGCGGGGCACGGCGCCCTTGGCGAGCGGCGCCACAATTTTCGCCGGTGAGGCCGAGGACGGCGGCCTCGTTCGTCGGGCTGTGGCCGACGACGAGGGCGCGGCCGTCGTCGGCCAGAGCGTCGAGGACGCGACGGAGTGCGATGCCGAGCCGCTCGGAGTCCTCGGCGACGAGCTCGGGGTCGGCGTCGCGTAATGCCGTGAGCGCGCCGCTTCCCGACGTCTGGTAGGCGGCGCGCGCCAGCGGTCCTCGACCTGCGACCGCAGACCCGACTCGACCACGACGCCACCCGGCACCTGCTCGCCGAGCGCGGCGAGGAAGCAGGCGAGCGTCTGCGTCGCGCGCTGGGCGCCGGTCGAGACCGCAAGCTGGTAGCCGCCTCGGAGGCGCGCGCCGAGCTCCAGCGCTGCCGCCACCCCCTCGTCGGTGAGAACGTCGCCGTCGGCGTCGGTGTGGCGCCGGAGCTCGATCTCCCTGCTCACCGGCGTGACGCTAACAGCGAGCGGTTTCGCTCGCATTCGTGCCGCCGCACCGCGCGGATCGCCTTGGAACTGCTGCGGTGGGCGGAGTATCCTTGGCTTCTAGGACGCTTCCTTTCATCCGCGCCCGCTTTGAACGCGACCTGGATTCGGCGGTCGCGCCTGGGAGGTCCCGTCTGCAGGCGCTGGCGTCGAGCCGGGAGGAGGAGGATGCGAGATGGCAACCGCCGAGCCTTCTCGGGGCATCGGCGTTTCGTCGCGCATCGCTCGGATCCCGTTTAGGTCACTCGCTGCGCTGCCGGCACCGAAACCGGCCGTGTTGGCAGCGATCGCGGTTGCGGGTGTTGCTGCGGCCGCGGCGACGCTCGCGCTCGGGCTCACGAACGACGAGGTGGATCACGTCGGGATACGTGTCTTCCTCAACGACTGGATCACGCTCAACTACATCGGCGCTGGCTTGATCGCGTGGTGGCGCCGGCCCGACAGCCGCTTTGGTCCGCTGATGGTCGCTGCGGGCTTCGTCAACTTCTTTGCGACCCTCGACTGGGCGAGCGCTGCGGTTCCGTACACGATTGGCGTCGCGCTCGATCTGCTGGCGCCGGTGCTGTTCTTGCACGTGTTCCTTGCGTATCCGAGTGGGCGGCTGAGCGGGCGGCTGGAACGCGTTGTCGTCGCGGGGGCGTACGCGGCTGCGGTCGGGGTGGGTCTGGTGCGGATGATGTTGGGCGGTGCAGGGCCCGGAAACCTGATTCAGATCGCGAGCAAGCCACAGGCCGTCGAGGCGGTCCGGAACGTCCAGCTGATCGGAGTCAGCGCTTTCTGCCTGGCCGGGATCGGCGTCCTCGCCGCGCGGCGCTGGGGTCCGCACCGCCCGCCGCGCCGTCCGCTCGGCCTGCTGGTCGACTCGTTTGCCCTCGGCCTGCTGATGATCGCGGCGCTGTTTCTGTGCATCGTCTTGGTCGGCAGCCCCGACGAGGTAGCGGCGATCGAAGCGGTTCGGCGGACGACCTTCTTCGTGGTCGGTCTCGCCCCGATCGTTTTTCTGATCGGCCTGCTGCAGTCGCGGCTCGCCGTTGGGCCGGCGATCGTGTCGCTTGGGACAGGGGCCGCTCGCGGCAGCGTGGTTGATGCGCTGAGGAGGGCATTGCGGGACCCGTCGCTCGAGGTCGTGTACTGGGTTCCTGAGTACGAGCGGTACGCGGACCGCGACGGCCGAGCGATCGAGTTGCCGACCAGTTCCAGGCGGGCGACGACGTTGATCGATCGTGAGGACGGGACGCATGTAGCGGCGCTGGTGCACGACGTCTCGTTGCGAGAGGAGCCGGCCCTGCTCGAGGCGGTGACCGCGGCGGGCGGGTTCGCGCTCGAGAACGAGCGTCTGCATGCGGAGCTGCGCGCGCGCTTGGAGGAGCTGAGGGGCTCGCGCGCCCGGATCATCGAGGCTGCGCAGGCGGAGCGGCAGCGGCTGGAGCGCGACCTGCACGACGGCGCGCAGCAGCGGCTGGTCGCCCTCTCGCTCGAGCTCGGCCTGCTCGAGGAGCGGTTCGCGGGCGACGCAGGTGCAACCGCCGCTCTGGAGCAGACGAGGCGTGAAGTGACAGAGTCGCTGCGCGAGCTGCGCGAGCTGGCGCAGGGGATCCATCCCGCGGTCGTGACGGGTCACGGTCTAGCGGTCGCGTTGAAGACGCTCGCGGCGCGAGCGCAGGTGCCCGTGCGGCTGACGGTTGATCTGGACGGGCGCCTGCCGGAGCGGCAGGAAGTGGCCGCTTATTACGTCGTCGCCGAGAGCCTCACCAACACCGCGAAGTACGCACACGCCTCGTCGGCCGCCGTCGACGTGCGACGCGCGGACGGGCGACTCGTGGTCGAGGTCGTCGACGACGGCGTCGGCGGGGCCGACACGCTCGGCGGCTCGGGTCTGCGCGGTCTCGCGGATCGCGTCGAAGCTTTGGAGGGCAGGCTGCTCGTTTGGAGCCCCGTCGACGGCGGCACGCGTGTCAGGGCTGAGATCCCGTGCGCGTAGTCGTCGCCGAAGACGGCGTCCTTTTGCGCGAGGGGCTGACCCGCCTGCTCGGTGAGGCCGGCTTCGAGGTGGTCGGCCAGTGCACGACCGCTGACGAGCTTCTGCTCAAGGTGCGCAGCTACTCGCCGGACGTCGCGATTGTCGACATCCGCTTGCCGCCCACGCACAAGGACGAAGGTTTTCGCGCAGCGCAGGAGATCCGCGCCCGCTATCCGGCGGTCGGCGTGCTGGTCCTCTCCCAGTACCTCGAGCTCGGCCTCGCCGAAGAGCTGCTGGCGGACTCGGCTGAGGGGCTCGGCTACTTGCTCAAGGACCGAGTGAGCAACGTGAAGGAGTTCGCGGCCGCCGTTCGCCGCGTGGGCGAGGGCGGGTCGGCGCTCGACCCGACGATCGTGTCCCAGCTGCTCGGCCGCCGCCGCGGCCAAGACCCGCTCGCGGAGCTAAGCCCGCGCGAGCGCGAAGTGCTCGAGCTAATGGCCGAGGGTCGCTCCAACCAGGGGATCGCTGAACGCCTGGTGATCACCGAGCGCGCGGTGCAGAAGCACGCGACGAACATCTTCCGCAAGCTCGGGCTTGCAGAGAACTCCGACGATCACCGCCGCGTGCTCGCCGTGCTCACCTTCCTCAACGCCTAGCGCTGGCTGTCTTCCAATCGCGCACCAGCAAGGTGCGCTTTGCGTACCTCGAGACGCCTGCTGGCTCCATTGGCGCTCGCGCGCCCGACGGTCATCGTCGTGTGATCGAAGCGAAAGGAGGCGAATCGATGGAGACGATCGTGATCCAGAACGATCGGCCGGGCCACGGGGAGTCCGCGGCCGCGGTCGTGAGCGTGAGGGACGTCACTCGCCGCTATGGCGAGGGCGACACCTGTGTGAAGGCGCTCCGCGGCGTCTCGCTGGGGATCGCGCGCGGGCAGTTGACGGCGGTGATGGGCCCGTCCGGCTCGGGCAAGTCGACGCTGATGCACATCCTCGCCGGTCTCGACAAGCCGACCGAGGGCACGGTCAGCGTCGCTGGCATCGAGATCACGGGCCTGAACGACGGCGAGCTGACACGGCTGCGGCGCGAGCACGTCGGCTTCATCTTCCAGTTCTTCAACCTGCTGCCGATGCTGACGGCGCGGGAGAACATCGTCCTGCCGCTCAACCTGGCCGGTGCGAAATCGAAGAACGGCTGGGTCGAGGAGCTGAGCGCCAAGGTCGGGCTGACTGAGCGACTCTCGCACCGGCCGGCCGAGCTCTCGGGCGGTCAGCAGCAGCGGGTCGCGATCGCCCGCGCGCTCGTGTCGCGACCGACGGTGGTGTTCGCGGACGAGCCGACCGGCAACCTCGACTCGACCACCTCGGGAGAGATCCTCGAGCTGCTGCGCGAGTCGGTTTCCAACTACGGCCAGACGACGGTGATGGTGACGCACGACGCGCACGCAGCCGCAATCGCCGACCGCATCCTCTTCCTCGCCGACGGGCTGATCGTCAAGGAGCTTGGACCGTCGTCGGCGCGCGAGGTGGTCGCGGCGATGGAGGAGGTGAGCCGACGATGATCGCCGTCGCGCTCAAGGGACTACTCGGCCGCAAGTTCAGGGCGGCGCTGACGGCGTTCGCGATCGTGCTTGGCGTCGCGATGATCAGCGGCGCCTTCGTGCTCACCGACACGTTCGGCAAGAGCCTCGACCACATCTATAAGGAGTCATACGCGGCGAGCGACGCCGTGATCTCTTCCGAGGAGGCAGTCAATACCGCCGACACCACGCCCGAGGCGCCGGCCTTCTCCGCAGAGGTGCTGCGCAAGGTCGAGCGCCTGCCCGGCGTCCGCCTCGCCCAAGCCTCAATCGAAGATCAGGCGCGGCTGGTCGACCGCAACGGTAAGGCAATCGGGACGGCGGGCAACGGCACGGCGGTCGGTGTCGACGCCACCGCCGACCAGAGCCTGAACCCGCTCCAGCTGGTCGCGGGCGACTGGCCGCGCGGCGACGGCGAGATCGCGATCGACAAGACGACCGCAAAGAAGCACCACTTCCAGCTCGGCCAGACGGTGGGCGCGTTCGCCGACGGCCCCGTGCACCGGTACCGCGTGAGCGGGATCGTCCGCTTCGGCTCGGTCGACTCGATCGGCAGCGCGACGGTCACCGTGTTCGACCTCGCCACCGCGCAGCGGCTGTTCGACAAGCAGGGCAAGCTCGACCTGATCCGCGTCCAGGCTAAAGATGGTGTCTCAAACGCCCAGCTGGTGCGCCAGATCAGCCCGTTGCTGTCCGGGACGACGCAGGTGAAGACCGCGGCGGCGCAGGCGAGTTCGGACAGCAATGACACGCAGGCGGGCGTGGACGCGATCAGGTACATCCTG
>WNGF01009500.1_pt1 | contig 11165 bp, 11 predicted proteins | sample 5400641 | NCBI WGS metagenome assembly WNGF01 (sample SAMN13153371, study PRJNA577476) | soil metagenome | isolation source: 80 cm soil or saprolite under grassland replicate 2 | place: USA:California | collected 2016-06-15 | reverse complement strand
TTTGGCCCACGCTCGCGGTGAGCACCGTTCCGGTCGCGGTGACGATCTCGGCGGACACGAGGTTGTCGACCGCGAGCCCATATTTCGCCATGAGCCAGCCCACTCCGCCCCCGAGCGTCAGCCCGGCGATTCCCGTCGTCGAGATCACGCCTCCAGTGGTGGCGAGACCGTAGAGCGCTGTCTCCCGATTGAATTCGCGCCAGGTGACCCCGCCTTGCACTCGAGCGGTCCGCGCCGCCGGGTCAACGTAGATCCCTTTCATGAGCGAAAGGTCGATCATCAGACCGCCCTCGGTCACCGCGCGACCTGCGACGTTATGGCCGCCGCCGCGGACCGAGATCTCGAGGCCGTGCTCTTTCGCGAATGTGAGGGCGTCGACGACGTCGGCGGTGCCGCGGCAGCGCGCGATGGCCGTCGGCCGTTTGTCGATCAGACCGTTGTGGATCTTGCGTGCTTCCTCGTAGCCATCGTCGCCGGAGATGAGAAGCATTCCCGAAAACCGTGGGCCGAGCGAGCGAATACGTTCCTCGGCCAATACCTGCGTCATGTCACCCTCCCTGCGCGGTCGCCGTTGTACTCCTGGAGCTCGGCGACGGCAAGGTCGCCGGGATCGCGTTTCGCGACCGCGGCGTCGCAGGTCAGCCTCCGTTGAGAGCGGCACCTCGACCTTCGGGAAAAGCGGCTGCTTGAGCTACCCATCCGCCGCCGGCGCGTAGATCCATCTTCTTTCTACCCCGCCAGCCGAAGCCACCCGCGCTCACCGGCTTCGGGATGGCCGCAACGAAGTAGGGCGCCAGTCCTCGCAGCGGCTCCTCCGCTGGAAACGCGAAGTGTGCCGAGGGCGCAATAGGGGGTTTGAGTCCGCTCCGTCCCGCGACCTCACGCGCTACGCATCACTGACGACTGCTCGGTCCTGGTCTCCTTGTGACGTGTACGCTCGGCGTCCTCATCTCGGATGCGTCCGAGGCTATGAGTCCTCGGAGTCGGCCGGAGGGCGCACAGCGTGCCACGTCCGCTACGTGACGACCGTCACGCTCGGCCCGCCCAGCGAAGCACCCGCAGCGCGTGCAGGGTGTTCCAACGACTGGGCTTGCCCACGCCCTCGTCCATCGCGAAGTGGTCCTCGCCCTCGTGCGGCTTCTCGAGCGGCCAGCGGCCGTCGGCGCCCCGTTTCTCCTCGACGATCGCGATCGCTTCGGCGACGCGATCGTCGGGCTTCGTCCCGGCCGCGCGAAGGTAGTCGAGCCCGCGCAGGACGTCGTAGTGCCAACCGGGCGGAAAAGAGAACTGCGTCCACCTGCGGTCGATCACCTCGCCCGTCGACAGACGGCGCAGCATCCGACGCTCGAGGAGGTACTGCTCGCCCCGCTCGCGTGCCGTCCTCACCGCCGGCGAACCTCCGGTAACGCGCTCGTGCTCGAGCAGCCCTTCGAGAACGCGGATGGTGGTGTCGAACGACCCGCGTGTCGAACCGCGCTCCCGTTCGCAGTTCCACCCGCCGTCAGCCATCTGCTCGCGGAGGAGTCGGTCGACGATGCCGCCGACGTCTTCGCCGAAGTACGAACCGATCATGACGGCGGTTCCGTTGATGCACGGCTCTACCTCGCCGTCGAAGAACCGCAGGTCGTCGTACTCCCAGCGCACGCGCTCGCGGACCAGAGCGATTGCGCGGCGCACGCCGGCATCCGCCGGGTCAATCCCCATCGCGCGCAGCAGCCACAACGTGTGGTTGGTGGAGGTCCAGCCGGGAAGGGCGGCGCCGCCGCCCCACCGGCCGTCAGGCGCCTGAAGCGAGAGCAGTCGCGCGCCCCAGCCTTCGGCGGCGACCTTCGCGCGCTCAGCCGCGACCTCGTCGGGACGCGCATCCGTGAGGTCGCGCATCACCTGCCAGCGGATCGACGGGTCCGAGTCGAGCAGCCAGTCGATGACGGACATGCTCGTCTTCCCCTCGGGGGAATCGATCTTCACGCGGCCGACACACTAAAGCGTCCGCATGCGGACCGTATCTCAGCGTCGCGGTGACTTCGCGCTCGCCGATCTCGTTCGCCACGGGACAAACTGCGAAATCGAAGTACACCGTTAGCAGGATGGCGTTCGAGGCTATCCGTCGGTCGGGACTCGGACCACACAGAAGAGGTTGCCATCCGGATCCTCGAGAACGACAAAGTCATCATCCGGCTGATACCTCCACGGATATCGAGTTGCCCCGATCTTGACGAGCCTTTCCACTTCGCCCTCTTGGTCGTTTGTGTAGAGGTCGAGATGCAATCTGCTCCGCTTGCCCGAGCGCCTTTCCGGAGATTGGTCCAAAGACAGATTCGGTGCCCTTCCCTGCGGGTCCCGGAGAATCACCCAGCCGCCATCGGCAGCCTCTGTGGTCACGTAGTGCAGAGCTTCCCGCCAGAACGCCAGCATCCTGTCGAACTCATAACAACGGATGACGATCGAGCCGATCTTCAGTCGTTCACCCGACTCATTGCGAATCCGCGCGACATCCCATTGCTCAGCCACCGGTAATCGAATCATGCCGCTTCGGGGCGCGGCGTCGATACCGTCTTCGCGTGAGCGCATCCCGCTGCGGCCCTCGGCGGTACGCTGCTCGCCATGACACGACGGCCCGCCATCGCCGTCGCGATCGCGGGGGTACGTGTACTTCCTGCCCCGCGGAGTGCTCCTGCGGTAGCCCCGTCCTTCATGCCTTTGGACGAGCGTGCTCTTGGCCGAGCGGTGCGCACCCTCGCGCGGTCGGAGCCCAGGTTCGCGCACATCGTGAAGCGACACGGGCCGCCGCCGCTCTGGCCTCGTGAGCCCGGCTTCGAGACGCTGGTGCTGCTCATGCTCGAGCAGCAGGTGTCGCTCGCACAGGCGCGCGCGATGTACACACGGATCGCCAACGCGACCGGCATGGTCACGCCCGCGAATGTCGCGATGCTGGGCGAATCGGGACTGCGCGCGCTCGGCGTGACGAGACAGAAGTCGGCCTACCTCGCGGCGCTTGCGATCCAGCTCGAGGAGAAGGCGCTCGATCTCGATGCGCTCGCCCGGCTCCCAGACGCTGACGCGGCCGCGGCGCTCGATGCGCTGCATGGCGTTGGGCCGTGGACGGCGCAGTGCTATCTGCTCTTCGCGCTGCGCCGATCGGATGTCTTCCCGACCGCCGATCTTGCATTGCTTGAGGCGGTTCGTCAGCTCTGGAAGCTGCGCGAGAGGCCATCGCCCGAGGCACTCGCACGGCGCGCACGCGCCTGGCGTCCACACCGCGCGGCGGCGGCTCGTCTGCTGTGGCATCACTATCTGAGCGAGCGTGGGCGAAGCTGAAGCGAAGCTATAGTCCGCCGGCGGTGCACGACATGCTCGTCCGCCTCTACGACCTGCCCGAGCCATCAGCTCGCATCGCCGCGCTCCATCAGGCCGGGGTCGACGTGCGCCGCGCGCTCGCGCCGGAACGGCACGTCGTCGTGTCCTGGGTGCGCCAGCAGTTCGGCGAGGGCTGGGCGAGCGAATGCGAGGTGAGCTTCGCGCGCCTTCCCATCTCCTGCTTCCGCGCGCAGCGCGGGCAGGATGTCCTTGGCTTCGCGTGCTATGACGCGACCGCCAAAGCCTTCTTCGGCCCCACCGGTGTGCTCGAGACAGAGCGGAAACAAGGGATCGGGACCGCGCTACTCCTCGCGGCGCTCCAGGCCATGGCCGCCGAGGGGTACGCCTACGCGATCATCGGCGGGGCGGGTCCTGCGGAGTTCTACGCGAAGACGGTGGGGGCGGTACCGATCGCGGGCTCGACCCCCGGGATCTACGCCGATCTGCTGCGAGGCGGCCGCGCGCCTGGCCAGGAGCCCCCGTGATCCGCCCGTAGCATCCGGTGGCCTCCCAGCGTTCTGTGTAGGCACGACAGGAGGTTCCGATGGGTGATCTTGGACAGTCAAACTCGACCGCGGCGCTGAATGCGCTGCTCGGCGCTGGTTCGGTCTTCGAGGGCAAGCTCCACTTCGAGGGTCAAGTCCGTATCGACGGGACGTTCACCGGCGAGATCACGACCACTGACCTCCTGGTCATCGGTGAAGGGGCGAAGGTCTCCGCGACCATCAACTGCGGCTCGGTCGAGATCAAGGGCGAGATCACCGGCAACGTCAACGCCAGCGATTCGATCGTGCTCCGCGCCACGGCGCGCGTTCAGGCCGATATCTATGCACCGTCCCTCGTCGTCGACAAGGGAGCCGTGTTCGAGGGCAATTCACGGATGACGAACGGCGCGCGAGCGATGGTCACGGTCGCCTCGGCGGATCGCCGCGAACGTCACAAGAAGGGTAAGGGCTTCGCGTACGGTCGCGAGCTCGTCCCGAGCGGCGCGCCGACGCAGGAGAACGGCCATAGCGACGAGGGCGACGACCACCCGGCCCAGTAGTCCCAGAGAGGTCTCGAACCGCCGCGTAGGTGATGCGCCGGATGACACGTCGGCGGTACACCTATGTGAGCGAACAAGCTTGGGAGTCCGGGGATGAGCGACGAGATACCGTCACAAAGCCCATTGACGCTCAGATCGCCGCTGAGCGGTCGGTCCGATCCGGCGCCTGCGCGGGGCGAACTCGTTTGGAACGAACAGGGCGGTGTCACGAACGCTGCGGCACCGACGCCGCGCGAAGTTCCTCCGACCACTCACGATCCCGATCCCGAGCCAATGCCACACGCGGTCGCTGAAGAGGCGCCCGCTGAGGTCATCGATGCGACGGCCGGAGCGCTTGCGTCCGAGCTCGCCCGACGCCGCGTCGAGGGGCTGGAGCGGCTAGAAGTCGAGCTGCGCACGCGGCGGGCCGAGCTCATGCAAACGATGGAGCTTCAACGCGCAGAGGCCGAGCGGCGTATCGCCGAGGCGGAGCGCCTCGAACGGGAAGCGATCGTGCGCCGGCGCGAGGAGACAGACAAGATCTGGTCCGTCCAGCAGCCACGGAACCTCGCCGAGCGTCTGAACGGCGCGCTCACGGTGGAGCTCATCGAGACCCGGCGGCGTTACGAGGCGGCCGAGACGCGGCTTCACGCTGAGTTCGAAGGTCGGCGCCGTGAGGAGGCCGAGCGGCTCGAGGCTTGGCGCCGATCGGAGAGCCAGCGGATCGAGGCCGAGCTTCTCGCAGAGGAGCAGCGTTTCGGCGACCGTCTCATGCATCAGCTCAAGGAATTCGAGTTCCAGCTCGGCGAGCGCCAGCGCGAACAAGAGCAGCGTCTCGTGCAGTGGTGGGTCGAGGCCGAGCAGCTCGCGCGGCAGCGCGTCGCCGCGCTTCTCGACGAGACGCTTTCGAAGAAGGCCCTTACCGACCCCTAGCGTCGCCTGGCGCTGCCGCGTCCCCGAGCGCACGCACCGTGCGCTCGACGTCGGCGAGCGGAACATCTCCCGGTAGCGCAACGATCGGAAGGTCGGCGCCGGCCGCGCGATATTCGTCGAGTCGCGCGCGACAGCGCGCAGCGTCGCCGACGATCGCGAATGCGTCGAGCAGCTCGTCCGTCACCGCAGCCGCCGCGGCCTCGCGCTCGTGCGCGTCCCACAGGCGCCGAATCTCCTCGGCGGTGTCGCCGAATCCGTGACGCGTGACGGTCTCGCGGTAGAAGCGCCCCATGCCGCCGATGTAGAACGCGAGTTGGCGCCGGAGCACCGCGCGCGATGCCGCATCGTCATCACTCACGAGGACCGGAAGGAGCGGCGCGACGGTGAACGACGCGCGCTCGCGTCCGGCGGTGCGAAGCGCGTCCTCGATCGACGCGAGATCAGCGCGCAATGTGTCGGGACTCGCGAAGTAGGGAAGCCAGCCATCAGCCACTTCGGCGCATTGCCGCACGCCGCGCGGCGTGAGGCTCGCGTGATAGATGGGGATGCGGTCCCGCGGCCGCGCCAGAGTGACTCCGAAACCGGGCGCGATGCTCAGGGTCTCGCCGACGTAGCCGCGGCGCGATCCGCTCACGATCGCGCGGACGGCCTCTGTCGCCTCACGCAGGCGTCGCAGTGGTCGCGCCATCGGCACGCCGTGCCATCCTTCGACGACGCGCTGCCCCGACGTTCCCAGGCCGAGGATCGCGCGGCCGCCGGAGATCTCGTCGAGCGTCACGGCGGCCATCGCCAGGAGCGCGGGCGTGCGGCTGTACACGTTGACGATGCCGGTGCCGAGACCGATGCGTTCGGTGACACGCGCGAGCGCGCCGAGCGTCACGAAGGCATCACGACCCCATGCCTCCGGAACGAAGATCGCCTCGTAGCCAAACTCCTCGGCCGTGCGCGCGAAGGCGGCGACCTCCGCGAATGGGCGGTCGTGCACCGTCCCGAGCGCGATCCCTATCCGAGACATGTGCCCGAATCCTGACACGTGACCTCCGCCTTCGGTTCCGGCTTTCTGGAGTAGCTGTCGCTGCTCCATCAGTAGACTCGCGGCACATGGCGGATCTCGTGATCATCGGCGCGGTCGCGCTCGGCGCGATCGCCGGCTGGCGGAAGGGCTTCGTCCTTCCGCTCATCGCGCTCGGCGGCGCGCTGCTCTCGATCGCCTCGCTCTACGCGGGCCCGCTGAGCGGCATCGTGCCCACGGGGACCGCCGGGCTCGGACTCGGCGCGATCGCGTTCTTCATCGGCGGGATGCTCCTCGGTCGCGTCGGCGGCGTGCTCGTTGGACTCGTGTACAGGGTGCCGGCGCTGCGGCGGCTCGATCAGGTCGTTGGCCTCCCGCTCGGCGCGGTCACTGCGTCGGTGGCCGTGTACGTTGCGCTCATTGGCGTGCTCGCCGTGGACGGATGGCTGTCGCCCCTGCACGGAAAGGCGACGATCGACATCCAGGACGTTTCCGCGATACAGGGGCTCGCCGCCGCGAATCCCGCGCTCGGCTTGCTCGCGGACCCCACGGTGCTCAAGGCCATGGCGACCGCCGCGACGAGCTCTCCGGTGGCCGCGGACCAGCTCACGAGATTCGACGCGACGCTCGCGTTCTACGAGCAGACCGTCCGGCCCGAGCTGCTGCAGAGCCGCATCGTGCCGATGTTCCTCGTCCTCGGAGAGTCGCTTCCCTTCATCAGACGGCACGCGGAGCTTCCGACGCACTAACCTCCGCAGCGCGATGACCGATCGCGACCGCGCCCTTGCCGCTCTCTGCGACGCCTTCGTCCCCGGCGACGGCGAGCTCCCCAGCGCGAGCCGTCTCGGGGTCCATCGCATGCTGCGCGCCGAGGTCGCCGCACTCGCACGACCGGCGCTCGTCGCGGAGCTCGATCAGCTCCTCGACACCAGCGAGTCGCCGCTCCTCAACTTCGCGCTCAGCGGCCGCGCCGCGCGTTTCACATCACTCGCCCAGGCCGACCGCGAGGAATACCTGAAGCGCTGGGCCGCCAGCCCGCTGCCGCTGAAGCGCCGCGCCTTCCAGGTGATGAAGCGCCTCGTCCTTCTCTATACGTACGGGCAGGACCGATCGCCCTACGGCGCGCTCATGGGCTACGCGCGGCCGCCACTCGAATCGGTGGCCGAACCGGTGCCGCTTCGTGCACGGCGCGGCGTCGCGGGCGAGACGATCGACGCCGACGTCTGCGTCGTCGGCTCTGGCGCCGGAGGCGGTGTCGTGGCGGCCGCGCTGGCGGCCACTGGGAAGCGCGTCATCGTCCTCGAACGCGCCGAGCTGCGGACGGAATCCGACTTCGACGGCCGCGAACTCGCGGGGTACGCGTCGCTCTTCGTTGATCGCGGCATCGCGACGACCACCGACCGCGCGATCTCGTTGCTCGCTGGGTCCGCCGTCGGCGGCGGCACGGTCGTGAACTGGAACACGTCGCTGCGCCTGCCATCGCGCGTGAGGGAAGACTGGCGCCACGCGGGCATCGACGGTCTCGACGAGCACTACGACGCCGTCTGCGAGCGGATCGACGTTGACACCGACGAGAGCCCGCGCAACGGACCGAACGCGGCCCTCGAGCGCGGGCTGCGCGCCCTCGGTCTCGCGAGCGCGACCATCGCGCGCAACGTGAGCGGTTGCGTGACCGGGAGCGATGTCCCCGGGTGCGGGCCCTGCACGCTGGGCTGCCGCCGCGGCGCAAAGTGCTCGACGCTGCGCACGTATCTCGCGGATGCGTGCGCGGCCGGGGCGGAGATCGTGCACGGCAGCGACGCCCGTCGCATCGAGACGCGGAGCGGTCGGGTGACCGGTGTGGTCGCGCGCGTCGATGGTGGCGAGGTCCACGTGCGCGCGCCGATGGTCGCGCTCGCCGGCGGCGCGATCCATTCGCCGGCGCTCCTTCTTCGCTCGGGCATCGCGATGGCGCAGGCGGGTCGTCACTTCCATCTCCATCCCGTGTCGGTGACAGCCGGTATCTATGACGACGACCTCGGTGGGGTGTGGTCGGGAGTGCCGCAGTCGGTCGTCGGCGAGGAGTTCGCGGAGGACGAATCAGGTCACGGCTTCCGTATCGAGATCCCGCAGGCATATCCGGGCATCCTCGCGGCGTCGTTCCCGTGGTGGGGGAGCGCCGCGCATCGCGCGCGCGCGGCGGACGCGCGCCACATCGCGCCGTTCATCGCGATCGTGCGCGACGAGACGGAAGGACGCGTACGCGTGGATCGCGACGGAGAGCCGATCGTCGACTACTCGTGTGGCGGCACCGAGCGCCGGTTGCTCACCCGCGGGATGACCGAGTGCGCCCGCATCCACGTGGCCGCCGGTGCGCAGCGCATGTTCACGCTGCACACGCCGCCGCTCGAACACACGGGCGCTGATATCGAGCGGTTCGCGGCGGACATCGAGCGACGCGGCGTCGTCCCAAATCGCGTCGGGATCTTCTCAGCGCATCAGATGTCGAGCTGTCGCATCGGTGTCGATCCCGCGACGTCGGTGGCCGATCCCGACGGACAGGTGCGCGGCGCGCGCGGGCTGTACGTCACCGACGCGAGCGCGTTCCCGAACGCCGCCGGCGTGAACCCGATGCTCACGGTCATGGCGCTCGCACGACGGACCGCATCGCGGATGATCGCCTCCTCCTAGACTCGGACAAAGCCACCGAACAGGGAGAAGATCCATGCAGCTTAGTTCCGGCGACGCCGCTCCCACATTCGCGTTGACCGATGAGAACGGGAAGCTCGTTTCGACCGATGCGATGCGCGGCAAGAAGTATGTCGTGTACTTTTACCCGAAGGACGACACACCGGGTTGCACCGTCGAGGCTTGCCAGTTCAACGACAACCTCACCGCCTTCGAATCGCTCGGCATCCCGGTGCTCGGTGTCTCGCGCGACGACGCCGCGTCGCACCGCGCGTTCCAGGAAAAGTTCAAGCTCAAGTTCCCGCTGCTCAGCGATCCGGACCGGAGGGTCCACGATGCGTACGGCGCGTGGGGCGACCGGCCAGGCCGCGGCGAGGGCGTCATCCGCTCGACATTCCTGGTGGACGAGCGCGGGAAGCTGAAGAAGGCGTGGTACGGCGTGAAGCCGGACGGCCACGCCAAGGAAGTGCTCGAAGAGCTGAAGAGCTGACCGACGCGCTTTTTGGCGCGAAGCGAACCGAAGCGACTCCCAGCCGGTACGCTGTGGGACGATGAAGACGTACCGTCCGCCCACGTCGAACGACGCGGTCCTGCGGCGCGGGGACTTCATCGCCCCGGTGCTGCACGAGATCCGCAAGGTGATTGTCGGCCAGGACTACCTCGTGAATCGCCTGCTGCTGGGTCTCCTCTGTAACGGCCACCTGCTCATCGAGGGCGTGCCCGGCCTCGCGAAAACGCTCGCGGTGAAGACGCTCTCCGACACGATCGAGGCGAGCTTCAAGCGCGTCCAGTTCACGCCGGACCTTCTCCCGGCGGACCTCAACGGCACGATGATCTACAACCCGGCCGACCAGACATTCCGGCCGCGCCTCGGCCCGATCTTCACGGACATCCTTCTGGCGGATGAGGTCAACCGCGCGCCGCCCAAGGTGCAGAGCGCGCTCCTCGAGGCGATGCAGGAGAAGCAGGTGAGCATCGGCGGCACGACGCACCCGCTCGGTGAGCTGTTCATGGTGCTTGCCACGCAGAACCCGATCGAGCACGAAGGAACGTATCGCCTGCCCGAGGCGCAGGTCGACCGTTTCATGATGAAGGTCGTCATCGGCTATCCGTCGCAGCAGGAAGAGCGCGAGATCATGGATCGTCAGACGATCGGCGAACCGCCGCAGGTCCGGCGGGTGGCCACGCCGAAGGCGGTGCTCGACGCACGCGCCGCGGTGAAGCAGATCCACATGGAGGACTCGCTCAAGGACTACGTCGTTCGGATCGTCTTCGCCACGAGAGAGCCCGAGCAGTTCGGCCTGAATGAGCTGAAGCCGATGATCGCGTACGGTGTCTCACCGCGCGCCTCGATCTTCATCTCGCTCGCGGCCCGCGCGAACGCGTTCCTCGAAGGACGCGACTACGTGCTGCCCGACGACGTGAAGGCCGTCGCGCCCGACGTGATGCGTCACCGTCTCATCGTGACGTACCAAGCGGAGGCCGAGGAGGTCACGCCCGAGTCCGTGATCGCGAAGGTGCTGGACAAGGTCCCGCTCCCCTGATCGTGATCGCGACGACACGCGCTCACGCCCACGTCCGGGGCGATCAGGCCCTTCCAGCGAACGTGCTCCGCCGCATCCGTCAGGTCGAGATCAAGGCGCGCATCCTCGCCGACGAGGCGCTCCTCGGCACCTACCGAAGCGTGTTCCGCGGGTCCGGGCTCGAGTTCGAAGAGGTGCGGGAGTACGAACCGGGCGACGACATCCGCAGCATCGACTGGAACGTCACGGCACGGATGGGCGTGCCGTACATCAAGAAGTTCCGCGAGGACCGCGAGCTCAACATCCTTCTCGCAGTGGACATCTCCGCATCGTCCTGGTTCGGCTCGGTCGATCAGAGCAAGCGCGACCTCGCGGCTGAGGTCGCCGCGCTGCTCGCGATGACCGCGATGCGGAGCCACGATCGGGTCGGACTCCTGCGCTTCGCGGAAGGACTCCAGGAGTGGATGCCGTCGCGGCGCGGCCGCGAGCATCTCCTGCAGGTGATCCGCGAGCTCCTGTTCGCGCCACCGCGTCGCGTCCGGACCGAGATGACCGAGGCCGCGCGGTTCCTCATCAACATCACGAAGAAGCGGAGCGTGGTCTTCCTCGTGTCCGATTTCCTCGACGTCGGTCTCGTCGACGATCCCGC
>WNGF01019469.1_pt1 | contig 11166 bp, 13 predicted proteins | sample 5400641 | NCBI WGS metagenome assembly WNGF01 (sample SAMN13153371, study PRJNA577476) | soil metagenome | isolation source: 80 cm soil or saprolite under grassland replicate 2 | place: USA:California | collected 2016-06-15 | reverse complement strand
AGGGCTTGCCGCAGGACGAGCAGCACCTCGAGCCCGCCTGGCGTCCCGACGTCGAGCAGCACCACATCGGGCCGGGCCGCCGCGATATGCGCCGGCGATATGGTCAGGTCCGCCGAGTCCGCGACGGCCAGCGAGGGCTGCCGTGAAAGCGCCAGGACGAGCCCGTCGCGTAGCAGGCGCGTGTCGCTGACAATGAAGACCGTCGGTCCCGGATGCTGGAGGTTTGATCTTGTTAGAGTTTGCGGCTCCGACCCAACAATTGTATCCGCTGTATCCGCGCTATGCGTTTCCATGACCCAACCCCATGGAACTCGTGATCTTGAACAGGCTCGAATCGAGGCGGAGATGCGTGAAGTTCTTACATGACCAGACGTATTGTTGCCGCCTCAACGAGAGGTTGTATTTTGCCATATTTTCCCGGCGGGCGCAAGAGACAGTTCGTTATCATAACAATTCTCTATCGCACCAGTTCGTTATGTAACAGTATCATGTAGTGTTATATACTTGATTGAACCGGCCTTCGGTTAGTGGTAGTCTCCGATTCCCACAACCGAGGGAGATAGCCGTGGCCAAGCTGTCCAAGCCCGTCAAACTGCCATCAGTTGGCCCCACAGCGTTGGGGGCCGAATACGCGCCATTTATCTATTTCGACGGCGTCTCGACTTACGGGGTCAACTTTGGCGCCATCCAGATTGAGCTGGCCGCCAACATCGTCGTTCCCGATCCTACTGGCCCCACCGGAACGCGCACAGATGTCATGATGACCGCGCATATTCGCTGCAGCCCAAATGCTGCGGCCGATCTCAAGCAGTCCATCGAAAGGGCGTTGGAAATGTTGGCCAAGTCTCAGCAGCCGCAACAACAGGCGCCGTCTCAACTTCATTGAGGGCATATCAGACCTTTTTTGATTTCGCCTTCCGCGTCCGCTTGGGACGCTTACCGAGCGGCTTATGCGGCTTTGGTTTCGTGTGCAGGAACGCTTGCACCACTTTCTGAAACTCCGGGTCTTTCGTCGGATCGGATTTTGCCATGACCAACCCTCATCAGACTTTCAAAGACGCCAGGTCAAAAAGCCCAATGGGCCAAGGGCCACATCTACAAACTTATCAATGAGTACAGAGCCCTTTTGGATTCTGACCTCACACGACTGACTATCGAGGACGATTTCGAGCCCGGACAACAGCGCGTCAAGGTCGTCCGCATAACAGAGTTTCCACCCAGCATTCCGCTGATCATCGGGGATGCCGTTCACAACTTGCGAACCGCGTTCGACTACATCATGGTCGCTATTACCGGCATGGACTGGATGGCCTTGCCAGTCGGCAGAACGCGGGACGACATAATATCGAAGTCCACACATTACAGAACGATAAAGGAGACCTTCCCCAACCTCGCGACGTTCATCCTTGACGAGATACAGCCGTACCAACGAGGTCAATTTCTGCTGTGGGAACTTTCCGAGCTTGATCGTATCGACAAGCATCGCCTGATTGAACCCGTCGTTGAAACGCTCGACAAGTTCAGCGAACTCGCCCTTCAAGCGATCGAACGCTTCGAGTTCCACTTTGGCCGATCGGACCGCGTTTGTTATCCACCATCGCCTCACGGATACGATGCGACATGAACCATGCGGTTTTGTACGTCACGCCCAACATGCGGTGCAGCTGGTGCGCTGACATCCCCTTTTTCGAGGATATCATCAGATGCGTGGCAAGCAGCCACTTGTGCAGCGCGATATGCGAACGCTCGTACAGCGTCCCGACACGCACGGTAAACTTTTCGCGGCACTCCGAGCAATGATACCAGCCCGGCCCCATTGACTTGCCGCCGAGCGGCTTAACCGTCTCCAATTGGCCGCAAAACGGGCATACCGGACCATCCGGCCAACGGGTCTTTTCGAGGAATTCGCGGGCCTTATCTTCGTCCTTAAAGGCCGGATTTGTGAGGTCGCACATGTGCCCATCTCCCAGCTACAAAGGGAGCATTGCACAATCCGAATGTTCAGTCAAGTATATAATTGCCCGCGAGGCTTATTGCTTCTATTGATAGAAACATGACCGCCTTCACATTTTTGCATTGTGCATTTTTATGAGCATCGCACGAGTGAAGGTTCGTACCCTTCGCCGTTGCTCCGGCGATTGATGGCGCCAGCAACTGAGCAGTTCCAGGGCTAGCCGCGCTAGGGGGCTAGCGGGGGGCTGCCCGCGCCATGCGCGAGCTGCGTCTCGGCGAGCCGATCTCTCACCGTCGCAAAGTTTCGCATCGACACGAGGTGAGCATAGATCAGTTCGAGTTCGTCCGACTGCACCAACTGCGCGAGCACATTGCCCGACAAGGTCTTGAGCCGCGCTCGGTCCACGAGCGTGAACCCCCCTAGCGCCATGCGCTGCCCGGAACCGAGCGTGATCTGCGCCTGCATCGGTTCGAGCAGGTTCAGATCCTTCAGCTTGTTGCAGAATGCCTGGGTGCGCTGGAATTCGAGTTGGTATTGCCTCAGGAATTTGAGCACATTCTTCACGTAGGGGGTCGGGTTGCCATCATCGCCAAACAGTCGCTTGCCGCGGCCGCTCTGATTGAATCCTGGGAAGGCCTCGTCAATGCAAAGCGTGAACGTCTTGCCGTCGTCGCGGCTGAAAAAGACGAAGGGATAGCGGCGGACGAACGCCGGTATGTACTTGGCCTGCCAGCCGCCTTCCTTGGTGACGTAAAGATTCCCATTGGTACGAACGCCCAGCACGGTGATTGGCATCACCGCGTCGCCAGTGCCCCCGAACACGACAGCGTATTCCAAAGCCGCGCTCGCAAACTCCGCCGCCATGAGCGGCACCGAGTTAATGTTTCGGCAGAATGCATAATTAGTCCCCACTTCGAGAGACCAGTTGCCGTGCCGAGCGTGGGACACGGGTACCGCAGTTTCATAAATCATCAGCTGCGTGGCCAATGTCTCGCCTTTCCTATTGCGACTGCTCCCCGCGGATCATTGCGTGCCCGCGAAATCGAGTCTTATTCCAGCGATGGTCTTCGGCCAAGGTTATTCGCTCCGTGCTTCGTCGCCGAAAATCTGCTAATTATAATACTCTTTTGTTAATTATAACACTCTGCCGCCACTTCCCGGAAAAGCCGAATGTGTAATTGCTTGTCCGCCCGATTGATGGCGCCTGCTGTGGCCGGCAAGCGGCAAACACCGTATTCAGTCCAGGTGCATCAACCGTCCGCAGCCGGTTCGAGCTTCACGATGCAGACCTTCGTCGCGGCGGACTTTTGGGCATATCCTGCGTCATACGCGCTCAGTGTTCCCGCACCATCGCGCAATGCTTGAAGCTGGAGCACGAGTTCCACCACGCTGCGTCGAAGCTGTGCATTCTCGGCTTCCAAACGCTCCAGCAATCTCTGATTGCTCGTACTCCGCTCATCAAGGCCCGCGGTTGCAGGATTCCACATTGGCAGAACGGGTTTTTTGAAGACGTATTCATTCGAACCGCCTCTGCGTGGCCCAGCACGTTCACGTGCAAGCTGTAGGCTCAGTACATTATTCATGAACCACCCTCACTATCCGCTATTCTCCCCCCAATCATTGGTTGGATGGGTCCCCAAGTCTTCCGGAATGCCCCCAATCGCTGACCTACGTACGCAAAGAAGCCCCGCGTTGGCGGGGCTTAATTCACAGGTACCACCGAAGGTGAGCACCGCCTCTGCGGTACCGGTCGACAGCGCGAGACTAGCGCCGGCCTTGCCCTCGCGATGTGATGGCCATCACAAAAATGCGCTTTTCTGCCGAGTGTTGCACTCGCGCGGGCAGGCAAAGATTAACGTTCTGACACGCGATCGTGCACACAAAAGGCGACACCTCGGCGCGTCGCCACACGAAGCGATTTGCAAAATCGTAACTCACACCTCGATGAAGACCCTCCCGTCTTCGACGACTGCAGGATAAGTCTTGATCGGAACCATGCACGGCGGCCCGACAACCGCTCCAGTCTTGATATTGAACTGCCCGCCGTGAAAGTTGCACTCGACCACGTCGCCTTCGACGAAGCCTTCCGATAGTGATCCGGGGCCGTGCGTACAGTGATCGTCGGTCACGAAGAACTCGCCGTCGAGATTGAAGACAGCGAGCGTCAGATCATGGCGCTCGACCTTCAACACGGCTCCGGGCTCGACGTCGGAAGCATTGCATAATTCGATTTTGGTCGACATCCACTCGTCCCGTTGAACAGCGCCGCTCACGCCGGCTGCAATCCGCGGCTCTCTCTCACTTTCGACAGCCGCAGCACGGCGTCGACCATGGCACTGGCATCGGCCATCCCCTTGCCCGCGATGTCGTGCGCACTGCCGTGCGCGACCGAGGAGAACAGGATCGGGCTGCCGATGGTCAGCGCCGCAACCGCGTTGTGCGCCAAGAGCTTTGCCGCGATGTGGCCTTGGTCGTGCAGCATGACGATGAAGGCATCGACATCTCGCCTGTGAAAAATCGTGTCGGCGCCGAAGGGGCCGGTGACCGCAAGGCCTCGCGCGGCCGTGGCGTCGATCGCCGGCTTGATGATCTCGATCTCCTCGCGTCCGAGCAAGCCGCCTTCACCCGCATGCGGATTGAGGCCGCCCACGGCGATCTTCGGCGCCGCGTTTCCCATGCGCCTGAGCGCGCGGTCAGTCGCTGCGATGACGCGAGCCACTCTCTCGCGCGTGATCATGTCGATCGCCTGCCGCACGCTCCGGTGCAACGTGGCATGGACGATCTTCACGGCATCGAAGCACAGCATCAGGTAGACGTCGTCCTCGTCGGTGCCGGTCTCGCGCGCGACGAAGGACGGATAGCCGTCGAACGCGATCCCGGCGAGCGCGATCGAGGTTTCGTTCTGCGGGGCGGCAACGACCGCGTCCACTTCGTCTGCAAGCGCGGCTTTAATCGCCGTGCGGGCGAACGCCAGAGAAGCGCGTCCGCTGGCCGCGCTCATAGCGCCGAAGTCGAGCGCGGCCAGGTCCGACCGCGCGCAGTCGAGCACGTCGAGACGCTCTCCCGACCAGTCGCCATCTTCAGGCCGCGCGATGACGCGCAGATCGGCGGCAATGCGGCAGGCTTCGGCATGCCGCTTAAGCACGCCGGCATCGCCAACGAGCAGCGCCCTGCAGGCCTCGCGCACGGCGGGATTGAGCGCAGCCTTGAGGCTGACCTCCGGTCCGATGCCCGCCGGATCGCCGACGGCAATGGCAATTCGCGGCTTTTCGCTCATGCCTGGACACCCGTCCTCTATATCGGTTGCACCGCGCGCACCCGGGAGGGGGTCGACTCGTCAATCCCTGCCGTCCCCGCAAGGCGTATAGGCGCTAAGTTAAGGAACGTGTCCCGGGCGCAGCGCAGCACAAGCCATAAGCGCGTTTACGCGCGTCTTCGACGCGCTATGGCGAAGTGGTGCGCTGCAGACACCGATCTCGGTTTACCCGAGATCGGCGCTTAAATGTGGGCAAGTCGGGCAAGCCCGACTTGCGTGGACCGTCACGGTCCGTGGCGGTCCCGGATCAGCGGCGCAACGCTCCACTTTGTTTCGCGCTGCACCAAATCCGGGACACCTGGCTAGTTTAGCGCTCATGCGCGAAGGCGGGGACCTAGACCCAGCGCCTCTGCAATATGGGCGCCCGCTTTTGCGGGGGCGACAGTCGGTATGCGGCATCACTCCCACGGCATCAGCGACGCGTGGATCACGTCCGGCACGCCCTCGCCACCCACGGACTTGATGGCAAGATCCACGTCTTTGAGCCCGAACCTGTGGGTCGTGACCTTCTCCAGCGGGAAGCGCTTGGAGGCAAGCTGCTCGAGCGCGAGCTCGCAGGCTTTGAAGCTGTGACCGCGCGCGCTCTTGATGGTGATGAACTTCACCGTCACCTTTTCGAGCGGGAAATTGGGGAACTCCTTCATCTCGCCTTGGACCACGATGGTGCCGCCCTTGCGCTTGAGCGCTTCCACGCCGAGGAGAATCGGAATGGTGCCGGCGCCGGCGGTGCAGTCGAGCGCCACGTCGACGCCCTTGCCGCCGGTGATCTCCATGATGTGCGCGAGCGGGTCCTCCTTCTCGACGTCGATGGTGAAGTCGGCGCCCAGCTCTCGCGCGACCTCCATGCGCGCGCGGTCCTTCGACGTGCCGGTGACGATGATGAGCGCGGCGCCTGCCTGTTTGCAGATCACCGTCTGCGACAGGCCCTGCTGGCCGGGGCCTTGAATGAGCACGCGCGAGTTGTAGCCGACGCCGCCGTCGAACAGCGACCACTCCACCCCGTTCGCCATCGGCGTCACCAGCCCGGCCAATTCCGGCGTGACGCCTTTGGGCACGTGATGCACGACGGCGTTCCAGGGAAGATAAACGTAATGGGCAAAGCCGCCCCACAGATGTGGAGCTTTCTCGGCCGAGGTGTAGCCGTAGCGGATGGCGTCGGGGTTGCGTCGCCAGTCGGTGTTTTCGCAGTGGCGGTATTGGCCGAGATGGCACCACTCGCACTTGCCGCAGGCGACATAGTGCTCGACGAAGACCAGGTCGCCCTCCTTGAAGCCCTTGCGGCGGGTGAACTCGCGCCCCGCCTTGGCGATGATGCCGATGTTCTCGTGGCCCATGATCACCGGGCTCTTGGTCGGCGGCGATTTGTAGAGCTTGACGTCGGTTCCACAGATTCCGGCGACTTCGGGTATTCCCGGATCTCCGTTTTGCTCGGGCCCACGCGAACCGCCGCCAGCACGCTTTCCGCCACCGAGAACCTCCAGTGCATCGACGCCGCGCGCAATCTAGGACCCGCCCTCAACCGGTCAAGACGATTTTGATGCCGCATGCGGCGCGAATCCCGCGGATGGACAGCCGTGGCGGCAGGTGCTTTTGATGAGGCAAAAGCGAGGCCGTCGGTCCGAAGACCGATGCCGCGCTCGGGTAACCAACATGCTGCGCTCCTTCGACACGCGGCCCGAACACCTGGAAGCACTGGAGCGGGTGAGGGAATGGACGCGCGCGCGCTTCAAGCTTGCCGAAGACGCCACGATCGTGGTCAGCGAGGTTGCTTGCGGCCTGCCCGGGTGTCCGCCGCTTGAGACCGTGGTTGCGTTTTGGACGGAGGGCGACACGCGCCATCATTTCAAAGTATTCAAGCGGGTCGCGGAGGTCGTTCCCGACGACCTTCCTCCGACGTGGCTGAAAGATGCGCTCATCGCCGTCGAAGGCGAAGGGCTCGAGTGCTGCTGAGGCGCAGCTTGCCGAAGACGGCCCGAATGCCTACGCTGAAAAGCGTTGTAGCGTCGTTCCGTAAAGCGGAAACCCGGGTCGGGGGAATATCCCCGACACAAATGGATCAATGCCGATGCTACGGAGAGAACAAAACGACCTGCTGACGCAAACCGGGCCCGGCACGCCGATGGGCCACTTGTTTCGCGCCTATTGGCTGCCCGCGCTGCTGATCGAGGAGCTGCCGGAGAACGATTGCCCGCCGGTGCGCGTGAAGCTCCTGTCCGAGCGGCTGCTTGCGTTGCGCGATAGCGAGGGCAGGTACGGATTGATCGACGAATTCTGTGCCCACCGCGGCGTGTCGCTCTGGTTCGCGCGCAACGAGCAGTCTGGCCTGCGCTGCGCCTATCACGGTTGGAAATACGACGTGACCGGCCAGTGCATCGACGTTCCCTCCGAGCCGCGCGAGAGCGGCTTTTGCCAGAAGATCAAGCTCAAATCCTATCCGCTGGTGAAGCGCGGGCCGGTGCTGTGGACCTATATGGGGCCGCCGGAGAAGCAGCCGCCGCTGCCGGAATGGGAATTCGCGACGGTGCCGGTGGATCAGGCTTTCATCTCGAAACGCCTGCAGGAGTCCAACTGGCTGCAAGCCATGGAGGGCGGCATCGATTCGAGCCACGTCTCTTTCCTGCATCGCGGCGACCTCGGCTCCGATCCCCTGTTCAAGGGCGCCAAGGGCAACGAGTATAACCTCTCCGACACGCAGCCCTATTTCGAGGTCGTGGAGCAGCCGGGTGGGCTCTATATCGGTGCGCGGCGCAACGCCGAGAGCGGCCATTATTACTGGCGCATCACGCCCTGGGTGATGCCGTCCTTCACCATGATCCCGCCGCGCGGCGATCATCCGATCCACGGCCACTTCTGGATCCCGATCGACGACGAGAACTGCTGGGCGTGGAGCTACGACTTTCACCCCGTACGCCCGCTCACGCGGCGCGAGGTCGATGCCATGCGCGATGGCGCGGGCGTGCACTGCAAGTACGTGCCCGGCAGCTACCGGCCGCTCGCCAACAAGGACAACGACTATCTGATCGATCGTGCGGCGCAGAAAGCCGGCAGGACCTTCAGCGGCGTCGCCGGCTTTGCGATCCAGGACGCCTCGCTGCAGGAGAGCATGGGACCGATCTGCGACCGCACCAAGGAGAACCTCGTCTCCACCGACAACGGCATCATCATGGCGCGCCACCGCCTGATGCGCGCGGCCAAGGCACTGGTGGAGAAAGGCATCACGCCGCCCGGCGTCGATCCCGCGCACCACCGGGTGCGCTCGGCCTCGGTGGTGTTGCCGCCGGATCAGGCGTTCAAGGACGCTGCCAAGGACGCGCTCGTCACGCGTCCCGGCGTGGCGCAGACGACGGTGTAAAGAAGCCTGATGCAGCGCTGTCGTCCCCGCGAGGGGCACCCCGCGACGCTGGCGTCGCGGGGACCCCGTTGCGGGGACCCATAACCACCGCCTCTGGAATATGGGGTCCTCGCCTCCGCGGGGACGACAACACAGAGCAATGCCTCTGACACACTCATGCCCGAGCTCAAGCTCAAAACCGTCACCCGCACCCAAGGTAACAACCGCGCGCTCAAGGACGGCGCCGTCAAGCCGCGCACCTTCGCGTTCGATTTCGTCGAAGTCGATCCGCTGATCGCCGCATTCCGCCGCATGGTGCGGGGGAACGAGTTCGACGTCTGCGAGATGGCGATCACTACCTACATCTGCGCCAAGGCGCACGGCAAGCCGATGACCGCCGTGCCGGTCTTCCTGGTGCGGGCCTTCCACCACGGCGCCATCCTCGTGAACACCAAGGCCGGCATCCGCACGCCGAAGGACCTCGAAGGCAGAAAGGTCGGGGTTAACCGCGGTTATACGGTGACGACGGGGGTGTGGGCGCGCAGCATCCTGCAGGACGAGCACGGCGTGGACCTGAGCAAGATCACGTGGGTGCTCTCCGGCGACGAGCACGTGGCGGAGTATCGCGCGCCTGCCAACGTCGTGCCGATCGAGAAAGGAGAAAACATTGGCGACATGCTCGCGTCCGGCGAGCTCGTCGCCGCTATCGGCGTCGAGGTGAAGTCGCCCGACGTGAGTCCGCTCATCCCCGATGCGCTCGAGGCGGGGCTAACGGCGCTGCGTCGGCGCGGCCATTACCCGATCAACCACACGGTGGTGATCAAGGACGAGCTGATCGCCAAACGTCCCGATCTCGCCGCCGATGTGTTCGACACCTTTGCCCGCGCCAAGCGCCGCTATGTCGAGGACCTCAAAGCAGGCAAGATCGACAAACCGACCGAGGTCGACGAGGTGCACCGGCGCGTCATGGAGATTACCGGCGAGGCGCTCCCCTACGGCATCGCGCCGAACCGCGACGTCATCGAGGACCTGATCCGCCACGCGCTGACACAGGGCATCATCAGCAAGCCGGTGACGGCCGAGGAGCTGTTTGCGCCCAGCACGCGCGTCCTGGTGGGGTGACTCGGTTCAGGTGCAGATCGGTTTCGACAGAAGCCGCGCGAGCGGCGAACTCAGGCTGCTCCCCCATCATCAACTCTTGATCGGGCGGCCGGCGCGCACGTCCGCGATCAGCGCGCTCAAGGCCTCGAGGCTGATCTTGGCGACATTGGCATACGTTTGGGCCTTGGAGTCGATCCATGTCTCGGCATAGCCGATGGCGGCGTGGGCCATGCGCATGCGGCCGTCGAGCCAGGGGCCGCCGCCGAAACCGCCGAGCACGGGGAGTTTGACCGCGCGCACGACTGCGGCGCCTGCGACCGGTCCGGAATTGGTGAAGTCGAGGAGCGAGGCGCCCGCGTCTTCCAGGAGCTTCGCCTGTTCTACGAGCGTCGCCGTCATCTCCGCCGGCGCCTGGGCTCCGGGTGCGGACTGGGCGCCGTAGGGGATGCCGTATCGCAGCGCAGTCTGCGGTGTGATGCCGAACTGGGCGAACACCGGGATGCCGGCGCGCACGAGCGCGCGAACGGTGTCGGGGAAATCGGCCGCTGCATCGAGCTTGACCATGTCTGCGCCGCCCTCCTTCACCAGGCGAATGGCGGCGCGCAGCGCGCTCTCGCTTCCCTCCTGCAGCGGACCAAACGGCAAGTCGCAGCTCACCAGCGCGCGGGTGACTCCCCGGCGCACCGCTCTGCAGACGACAAGCATCTCGTCCATGGCGACTTCGAGCGGATTGGAGTGACCCCACAAGTTGACGCCCACGGAGTCTCCCACGGAGACGATGTCAACCCCGGCGCGGTCGGCAATCCGCGCGATTTGATAATCCCAGGCGACCACGCCCACGCTCTTTTGTCCCTCGCGCTTCATCTGCAACAGCACCGGGATGGTAACCTTAGTCGTCATAATGCCCACCGATACAGCCGTTCTGATCACGTGCGCTTCCCGGTTCCTGCTTAGGGAAGCATTGGGGAAGCTGTAGAGCGCGTTTGTCCTGCCAGGCTAGGGTAGCGTAGCCCCCACGCCTGGAAAACGCGCTGGCGGGGCGGCGGCCCCCTAACCACCCAGGGCCGCAGGCCGCACCACACGGGCAAAAGCACCCCGGCGAGCCACGTAGCGTCGGCAACGGGCCTGCCAAGGCGCAAGTGCAGCGTCGGCCCCGCCACGGCGGACGGGGCCTGCGCTGAACTCCTTACTGTTTGCTGTCGCGAGCGCTAAGGCGACGCGCTTTGGTCAATTGGGGCGCTGACTGGTTTTTCGTGCGAGCGTGCCGCGCCCGCGCGTAACTACTCCGTGTTGTTCCCTGGTGCATTTCGACAGGGCGGCGGACCAGCATGGTTCGCCATACTCGCGAGCAGTCTGTTTTCCAATCCTATCCCACATGCCCCACGATTGAGCCGAGGCGGTTGTGGCCGACGCCAGACCGGAGGCCAACAGGGCGACTACGATTAAGATTACTCTCATCTTTCT
>WNGF01012243.1_pt1 | contig 11166 bp, 13 predicted proteins | sample 5400641 | NCBI WGS metagenome assembly WNGF01 (sample SAMN13153371, study PRJNA577476) | soil metagenome | isolation source: 80 cm soil or saprolite under grassland replicate 2 | place: USA:California | collected 2016-06-15 | reverse complement strand
CCATGTAAAGGGCGATGCGGTCCTTGAGGCTGCCCGTCGGGTTCTGGCCCTCGAGCTTCGCGTAGATCTCGACGCTGGGCGTCGGCGAGAAGCGGGCGAGACGGACGAGGGGCGTGTTGCCGACAGCGTCGAGGATAGAGTCTAAGGGCATAGCGCTACGCCAGCGACCTAGACAGAGGGGAGGCCTGGCCGCTGGCGCGCTCCGCCTTCGATGCACTCAGGCTGCGTTGGCGAACCTGATGCTTCGACGGGCTCAGCACGAACGGATCGATTAGCCGCCGGCGAGGGCGGGAAGAACGGAGACGACGTCACCTTCACTAATGGGTGTATCGAGCTGCTGGAGGAAGCGAACGTCCTCGTCGTTGAGGTAGACGTTCACGAAGCGGTGGATCCGGCCTTCGGCGACGACGTTCTGCTTGAAGCCCGGGTGGCGCTGGTCGAGATCGTCGAGGACCTCACCGATTGTGCTGCCTTCCGCGCGGGTCGAACGTTCTCCGCCGATCAACTTCGCGAAGTTTGCCGTGACTTTAACCTCAATCGCCATCGGTACCGCCGTCAGCGCCGTCGTGTCCGCCGGGGAAGGGCGCACCGCAGAATTCCACGTAGTCGATCAGCTCGGTAATCGTGGCGTCGTCGCCGCAGAGCGGGCACTTGGGATCCCGCCGTAGTTTCACAATGCGGAAATCCATAGCGAGCGCGTCGAACAGGAGTAGACGGCTCACGAGCGAGTCGCCGATCTCGAGTACTTGCTTGATGACTTCGATCGCTTGAATCGACCCCATCACACCGGTCAGCGCGCCAAGCACGCCGGCTTCGGCGCAGTTCGGGACGAGGCCGGGCGGGGGCGGTGCGGGGAAGAGACACCGATAGCACCCCTGACCGGGCTTGAACACCGTCGCCTGGCCGTCGAAGAGGAGAATGCTGCCGTCCACGAGGGTTCTGTCAGCGAAGTAGCAAGCATCGTTCACAAGATACCGCGTCGTGAAATTGTCAGCGCCGTTCACGATGATGTCGTACTCCGGGATGATCTCCATCGCGTTGTCGGAGGTGAGCGGTGTGTCGTGGATGACGACGTTGACGTCCGGGTTATAGGAGAGAAGCGTCTCCTTCGCCGATTCGGTCTTCTTCTTGCCGACATCATCGTTCTGGTGCAGCACCTGTCGCTGCAGGTTCGAGAGATCGACTACGTCGAAGTCGACGATGCCGATCGTGCCGACGCCGGCGAGCGCCAGGTAGAGAGCAGCCGGGCCGCCGAGACCGCCCGCGCCAACGATCAGCACCTTGGTCTCCATCAGTTTCCGCTGACCGGCGGGCCCTACCTGGGGCATGATGATGTGCCGGCTGTAGCGGTTCACCTGCTCAGGCGTCAGCACCTGCCCGCCAGCGATGGCTGGGATCACCGCCATCTCGTCGCCGTCACTGACCGGCGTGTTTTTTCCTTGCAGCGAATGTATCTCCTGGCTGTTGATGTAGATGTTTATGTGGCCGGGTATCTCGTCGGCCTCGTCATAGATCATGTGCCTGAGCGTGGGATACGACTTGCCGAGGGCGTCGAGCACCTCGCCGACCGTCTTGCCCTCCGCCTTGACATACGTCTGGTTGCCCGCGAACCGGCGGAACGGCGTCGGTATGTATACCATCACTGACATCAAGTTCTCTCCGGCGCTCATTCTATGCCTCCATCGTCAGATATCGTTCGCCGGTGTCCGGCAGGACCGTCACCACGCGCTTGCCTTCCCCGAGCCGTTTCGCGACCTTGAGCGACGCGACTACGTTCGCCCCAGCTGAGATGCCGACGAGCAGGCCTTCCTCGCGACAGAGCCGGCGCGACATTCCGATCGCCTCGTCGTCGCCGATGGTCATGATCTCGTTGTAGATTTCGCGGTTCAGGATGTTCGGCACAAAGCTCGCTCCGATGCCCTGGATAGCGTGCACACCGGCGCGCCCGCCCTGCAACACCGGCGAGCGAGTGGGTTCGACGGCGACGACGAGAAGTCCCGGAATTCGCTCGCGAACGACCTCGCCGACTCCGGTGATCGTGCCGCCGGTTCCCACGCCTAGGACGAGCGCATCGAGCTTTCCGTCAGTCGCCTCGAGGATCTCGCGCGCAGTTGTTCTACGGTGGATGTCCGGGTTGGCCGGGTTCTCGAACTGCTGGGGCATGAAGTAGTTTGGGTGGCTCGCAAGCAGTTCTTGGGCGGCGAAGACGGCACCTGTCATTCCCTCGATAGCCGGCGTCAGCATGACTTCCGCCCCGTAGCGCGCGAGCAGATCGCGGCGAGCGAGGCTCATGTCCTCAGGCATAGTCACGATCAGCCGGTAGCCTTTGACGGCAGAGACCATCGCCAGCCCGATGCCGGTGTTTCCGCTCGTCGGCTCGACGATCGTGTCGCCGGGCTTCAGGCGGCCTTCGCGTTCTGCCGTCTCGACCATGTTGAGAGCGATGCGGTCTTTCACGCTCCCCGCCGGGTTCATCGACTCAATCTTGCCGAGGACCTCCGCCGAGCCCGGCTGGACAACGCGATTGAGCCGCACCATCGGCGTATTGCCAACGAGGTCGAGCACTGTATCGGCGATTTTCTTGTCTCTGCCCATGACGTCCTCTATATCACGTACCGAGTGCCGGTCGGTTGGAGCGCGCGGTCCCGCCGCGCCAGGTCGGCGACGGTCGTCTTGTCGAGCACGCCGACGATTGCGTCTCGGACATCTCTCCACATCTCGCTTTGCGCGCAGCCGCCGTTACGAGCGCAAGCGCCCCCATCATCAAGGCAATCAGCCGGCATGATAGAGCCTTCAAGCGCTTCGATCACCTCGCTGACACGCAGCCGGGATGGCTCGCGGATGAGCGCGTGGCCGCCCTGCGGGCCACGCACGCTGCGGATAAAACCGGAGCGGCGAAGAATGGTGAGCAGTTGCTCGAGATAAGACTCCGGGATCTTCTGGCGGGATGCGATCTCGCCGCTCTGCACAGGACGAGGTTCCCCGAAGTGATGCGCCAACTCGATGAGAGCGCGGAGCCCGTAGTCGCCTTTGGTTGAAATTCTCATTCGTTCTGTAAGTCCACTATTCCTATCAACAATATAGCATACCGGCAGGGGGTATGTCAGATCGCATGGTGCGGTGTCACTCTTTCCTGCATGGCTTCAATGAGAATTCGCGCAACCTCCGGGCGGGAAAACTCGATCGGCGGGGCGATGCCGCCCGTGAGCATCTCGCGTACCTGCGTTCCGGACAGGCTTACGCGCGCCTCGCCGTCGTGCGGGCAGGTCTTAACGCTCGCCATCTCGTCGCAGCGGCGGCAGAAGAAGGTGTTGTCGAACATCAAAGGTGTTATCCCCAGATCCCCGGGAGCAAACTCCTCAAAGATGCGTTGAGCATCGAAGGTCCCGTAGTAGGAGCCCACGCCTGCGTGGTCGCGGCCGACGATGAAGTGCGTGCATCCGTAGTTCTTGCGGACCAGGGCGTGGAAGACCGCCTCGCGCGGCCCGGCATAGCGCATGGCGGCAGGGTTCACGGAAAGCAGCACTCGGTCCTTGGGGTAGTAGTTCTCGAGCAGCACCTCGTAGCAGCGCATGCGCACGTCGACCGGGATGTCGTCCGATTTCGTCTCACCGACCAGCGGGTGCAGGAGGAGGCCATCTACGATCTCCAGCGCGCACTTCTGGATGTACTCATGCGCGCGGTGCACGGGATTTCGAGTCTGAAATCCGACCACGGTGCCCCAGCCGCGCTCGGCGAAGGAGGCACGCGTCTGTGCTGGCGTCAGCCGGTACTGCGCGAAGTCATCGTGTGCCGGGAGCTCCAGCACGCGCACAGGCCCACCGACCAGCACGTCACCCTGAGTGTAGAGGGCGGCAACGCCCGGATGGGCATCGTCCTCAGTCCGGTACACCTCGCGCGCCTCGACCAGCTTGTCATAGCCAAACTTCTGCTGAACACGCATAACGCCGAGTACGCTGCCCGATTCGTCCGCGAGCGCCGTCTCGCTGCCCTCATCGATCGCGCGGGCCTCTTCAGTGGAGACGGCGAGCGTAATCGGCATTGGCCAACGTAGGCCGGAGGCGAGGCGCATGTCGGCGACGACTGAGCGATAGTCCGCCTCCGTCATGAAGCCATCGAGCGGGCTGTAGCCGCCGACGGCGAGCAGCTCGAGGTCAGAAAGTGAGCGCGCGGAGAAGCGCACAACAGGCAGCGAGGCAGCGCGGTCGCGAAGTGCGTCGGCCTCCGCGCCGCTAACGAGCAGGTCGACGAGCGGGCCGCCGTGAGCTTCGTACGTTTTTGTCGCGGTCGATTCTTTCAGCGCTAGGTCCTTCTGGTAAGAGAGACGCCCCGGAGGGGGGCGCCTCTATCCTGGCTCCTGGCTCCTTACTCCTACTCCTAGTGGTGCAGCCCGCACTCCTTGTACTCGGGGTTCTCCCACCACCAGCGGCCGGCGCGGATGTCCTCGCCGGGCTTTATCGCGCGGGTGCAGGGCGCGCAGCCTATGCTCGGGTAGCCCTGGTCGTGAAGGCGGTTGTAGGGGACCTTGTTGTCCTTGATATACGCCCAGACGTCGTCGTTGCTCCACTCGATGAGGGGGTTGACCTTGATCATCGAGTTGCCCTCGTCCCATTCGATCGCCGGCGTGTCCGTGCGCGTCACTGACTGGTCCTTGCGCAGGCCCGTCATCCAGGCTGAGGCATCCGAAAGCGCTCGTTTCAGCGGCTCGACCTTGCGGATCCCGCAGCACTCGCGCCGGTTGTCCACGCTCTCGCGGAAGGAGTAGAAGCCCTTCTCGCGCACGAGCGACTCCACCTTCTGGCGATCGGGGAACATTACCTCGATGGGGATGTCGCTGTACTTGAAGCGGACGTTCTCCATCACTTCATAGGTCTCGTCGTTGAGACGGCCGGTGTCCAGCGTGAAGACGCGGATCTGGGGCGCGTTCTTCGCGATGATATCCTGTAGCGCCACATCCTCGGCGCCGAAGCTGTTTGCGAACTTGATCGCCGGGCCGAATGTCTTTCCTGCCCAGCGCACGATTTCTTCAGCGGGCTTCTTGCCGAGCTCGGCGTTCAGCCGCTCCGCGTCCTCCGCTGCGTATGTCTTCGTTGCTTCCCTGACCATGGAGCCTCCTGCTATTTGTGTCTTTCGCTTGCCGTATTTGGATTCGTTTTAAGGTTTTTCGGTTTCGAACCTAGACCGCGCACTCGCCCTCGCCGCGGATGACCTGAAACAGCTCGTCCTTGCCCCAGTCCATGTAGGTGTGAATGTCCTGGTGGACGGGGCCCACGTCCTTGAACTCGTCCAGCAGCGGGTCGAACGTCTTCGGGCCAACGCGGTCGACGAAGGCGACGAACTCCTCGCCGTCGTTCCGGTTATCCTGGTAGTACTGGATGATCTTCCGAATCGCATCGGGCGCGCGCTTGGCGGGGACGCGGGTGACTCGGACGCCGTACTTGGCACCGCCGACATAGCCGCCGCCCCCGAGGAAGATGTCGGCGCAGGGGATCTCTGCGCCGTTCGCCTTGAAAGACGAGCCCTGGAGGCCGATGGCCGCAAGGTGGTGCTGGCCGCAGCCGTTCGGGCAGCCGCTGGACTTGATGTGGATCTGCTGCACGAGCGGGTCGTCGATTCCCCATTCCTTCACGGCTTCCGTGATCGCCCGGCCGACGCCCTGCGAAGAGGTGATGCCCATCTTGCAGGAGTCGGTGCCCGGGCAGGCGACCGTGTCCGCAATCAGACCGGCCTCAGATTCGCCGAAGCCAATCGCGATCAGCTCGGAATGCAGGGCCGGCAGCGACTCCTCGTGAACCCAGCGCAGCACGAGGTTCTGGTTCTGCTGCGTGCGGGCGTTGCCCCCGGCAAACTTGCGCATGATCGCCGCCAGGCCTCGGAACTGCTCGGGCGAGATGTTGCCGAGCGGCACTGTAACGGTGACGGCGACGAAGCCCGGGTGACGCTGCTTGACAGCGTTGGTTTGCACCCAGCGGTCAAACTCTTCGCCGGGCGCGACGCCGTTTGGAGCGACGCCGGGCGTCGGGCCTTCGGGCGCGAGCTGCATGAGGGCAGGCATATCTAGCGGCTCCCAGCCCCAAGGCTGGTCGAGCTCTTCCTGCACCAGCTTCTTGAACTCGTCAATGCCGATCTTGTGCAGGAGGAACTTCACGCGTGCCTTGTTCATATTCTTGCGCAGGAAGTTATCGAGCCCGCCCTCTTTGTCGAACACCTTCAGACAAGCCTCCGCCACGCGGATGTACTCGCCGTTGTCCGCCTCGGCGAAGTCCCAGACGACATCGGCTTTGCGGGGCATCGTCGAGAGACCGCCTCCTACCACAACCTCGAAGCCGCGTATTTCCTTGCCGTTCTCCTTCTTGATCTTGGCGATGAACCCCATGTCGTGGAATGGCGTGCCCGCGCAATCCGTCGGGCCGCAGGAGAAGGCCGTCTTCCACTTTCGCGGCAGGTTCTGGCAGATCGGGTTGCGCAGCATGTTGCGCGCGTAGGCCGCCAGGTACGGAGTTACGTAGAAGAGCTCGTGGCTGTCACTTGATACACCGGCATACGGGCAACCGGTGACGTTGCGGACGGTGTGACCACAAGCTTCGCGAGTGGTCAGGCCGGCGTCGGCGAGGATCTTCAGGACCTCCGCCGTGCGGTCGAGGTTCACGAAGTGGAACTGGAAGTTCTCGCGCGTTGTGATGTGGCCGCGGCGGTATCCCGAATAGTCTTCGGCAACGACCGCCATCGCCTCCATCTGCTCGGCGTTGACGCCGCCGTACGGCAGCTTCACGCGGATCATCTGGTTGTCCATTTGGCGCTGTCCGTAGACACCCATGCGCAGGCGGAACGGCGTGAACTCGCCTTCTAGGCCTTCTTCATCCTTGCGGAAGAGGCCTGCCTCAGTCTTGAAGTTCTCGATCTCTTCGTCGAGCGTCACGAAAACGTGGCCCGGCCTGAGTTCGTGGGGGACCTTGGGATGGGCGCCGATTGCTGGGGCTTCTTCAATTACCATGAGATCGCCTCGATTCCGTCCGGCGAGACACAATAGTCGACTTTGTCTATCCGGTAAGTCGGAATTATACCGCGCCTGTCTCGGCGCGTCAACGCTCGCCCATTGTACACCGAGAGGACTGCGCCGTGTAGGGGCTCCCGAGCCACGGCTAGGGCCGCTAGCCCCTACGTCCCGTTTCCATCAGAAAGAAGCGAAAGGACGTTTGCACCGGCTCGACGCCCATCTGGTACAGCAGCGTGTTGAGATCGCCGTGATGCTCGCGCTCGTGCAGGAGCAGCAGCGTAAGGATATCAGCCGGGGCGTACGACAACGCCGCGCCGTCGATGTTCATGTCTCGCGGAGTAGTGAGCTGTTCGTCGCTGAGCGAGTCGAGGTACTCGTGGAAGCGGCCGCGGACGCGCTGGCGGTAAGTTTCGGCGTCGGCCCACGAGTTCACCGGCTCGATCGGGATGTTGCTCGTGCAAGATGGGTCGGCGATCCAGCGGTCGTAGCCCCAGTTAGTGTGCGCCAGCGCATCCCTCAGAGCGGGCCAACCGGAGCCGGGCGCCGCCCTCACGAGAGTTTCATCGCCGAGCGGGCGCACGGTTTCGGCGTATTGACGCCAGGAGTAATCGGTGAAGCGGAACAACTCTTCGATCGCTGCGCGGTCCATAGCGCCCTAACCCAGCCACTTCAGGAAAGCAAGGGCCGGCCGAAATCCCCGCCGCTCGTAGAACCGATGCGCTTCGCGACGGCCGCTGTTGGACGACAGCTCGATGTGAGTGAGGCCGCGGTGGCGGGCCCACGACTCGGCGGCAGCCATAAGCAGCGCGCCAATACCCTGGGACCGCCGTTCTTTGTCGACGACCATGTCCTGAAGCCAGCATTTCGGCCCGAATCCTAACGACTGGATGTCCGCGTAGACGCTGGCAAGACCAACCGCCGCCTCACCGTCGAAGGCAAGCAGAATATCCGCGTTCGGTTGCTCCACTGCCCAAAGAAAGGCAGCCGAGAAGCGTTCGCGCGTGTAGTCCGGCGGCACACTGCCGGGCGGCTCGAACAATTGCTCACGCAGGTAGAGCGCGGCTTCTTCGTCCTTAAGACCTGCGGGACGGATCTGGATGGTCATAACTAAAGTTCTCCGCGAAAGGAGTGACTGGACTATCCGGGGGGTGCCGACTACGCAGTCGCCGAGGCGGCAGGCGCTCTGCGGACTTCGTACCAGCCCGGCACCAGCCGGAAGCCTATCGCCATTCGGTTCCAGGCGTTGATGGCTGCGATCGCCAGCGTTAGGTCGGAGATCTCCTTCTCGTCGAACTGCAAGCGGGCCTCTTCGTAGACGTCGTCCGGAGCGCCGGTCTGGGAGACAAGCGTTACGGCTTCCGTCCAGGCAAGTGCGGCCCGCTCGCGCTCGCTGTAGAGATGGGACTCGCACCATACGTTGAGCATGTACAAGCGCTCCTCGCTCTCTCCGGCGGCCCGCGCCTCCTTCCAGTGCATGTCGAGACAGAACGCGCAACCATTGAGCTGAGACGCGCGAATCTTCACCAGCTCGAGCAACGAATGCTCCAGCCCAGAGTTTTGGACGTAGTCCTGCATTTGGTTGAGCGCCTGATAGGCGCCAGGCGACGCGCGATAGTACTTCAGTCGCGGCTCCGAACGCGGCTCTTCGCTTCCGCCTGCTACCGCCGGCACGATGCTGATCTCGTCGCCCGGCTTGACGGCCGTCTGTACGCCCTGAGCGAAGCGGACATCCTCGCCGTTGATATAGATGTTCACGAAGCGGCGCAGCTCGCCGGTTTCGTCGAGCAGCCGGTCCTTCAGGCCGGGGTACTGCGCGTCGAGGCCGTCAATGCATTGTCTGAGCGTCTCTCCGCTCCCTGACACAACGTCCTGGTCGTTCGTTAGCTTCCGAAGAGGGGTCGGAATTCGGACTATCACGCTCAAGCGCAGGTTCTCTTGCCCGGGGATTACGGTCGAATCGGGTTCTCGTTGCATCGCCATCTGCTTCTACTCCTCCGGTTGCCTCTACCCTTCCACTATATCTTCGTACACGGGGTCGATGCGCACACCTTGATCACGAACCCAATCGAGACCCCGGTCGATCTCCCCGCGCTCGCCTTCGAGCTCCAGGATCACCCAGCCCCGGTCGGCCTGGACGTCGGCGCGCCGGATGTTTGTGACGATTTCGAACTGGCGGCCCAGTTTCCAGATGATCGGCTCCTTGATGAGCGACTCGACAAACGTGAACTTCACGCGAAGCTTGTCGGTCATCACGCACCCCTCGCCGCCGGGAGGACGCCGTCCCGTTCCTCGAGTGCTGCTTCAAAAGAGTCGAGGGTTGCGCGGATAGTGAGACCTCGTCCGACCGCACGTGCCCGTCCTCGATGAGTCTCCGCAGGCCGGAGATCACCACCCCACCGGCGGTCTCGGCGAAGATACCTTCCGTCTCGGCAAGCAGCTGAATGCCCTCGACGACCTCGTCGTCCGTAACGGTGGCGGCGGCGCCGTTCGTGTCCGCCATCGTCTTCAGCGCGTAGTAGCCGTCGGCCGGGTTGCCGATCGCGAGCGACTTCGCGATCGTGTTCGGCTTCTGCGGCTTGATCAGGAAGCTTCGCCGGTTCCACGCTTCCGCTATAGGCGAGCAGCCCTCCGCCTGCGCGCCGCTCATGCGGGTCGCCTGCCACTCGACAAGGCCGAGCCAGGCCAGCTCCTTGATGCCTTTGTAGATCTTCGTGTAAAGCGAACCGCTGGCGAGGGGCACGATGCAGTGGTCCGGCGCGCGCCAGCCGAGCTGCTCGCCCACCTCATACCCAAGCGTTTTGCTGCCTTCGGCGTAGTAGGGCCGCATATTGATGTTCACGAACGCCCACGGGTACTTGTCGCTCACTTCGCTGCACAGCCGGTTCACCTCGTCATAACCACCGTCGACAGCGACCAAGGTAGGCGAGTAGATTGCGGAGCCGATAATCTTTCCCTGCTCGAGGTCCCCGGGGATGAAGACGCGTGCTTTCATGCCGGCGCGAGCGGCGTGGGCCGCAACGCTATTGGCGAGGTTGCCCGTCGACGCACAAGCCAGCGTGTCGAACTCGAACTCGCGCGCAACGCTGGTAGCGACGGAGACGACTCGGTCCTTGAACGACCAGGTGGGGTTCTGGCAGTCGTTCTTAATGTACAGCCGTTCCAGTCCTAACAGGCGCCCGAGGTTGCGCGCCCGGACGAGCGGCGTAAGGCCGGTGCCTATATCGACGGCGGTCTCTGGATTGCACGGCAGCAGCTCGGCGTACCGCCACATAGTGGGCGGGCCGCGTTCAATGTGATCTCGCGTGACAGCGCGCCCCATCGCTTCGTAGTCGTAAAAGACTTCGAGCGGGCCGAAGCAGAACTCGCAGACGTGAATCGGGTCGAGCGGATAGTCGCGGCCGCACTCTCTGCATTTGAGGTTTTTCGCGAACGACATGATGATCGGTCCTTCGGTTGCTGGGCTAGAACAGGCGTGGCATTGCCCGCCGCAAGCGGGCCCGAGCCATCGCCATTCGGACGCCGATTTGTCGTTCGCCTAACGCGCTGGACAAATAATTAGACCTCTTCCTTTCGAGAGAAGAGGTCTGCCGCTTGCCTTATCGATCCCCCCGATTCGTCGGGGGGCCGGCATTGGCACCGTGTCCTCACTGGGACTGGTTGCCGGGCTTCACAGGGCCGTGCCCTCCACCTCTCTTGATAAGGATATTTCTTCGATTTGGAAGGGATGCTAGCACACGCCCCGAAACGGTGTCAACGAACGAGCCGGGTTCCTGACGCGAATTACGCGGACTTGCGGCTGGAGGCTCGCCGATCGGCGCTCTTACGGCCCACGACTGCGCCCAACACGGAGCGTAATGTCAGGTCAGTGAGAATCGGATGCCGAAAGGGGGCCTCCAGGTTCACGGTGTAGTGATGACGCCGTCCGTCTCGGCGTACGTTGAGCATGCCCGCCCGCCGTAGATCGCCGATCAGACCCCACACGGTCCTCTGCGTCAGAGCCATCTCGTCCGCGATCTGGCGGATGGTGCACTCCGGATTAACGGCAATGTAGAAGAGCACGGCGCCATGGCTGGATACCAGGTACCAGTGGTTCTGGATCGCTATACTGTTGCGATCTTCGTTCCGCTTCTTAGAATTCTGATTCACGTAATGTAATCACTGTAAAAAAT
>WNGF01010982.1_pt1 | contig 11167 bp, 7 predicted proteins | sample 5400641 | NCBI WGS metagenome assembly WNGF01 (sample SAMN13153371, study PRJNA577476) | soil metagenome | isolation source: 80 cm soil or saprolite under grassland replicate 2 | place: USA:California | collected 2016-06-15 | reverse complement strand
CCGGTCCTCTGGTGCCCATCGGCTGGCAGAAGATGTCCACGTAGTTCGCCAGGAGCGAGTAGCCGCCCGCGATCACGGAATCGGCTGCCACCCGCGCGGCGGCGAAATCCGTCGCGGCGGTCGCGCCCGGCTCACGCAGGAAGCCATTCGGTGCGCCGGTCGTGGTCCAGAGCGGCGCCACCTCGTAGGAGTGAGGACGATACGCCCGCGTGAGCAGTACCTTCGCGAGCAGGTGCCGGGCGGCGCCCTTGGTGGCCCTGCCGAACTGGGACTGGGTAGCGGGCAGGTCCGGGATCGCCTCCCGTAGATCCTTGACGATCTGGAGAAACACGGAGTCCGCCGGCGCACGGAACGCGACCGTGCTGGCGCCCTGGCTCTCATGTGTCGAGACGGGCACGGGGCCGAACATCTCGACCAACCAGTAGTACGCCAACGCGCGGAGGAACTTCGCTTCCGCGATGCGCGATGCCTTCGTGGCCGGGTCCATGCCGGTGATGGCCGGAGCCCGCTCGACGACGGCGTTGGTCGTGTTGATGAGAGCCCAGAAGGGGTTCCATGAGTTGGCGTAATGCGGCGCGGAGGGATTCAACGCGGCGGCGTACGTGTTCTCGGACTGATAGCCGCCCTGGTCGCCGTGCGTCGAGAGGTCCGTTCCGAACTCCGTCACCGCGAAGAACTGCTCGCGTCCAAAGAACTGGGGCAACTGGCCGTAGGCGCCGTTGAGCGCGGCCTCGAGACCGGCGGGCGTGCTGAAGTACGTCGTCGTCACCACGCCGACCAGCTCCTCGTCCAGGTCCACACAAGCCATCCCGAGCCCCGTCACGAGCGCGAGCCCACTCAGCAGGGAGTATTTCCGTCTCATGTTCGGTCAGCCTCGGTTCGGGGTTCGCGCCTAGAAGCCCATGGTTGCGCCGACCAGCAGCGTCCGATAGTTCGGCGGCGTCGCGGCGCTGCCGGCCTCGGGGTCGTAGCCGTAATAGTTCGTGAACACGAACGGGTCCTGCGCCTGCGCGTAGATCCGGAGGGAGCTGAACCGCCAGCGACTCACCAGGCTCGCCGGTAGCGTGTAGCCGACGGTGATGTTGCGCACCCGCCAATGCGTTCCGCTCCGGTACGCGGGAGCAGCGGAGTTGGTACCGAACGGGGCGTCGTTGTAGGCCGGGTTTTCACGACCCGCGCTGGGTTGCGGGTACGAGTTGCAGCCTGGAATGGCGGCCTGGGCCGCCCCGGTCATGCCTGCGGGGCCGTCGAGGACGTCGGGGTCGGGCCCGCCGTCGCACTTCTGGGGCGTCCAGTACGCGACGTCGAGGTTGTTGAAGCGGTCGAACAGCCTGGTGTTGCCACTGCCGAATTGGTCGTTCATCGTGTAGCCGAGGCGGCCCTGGATCAGGAAGGACAGGTCGAACCCGCGCCACGCCATCCGGTTGTATACGCTGGCGAGCAGCTTCGGGTACGTGTTGCCCCGGATGACGCGGTCGGCGGCGGTGATGGCGCTGTCGCCGTTCAAGTCCCGCACCCGGATCTGGCCCGGAGCCTGCCCGTACTTGCGGGCGGCGGCGGAGTCGGCCAGCTGCCAGATTCCGACGAAATCGTAATCGTAAAAGACCTGCCGCAGGCGGTCCTGGAGGTTGACGTCGCTGCCGCCCACGTTGATCGGCTGGCCGACGAACCACCGGTTCCCGACGTCCGCCAGCAAACCGCTGGCGAGGCTGATGATGTAGTTGTGGTTGTGCGTGAGGTTCAGATCGGTCGTCCACCGCGGGCCGCCGCCGGCGCCCGTCCGGTTGACCGTGGTGAGGCTGAGCTCCCAGCCGCCGTTTCCCGTTTTGCCGATGTTCTGAAGCGTCTGCGTGAAGCCGGTCGTCGGGGGGAGTTGCCGCTGCATCAGCAGGTCGCTGGTGCGCTCCCGATAGGCGTCGAAGGTGCCGCTGATGCGGTCCTGGAACAGGCCGAAGTCGACGCCGACGTCGATCTGGGAGGTGCGCTCCCACACCAGGTCGGGATTCGGAATCGAGCCCGGGCGGTACCCCGCGGCGCTGCCGCTGCCGAAGTTGTACCGGGTGCGGTCCAGGCCACCCCACGTCTGGTACGGGTTGATGCCCGTGTTCCCGGTGGTGCCGACGCTGCCGCGCAGCTTCAGGGCGGAGATGAAGCCGAACCGGCGCATGAATGGCTCGTCGCCGAGCTGCCAGCCGAGGCCGAGCGACGGGAAGAACGACCACTTGTGCCCCGACGCGAGGCGGCTGGAGCCGTCGTAACGGCCTGTCACCGTCAGCATGTACCGGTCGGCGAAGGCGTAATTCACGCGGCCCATGTAGGACCGCAGCGCCCAGACGCGCAGCGTGCTCTGGGGAGGCTGAGGGTTCTCGGCGGTGTTCAGGTTGTACCAGAGCTGCGAGTCGTACGGCAGGTTTTGCGCCGCTGCGGTCGTGGATGTGTAGCGATCGTACTGAATGCCGTAGAGCAGTGTCGCGTCGAATCGATGATTCCTGACGGTGCGGTTCCACAGCAGCAGGTTGTCCAGCGTGTAGGCAAAATCTTCCTCGTCGAAACGCTGCGCCTGGGCGTTGCCGACCACCGTGAGGCCCGTTGGGGTGAAAATCAGGGTGTTTGAGCCCTGGAACTGGCCGTCCATACGGGACGAGAGGTCCGGGCCGAAGTTCACGCGGTACGAGAACCCCCGGCCCAGCTGCAGGTCGGCGAACACCGACCCGAACAGGCGGTTGCGGGTCTGCTGGCGTATGAAGGCCTCAACCTGGCGCAGCGGGTTCCGCGCCAGCGGATCGGACGACGGCGCCTGCTTCAACGTGCACGTGCCGCACGGCGTGGCGTAGGGCGTGCCGGCGCTGTCGTACGGCAGGCCCAGCGGGCTGTTCATCAACGCCGCACTCCACAGAAAGGCGTCCGCGCCGACGTCCGCAACTGACCGCGTGCCCGTGGCCGTCACGCCAGTCCGGAGCCGGCCGTAGGTGTTCTCGAAGCTCACGGTGCCGGAATACTGGTCGTAACCCTGGCCGATGGTGATGCCGTCTTGGTTGAAGTAACTGCCGGTGAGGGAGAGCCGGGCGTCACCCGAGACGGACGTGATGCCGAGCTGATGACGTTGCTGGCGTCCGGTGCGGAGGATGATCTTCTGCCAGTTGGTCTCCGTGGAGCACCCCGGATGCGCGCTGCGATACGCGGCGTCCGTGGCGCACAGGACTTGGGGGAGCTCGTCCGGGAAGACGCTGGCGTTCGACGTGTCGCGGCCGGCCGCGCGGGACGCCTCGCGCTTCTCCGCGATCGCCTCCGGGCCGTCCATCATATCCACGAGGTGCAGGGCGCCCTGCGCGCCGTACTGCGCGTCGTAGGTGACGCGGGTGCCGGTGCCGCCGGCGGCGCCCCCACGGCGCGTTGTGATGAGGATGACACCGTTGGCCCCGCGGCTGCCGTACGCTGCGGTGGCCGACGCATCCTTGAGCACCTCGATCGAGACGATCATCGCCGGGTTGAAGTCCTCGATGCCTCCCGCGAGCGGCACGCCGTCCACGACGAACAAGGGCTCGTTGGTCGCCACCATCGAGCGGATGCCGCGGATGCGGACGTTCATCGGAGTCCCGGGGCGGTAGCCGCCCCCGGCCACCACGTCCACGCCCGGCACCCTGGCCTGGATCGCCTGCATCGGGTTGCTGGTCGGGACTTCCTGGATCTGCTCCGCCTTCACGGTCGAGACCGATCCAGTGAGGTCGCGCCGCTCTTGCGTGCCGTAAGCCACCACGACGACGCCCTCGAGCTGGACGGCGGCGGGGGGGAGCCGGAAATCGACCGTGGCCACCGCATCGGCGCCGAGCGTGACCGGCTGCGTGATCTGCGCATACCCGATGAGCTTGGCGCGCACCTGATACGTGCCGGCGGACACGGCGCTGATCGTGTAGCGCCCATCCGCGCCCGACGTCGCGGTGAGACCGGCACCGACGACCGTGACCGTGGCGCCCGCGAGCGGCTGACCAGCCTCCGCGGTCACCATGCCTTGGATCTGCCCGAGGGCCTGGGCGTGAGCACGGCCGGCTGTGGTCAGGGCAAGGCCCACAAGAAGGAAGACGCGGGGATCGTTCATCGAAGTTGTTAGGTGATAAGGTCACCACGATACTACCGGCGACCGGGAGGCTGTCAAGAAGGGTCGCGACCCTTATCTCACGCCCAGGAGGACCTCCATCGTGAGCTGGTCGAGCCGCTCGTACCCGTACCCCTGCCGCCGGATCGTCGCCAGGTCGAACGTCTCGGTCTTGAGGGCCCGGGCCCGCTCGGCGCTGAACGGCACGGGATCCACGGTCCGGCCGTCCCCTCCCCGGCTCTTGAGCGCCGCGAGAATCTGCTGGATCTCAGGATCGGCGTTGAACCGCGCCACCTTTTCCTTGAGGATGAGGTACGAGCGCATGCTGCCCGCGGCGAAATCCCAGACGCCCTCCTCGTCCTCGGTGCGGTAGGCATGGCTGTCGAAGTGCCGCATCCCCGGCCAGCGCGCATCCTCGAGCAGCTTCACCAGGAAGAACGCTCCCTTGGGGTCGTCGCTGCCGAACCGCAGATCCTGATCGAAGCGGCCGGCCTTTTGCCCGTTCAAGTCGATGTGGAACAGCTTGCCGGCGTCGAGCGCCTGGGCCACGCCGTGCGAGAAGTCGAGCCCCGCCATTTGCTCGTGGGCGACCTCGGGGTTCAGACCCACCATGTCGGGGTGATCGAGCGTCGAGATGAACGCCAGCATGTGGCCCGTGGTCGGGAGGAAGATGTCTCCCCGCGGCTCGTTGGGCTTGGCCTCGAGCGCGAGCTTCAGGTCGTAGCGCTGCGACCGGACGTACTCGCACAGAAAATTGAGGGCCTGGCGATACCACGCCAGCGCGGCGCGCGGGTCCTTGGCGGCGTTGGTCTCCGTCCCTTCGCGCCCGCCCCAGCAGACGTAAATCGTCGCGCCGAGCTCGACGCCCAGGTCGATGGCGGCCATAGTCTTCTGCAACGCGTACGCCCTCACCCGCACGTCGCTGCTGGTGAACGCACCGTCCCGGAAGACGGGATCGGAGAAGAGGTTCGTGGTCGCCATCGGCACGCGGAGCCCTGTCGCCTGGAGCGCCGCCTTGAACTCCCGCACAATCCGGTCGCGCTCGGTCGCGGATGCGCCCGGCGGGACGAGATCGTTGTCGTGCAGGTTCACCCCGTAAGCGCCCAGGGCGGCGAGCCGCTCGACGATGCGGGTGGGAGGGATGGGGGAGCGGACGGGCTCACCGAAGGGGTCGCGCCCGGGATTCCCCACGGTCCACAACCCAAACGTGAAGTGGTGCTCCGGCCGCGGTGTGTAGGCGTCGGGGGTCGCGCTGCGAGGCATCCGAGCTCTCTAAATCGCGTCGCACGATGGCCGGCGAGGATCCGCCGGACACTTGAGGCGCAGATAATAGTCCAAGGCATGCGCCGGCGGCTCGTATCCGGAGGGAATCGCCATGCGCGAAAACGTCTGGAAATACAGGATCGAGGCGTCGCGCCACCACCGGGCTTCCTTTTCCTGCGCGGCCAGGGCGGCCTGCACGTCCCGGAATCGCACCTCATCCACCTTGCCCTCGAGGGCATCCCAGGTCCGCCGCATCCAGCGCACCGTGTCGACGCCTTCCTGATAGTGGTGCACCAACTCTTCCCACAGCGTCCGGCCCCCGCCCCCGCCCGACCGCATCCGCTCGCTCCAGCCCACGTGATGAAACCACAACAGCAACGCATCGGGGACGGAGTCGCGGCTCGCGAACCGCTCGCGCACCGGCGGGAAATACTGCGCGACCGCGTTGCTGCCGGTGGCCGTCCGATCGAAGCCGATCCCCAGGGTGTCCGCGCGGTGAAAATACACCGAGGTCCAGTCGGCGCGACCCCCGCTCACCCACGGGCCGGGACCATAGTGATGGCCGCGCGCCATCTGATGGGCCAGCCCGAGCGGCGTCATGTAGTTCACGGCCGCCTCCCGGGAAGCGAGCATCATCGCCTTGACGGGAGCGATGACGGCGGGATCGTTCGAGAAGGTCATCCGGATCCACTCGTCCGCGATCTCCGCCGCCGGCAGGGCGTGGTCCCAGGCGAGGCGGCCGAACGCGTACCAGTTCGCCTGGTTGAAATGCGACCCGGTCCAGTTGGAGTCCGTGCCGGTGTTCGCGACGCCGGCGATGCCTCCCCCTTCGATGACCTTTGCGACGGTCGACCCCTTCCCGGCCGCGTAGGTATCGGCGTCCAGCACCTCCTTGAACAGCGGCGCTAAGTAGACGAGGTGCGTGGCCATCCCCAGATATTCCTTGGTGATCTGGAGCTCCATCATGAGCGGGGTCTTCGGCATGGCGCCGAACAGCGGGTGGAAGGGCTCGCGCGGCTGAAAGTCGAGTGGCCCGTTCTTCACCTGCACGAACACGTTGTCGCGGAAGGCTCCATCGAGCGGCCGGAACTCGTCGTATGCTTGCCGCACGCGGTCTCCCGGCAGCTCGTTCGAGTACACGAAGGCCCGCCACATCACGACGCCCCCGTGCGGCGCCAGGGCATCGGCGAGCATGTTGGCTCCCTCCGCGTGCGAGCGCCCGTAGTCCTGCGGCCCCGGCTGTCCTTCGGAGTTCGCCTTCACGAGCAGCCCGCCGAAATCGGGGATGCTGCGGTAAATCTCGTCCGCCTTCGCCTTCCACCAGTCCCGCACGGCGGGATCCAGCGGGTCCGCCGTCTTGAGGCCCGCCAGCTCGATCGGCGCGCTGAAACGGGCCGTGAGATAGACGCGGAGCCCGTACGGCCGGAACACGCCCGCCAGTGCCGCCACCTTCGCCAGGTATGGCCCGGTGAGCACGGTCGCGTTCGCGTTGACGTTGGTCAGCACGGCGCCGTTGATCCCGAGCGACGCGTTGGCGCGCGCGTAGTCGCGGTAGCGGGGAGACAGCCGGTCCGGGAGGTCGCTCCACACCCACAGGGATGACCCCGCGTACCCGCGCTCCACGGTGCGGTCGAGATTGTCCCAGTGGTCGAGCAAGCGGTACTTGATCCGCGGCGCGCCGCTGGTGGAGAGGTCCCGGACCGAGCCGTCGGTCTGCAGTTGCCGCAGCAGGCGGAAGGCGCCGTACAGCACGCCGGCGTCCCGGTTGGCGGCGATCACGATGGCGCGCCGGCCGCTCACCGGCATGGCCCGGATCAAGAATCCCTCGTCGCCCACGGCCCCGAGCTCGCCCGCGAGCGGGAGCGACGCGATGAGCCGCGAGCCTCCGGGCGTGCCTGCGACGACGGCACCGTCTCCCTGCACGCGGCGCTCGAGCGGGATCTTGCTGCCGAGCAGGCCGCCGAGGCCGGTCGCGAGCTCCTGCCCGGCGGCTCGCAACGCCGGCGAGTCGCCCTCGATCACCAGGTGCGAAATGGCGTTCCGGTATTCTCGTAACCGGGCGCTATCGCTCACCCGGCGATAGCGGAGCCACAGGTCGTATCCGTTCTCGACCGGAAGAGCGGGAGCACGGCGGGCCGGCGCCGAGCTCGCGAGCACGAGGACCACGCAGGCAAGCAGCATCTCCGGCAGGGGAACGGGTGGGGCGGGCCGCCGCATCTTCGTGGGGCCGATTCAGCTCGGGATTTCCGGGGTGCGCGCGTCGCGCGGATCGGCCCAGGACTGGTTCGGCACGAGCGGAGTCCAGCCCGGCCGCAGGGGGTCCCGGTCGTACGGATAGCTCCCCAGCCGCCGGAACAGCTCATGGTACTCGGCCACCCGCTCGCGGTCCAGCGTGACGCCCAGCCCCGGCCCGGTCGGTACCGCGATCGCCCCGTGACAGTACGGCAGCTTGCCGCCCTCGATCACGTCGTCCAGCAGATGATGGTAGTGGGCATCGGCGGCGAAGCCGAGGTTGGGAATCACCGCGCCGAGGTGCAGCATGGTGGCGAGCTGGATGCCCAGCTCTCCCGACGAATGGACGGCCACGCCGAACTGGAACGCCTCGCACAGGCCGGCCGCCTTGATGCACGCGCGGATCCCGCCCCAGAAGGTCGTGTCGAGCAGGATCACGTCGACCGCCGGCTCGAGCACGTTGGCGGCCAGCTGCTCGAAGCCCACGACCACCGTGTTGGTCGCCAGCGGCATGCGGACCTTCGCCCGCGTGCGGCGCATGCCGTGCAGTCCGTACACCGGGTCCTCGAGGTAGTCGTTCTTCAAGTCCTCGATGCCCTGCCCGAACCAGATGGCCTGCTCGGTGGACCACACCCCGTTGGGGTCGAACCGGAAGCTGTCTCCCGGCAGGGCGTCCGCCAGGGCACGGTAGCATTGCAGCTCGTACTCGGGGGCGAAGACACCGCCTTTGAGCTTGTGAGTGGTGAAGCCGTACCGCTCCTTCAGCGCCCGCGCTTCGCAGACGAGCTGGTCCACGGTCCGGATTTCGCCCGACCCGTCCTTCGGGCTCGGGTAACGGAAGAACAGGTAGGACGCGAACGGCACGCGGTCGCGCAGCCGGCCGCCGAGGATGTCGCACACCGGCACGCCCCAGCGCTGCCCCAGGATGTCGAGGCATGCGAACTCGATGGCGGCGAGCATCTGGGTGCGCGGGTTGTAGAGCGAAGCCGTGGGATTGGCGATGCGGAAGCGCAGCTCCTCCAGCCGGGTCGGGTCGTGCCCCACGAGGTAGGGCTTGAGGGCAGCGAACGCGGCCACGGCGCTCTCGCCACCGCCCCCTATCTCCCCCAGCCCGATCAGCCCGTCATCCGTCTCGACCTCGACGAGCGTCCGAACGAAACGTCCCCAATGACAGCCGTTCGCATGTCGCAGGGGGGCGGCGAGAGGGACGGTCACGGGCGTGGCCCGGATGTCGCTTATTTTCATGTCGTTCCGGGTCGACGTGATAAACTGACCTTATCAGCGCTCAAGCCTATGGCCAGCCCCACGGCCCGTCAAGCAGCGGGGACGAGGCGCGGCGCCAACCCATGGATGAGCAGCAGGGCGGTGACGTAGGCCAGCCCGCACGCGGCGAAGATGGGGGTGTAGTTCCCGCCCGTGGCATCGAGTAGGTAACCCGTGGCCCGCTGGAACAGCATCGCGGCCATCGCGCCTCCAAACCCGCCGATGCCGATCACGGACCCCACCGCCTGGCGCGGAAACATGTCGCTCACGGTCGTGAACAGATTGGCCGACCACCATTGGTGCGCGGCCGCTGCCACGCTGACGATCGCCACGGCCATCCACATGCTGCGGGCGGCTGGCGCGAACATCGTCGGTACGATGAGCAGCGCGGCCACGAGCATCGCCGTCTTACGCCCGCGGTTTACGCTCCAGCCGCGAGCGATCAGCGCGCTCGACAGCCAGCCGCCCGCCACCGACCCGACATCCGCAACCACGTAGATCACGACCAGCGGAGCCGCGAGGCCCGCCAGGCGCACGCCCCAATTGGCGTCCAGGAACTTGGGCAACCAGAACAGATAGAAGAGCCACACCGGATCCGTCAGAGCCTTCCCGACCACGAACGCCCACGTCTGGCGGTGACGCAGCAGGCGGGGCCAGGCGAGTCGCCGCGCCCCGTCCGGATCCGCGGGACCCTCGCGGATGTGCGCCAGCTCGGCGGCCGACAGCTTGGGGTGGTGCTCCGGCTCACGGTACCACGTGAGCCACGCGCCGAGCCAGAGAAAGCCCATCGCGCCCGTGACGAGAAACGCCCACGGCCACCCCCACGTGAGGGCGATCCACGGCACGATGAGCGGGGCCAGCACCGCGCCGACATTGGTCCCGGCGTTGAAGATCCCCGTGGCCAGCGCTCGCTCCCGCTTGGGGAACCACGCCGCCACGGTCTTCACGGCCCCGGGAAAGTTGCCCGACTCGCCCAGGCCGAGCAGCGCGCGCGCCACCGCGAACCCCGTGACCGTGCGGGTGAGCGCGTGTGCCATGGCCGCGACGCTCCACGCCACCACGGCGAGCGAAAAGCCCTTGCGCGCTCCGATCCAATCCATCACTCGGCCCATGCCCAACAAGCCGAATCCGTACGCGAGGCTGAACCAGGACACGATGACACCGTAGTCCGTCTCGCTCCAGTGCAGCTCGCGCTGCAGCGTGGGCGCGAGCACGCCGAGGACTTGGAAGGACGCTGGTGCGCCCTCGTCCCTCACACGCCGCTGAATGCGCTAAACCCGCCGTCCACCGGGATGACCGCGCCGGTGACGAACGACGCGGCGTCGCTGCACAGCCACTGCACGGCGCCGACCAGCTCCTCGGGGCTACCGAAGCGGCCCATCGGCGTGCGGGCGATGATGGCGCGGGCCCGCGGCGTGTAGCTGCCGTCCGGGTTGAGCAGCACCGCGCGATTCTGCGTGGTGACGAAGAATCCCGGAGCGATGGCGTTGACCCGGACTCCGTCCCCATGCTTGCGCGCCAGCTCGGCGGCCAGCCACCGGGTGAACATGTCGATGCCCGCTTTCGCGACCGAGTAGCCCAGGACGCCGCTCAGGGCCTGGAGCGCGGCCATCGACGAAATGTTGATGATGGACCCCGAGCGCTGGCGGGCCAGCGGTCGTCGTTGCGGGCCCGAGTCACGTTGCCCCCGGCGGCGTTGACCAAGATATCGACGCGGCCCCATGCTCGGATCAGCTCGTCGCGGGCCGCCTGCACTTGCCCGGCGTCGAGCACGTCGGCTTCCAGCGCCAGCGCTGCTCCGCCGTCCCGGCGGATCTCCTCCACCTTGGCCAGGGCGGCGTCACGCCGGCGGCCGAGGACGGCGACTTTGGCCTGGGCTGCCGCCAGGCCTGAGGCCAGGCAGCCGCCCAGCACGCCGTAGCCACCCGTCACGACGGCCACGCGTCCGGCGAGGACAAACGGGTTGGCCGCGGCTAGGGGCAAGCTGCGCTACGCCGGCTTGCCCTGGGGGGGGAGCCTCGCTGCTTGCTGTTGCGCCAAGAGCGCCAGCTCCGTCGCCAGGAAGCAATGCGCTTGCGGCATCGCGGTTTCCGTGCGGTTCAGAACGTCGTCCACGAGCTGCCTGCCATATGGCAGGTCGGTGTCTTTCGAGTCGATGTAGCGGACGCCCTTGGCATCGACGAGAAACAGGTGATTGCCCCCCTCGCGCCCGGCGATGTCGATGTTTTTCCGCACCTCGATGTAGCCGTCGGTGCCGAGGATCGTCAGCCGTGTGTCGCCCCACGTCGTCAGGCCGGCGGGCGTGAACCAGTCGAC
>WNGF01029767.1_pt1 | contig 11168 bp, 7 predicted proteins | sample 5400641 | NCBI WGS metagenome assembly WNGF01 (sample SAMN13153371, study PRJNA577476) | soil metagenome | isolation source: 80 cm soil or saprolite under grassland replicate 2 | place: USA:California | collected 2016-06-15 | reverse complement strand
GGCTGGTTCATCAGTTGTTCCTGCCCGAAACAACGCTGGCGATGATCCTCTTCGATCCGACTCGCGGGCGCGCCGCGTTTGAAGACGTGCGCGAATGGAATCTGCGGCTGAAAAAACAGACCGAAAGACCCGGCGCGGGACGGCAGACGGTCAAGCTGCTGGTCGGGACAAAGCTCGACACGGGCGACGAAGTAGTTGACCGTGCCGAGATCAATCGGCTGATCGCCGAATGCGAATTCGTTGATTACTTTCCGACCAGCGCGCTCGCTCCGCGCGGGCTGGCCGAATTGGGCAAAGCCGTCATCGGCCAGATCAAATGGGACGAACTGTCGAAGACCACGCGCCCTCGATTGTTCCAACTGATCCGCGAGACCGTAGGTCAATTGCAGGACGCGGGCGAAGTGGCGCTGCTCTACTCCGAGCTTGAAAAACGGGTTCGCGCGCAGGCGGAGAATGACCCCGACCTCGAATTCGACTCGCAATCGGTCAACACAGTCGCCGGGCAGTTGGCCGGGCAAGGAGAGATCGTCGAAACGCAATTATCGTCGGGCGACCGTGTGCTGCTTTTACAGATCGGGCTTATTTCAACATACGCGGGGGCGCTGGTTCTGGCGGCGCGCGACAATCCAAAAGGCGTGCCCGCGCTGGAAGAGTTGCTGGTCGTTTCGGGCCGGACGCCGCTGCGGGGGATCAAACCGGAAGAGAGAGTTGACCCCTTGCGCGAACGCATCGTGCTGGAATGCACCGTGCAATTGCTGCTCGACCGGGGCCTGTGTTTCAAGCACGGAGGGATGCTGATCTTCCCCACCGAATTCAAACAGTTGGAGGCGGCGGACGACGAACGGGCGGCGCGCACGGTGACGATCTATTACGAGTTCACTGGAGCGATTGACAACATCTGGGCCTCGATGGTGACGCGACTGGCAATGGGCGGCGAGAACGAAACGGGTTTCGGGCGAGTCCGTTTGAGGAAAAACCATGCCGAGTTTGAAAAACCCGGCCAGGGCGTGTGCGGGTTGAGCAGGGTCGACCGTCAGAGCGGATCAGCTCATCTGGATTTGATGTTCAGCGAAGAGGTCTCGCCGGATACGCGAGACCTGTTCATCAGCTTCGTTGACGAGCACCTGCGCAAAGAGGGCGTCGAAATCAAAGAGGGCTGGAAGATGATATGCGCCAACGGCCACCCGTTTGACGACGACGCGATCAAAGCCCGCGTCGTGGATGGCAAGACCGACATCGGCTGCCCGATCTGCGATTCACGCGTGTTGATCGGAAAAGGAGCCGAAGAGGCCCGCGCCGCGACCGAGCGGGAACTGGTGGCGTTGAAGACCAGCATCGACCAGAAAAAGGAGCGGGAGATCGAGAAGACCAAAGACGAATTCAAACCGCTGGAGGTCTTCATCTCCTATTCGCACCGCGACGAAGCTTTGCGCGAAGAGTTGGGCAAACACCTGAGCGCGCTCCGTCGTGAAAACGTCATCGGATTCTGGCACGACCGGATGATCGGCGCAGGCGCGGAATGGAGAGACGAGATTGACCGCCATCTGGAACAGGCGGGAATCATATTGCTGCTGGTCAGCCCGGATTTCATCGCTTCGGAATATTGCTACGACATCGAGACGAAACGCGCGCTGGAACGCCACGCTGCGGGCGAAGCCGTAGTCATTCCCGTCGTCCTGCGCCCGGTTGATTGGCTGAATACGCCGCTGGCCGAGCTGCAATCGCTACCGCGCGACAACCGGGCCGTCACGCTCTGGGAGAATCGGGACGCGGCCTTTGTCGAAATCGCCAAAGGGATCAGGCAGGCGGTCGAACAACTCATGCGCCCGTCATCCGCGCCGGAACCCACATCCAAGCCTGAAGCTACTGGCGCGCCCAGGTTCATCACCAAACAGATTCAGCGTCCTCCCACGCGCATCCTGCATTTGAGCGACCTGCATTTCGGCGCGAACGACGACCCGATTGTCCGCTTGCAGCCGCTCGTGAGCGACCTGAGAGACCGCCGTGAAGGTTTGGGGATCGAGAGCCTGGATTACCTTGTGATTTCAGGCGACCTGACGAATCGCGGCGCTTACGAAGAGTTCGAGCGGGTCCACGATTTCCTCTCCGACTTGGTCAAGGAGATGAAATTGACCGCCGAACGCACGATCATCGTTCCCGGCAATCACGACCTGAGTTGGGACGAAGAAGTTTACGAATGGATGCAGGAGCGCAAAGTTGATTTGAGCAAGCTGCCGCCGGACAGTTGCGTCAAGCAGGGCAAAGGTTATCTGGTGCGCGACGACTCGCTTTATCCGACACGCTTCAAGAATTTCGCGCGGTTCCACCACCAGTTCAAACAACTGGAATACTCGTTGAAACCGGAAGCGCAGAGCCTGTCAGTGCTGTTTGAAGAGACCGGCATCCAGTTTCTGGCTTTGAATTCGGCCTGGATGATTGACGAATATCACCCCGACAGATCGCGCGTCAACGAAAATGCCCTGGCCAAAGGTCTGATCGAAGCCGACAGGCGGATCGAAGAAGCGAAGAGCCCGAAGTTGAAGTTGATGAAGGACGACGCGCAGGTTTTGCGAATCCGTCGACGACGATTTCATCGAAAAGTTGCGCAAGGCCGATTTCAGGCTCTGCCTCCACGGCCACGTCCACGAAGAACGCGCCGATCTGGTCGGTTATCTGCATCCGACCCGCAAGCTGCACATGGCCGGGGCCGGATCGTTCGGAGCCGTCGCGGCCCATCGCCCATCGTCAACTCCACGGCTTTACAACTTGATCGAGATTCCGCGCGACCACAACCTGATTCGAGTTCACACGCGATGCATGAGGAGAGAGAGCGGCGCCTGGGACGGATGGGCGGTTTGGCCCGGAGATAACGCTTCCGTTAAGAAAGCGTTTTACGAAATCAAACTCAAATGATCTATTGCTGAGAGCGACTCCCGATCATCGGCCATCTCTACTAAAGCGGTTTTCATGTCGGCGCACAAGTAAATAGAACGCTGATGACGCAGACAGAGCGGATCATCGCTGATCTTTTTTGCCTTTATCAGCGATGATCCGCCGCATCCGCGTCATCAGCGTTCTATCGATACATTCTTTGTTGCAAACACAGATTCCCGTATACACAATTGAAAGCCGCTATAACTTCACTTGATAATCAATTTTTACTGTCCAGCAAGGCCGAATCAACCATCGGCTTGAATTGATCATTGACGGCGCTCCACAGGCTCTTCGCCAGCGCCTTGCGTTCATCAGACCTGATGGCATGCGAGCCGAACGTGATGGACGCTTCGAAGCTCGACAGTTTCAACAGTTCCCTGGCGTGTTCCGCGAACGTCAGGTTCTCCCACCAGTTTACCGACAGATAGGCAGGCTTCTCATCCGGCTCGGTCCGGTAAATGATCGTGGCGTAAGAGACCGGATAGTTCGCCTTCGCCGCCGGGTCGAGCAGCGATGGATGAAACGGCAGTACGCGGTCGCCGGGGCCGCTCACGCCTTCCGGGAAAAGGACCACGCCCAGCCCTTCATCCAACGCGTAGTTTATCTCTGCGATAACTCGCGGGATGTCCTGCAACTTTTCGCGGTTGATGAAGATCGTGCCGACGCTGCGGGCCACCAACCCTATGCCAGGCCAATCGGCGACGTCGCCTCTGGAAATGAATACGCACCCCAGACGCGCCGCATAGGCGATGATGTCGACGTAACTCAGATGGTTCGAGACCAGGAAGAACGGAGGCCTCGGGGGATCGCCGGTCGTCACGACGCGCATTCCTATGATCGCGGCCACCGACCGCCCCCAGGCGCGCAACATAAACCTCCGCCATCGCCGCCTGATTCCTTTGAAAGGCGCGGCCGGATACTTGCCGAACAGCCAGAGCAGATACAGAAAGGCTGTCGCCAAAATCAAAGCCGGGATTCGGATTACGACTCGAAGTGATTTCATCACCGCCAATTTTACCCTGTTTTCGTGAGAAACCGCGCCTGATGGTTTAGAATTTGCGCCGCGCTTCTAAAAACAAACTCAAACCACGCAAGATCGTCGCGGCGCCGCGATACGGTACGGGGAGCGCGGAGCGACCTGGGTTTCGATGGATAGCCTATTTGATCGGCGCTCAGGTCGCTCCGCGCTCCCCGTACGGCGCCCCAGTATCTCGCCGGCGCAACGCCGGATGGTTCGATTCAGATTCCATCAAAATGCACAGGAGATATATATGAAGAGATTCCAGCACATGCCTTTGATCGCCGCGGCCTTCGCGGTTGTCCTCGCTTCCTGCTCTAACGCGCCGATGGCGAGCAACGCTTCAGACAATAAACCGGCTTCGAATTCCGCCGCAACCGGATCGGATTCCGCGGCCAAAATAATCAGCCTTGACCCGGCCTTCGACAAACTCGTCCCTGCAGGCGCCAAGGTCGAGAAGCTGGTCGACGGGCATAAATGGGTAGAGGGGCCTGTCTGGAACCGGAAGGAGACTTACCTGCTCTTCTCCGACATTCCTAACAACGCGATCATCAAATGGCAGGAGGGCAAAGGCGAGAGCGTCTTTATGCAGCCCGCCGGTTACACGGGCAAAGAGCCGTTCACGGGACGCGAACCCGGCACGAACGGTCTGACCTATGATTCCCAGGGCCGCCTGGTCGCATGCGAGCATGGTGACCGGCGCGTCTCGCGGCTCGAAGCCGACGGCAAAACCAAAACGACGCTGGCGGACAAATACGACGGCAAACGTCTGAACAGCCCGAATGATCTGGCCTACAAGTCGAACGGCGATCTCTATTTTACCGACCCGATCTACGGTCTGCCGAAGGGCGCGGAAGACCCGGCGCGCGAACTGGATTTCTGCGGCGTCTATCGTTTGTCGAAAGACGGCAAGCTGACACTGTTGACCAAAGAGATCACGCGCCCGAACGGCATCGCCTTCTCGCCGAACGAGAAGAAGCTTTACGTCGCGTCGTCCGATCCCGACAAGGCGATCTGGATGGTTTACGACGCGCAGCCCGACGGAACGATCGCCAACGGCAAGGTTTTCTTCGACGCGACCGCATGGGCCAAGGAGAAGCGCCCCGGATTGCCCGACGGAATGAAGGTGGACAAAGACGGCAACCTCTTCGCCACCGGGCCTGGCGGCGTTCACGTCTTTTCGCCCGAAGGCAAACATCTGGGGACATTCGACACAGGCGTGCCGACCGCGAACGTCGCCTGGGGCGGAGATGGTTCGACGCTCTACATCACCGCCAACACCGCCCTGCTGCGGGTCAAGCTCAATACCAAAGGGCTTGGTTTCTGAGCATCGAGGATCGAGGATCGAGGATCGAAGATCGCGCCACCAGTCCGATCCTCGATTCTCGATCTTCGATCTTCGATCCTCGATCCTCAATCCTCGATCCTCGATCTGCCGAGCGCGAGCGCGATCATCGCGATCAGCGGCAAAACAATAATCACGCCCACGACGCCCAGCTCGCGCTCGCCGATCCGGAAGGTCATGAAGAGATTGAATCCGAGCACGCCGAAATATAGACCGACAGGCCCCAGCGCCTTGTAGCGGTATGATAATCCGCGTTGATCCGTCGCGTCCGCGTAGACCCGCGGTTCCTGCCGTCCCAGTGTCTCCTGCTCTGATTTAGACGCCTTTGCGAAGATCACTCTCTCAAGCGACACGAATAGACGGACAATCACGAAACAGACGAAATACCAGCCGAGGAAATTGGCGAGCGTTATTCCGAAATAGCTCCCGCCGTCAGGATAGTAATAAATCTTGCCCAGGAACCAGCGGTCGCCGCGCAGCGCCACGGGATCGATGATGATGTCGAGATACATCATCAGGAACGCGGCGAGCGCCGCAGTCGCCCACCGATTCCGAGTCTCGCCTCCGTTCATTACCTGAACGTCGCGCCAACTCGCCTTCAAACGGCCCAGCAACATCGTCGCTAGTTCCCAACTGACGTAAGACAGAAACGTGAACGAGAGCGAATCCATGAACGGCACGCCGGCGATCCACAGGTGAAGAGCGCCGCGCGACGCCAGCCGATGTGTGTGATGGCCAGAAAGAGGTAGCAGGCGAAGAAAATGAAGACGTAGGGGCGATAGGCGATGGTCGAAATTAGCAGCTCGAAAAAATGAATCATGCGTTCACTATGGATTAAGACGGCCAGCGGATTAATCCGGTAATCGCGCCGCGAGGCGCTCATCCGCCAATACTACGAGGTTATCGGCGCATTTAACGGAAAAATAATTGACAGTTCTATGAATGGCGAGTATCTTTGCCGCACCCTGCAGATACGATCTATATTTCTCACAAAATCTTTCCCCATAATTATCGAACTATTCAATTTCTAAAATAGTTACGGGCATCTGTGCCCTTTTCACTCCATCCGCAATCGTTTCTCGCTCCTTAATTGAAACGGTGTCTGGTGTCCATCACAACTAAATCAGGCCAAGCAACATTGGGACACCGGTACAGTACCGCGCGCGTAAGCAAGCGGCGGACTCATCGATCGGCCGCTTGCTTACGCGCGCGGTACTGTACCGATCTTGCGTGGTTCGATTTAGATAACAATTTAACGCGGCTTTTGCCACGAAAAATTCGTTGCTCCCACAATAATCCCCCAACGATAGAACGGTGCATGGTATCTCGCGAATGTAGGCAGGTCTGACCACATTACTTGCCTGATTAATACGCGTGGCGCCCTACGCTCAGGTTCACAGGGTCGTCATGCTCTAGCCCCGTGTAAGTAATGTTCCTCTGAAATCAGACCAGCCGCTAAAAGCAACCCTTTTTCCATTGGGCCTCACATGACCCAACCCATAGGAGGAAAACACATGAAGTCACTGAAGATTGTAGTCGCAATGCTCTTTGTGGTGTCGGCGCTCGTTTTTGCAGCGACACTGCCGAATTCCGTCAAAGGGTTCAATGATATACAGGAAGCTCCGACGACCGACTTGAATATCTACACCGACGATCTGTTCAATGGGTTCGGCGCCAAGGGCGCCCCCATAGATGAGTGCGAGGGAGAGCCGGTTCCGAACCGCTCGTTTGAGGATAACAAGTTCATCTTCAATGAGCTTGAATCTACGGAGGACGGGCTGGGGCCCACCTACAACGCTCCGGGCTGCGGCGACTGCCACCAGAACCCGGAGAGCGGGGGCATCAGCCAGATCCGGGAACTGAGGGCCGGCCACCTGTCCGGCGGCGTATTTGTCAACCCTCCGGGCGGACAGTCACTGATCCAACTGCGGGCCATTGCCGCACCAATGCAGGAGCGCCTGGACGAGGCTCCGCGCGAAAACATCAGGGCTTTCCGCACAACTCTCAACACCATCGGCGATGGCTTCGTGGAGTGCATCGCCAATAACACACTCGTGGCCATTCGGAATAACCAGCCCCCAGGCTTCCAGGGGACTATCATCCAGGTTCCGGTGGTCGAAGCCAATAACGAGCTGCGCGTCGCTCGCTTCGGGTGGAAGAACCAGCACGCAAGTTTGATCTCGTTCTCAGGCGACGCATACCTCAACGAAATGGGAATCACCAATCCCTTTGACGGCAATGGGGGAAAGGTGGAAAACAACTGCCTAGGCGATTCGGTCGCCGCCTTCGATAAGGTCGAAGACCCTGAGGATGACGGCGCTGATGTGGAGGCTTTCGCCAATTTCATGAGACAAACCAGAGCGCCAGGCCGCGGCCCCATCACCGACGCGGCTCGTCGCGGTGAGTCTCTGTTTAACCAAATAAGGTGCTCGATCTGTCACACGCCTTCCATAGTCACCGCCCCGGCCGGCACAGTGATTAACGGCGGCGCGTTCAGGGTCCCGGCGGAGCTCGGCGACGAGAGAATCCGCCCGTTCAGCGATTTCCTGTTGCACGACATCGGGACTGGCGATGGGATCGTCCAGAACGGCGGTCAGAGTACCAGGAACATGGTACGGACGCCCCCGCTCTGGGGCGTACGCACGCGGCCTGAGTTGATGCACGACGGACTGTCGCTCACCTTCAACGAGGCGATTCAACGCCACGCCGGTACCGGCGGGGCGTTCTCCAGAAACTCATATAACGCTTTGTCTAGCTCCCAAAAGGCGGACCTCATAGAATTCTTGAAGTCGCTATGAAGGCGTCGCTTAAACACAAGTAAATAATCGAGACAGACCAGAGGCTTGTCAGTATCTGTTCCGGCAAGTCTCTGGTCCCATACCTGACCATTACGCTAACCCACCTTCAAACGGCCGAGCAACCCTGTCGCCAGTTACCAATACCACGTGCGCAGCGTTCTAATTAACAGTTAATTGATGAGCCATTTCATAAATTTAGTTGACAGTTATATAAATGGCGCGTATCTTTTGTTGCGTCGTGTTGCGTCATCGTAAGAAACAAGCGGTACTTCACAAAAAAACTTTCCTTCAACTTACGCGTTAATTGTATTTTCGAAGTCGGTGACTGGAGCCGGTGTCAGCGGTTTTCTATCTGTAATCATTTCTTCCCGCTTTCCTTAATCGGGATGGTGTCTGATCTCGATAAGGGTTTGACGCGGCCCTCGCCGCGGCAAGTTTCGTTGCTCCTACAATAATAGAAAAGCAGTTCCCTTAAACAACGGGGCGCTAAAGCGTTACCCGTTTTCGGGCCTTTTTTCACGCCCGTTTTTCTTGAATGCAGGCAGGTCTGCCCTCGTTACTTGCCTGATGAATACGCGTGATGTCCCTGCGCCGTAGGTTCACCAGGTTGCTGTATCCGGTTCCCTTCAAGTAACGCTCCTCTGAAATCAGGCCAGCCTCAAAAAGCAACCTTTCTTCGATCGGGCCGCAGGCCCGAATCACAGGAGGCAAACACATGAAGTCACTGAAGCTTGTAGTTGCAGTACTCTTTGTGGTGGGGATCTGTTCCCCACTTTACATGAACAATTCCGTTTACAGTCAAGCCACAGAGGCGCCGACCGGCTTCGACGGCCTGACCAACGGGTCCGTCACCCAGGCCCAGATGGACGCTGACCGCGCTGTCTTTGAAGAACGGGAGGGGATTGATGAGGGGCTTGGGCCACTCTACAACGCCACAGCCTGTTCCGACTGCCACCAGAACCCGGTCACTGGCGCAATCAGCCAGATCACCGAGTTGCGCGCCGGCCACTTCAATGGCATTACCTTTGTAGATCATCCCGGCGGATCATTGATCAATGACCGGGCGATTGACGCTAACATTCAGGAGCGCGTGCTCGGTGGCAACGAGGTGCGAACCTTCCGCACTTCGCTCAACACGCTCGGCGACGGCTTCATCGAGGCCATTGACAGCAACGTGCTGGCCGCCATCCCTAACGGCCAAGGCGGCCAGGCGGGCACATTCATCCAGGTGCCGGTGAACGAAGCCGGCAACGCGGTGCGCGGCGCGCGCTTCGGCTGGAAGAACCAGCACGCCAGCCTGCTCTCCTTCTCCGCCGACGCCTACCTCAATGAGATGGGCATCACCAGCCCGTTGCAGCCCAACGAGAACACCCGCAATGGCGTCTCGGTCGCCGCTTTCGACGATGTTCCAGACCCCGAGGATCCGGCCGTTGCAGGGGCGCCCTTCGGGGCGGACGTGACGGCATTTACCCGCTTCATGCGCGCGACCAAGGCGCCTCCGCGTGACGCCGCCCTGGCCGCCACAGCGGACGCCATCACCGGCAGCAACCTCTTCAACGCTATCGGCTGCGCCATCTGCCACGTCCGCAACTTCACCACTGTGGCGCCAGGCACTGTGATTAACAATGGCGCGTTCACGGTCCCGGCGGCGATCGGCAACAAAACCTTCCACCCGTTCAGCGATTTCCTGCTGCACAACGTGGGAACCGGTGATGGAATCGTCCAGAACGGCGGGCAAGGAACACGGAACCAGATGCACACGCCGGCGCTCTGGGGCATGCGCACACGCGATCGGTTGATGCATGACGGCGAATCCCTGACGCGCAACGAGGCGATTCTGCGCCACGCGGGCCAGGCGACAGCCATCATCAACAACTACAACGCGCTTAGCACCACCCAGAAGAATCAACTGATCACTTTCCTCAATTCGTTATAAACCCCTACCTGCAAGTTGTTCTGCAGGATTTCCGGCGGCGGCGGATCAGAGTATTCGCCGCCGCCGCATTGAATTACTGTCGAGGCCGCCAATCGAATATATGCCGAGCCGGATAACAATTCTGTCATTCTTTCTCCTTGGCGCCTTCATTTGCGCCGCGATCTCCGCCTGCTCTCGTTCAAAACAGCAACAACAACAACCTCCACTGCAGATCGAGCAGCAGCCAAAGATGTTGGCTTTGCCCCCCACGCCAGCGCCTGGACCGCCCGAGTTGCGCCCTCCGCAACCGACTGAGGCGCAGGAGGCGATCAAACGCGTCTATGGCGAAACCGTGTTCGTTGAATCCAGCCGCCCCAAATATTTCATCGCCGGCGATTTCAACGGTGACAACTCGATCGACCTCGGCGTGGTGGTCAGGCCGGCGCGGGGGCAGTTGGCGAAACTCAACAGCGAGGTGGCCAACTGGATTCGGTGCGACCCGCAAAAGATCAAGCCGCCTGTTCCACAACCGCACGGGCGTTTCCTTCTCCAGAAGGTGGAACCGACTGTCATTGATGAGACCGACTTATTGCTTGCCGTCGTCCACGGCTACGGCCCTCAAGGATGGCGTAATCCGCAGGCCCGGCAAAGTTACCTGCTTAAAAACGCCGTGGGCGATGGGATCAAATTGACCACGCTCAACGAAGCGATCAAGCTTGTCGAGAAATACAAAGACCCGCCGCGGCTTCGCGGCGATGTGGTCAGCCAGACCCTGGACAATAAGCAGGGATTGCTCTATTACACAGGAGCCAAATACGCATGGCATATGTTGGGAACATCCGGGCCTTGAATTACTGGAGTTGGAGTAATGTACTTATGAAGTCGCTTACTTACGCAGTCATCCTGCTTACGATTACGGCTTTCACGCCGCCCATCCTGGCGCAATCCAAGGGCGCTGGCGGCGCAGGGAAAAGATCGCCGGAAATAGTAGGAGAGGTTGAGCGGTCCGGCGCCCAGATTCAACTGGTCCTTACCAATCCGAGCGACACGCGCGCGTTCCAAGGCGCCGCCAAAGTCAGCGTCGGCCTTTCGGCGGACGCTGCTATTCAGCTTACGATCAACCTCGGTCCGAATGAAACACGCCGCTTCCCGCTCCCA
>WNGF01019052.1_pt1 | contig 11170 bp, 8 predicted proteins | sample 5400641 | NCBI WGS metagenome assembly WNGF01 (sample SAMN13153371, study PRJNA577476) | soil metagenome | isolation source: 80 cm soil or saprolite under grassland replicate 2 | place: USA:California | collected 2016-06-15 | reverse complement strand
CCACAGACCTCCAAAACGACGAATGCGACGGCATGATCCTGCGCGTGCGAGAGCGAGACGTGGGAGCGGATAATTTCTAGCTCTTCGACGATCTCGGCGGCGCGGCCGTGAAATTGAAGCTGCGGCGCGCCTTCGCTTGATGATATGATCTCGACGTCATGCCAGGAGAGCGCGACGACGGGCGTGGCGGCGCCGAGGGCTTTCCGGGCGGCCTCTTTCGCGGCGAAGCGAGCCGCGTAGCGTTCGGCTTTGCGGGCGACCCGTTCGCAGTAATCGATTTCGCGTTCGGTGAAGACGCGATTGATGAAGCGCTCGCCGTATTCTCCAATCGCGCGTTCGATCCGCGAAATTTCGACTATGTCTACGCCGACGCCTGCGATCATAACGAGACTTGAGGTCCGAGATCTGAGATTTGAGATTCGAGATGGAGCATTTCTCTTTTCGTAACGTCAACAACCTGCGGCTGCTGGTCTGCGACCCGGTTGAGCGGATCGGCTTCAAAAACGCCTTCAGCACGCGCCTCGGGGGCGTCAGCCCATTGCCGGCGGACGCGCTCAGCCTGGGGAATTTCCGCCAGGACGAGCGCGAGAACGTGATCGAAAATCGCCGCCGTTTCCTCGGCGCGCTCGACGCGGCGGATTGGACGTTGGTCACCGCGAAGCAGATCCATTCGGCCGACGTTCGTTTCGTCAAGGGGTTGGAAGACGCCCGATCCGAGCCGACGCCGTGTGACGCGTTGACGGCAACCACGCCGCGCATCCTGCTGGCGATTCAGACGGCCGATTGCCTGCCGATTTTGATCGTCGACGAACGCTCCGGCGCTTTCTCGGCGGTACACGCCGGATGGCGTGGCACGCTCGCCCGCATCGTCGCACGAACGGTCGAACGCATGCAACAGGAGTATGGCTCGCGCCCGCAAGACCTGCATGCCGCGCTCGGCCCGGGCGTAAGCGCCGCTGTTTTCGAGGTCGGGCCGGAGGTGCTCGTCGAGTTCAAAGACAGATTCGATTACGCCGATGAGTTGATCTCCGACACTCGGCCGAACGGCAAAGGCAACCTCAATCTGAATCTTGCCAACGTCCGGCAGTTGATCGCTTGCGGCGTGCGCGAGGATCGGATCTACGACAGCGGCCTCTGCACCTGGCTGCGGAACGACCTGTTCTTTAGCTATCGCCGCGAGCGCGGGCACGAGAAGCCTGTCGGAAGATTGATGGGGGCGATCGGAAGATCGAAGATCGAGGATTGAGGATCGAGGATCGAGGATCGAGGATCGAACGGCGATCTTCGATCCTCGATCCTCGATCCTCGACTACTGAGGAGAAAACCCTGTGAAACCAACATTACTGTTCGTCGCTTTGATCGCCTTGTCGCTGTCGGTCGCTCCCGCGTTCGCCCAGGACGACGCCGGTAAGCAGAAGCCGAATGCGTCCGGCGCGCCGAAAGACGCGGCGCAGGCGAAAGGCTCGCCGAAAGATTCTGAGGATGACCTCCGCCGCGCTATCGAATCTTCGGGCGGGAGCGAAACGCGGATTGTCGCGAACCTCGAAGACTATCTGAAAAAATACCCGAACAGCGAGCGTCGCGAGGAGATCGAGAGAGAGCTTTACAAGCTCAGCATGAAATTGCGCGACCGCAACCGCGCCATCAATTACGCCGAAAAGCTCGTCGCCGGCGATGAAGATAACATCGAGGCGCTGACCAATCTGATAACGATGCTGCGCGAACGCAAGGCGGAGGCCGATTCGACCAAGGCCTTGGCTTACGCCGACGCGCTCGTCAAACGATTCGAGCGCATGATCATCGACAGCCACAAACCGAGGCGCGTCAGTTCGGCGCAATGGCAGGACCGCAAGGAGCAGGGCATCGCTTCGGTCTACCTGCTGCGCGGTAAAATTCACGCCGACCTGGGCGCAGACGACAAGGCTCGCTCCGATTTGACGAAGAGCTATCAGGCGGCGCGTCTGGCCGAGACGGCCGTCGCTTTGGGCGAACTGGCCGAGAAGCGCAAGGACGTCGACGAGGCGATAGATTATTACCTGCAAGCTTTCGCCATCTCGCTCAACGCCGATGACCGGATCGATCTGAAATCGCTGCGGCGCAAGGTCGGACAGCTCTATTCGGCGAAGAACGGGTCGGAGATCGGCCTCGGCGACCGGCTGCTGAAGGCTCATGACGCTTTTGTCAAGGAGCGAGAAGAGCGGCTGGCGAAGCTCGACCCGCCGAACATCAATGAGGGCGTCAACGACCCGCTGAAATTCACTCTGACCAGGCTCGACGGCTCGCCGCTCAAGCTCGGCGAGCAGCGCGGCAAGGTGATCGTGATGAATTTCTGGGCCACTTGGTGCGGCCCTTGCCTGACCGAGATGCCGCTGTTCGAAAAGGCCATCGCAAAATTTAAAGACGACAAGGAAGTCTTCTTCCTGGCGATCACCACGGACGAGGACCGCGATCTGGTCGCGCCGTTTTTGAAGCAGTACAAATTCAACCTTCCGGTCGCCTACGCCGATTACCTGAACGACCATTTCGCAACCACGATCATCCTCGATCGTAAAGGCGAAGTCTCCTTCAGACAGGCGGGCTTCAACCCCCGCGAAGATTTTATAGAGGCGTTGAGTGAGAAGATTGAAGACGCTAAGAAGAGATGACGGATCGAGGATTGAGGATCGAGGATCGAGGATCGAGGATCGAGGATCGAGGATTGAGGATCGAGGATTGAGGATCGAGGGGCGAAGATAGAACAACGATCTTCAATGCGATCTTCGATCCTCTATCTTCGATCCTCTATCTTCGATCCTCTATCTTCGATCCTCTATCTTCGATCCTCTATCTTCGATCCTCTATCTTCGATCCTCTGTCTTCGATCCTCTATCTTCGATCCTCTATCTTCGATCCTCTATCTTCGATCCTCTATCTTCGATCCTCTATCTTCGATCCTACGCCGCTTCTGAAGTTTCCCTGCTCGTCGTACAGACGCCGGTATTGCCCCGCGTTGCGGTAAACGCCCGGCACGTAGAGCCGTGTTTGTTCGAGGGGGATGCTCTCGACCCATTCTTCGATCTCCGCCGTCGGCAATTCCTTAAGCCACTTGCTCACTCGGGTCGGGCCGCCGTTGTATGCGGCGGCGGCGTATTCGAAGCGATTGAACTTGTCCATCAACTCTTTAACGAAGGCCGTGCCGAGTTGGATGTTGAGGACAGGGTTGTAGAGGTCGTTGGTTGTGATGGCGCCCGCTCCCGTCTTGCGGGCCACGTCCCGCCCGACGTATGGCAGAAGCTGCATTAATCCGTACGCGTTCGCGTAGCTGTGCGCGTTCGGGATGAAGACCGATTCCTGGCGGATCAGGCCGGCGATCAGGTAGGGGTCGAGGTTGTGCCGCTTCGCTTCTTCTTTGATGTTCGACCACCATTTGAGCGGGTAGAAGACTTCCCAGACCTCGCGCGTCGCCTCTTCGGGAAGCATCTGTCCGAAATCGGGGTAGGCGCGTTTGAGCGCGTTGAGCGCCGCCATCGGCTCGCTCTGGATGCGGAAGATTTGGGCTATGCGCAGGTTGACCGACGGCGAATCGGGATATTTCTCGCGCGCGGCGTCCAGTTCGTTCATCGCCGATTGATAAAAGGTCACGCGCGTCAGTTGTTCGGCCTTGGTCAGGCGTTCGGCGTCGGCTTCATTGACCGTCTCCTGAGGCAGTTTGACCGTTTGAAGGCCGGCGACGGCGCGGCGCAAGAGCAGGTTGGATTCGAGCGGTCTGCCGCGAACCCCGTCGTCCGCGAGCCGGGCGATGCGGCGTTCGGCGTTGATCCCGAACCATCCAGCGCCGTAGCGCAACAGCATCGCGCGATAGAGCGTCATCGCGGTCTCTTTGTCGCCCGAGCGCTCGGCGTCGCACGCGGCCCAGAAGCCCGCCTTGCCTCGGTTGTCCGTGACGTCGCTGTAATTGGCCACATGTTCGATCAGCAATCGCGACGCCGTTCGATAATCCTTCGCCGTGTGAGCGCGCCACGCCAGCCAGAAATGGGCCTCGTCCGCGCCTTCCGCCTGCGGGAACTGCCTGACAAGTTGCGTGTAATAGGCGCTCGCCTGTTCGTCGCGGCCGAGCTTATTGTAGTGGCGCCCGACGGCGTAAAGCAGATCGCCGATTCGCTCGCTCGACGGCGCGACGCGGCGCAACTCCGCGAGGGTTTCCAGCGCAGCCGCCTCGGTGCTGAGCGAAAGCTGCGCCAGACTCTTGTAATAGAGCGCCTCGATCGTCAATTTCGGAGTGCGAGAGCGGACTTGCGAGAGCGCGTCGAGGGCCTGTTTGAAAGAATTCGATTTGTAATACGAGACTCCGGCGCGCAGCCAGACCTCCCCGGTCGCGGCGTCGGGGAAGAGGCTCGGTATTTGAACGAAAGCCTGCGCGGCGAGCGCATATAGTTTAGCTTCGTAAAGCTTGTCGGCGCGCCGTCTAAGTTGCGCGGCGTCGGCCGGGGCGGTCGTCGCGCCGAGCGCGGCGAGGCGGGCGGCGGCCTTATCGGCCTCGGCTGATTGCGGCGCGTCGTAATAGAGCTTCCGGAGCGTGAGGACCGCTTCGTTTACGCGGCCCGCTTTCTCGAGGGCGTCAGCCCGCAGCTTGAGCGCGGCGCCGTCGTTCTTCTCGACGAGCGGCGCGAGGTCGGCCGTCGCCGTCTGGTAATCCCCGCGCAACATCGCCGAGCCTGCCGATTGCAGCGTCGCCGTTCTCGCCAGCAGGGACGACGGGTAGATTTGCGCCAGGCGGCGGAATTCGCGTTCGGCCTCTTCGGCGCGCCCGCCTTCCTGAAGCGCCTTGCCGCGATAGTAAAGCGCGTAATCGCCGAGGGCGGTCAGACGCGCAATGTTTTGGTCGGCGAGGAGCGTCGCGGCGGTCGAAAAATCTTTCGCCTGAAAACGCATATAGCCGCGCAGGAAACGCGCCAACGCCGCTTCCCCGGTCCCGGGAAAGGAATTCTCCACGCGCTGTAATTCGGCTTCTGAATTGGCCGAGACGGCGGCCTGCAATTGCGCCGCGGCTCTATCTTGCCCCGAGGCAAGTCTGGCGCGCGATTGCGCCGCCACGCCGGTCAAGGTAAGGACCAGCGCCGCAACCGAGACGAGATGCTGTTTACGTTGGAGGAGCGAAACAGCGGCTGAAAAGTAGTTCATGCTTTCAACTCCAAGAAAATGCTTCAGCCAAAGGGGACAACCGAATAAATTAAACAGTCGGGGGGATTTTAAAGCATTTCCATTTCCATTTTCCGTTCGTCATTTGACATTGCCGTCCGTCGCGCGGTTTCGGCAATTACAAATGCCAGATGTGAAATGAAAAATGAAACACCCACACCTTAAAATCTTTCACTCACGCCAACGCGACCGGCCCCGGGCAATCCTTACCGAGTTTTGCCGGATCGCCCTCTGCCAGCGTCTGCACCAACTCGTCGTAAAAGTAATCAAAACGCGCGGCGACCGCGGGAGACACGCGCTTATCATACACCTTGCGACTGCGATCGATCTCGTCCTTGAGTCGATCGTAGAGATCGAGATTGCGGCGCCCGTCGTTTACTTTCGCCGCGTTGTAGAGCTTGATCTCCGAGACCAGCAAACGGGCGAACCGCCGCGCGTCATTATGCGCGCGCTGTTCAGTTTCGCTCCCCGGAACTGACGCGGCTGGTTGCGACGACTTGGAAGCCTTGGCCGGGGGAGTAAAGACCGGAGGCGCGGGCGGCGGCGAAAACGCCGGAATGTCTGATGAGGCCGGAGGCTCTCCGGAGGGGGAAGCGCTGAAGTCCGATAGCCGTGTTGGAGGAACCGCCGCTATGGTTTCACCGAAAGCCGGTTGCTCCTCGCGCTCCAGGGGCGACGCCGGCGATTCAAATCGCAATCTGCCGGATCTGCCGGCGGCCGGTTCGGAGATTTCACGGAGGCCTGGGAGCGGCCCGGACGTCGCTCTCGGCTCGGTTTCAATGTACGCCGGTTCGGGCAATTGGGCTTCCGCCTGGCGCAAACTTTCATCGACTTGGGAATCCTTAAGAGAGATCATCGGTATTTCTCGGGTCAGGCGTGTTTCGGCGATTATCTCATTCGGCGCGGGGCCCGTGGTCCAATCGGTCTTGGCGATTTGCGGCGCATCTTCGCGAATTTCATGATGGATTTCTGGCGCGTAGCCCTGTTTAAGCTCCGGCTCGACCCGGGCGCTGTCCATTTGGGCCGTCGACTGAACTGTCAATTGAGACGGCGTTTGCTGAATCGCCGCGCCCATAGCCTTGCCGTCGGTCCTGAGAGACGTTGCGGGTGGAGTCTCCCCCGCGGTCTGGGCGCCCGATCGCGCATGTTCGGCGCCTCGGCGGGAAAGCATAAGCTCGATCGTCCTGCCGGCTATTCGCGTCAACGATTCGGCGGCTTCCGCGTTGAGCGAGCTTTCGGACTGCGCGCCTGAATCGACGTAGAGCACCGCGACGGCCTTATTCAACACTATCAGCGGAACGGCGACAGCGCGTTCGGGCGCGGGGCGCCCATAAATCCCCAGCGCCTCTGAAGAGTCGTCGTCCCCCAGTTGAGGATCACTGGCGGCGAGGCGGAGACTGGTAAGCGCGTCGCGCAAGAGGCGCGGCTTTTGCGCCGGCATGGTCAGGAGTTTAACCGTCTCGTCGTTCAACCCGTTCTCGAAACCGCTCGCCTTCCAACCGACGGCGTCGCCGCTTTTGATCACGAAGAAGACCACGCGGGGCGCGAAATCGGCGGCGTGGCGCACCAGCGCCGCGAGGATGTCCGATTGCGTGCGCTGAGAGTCGATGTCTTCGACAGCGGCTTTAAACGTCTCGAAAGATTGGGAGGAAGACTGTGGCGCCGAGGCCGCGGCCATAATCAACGCCTGGCGGCTGGCTTCGAGCTGTTCGCGCAGTTCCTCGATCTGGATTTCGGCCTCACGTCGCGCGCTGGCGGCGGCTTCTTCGAGGCGCGATTTGAAATCTTCCTCGACTTTTGCGGTCGATTCTTCGACCCATCGCTTGATCTCCTCGGTCAGGCCGGACGACTCGTCGCCGGTTATAGGGCTGTCCTGTTCGGCCAGGCGCGAGCCGATTTCGGAGATGGCCCCCTGTAGGCGTTCAATTTCGGTTTTTAGTGGGGCGATGCGCCGCGCGAGCATCTCGTTGGCGCGGGCCTGGAGTTGACTTTCCCAGTTTGCGATGTCTGCCATGTTTGGCGATTGTTCCTCTCGGATTTGGTTTGTCTCTTCGGACACTTTGTACCTCCGAATCAATAGAGCGACGGCGTGGTAACCGCGATTGCGCTCGTCGCTCGAATTGCCGGGTTATGAATTGACCAGTCGGTTTTGGGGAAGAACCGAAGAGTTAAGCAATGTATTGGCCGGACGGGCGCGAACAAAACTGACGCGCCTCTCTTGCGCTTTATCTTCGAATTGCTTTCCGCAGCAAAGTGCGATGTGACTATTGTTTCGCGGCCCTTCATCGCTAATATCGGTTTATACGGAAACCCGTATCCTAAAGGGCGGTTCATTATCTTTTCTCGGAAAGAGCTTGTCAATTTCCCATTTTCGGTTTGGTAAGACCGAATAAGTTTTGCCAAAGAGAGTGCGCTTGACTTACAATTTCGTCTGTCGTCAACGCGGCGTCATCAACACAATCCACTGACAGATAGATTCACGAAAAGGATTTATGGGACTTATAAGACCTATAGGTCCCATAAGTCCCACAACTCCCATTCAGGTGATCCCAAGGAGAAGACAATGAAAATGAAGAAGCAGGACCCCGTTTCGCGCAGAACAATATTGAAAGGCGCGGCCGCCGCGACGGCAGCCTCGACCTTCACCATCGTCAACGCTAAATCGATTCGCGGCTCGGAGGCCAATTCGATGGTCGAAATTGGATTCATCGGATGCGGCGGGCAGGGCACGCGCGACGCCGGTTTGCTCGAAGCGACCGGTAAGGCCAAGATCGTCGCGCTGGCTGACTATTTCCAGGACCAGCTCGACAAGGCGCGCGAGCGTTTCAAAGTCGATCCGAAGCGCGCCCACGTCGGGATTGACGCGTACAAGGAAGTCATCGGATCGAAGGTCGACGCCGTGCTGCTCGTCACGCCGCCGGGCTTCCGCCCCGAACATTTCAAAGCGGCGGCCGCCGCCAAAAAACACATCTTCGCCGAAAAGCCGCTGGCCGTAGACGTGCCCGGCTGCCACACCGTGATGGACGCCGGCGAAAAATGCAAGGCCAACAACCTGACAGTGATCATCGGATTGCAGCGCCATTACTCGAAAGCTTATCGCGGCGCGAAGAAGCTAATTGACGAGGGCGCGCTCGGAACGATTGCCATGGCCCATTCGGCCTGGGACCAGGGCGACCTCTGGCGGCGCGAAAAACGCGGGGAGATGAAGTCGGAACTCGACTGGCAGGTCCGCAACTGGTACTACTTCACCTGGCTTTCAGGCGACCACATCGTCGAACAGAACATCCACAACATGGACGTAATCAGTTGGATGTTGAACGCGCGCCCGATCAAGGCCTACGGCAGCGGCGGCAGGCTCTGGCGCAAGGACATCGGCCACATCTACGACCACTTCAACCTGGTTTACGAGTACCCGAACCAGGTACTGCTCAACAACACCTGCGTGCAGATCAACGGCGTGCGCGGCGACGTGTCGGAAACGATCCGCGGCGACAAGGCCACGTTCACGTCCAACCTCGCGGGCAAGGATGGTCTCTCCCGCGCCGGCATCGAAGGCGTCAGAGGCCGCCGCGACACCGAGACTCCGGTCATCTATAGATACGACGGCAACGACGACAAGCCCTACGATCAGGAGGCGCTGGCCTTCGTCAACAGCGTGCTCGGCCAGGGCGCCGGCGAAGACAAATACCGCAACGACGCCAAGTACGGAGTCGAGAGCACGTTCATGGCCATCCTCGGGCGCGAAGCGGCCTACCGCAAAGAGTGCATCACCTGGGATGAGCTCTGGAACTCGAACAAGAAGCTCTCGTTTAAACCCGAGCCGAAAGCGGATTAAGCATGAATGGGACTTATAGGACTCACAAGTTTTATAAGTCCTATAAGTCACATAAGTCCTACAAGTCTTGTTGTTAGACAAGCCTGGGAAGCTATGCGTATACTCGCGCGTATGCTTTCCAGGCTCGTCTTCTTTCTACTGCTTTTAATAACCGTAATTTTTAAATCGCCTCCGGTGGCGCTCGCGCTCGGTTTGGGGTTCGGACTCGGCTTCTCGAATCCATACGCCAAACAGACCAGGTCGCTTTCAAAGACGCTGCTGCAGGCGAGCGTCGTCGGGCTCGGGTTCGGGATGAACCTGCGCGACGTTTTGCGCGCGGGGAGTTCGGGATTCGTTTATACCGCGTTGGGCATTGCGGCGACGATGATCCTCGGCGTCGCGCTCGGACGATGGCTGAAGGTCGAGCGGACGCCCGCGCTGTTGATCTCGGTCGGCACGGCCATTTGCGGAGGCAGCGCGATCGCCGCCGTCGGGCCTGTGGTCGGGGCCAACGAAGAAGAGATGTCAGTCTCGCTCGGCGCGGTCTTTATTTTGAATTCCATCGCGCTCTTGGTCTTCCCCCTCATCGGCCACGGTTTCGGATTGAGCGAGGAGCAATTCGGGTTGTGGTCGGCGCTGGCGATTCACGACACCAGCTCGGTCGTCGGCGCCACTGCGAAATATGGCGCGGCGGCTCTGGCGGTCGGCGCGTGGGGACGGCGCTCGTCAAACGCCGGGAGGCCAGGATTCAGTGGCCCTGGTTCATTCTCTTCTTCTGCGTCGCCGCGATGATCAGAACCTGGCTCCCGGCCGGCAAAGAAGCGTTCGACATATTCACAGAGGTCGCCCGTGTCGGGTTGACGGCGACGCTGTTTCTGATCGGCTGCGGGATTTCGAAGAAGACTTTACGGACCGTGGGCGCGCGGCCATTGGCCCAGGGCGTGATCCTGTGGGTGATCGTCGGCGCGCTGTCATTGGCGCTGATCCGAGTCGGGGTGATCGGCTTGTGATAGATCGGTTTTCAAATGTCTGCGCCGGCCGGCCTCCGATACGGTACCGGGGGGCGCCTTCCCATCCACGCAATCGCAAGCCGACCTAGAATCTGATTTACCGGAGAGGTTATGCCTCTCCGACGGCTGTTCTCATCGGCCGGCCTTACCTGTACGGGCTGGGAGTGGCGGGCCCGGAGGGCGTGCGGCGCGTGGTCAATATTTTGCAGACCGAATTCCGGATCGCGATGGCGCTCGCCGGGCGGCCTTCGCTGCGGAGTATTGACCGCTCGGCGCTGTGGCTGTACCGGCCGTGAAGCTGTTAACCGGACGGCGGACTTGAAGCGGCGGTCTGGCAAACCCTATACTCCGCCCTGACTCGCATTCAACGGAAATGAACGCATAGGTTAGCCATGCAATTGTCGTACGCTCAAATTCCTCGTCGCCGGGTAAATCTCATGGACATCAAAGATACATTTCGTTTCGTTGCGCCCAGAGTGCGTGATGCGGCGGTCAAAACCGCCGCGCAGTTGAATCATCTGGGCATCCGCTATGCGTTAGCAGGGGGGTTGGCGGTCGGCGCGCACGGGTACATTCGAGCCACAACCTACGTGGATTTTTTAGTTGGGGAAGAGGCGTTCGATCGTCAGGGAGTATTGGTGGCCTTCAAAGCCGGCGTCCCCATCGAAGTGGACGGAATACGTATAGATTATCTGTCGCCAACATCGCTCGGTCCGCAAATGGAAGAGGTTCTCAACCACCCTCCGATGAGCGAAGGCCTGGCGGTCGTCCCGATCGAGGCGCTCATTTACATGAAACTCGTAGCGAAGCGGCGAAAAGACCTGGTGGACGTCGTTGAGCTTGTCAAAGCCGGAGCGGATTTGACTATTGTGCGGGAATACCTCAGGCAATACGCCGGTGGTCTGGTTCCGTTGTTTGAAGAACTGGTAAATGAAGCGCTTACCGAATGACAGCGCGCTTCACGGGCAGTGAGGCGCCATCTCAAATGGCTAAACGTTATTCAGTATGGATAGCGCCGTTCCCTCAAATATCTTCTGCTTCTCGCCCTGCGGAATGTTCAAGCTCTCAATCGAAGAGACCGCCCGATCGATCGAACCCAGCTTATGCGGATAGTCGCTGCCCATCACCAGATGATCCGCGCCCACCAGATCACGCGCCAGGTTCAACG
>WNGF01012547.1_pt1 | contig 11172 bp, 3 predicted proteins | sample 5400641 | NCBI WGS metagenome assembly WNGF01 (sample SAMN13153371, study PRJNA577476) | soil metagenome | isolation source: 80 cm soil or saprolite under grassland replicate 2 | place: USA:California | collected 2016-06-15 | reverse complement strand
AGATGGGCCTGTCCGGTTTGATGAGCGGGGAGTGGAAACGGAGTGCAGGGCGGGATATTCAGGCACCGGCAACCGAAAGGACCGGCAACCGCTATGGCCCAGCCTACACACCACCGCGCCACTCCTCGACTCTACAAAATCCTCTTTGGGTAGCACAGATTGGTAACTGTTCTGGAGTCAAAGACCCCCGCCGGCACACCTGAATGGTTAGCAGAATTTCGGGAACCTATGTTTGGATTGCGTCTCCTATTTATAGCGAGTGGCAGCGAAGTCTTAAGTTGGGATGAAGTATGAAAAACTCAATCAATCGATTCTTGGGGAAACTGCCCCGGGCGATCAGCCTCGGAGCGGTTCTGATCGGGTCGCCGGTGCCAATGGCACTCGATGCCCAAGGCTACCGACATGGCCTGCTCGTGTCCGACGTTGCGAATGTGGCCAGCCATACCGACACGAACCTCGTCAATGCCTGGGGTTTGGCCATCGGCGAGGGAGGCACGCTCGTGGTTTGCGCGACCGAATCCAGCCTGGCCGGTTTCTACCGGCCGGACGGGCGGCGTATTGGCGACTACATCGCGGTGGAGGAAGATCCCACCGGGGTCGAATTCAACCGGTGGGACGACGCCTTTCGCATAACGGGTGGTCAATTCGCCCGGCCCAGTCGGCTGTTGTTCGCGACGGAAGCGGGCAGAATTCTGGGCTGGAACCCTCGCGTTAACGACCTGGAAGCAGTCGTCGCGGTGGACAACTCGGCGGCCGGCACGGTCTACAAGGGCCTGGCAGTGGCACGCACTCGTCGAGGGCCGAGGCTTTACGCGACCAATTTCCGTGGTGGCACGGTCGAGGTGTATGACGGCGCCTGGCATCCATTGGGCACATTTACCGACGCGACGGTCGATCCCGGCTTCGCGCCTTTCAACGTTGTCCACATCGATGGCGTCCTGTTGGTCACCTTCGCCAAGCAAGAGGCGCCGGACCTCGAAGATGATGAACCCGGTCCGGGCAATGGCTTCGTGGATGTGTTCGACCTGGACGGCCACCTGCTACGCCGGTTTGCCTCGCATGCTCCGTTGAACTCGCCTTGGGGAGTCGCGCTGGCTCCACGGCATTTCGGCTTGTTCAGCAATGCGCTGCTCGTCGGTAATTTTGGCGATGGCTATATCAATGCCTTCCATCCGCACACGGGCGCCTTTCTGGGCGCGCTGGCCGATGCGCAAGGGAACGCCATCGTCATCGACGGCCTCTGGGCGCTGCGCTTCGGACGCGACGCCAGAGACCGCGACGAGGAAGAACGCGATAGCCGGCACCACAGCGAGGAGAATGCCGTGCTTTATTTCACGGCCGGTCCCGGCGATGAAACTCACGGTTTCATTGGCAAGATAGCTCCTGAACGCCGGCTCCGTTAAGCGGTTTGACCTCGGACCGCCCCGCAACTCGGAACTGTTCAGAAGTCATAGACGCCCGCCCTCACCCCGGCCCCACTGCCGTTGAATTAAGCCTGGCGTTCCCTCGGTGGCCTTAATGCCCAATGACCAATGACCAAAGAATGACCAATGCCCAATGACCAAGCGGCGCTCACGACGGCCGCTGCGGCTGTTTTGGGCGAGCTTTGGGCATTGGGGCTTGGTCATTCATTGGTCATTGGTCATTGGTCATTGGGAGTTAGGGGCCCTCATTGGTCCTTAATTCAACGGCAGTGCCCCGGCCCTCTCCCCGGGGGCTCATCTTTACCCATATCCTTTCCGCTGGACACCGTGGGTATCAAAGCCGCCATCGTTGCGGCCTAACGGCTCGTCAGAACCCAGCCGAGGGCTGAGCCAAGCGCTGCCCTGGATACCTTCGGCCCGAGAACCTGTTGACGCGTTGCCCAGGTAAATATCCGTGCTATCTGGGACATCCGTGGTCGCCTCAGACTGTTCGTTTCCCAGAATCAGATAAGGACAGAGGCCAGCGCCGGGGATGGGGCGCCGGGGACGTTGCCATTGACACTGGCCGCAACGGCCCATCCCCGTTGACTCCACCGACTGGCCGTCCACGGTTCATCCGTCAACCATCTCGCGCTCCGGTTCTGGGCGATCGCGCGCGGCCGACCGATCCAATCTACCGCCTCTTGGGCAAGTCCTCTCTGCGTCTTTGCGCCTCTGCGTCTCTGCGTTGGCACCGAGGCCGTTAAAACGCAAAGACGCAAAGACGCAAGGCATCAAAGGGACGCCCGCTCGCCGCCGAACCAGATGCTGTCGGAATTGAGTGACACTCACTATGGCATTGCGAAGGAGAGAAAGTTGATTCGTGGTGCTCGATTTTCTCAAGGATTTGTCTGAACCCACGGTGTCTAGCAAATAAGATGTGGGACACGGTGAGCCCCCCGGGGGGAGATGGTGGCAGGGCGTCGTGAAAACTCTGATGCTGCTCTTGCCGTTGCCGCGCTCAAGACGCTCCAACCGCCGATTCCCACGATGCTGTCCCACCGCGGAAAATAGTTCTCCCTCTCCCCGGGGGAGAGGGCCGGGGTGAGGGCGAAAGCAACCTCAGACCTGAATAGTTACCGCAACTCAAAGAGCGCGCACCCGGCCGCGACTTGAGAGGCCGCTCCCAGTCTGGTCACGGCACCAGCCTGGCTCGGTAGAAGCGATTGGTCATGGCTGCGCCCGATGGGTCGATGAGGGGCATGACGCCGTTGGTGTAAGCGATCGTCGTCAAGACCGTCCAATGCGCCAGGTCAGGGGCGGCTTCAATGGCGTAATTGCGGTTCGGTGTGCCGGACAAATCCAGTCGGACGCTTCCGTCCGGCAGGCGAGCGAGATCTTGCAGGATAGGTGTTCCGGTCAAGGTCAGCCTGGCCACTGCGCTGATCACCATGCCCGCCAGGTTGCTGGCCACCAGTTGATAGGATCCTTGGTTGGCCAGTTGAACGTTCGTGATGGTCAACGAAATGTTCGTGGCGCCGGGAAGATCGGTGCCGCCAAAGCGCCACTGGTAACCGGGTGCGGTGCCGGCAACTCCGACCGTGAAGGTGACATCAGCGCCGGCATCGACACTCTGGCTGAGCGGTTGCAGAGTGATGACGGGTGGCGCGACCACCAGGACGTTGAACGTGGCGTTGACAACCAGATTCAAGTTCCCGGAGTTGGTGATCACGACCCGGTAGACGCCGGAGGTGGAAGTGAGGGCGTTGGTGATGGTGAAGGTACAGTTGGTCGTGTTCAGCACGTTGGTCAGGATCGGGACCGAGCCTTTGTTCCAGCGGAACCCCATGGGAACGGAGCCACTGGCCACGACGGTGAAGCTCATGGTGGCTCCGACGACGTTGGTTTGGCCGCGCGGCGGGATCAAGATGACTGGTGGGACGCGCACCGTGAGGCGCGCCAACTGGCTTTGACCGGTCGTGATGTCGTCGGTGACGAGAACACGGTAATCCCCTTCGTTGGGCAATTGGGCGTTGGTGATCGTCAAGGTGGCTTGGGTGGCTTCAGCCAGATTGGCGCCATTGAATTGCCACTGATACCGCAGCGTGCCCACGCCGGTGGCGGCCACGGCGAACGTCGCCGTGCTGCCTGGCGCGACGGATTGGTTTTGAGGCTGCTGGGTGATCTCCGGGGGCACGAGCACGAGGAGCGCGGCGACCGCGCTGGGGACGGCGCCGGCGGCGTTGATCACCAGGACGCTGTAGCCAGCGGCATCGATCGCGCGCAGGTTCTCGAGGACCAGCGCGGCTTGGGTGGCGCCGGGCAGAGGCTGGCCATTGCGACGCCATTGGTAGGTGAGCGGTCCTGGCCCCATCGCCTCGACCGTGAAGGTCGCGGTGAGTCCAACCCCCACTGACTGTCCCTGCGGCTGAATCGTGATCACCGGCAACGACGTCAGGGCCAACGTGGCGGGCGCGCTCAGAATATCATCCGCACCGCTGGAAACCCGCACGGTGTAGCTGCCCGCATCCGGCGGCTGAACCGCGGCCAGAACCAAAGTGGCGTTGGTGCCGTCCGCGATGTTCGCGCCGTCATGTTTCCACTGGTAGGACAGCGGCCGGCTTCCGCATCCGGTGACGCTGAACACAACCCTGCTTCCGGGGATGACGGCGCGACTGACTGGTTGGGCGACGATGGAGAGTGGACGCGAGAGTTGGGCGACGTTGGCCAGCCCGGCGGTGGGCTCCGCGGCCAGCCAGTTGCCCGGGTCGTTCCCGTACTCCAGCGCGGCGCGTCGTTGCAGCGAGAATCCGGTGCCATTGCCTTCCGCCGGCCACGGATTGGCGGCCGTATAACTGACCCGATCCACCACGGCATACGCCACGAATCCATCCGAAGCGGGCGCTCGAGGCTGCAGGAGTTCGAGGGTCTCCCCGTCGTTGGCCAACTTGCCGCCATACGGGCCCAGAACCGGCACTCCCATCGGCACGCCATACGATGTGCGGAATGCAGCCAGTTGCGTCGGGTTCGCCGCCGGGTTGAAGTTCACCAGCAACGCGAAGCCGCCGGCGGGGAGCGTGACGTTCTGGGGAAGAGTAAACTGCACGCCGGAACTAATCTTCCAGGTGTTGGCCGGATGCGCCGGATCGAACAGGGACACAGGCGCGGCCGTGGCGTTGAGCAGTTCAAGGTATTCGTCGAGCGTGTTGTCCTCGAGGCCGCCGGACGCCGGGTGGTACATGACCTCGTTGATCACCACCGGGCCGACCAACGCGTCGCCGTTGAACAACCCCGCTCCCGTCCGGAACTGCGCCAACGAGCCCGGGGCGTCCTGGCCGAAGGAGCGCCGGCGCAAAGCGGCGAAATCGGCCCCGGAACAGGTCTCCACCCGTCCCCACGACACGCCGGTCAAAGCTGGCCCGAACTTCGCGACGGCGCGGAACCCTGACAGCGTGCCCGCGGCATCCGCTTCGGATAGCAACACCTCGCCTCCCGCCGGACTCAGCGCAAAGGCGCCGGGGCCAGCCGCGTTGAACTGGCTTTCGTAGAACACAAGATATCCACCCGCGGCGAGAAACGTTCCGTTGGGGATGCGGTATTTCTTCGCGTCCCGCGCGCTATCGCTCAGGAACCAGCCTCCCACCTCGATGCCCAGGCCGGTCGGATTGTAAATCTCGATGGCGTCCTCCAGTGGATCAGCGCTGTCGGCCAGCACTTCATTGATCGCGGCATTTTCCAATGGGCGATAGTTGCTTTGGCCCGGCGTCGGGTTGCCGGGAAACGTGGCGAGGGTCCCGCTCCCGTCGGGCAGGCGCCCCATCGAGACGCCCGGAGCGATCGCGCCAAAATCGACCGCGTCGATCGCGCCGAAGCCGGCATCGTAGAGGCGGAGGGCGTCTCCGCCGCTGTCGAGGTGGAAGTTGACGTGGTGGTGGCCCTGGCTGGGATCGCCGTCCGCTTCGAATTGGGCGAAGCCAAGGCCGCCGAGGAACGAGAGCGGAGCGATGCGGAACTGGTCCCGGGCGGTCAACGCCGGGTCATCGGTCAGATAAAGCCCGGATAACTCGACGGGGGCCGTCCCCGGGTTGTAGAGTTCAAACCAATCATGGCCGCTGGCCGGATCCGAGAGCCACTCGTTGAAGCGCAGGCTCGACGCGTTCCCCAAACTCGCGGGAAGGCTGTTGCTGGCGCCGGGGGACGGAGTCGCCAGCAGTCGCCAGGTAGCGCCACTGCGCCCGATTGAAAGGTCGGCCACTTGGAAGCCATATTCCACGTAATCCTCCACCAGGCCGTTCGTGGCGAACAAGTAGACTCCACCACTCTTGCTGGCCAGGGAGAAGCCGGCATTAAGATCGGGCCCGCCGATCACCGAAGGCGGCGCGTCGCCGTCGCACCAGACACGCAGGTAACCGCTGGCAGGGATGGAAATGCCCGAGGGAATGGACCATTTGCGCGTGCCCGGCTCATCACTCAGGCCAAATCCACCGAGGGCGACGGCGGTGCCGTTGGTGTTGGCGAGTTCGACCCAATCCGCGCGCGCGCCCCAGGGAGTCACGCTGCCGCCCTCGTTGCGCGCCAGGACTTCGTTGAGAAATGGGCCGCCGTAAGTGATGACGTAGTTGGCGGCGCCCGGGCTGGCGCTGCCCGGGAAACTGGCGATCGTCGCGCCACCATCCGGCAGGCGGCCCTGGCTAATCCCTTCGACTTGTGGTCCGAAGGTGACGCGGTCGACTTCAAGCCCCGCCTCGTCATAGAGAGCGACCGAGCTGCCCGCCGCGGAGAGTTTGAAGTCCAGGTGCGCCGGGCCGGTGGTTTCGTCGGCCAGGAGTTGGAGAAATCCACCGGGAGCTATGAACGAGAGGGAGGTGTAGCGGAACACGGCGCCGCCGGCGCCCAGGTAGAGGCCGTTCAAGGCGATGGGCCTGGTCGCAGAACGATTAAACAATTCCACCCAATCGGTGCCGCCGGGGACGGCATTGGCCAGCCATTCGTTGAGGACCAGGTCTGAGGCCGGCCCGGTTGCCGTGGGCAGATTCGGGCCGCCCGGAGTCGGCGCGTTGAGCCTCCACGCGCCGGCCATCCGGCCGATCGAATAATCCGGCAATTGCGCGCCGTAACTCACGGCGTCGATGCGGTTGGTGTTCGGGTCGTAGAGCAGCACGTGGCCGCCGTCCTGGTCGAGGCTGAAGCCGGTATGGATGCCGGGCGCAGCATTAGTATCGAAGAAGACCACCAGGTAAGCTCCGGACGCCAACGAGGGGCCGTCGCTGAAAACAAAACGCCGCGGATCGTCGTTGTCACTGAGGCTCCAGCCGGTCAGACTCAGGGGCGCCGTCCCGGCATTGTAAAGCTCGACCCAATCCGGATAAGCGCCTGCCAGGTTGGTCGTGTTCCGGTTGTCGGCCATGACTTCGTTCAAGAGGAGACTCGCGGCCGGGGGATTGGAGGCAGGCAGCCCAGGCGTGCCGTTGAGGGCCGAGCTCGCGCGCCAGTTGGCCGGGTCGTCGGGGTTGCCGTTCAGATCGATGATCTCGAGCGAGTAGCCGCCTCCGGCGGCGGGCGCAGGCCAGCCGTTGCGGTCCTCATAATCCACCGAAAGGACGATGTTGCCGGCGGGATCTTTGATCGCGATGCGTTCGCCGGCGTTGTTGAGCGCGCCGCCAAAATAACCTGACACGGGCACGCCCGGGTAGCGGGCCGCAAAGGCCAATGGATTGGCGTCCGACGCCAGGACGATGCGCGCCCCGGCGGCGAGGGTGAAGAAGGGCGCGAAGGCGAAATTGACGCCTGCGAAGGAGTAGCCGCCGAGATCCAGATCGGTGGGACCGGCGTTGAGGAGTTCGAGGAATTCGTAGACGTTGCCCGGGGCCGGGCCGGGCATCGGGTTATACATGATCTCGGTGATGCGGAGGGGGACGCCCAGAGACCCGATGGTGAAGGACGCTTCGTCGAGTGCGCTCCAATTCGTCGCGACCAGGGCGCGCGCCTTGACGGTCATGGAGCGATCCAGGGCCAGCGGCATACCGGTGTAGAGCAGGGCGGTGGGGGCGACTGCGCCCGACCCGTAGGCGCGCGGGTCGACCCCGTTGGTGGTGTAGTAAACCGACCCCGATCCGTTCCTATTGGTGATCCCCAGCTGGTAGCCGGGAGCGACGCGACCGCCGTGCTGGCTGAAGGCGGGCGCGGCCACCGTGGGATAGAGTCCGGCGAGACGAAATTGAGCGAGCACATTGGAGCCGCGCAGAGGAAAATAATTGGGCGTTTGCCCGGTGATGTTGGTCAGGGTGAAGAGAGCATTGAGTTCGCGCGTGTAGTGCAATTCCCGCGTGTAGGGGTTATTCGTGTTGGCGGTGGCCACGTCCCCCCAGCGGGCCGATTCGCAGACGATCGAGTTCCAGATCTCGTCGACGCGCCTGCGGTAGGTGGTGGCAGGCACGTTGTCGGCCGTGTTGGTCGGGGTCCAAAAGGCGACCTGGTCCGGGATCGAGTAAAGCGGCCCGCCGTTGAACAGGAGTTTGTGGACGCGATCGCCGAAAAGGATTTTGAACTCCGCGTTGTTCCGGAGCAGTTGAAAGAGTTCGCCTGGAGAATTCGCATCGCTGATGCCGAGGCGATTCTCCGAGTAGCTCTTCACCGTGTGCTCGGCATCCCAACTGACGAACCGCCACGGCAGCGCTCCCGGGGTGCGACTGCGCCGCCAGGCGTACCAGTTATGGTTCGGCCAGTCGGTATTGCCGACCCAGAAATTGATGATCAGGTAATCGGCGAACCAGGGGAGATCCAGGAAGCTCTGCAGTTGTTCGTAGACCGCGTTGTTGGCCAGACCCGACCGGGCCAGCGCGAACATGGCGTTGTAGTTGGTCAGCGTCCCATTTTGCAGACCAACCGCGTCGCCGGTGTGTTTGAGCACGTCCCACTCCTCCTTCTGTCCGCCCAGGTAACTGGCCGCGGCGCTTTCATCCATGCGCTCGTGGATGTCGTAGAGGCCCCAGTAAAGACCGTTGAGGTAAAGGTGAACGAACCGCCCGTGTTGGGCCACCATCCCGGCGTTGTTCATCAGGTCGCTGGTGTATTGATCGGTGATGAACTTGGCCCGGTTCCGTTGATCGCTATCGGTCATGTGCGTCCACCAAAAGTTCAGCCCGGCATCCAGGATGAGCGTGTCGAACTCTTCGACCGGCGTGTCGTTGAAGATCCTGGCGTGCAATTTCGGCGTCCCGAAATCCCCGCGAAAGATCAGGCGCAGCGACAGCTTCTTGTCTTTCCAGTCTCCGTTGAGGTCGGTGGGACTGCTGCCGCCCTGGACCTCGAAACCGCACTCGACCTGGAAGAGCCGCTGGCCGTTCGGCAGCCACATCTCGACGTTGGCCTGCCGTTGATTGCCCTGTTTGGCCCGGGCGGTGTAGACGCCGGTGGTGGGGGCGAAGAAAGTGTTGATGCCCGCCACCAGCGACACGACGGGCAGCTCCGCCAAAGCTTGCCGGGCAACTTGGGCATTGTTCCCGTTGGTTAACACTTGCGGATCCATCTCGTAGTCGCCCGAAGTGGTGAGTTTGCCGTTGCCCGACACCCAGTTGGTTGGATAGCCAGGCGGCGCGGCCGGCTGCTGCGGCACGTAATCGGGGAACACGTAGGTGCGGGTGAGGACCGAGGACGGGAGCAAACCGGTCTTGTAGGCGGCGGCACGGAGCGGAACGGCCGCTTTGTCGCGATTCCCCGCGATTGGAATCAGGCCGGTGTAAAGCGTGCCGCTGGCCGGCGTCGGCACGTCTCCGTTCAACGTGTAGTAGATCGTCGCTCCGGCCGTCGCCGAGGAAAGCGCCAGTTGGAAGGGCGAGCCGAACAAGCCGCTGCCCACCGACGCGTGCGGGCGCTCGGCGAAGCCGGTGTAATTGCTCGGGCTGGCGTTCGGGGCTCCCGGTGTCGCCGTGGCAAAGTAAGCCAGCGTGTTGGAGGCGGTGCGGCCCCAGGCGATGTCACCGCGTTGCTCCGGGTAGACCGGGGCAAATTCACTGACCGCCTGGCGGGGCAATTCGGCGTTATAGAGCCCGAGGTATTCACTGCCGGCCAGAGTGAAGTTCGCGTGGTTGGTGCCGGGCCCGCTTGTCGCGCGATCTTTGCCCGAGGCAAACACCAGCAGGTATTGGCCGGGGCCGAGCGTGATCGCCGGAAACACCCATTCCCCCCTCCGCTGCGGATCGTCGGTCAGTGCCCAACCCAGGAGATTCACGCTGGTCGCTCCCCGGTTCAACAACTCGATCCAGTCGCTGGTATCGCCATCTTCATCGAGCAACCCATTGAGGTTATCCGCCATGATTTCATTCAGCACCACGTCGCTCCCCAGGCCGGCGCGGAGATGGTACGACCAGCTTCCGCCCCCAAACGGATTGGGCGTCGGCGCGGTGTCCTGGATCCCGTGCGCTTCGGCCCAACTCACCGTCACTGCGCCGGCGGCCGGTTGGGTGAAGGCGAAAAGATACGGCCCGGCTCCGATGCCGGTGACCGAACTGGCCGGTTGCCCGTTGATGACAAGGTCGGCGGGGTCCACGCCGCTGACGGGTTCATGGAACGTGATTTCAATCCGGGTCAAGACGCCCAAGGCCGCTTCCGGCGTCGGGAATACCGTCTGGACGACCGGCGGAAGGGTATCAACCAGCGTATAAGACCAAGTCGAGCCCGGAGCGAGTTCGTCGAACCGGTTCCCCGCCAGGTCATAGATCCCATGGCTGGCGTCCCAGGAGCACTGGACTAGTCCCGGTGCCGGCTGGGGAAAGCTGAACGTCCAGGTGTTGCTGGAACCGCTCACGCTCGTGGCGGAATTCCCGTTGATTAATAGGTCTTCGGCCGCCGGCCCGTTCACGGCAACGCTGAAGGTGACGGTGACGCGGGTCAGGCTGCTCACTACCCCGGGGGCGGGGGCGAGCGCTTGCACGGTGGGAGCGGCTGCAACGGACTGGAATGAGCCGGCTCCGATGCAGCTCGCCGTCACAAGAATGGCAGAGAAAGTTTTCACGGCAGTCACAGTTGTGTCGTTGGGTCGACTATCTATACCGTAACTCGGGGTCTTGGGGAATATCAGATTCACAGGATTCGCAGGGGTCAGTCCGTGCATTTGTGCAGCCGCGCCTTAGGCGTCTGGAGCTCGGGTTGATGGAATCGCTACGTCCAGGTACCTTGGAACTATTCGGCTTTGTCACGAACTCCAGCTCCTGTCGCCAGAGTTTTGTCGGATGGTTCGACTGGTTCCATCCGTGCACAAATGCACGGACTGACCCCTACACGCGTCTCTTGGGGCGACGGCGTTTCCGGAAGCGGTGCACGGGGCCAGATGCTGATTGGGCGGGTTCGCCGACCTGGGCGAAGTGGACCGCCATTTCAATCGGCAGGAGGAGCTCATAGTTCACGCCCGGCTCCAATCCTGGAGACAAGGGGGTTGTCACGCCGGGGCCGTTGCTGGTCTCGAGACTGATTTCCGCTCCGGCCACGTTGAGAGGCTCGCCCCTCTGGTTGCGGACCAGGCCAAAGAGCGTGTGGTACGGCGCGGGGGGGAAGGCGGAGGCGCTGAGCCACGTCAGCAAGAAAGCCGCGCCGGCTTCCTTTGCGTAATTGAACGCGATGCCACCGATGCCCCGCCGTCCTGTTCAGCGTGGATCCAGGATTTCATGCGCGACCGACCCTGGCAGAAGACGCGCCGTTGCTCAAGGTGAAACCCCGGGCAATGAACCGATTGAATTGCTCTGGTCGTTGATTCAGGATTGGGAACGATGAC
>WNGF01012065.1_pt1 | contig 11174 bp, 4 predicted proteins | sample 5400641 | NCBI WGS metagenome assembly WNGF01 (sample SAMN13153371, study PRJNA577476) | soil metagenome | isolation source: 80 cm soil or saprolite under grassland replicate 2 | place: USA:California | collected 2016-06-15 | reverse complement strand
TGGAGGGTCGACCCTCAACTTCCAATCAGCAAGCTGAAAACAATGAATGACGTGGCGGCCGCATCGTTCGCAGCTCGCCGGTTCAATATGTTGCTGCTCGGTATCTTTGCCGCCCTGGCCCTAGTTTTGTCAGCTGTGGGTATCTACGGGGTGATGTCTTGCATCGTGACGCAACGCACGCAGGAAATCGGTATTCGTATGGCCCTCGGCGCACGTACCACGGATGTGCTCAAACTGGTTCTGAAAAACGGCATGGTGCTCACGCTAATGGGAGTTGCTATCGGGCTGGCCGGCGCGTTCGCATTAACTCGGTTGTTGACGACATTGCTTTTTGGGGTGAAGCCGACCGACCGGCCCACCTTTATTGCAGTCTCGACGGTACTAATCTTCGTGGCCATGCTGGCTTGCTACATTCCGGCGCGGCGCGCCACGAAAGTCGATCCGTTGGTGGCGCTTAGATACGAGTGACGTTCTTTGGAATTAGGTTCTTGGGTCTTGGGCCTTTGGTCTCTGTCGCGTTTCTCGGTCGTACTGTTGGTGGATTCCAAGATCTAAGACCTAAGACCAAAGACCCTAAGACCAAAGGCCCAAGACCAGAGACCAAAGGCCAAATCGTCAATCGGAAACTGACGGGGAGAGACGTCTTTATGGATACATTTTTTCGGGACCTTCGTTACTCGCTTCGCCTGTTGCTTAAGAGCCCGGGATTTACCACGGTGGCCTTGGTTTCGATCGCTCTCGGTATTGGCGCGAACACGACAGTCTTCAGCGTGATTAACGGCGTACTGCTGAAATCATTGCCTTATAAGGATCCGAGCAGCCTGGTTCTCGTCTGGGGCGACGGCAGAACTGAAGGCAGGCTGAGCAAACACAATCAGGTCTCCGCCACTGATGTGGCCGACTTCCGCGCACAGAACACCGCGTTTGAGGACGTCGCCACTTATTCGGGTTGGTACCCAATCATGTCGGGCGATAGTGAGGCCGAAAGGATTCCCGGCATCCAGGTCGGCGACGGTTTCTTTAAAGTCATGAAGGGTGAGCCTCTGCTTGGTCGGACCTTTACACCTGAAGAACAAGAGGACGGAAAAGATCGGGTGATTGTTCTGGGTTACGGATTGTGGCAGCGTCGGTTTGGTAGCGATCCCAATATAGTCGACCGAACGATATCGCTTAACGGTCGCCCTTACAACATCCTCGGAGTAATGGGGCCCGACTTTCAACCGCTGCCCAAGTCCCTGGTATCGCCTGAAGGTCAATTCTACCGCCCAGTCGCTGAAGCCTATGATGATTCAGCGCGCGACGAACGTCACCTGCGCGCCATCGCTCGCCTCAAGCCTGGCGTATCACTGCAGCAAGCCCAAACACAAGTGAATATTATTGCTCAACGCCTCGAAGCCGACCATCCACTAACCAACAAGAACCAGGGCGCGGCGGTAGTCTCAATTACGGATGAGATCACCGGCGGGATACGTCAAACTTTATGGGTCATATTTGGAGCAGTCGTTCTTGTTCTGCTTATCGCCTGCGCGAACGTCGCAAACCTATTGCTCGCGCGCTCGTCAATAAGATTCAAGGAGATCACCATTCGCTTAGCGATCGGCGCCGCGCGCGGTCAACTGGTGCGTCAGCTGCTGACAGAAAGCTTACTGCTCGCGCTGGCCGGCGGCGCGGCCTTCACGCTCGTCGTCTCAGTGTTGACGGGTTTCGTATTCGGACTCGCGCCTGCCCTGCAGATCTCAAAACCAAACCTCGCTGAGTCGCTGAAGGAATCCGGGCGCAGTTCGGGGCCTGCTACCAGTCGCAACCGTCTCCGCAGCGTACTCGTGGTTTGCGAGATCGCAATGACCCTGGTTTTGCTGGTCTGTGCGGCTCTACTCATCCGAACAGTGCTGCGCCTGAGAAATGTCGATACTGGGTTCAACTCGGAAAATGTGCTGGCAATGAACATCGGGCTGCCCGGCATCAAGTATCCGAAACCCGAAAATCAGATCGCTTTTTATAAGCAAGTTGCAGAACGAATCTCGGCCCTACCTGGTGTCAAGGCAGCCGGTATAACCAGTGTGCTTCCGCTTAGTGACAATTTCGATGGCCGCGGCCTGAGGGTTGAGGATTATCCAAAGCCGCGCGGCGAAGAACTCTCGGTAGACCTTTATGTTGCTACGCCCGGATACCTTCAAGCCATGGAAATCCCGCTGCTTAAAGGGCGCGCCATCAACGATCAGGATACTGCTGACTCATTCAAAGTCGCACTGATAAACAAAACTATGGCTGCCCAGCTGTGGCCCAACCAGGATCCTCTTGGTAAGCGCATAGGATTTCCGGGTAGTGAAAAGAATCCGCAACCGTGGCGCACGATAGTTGGAATAGTCAGCGACGTAGAGCAATACGGGCTCGACAAGACGCCGCCCATGCAGATTTACATACCACACTCGCAGTTCCCAACCCCCTTCAACACCTTAGTCGTAAAAACTGAATCAGATCCGCTGGCCATGATTGGTGCGGTTCGTAGTGAGGTCTTGGCAGTCGATAAGGATCAGGCAGTGTTTCAGATTACGACCGTGGACCAGCTGATGGGCGAAGCCATCGCGATTAGAAGATTTTTCATGTTCCTGCTGCTCATTTTTGCAGCGCTGGCCCTGACCCTGGCGGCGGTCGGAATTTATGGCGTTATGTCGTACGTAGCTGCGCAGCGAACCCATGAAATCGGAATACGGATGGCGCTTGGTGCGCAGACCGTTGACGTTTTGAAACTGATTTTAGGGAAGGGAATGGCTTTAGCTCTGATTGGCGTCACTGTGGGACTGGCGGGCTCATTTGCGTTGACGCGCCTGCTGGCCGGGCTGTTGTTCGGCATCTCCGCCACCGATGCCGTCACGTTTCTGGTCGTCTCGATGGGATTGACTGTGGTTGCTTTATTCGCTTGCTACCTGCCGGCGCGCCGCGCGACGAAAGTCGATCCACTGGTCGCGCTGCGATACGAGTGAGAGCTGAGTAGTTGGAAGCTAATTGGGGGTCCAAGAAAAAATGCAAACACTGTGGCAAGACCTGCGCTACGGCCTACATAAGTTGATAAAGAATCCCGGCTTCACAATTGTTGTCGTGCTGGCGCTGGCTCTCGGCATTGGCGCTAACTCAACGATTTTCAGTTTGGCGAACTCAGTCTTCTTGCGAGACTTACCAGTGCCAGGCTCCAACCAGCTCGTTTGGCTCTTTACTGACCAAGAGGACAACGTCTCTTATGCCGATTACATTGACTATAGCCACCAGACTGACATCTTCTCCGGCGTTCTCGCCTACGACTGGGTCGCCTTGAACATGGGGAACAACGGTGAGGCTAATCGGATCCAGGGCGCGTTGGTTTCCGCCAATTATTTCGACGTTTTGAGCGTGAATGCCGAAAAAGGCCGAACGTTTCTGGCTAACGAAGACCAAACCCCCGGCGCAGATCCGGTAGTTGTGATCAGCCATGCGCTCTGGGAGGACCGCTTTGGCAATGATCCGGATGTCATTGGTAAGACGGTGGTTTTGAATGGACAGCAGTTCACGATAGTTGGTGTGGTTCCGGCGGGTTTTGTCGGTACCGAAGAAGCTTTCCCACGAGACATCTGGGTTCCTCTATCGATGCAGGCGCAGTTGCGGTCGGGAATAATCGGGACGGTTGGAAACCAGAATCTATTAACCGATCGAAATGCCCGCTGGTTCACCATCATGGCTCGTCTTAAGCCCGATGTCAGTTTGCGACAAGCTCGGAGCAGAATGGGTTATCTCGCAGCCCAGCTTGCGTCGGCGCATCCAGAGACAAACGCGAATCGCTACATCAGTGTCTACGGCGCGGGTAATGGACGACCCATTTTTCGCACGATGCTCTTGCCTGTTACCTGGATCCTGCTGGCCACTGTCGGACTCGTATTGTTAATTGCCTGCGCTAACGTTGCGAATCTTTTGTTGGCTCGCTCAACCTCGCGTCGTAAGGAGATTGCCATTCGATTGGCGCTGGGAGCGAGTCGTGCTCGCTTGGTCCGTCAGTTGATGACTGAAAGCGTGTTACTAGCCTTCCTCGGTGGATGCGCGGGTTTGGTCTTCAGCTTTTGGATTACGAATCTGTTGATGGCCCTAAAGCCCTCGGTCCCGTTACCAATCAACATCAACGTGCGCACCGACTGGCGAGTATTCGTCTTCACATTTTTGTTCTCACTGCTGGCCGCCATCATCTTTGGACTGGTGCCGGCTTTGCAAGCCTCGAAGCCGGATGTGGTGCCTGTCCTAAAAGATGAAAGGAGCGCCTTCGGCCATCGGCGCTCTCTATTCAGTCTGCGGAATATCCTTGTGATCGGTCAGGTGGGAATGTCATTGGTAGTGCTTGTTGCGGCGGGTTTATTCGTCAGGAGCTTGCGAACTGCCCAGGCAATCCGTCCTGGCTTCGATGCCACGCAGGTGCTCGCCTTGTCACTCGATACAGGCGCACAAGGTTATGACGAACCCAGGAGTAAAGTATTTTACGAGCAGCTGGTAAACCGTGTGCAAGCTTTGCCCGGCGTGCAGGCAGCAAGCATCGCGCAGTCTGCGCCGCTCAGTTATTTCTACGCTCCGGCGCTGGCGGCACCCACGATTGTTGAAGGTCACGAACCCCCAGCCGGGGAAGACCCACCTTTCATCGGTAAGAACACGATTGGCCCAAACTACTTTAAGACGCTCGGCATTCCACTGCTTCGAGGGCGAGATTTTGCGGCTGAGGTGCGTGAGGGTGGGCCAAAAGTCGTGATCATTAACGAAACAATGGTGCGCAGATTCTTTGCCAATGAAGAGTCCCTGGGACGGCGTCTGCGAGTGATGCGACCCGGCGGCGAGGCCGCCTCCTACGAGATCATCGGCGTGGTAGGAGATAGCAAGCATCTTTCTTTGGGTGAAGACGCGAGACCATACATGTTTGTTTCTTTCCAGCAAAACTCCTCGCCCGTGATGACGCTGCTGGTACGTACCCAAGGCAATCCGAAAAACCTGATCGCCGCACTGCGCCAAGAGGTGCAAACGCTGGATGACAATTTGCCTCCTTTCAACGTAGTCACGCTGGCCGAGAACATCGACATCTCCCTGTTCCCAGCTCGTTTTGGTGCGCTGCTGCTGGGTGGCTTCGGAATGCTGGCGTTGGTGCTGGCTACTGTCGGCATCTACGGCGTGATGAGCTACACCGTTAGCCAACGAACACATGAAATCGGAATTCGAATGGCGCTCGGTGCCCAAGTCAACAATGTGCTCAGGCTTGTCATCGGACAAGGCATGCTCCTCGCTTCAACTGGCCTGGCAGTTGGGCTGGTCGCGGCCCTCGCGCTGACACGCGTAGTGAAAAACTTGCTCTACGGCGTGAGCGCAACTGATCTAGCTACGTTTGCGGTCATTACGCTGTTGTTGTTTGTCGTGGCGGTACTCGCTTGCTACCTGCCGGCGCGCCGCGCTGCAAAAGTAGATCCGTCGGTGGCCTTGCGTTATGAGTGAGCATGGATCTCGGTGGTAGGTGTTAGCCAATGAGCGTGTTGAAAAACAGATGGAAGTTCTCGGAATTTAGTCGACCGAATTCTTCGAAGTGAGAACATTCATGGACGGCCTCTGGCAAGATCTAAAACACGCAGTACGAATGCTGGCGAAGAAGCCAGGGTTCACGTTGGTTGCCCTCGTGACTTTGGCCCTGGGCATCGGCGCGAACACAGCTGTCTTCAGCGTGGTGAATGCGGTATTGCTCAGGCCTCTGCCGTACCCGAACGCCGACCGCCTCGTTGCAGTTTCAGAAAATTCCCTCAACGCTCCCGATATCTCGGTCGCCTATCCGGATTATCTCGACTGGCGAGCCCAGCAGTCAGTGTTTGAAGAGATGTCAGCGCGTATGCCCACGGGGGGAATAATCAGCGGTGCGAACGAGCCTGAGAGAGTCATAGGCCGTCTGGTGACCCCGAGCTTCTTTTCAACTCTTGGCGTCCCGCTGATGCTCGGCCGCGCGTTTTCGGAAGCGGAGAACAGTCCCGGAGCACCACCGGTCATGGTGATCAGCCATAAACTTTGGCAGCGTCAATTCCGCGGCGCTTCAGATGCCATTGGTAAATCGATCACATACAACGGTGAACCTTGGACCCTCATCGGCGTGACGCCCCCGTGGTTCGACTTCTACGGGCGGACGAATATCAACAATGACGTTTTCACTCCGCTTGGCCGTCTCAACAACCTGGAGTTTATGCAGGATCGAAACTCGCACACGGTCCGCGTAACTGCCCGGCTGAAGCCAGGTATGAGCATCGAGCAAGCGCGGTCCGAACTTAGCGCCGTGGCGGCTCGGCTGGCTGCGCAATATCCCGCGTCGAACACGGGTGTAGGCGCAACCACTCGATCCTTTCTCGATGATTACGTCGGAGATTCTCGCCAATCGTTACGAGTAATCTTTACCGCGGTAGCGTTCATGTTGTTGATAGCCTGTGCGAATGTTGCCAACCTCATGTTGGCGCGAGCCACGACCAGACGCAGAGAGATTGCCTTGCGTCTCGCACTTGGTGCCTCCCGCTGGCGAATAACTCGTCAGTTAATAACAGAGAGCCTGATCCTCGCGGTCGTAGGTGGTGCGTTCGGAGTTTTGCTGGCGGCGTGGGGAGTCAATCTGCTCTCCAGACTCAATACCGGAGAGTGGTCGCGTATAGACGAGGTCTCGATTGACGGGCGAGTCCTGGGCTTCACGTTTCTTATTACGCTATTTGTTGGGATCGTATCCGGTTTATTCCCGGCGCTACAAAATTCACGGTTTGGTTTGAACGAGGCGCTTAAGGAAGGGGACCGCATCTCGTCCGCGGGTGCAGGCGGGCGGCTGCGCCGATCATTAGTGGCGGCAGAAGTTGCGTTGGCGCTCATGTTGTTGGTTGGAGCCGGGCTTACGCTCAGAACTTTTGAACGTCTGACATCAGTCGAGCCGGGTTTTGATCCGAGCAACGTCTTAACCTTCCGGATGCGTTTGCCCGACGCCAAATACAAGGAAGCATCACAGACTTTTGCGTTCTGCCGCGAGGCGATGTCGCGAGTCTCAGCGCTTCCGGGCGTGGTACGTGTAGCCGTGGCCACGGGCTTTCCACTCGGCCGCGCCAGCGATAACGGTTACCTGGTCGAGGGGCAACCGGAACCTTTGCCGGGCCGTGGGCTAGCATCATTCAGACAAGACGTTAGCGAGAACTATCACAACGTTCTGAAGATTCCTTTGCTTGAAGGGCGGCTATTCAGTGCGCAGGACACCGAGAAGAGTCCGCTGGTCGTGATCGTGGACCAGGAATTTGTCGCACGAAGTTTTCCAAACCAACCCGCGCGTGAAGTTCTTGGCAAGCGGCTCCGTTTCGGCGGGGACAGTGACGGCTGGCGCGAGATCGTGGGCGTCGTTGGACATGTCAAGCAGAGCGGACTGAACGAGGAAGGCCGCGCGGAAGTTTACCGGCCCTGGACCCAAATCACGCCGAAGTGGAAGGCCGACTTTACACGGGCGACCGACATGATAGTAAAGACCTCCGTCGATCCAGTGGGCCTTATCGGGGCGATCAAGCGTGAGATTCAAGCAATTGACAAAGACCAGCCAATCGCCCAGGTGCAAACGCTCGATGACAAGCTGAGCGAGTCCATCGCTCCGCAACGGTTTACTCTCCTTCTACTTGGCATCTTTGCCTTGATTGCGCTGTCGCTCGCTTCGGCGGGCATTTATGGCGTGATGTCGTACGCAGTGGCGCAACGCACTCATGAAATTGGCATGCGAATGGCGCTGGGCGCTCAACAAAGTGATGTTCTGAAGTTGATGGTCCGTCAGGGAATGAATCTGGTTGTGATTGGTGTGATGTTCGGGCTCGCGGGTGCATTTGCAACAACGCGCCTGATGACGACGTTGCTCTTTGATGTGACCGCAAAGGATCCAGTTACCTTTGTGGTGGTGAGAGCTGTACTGATGATCGTTGCCTTGCTCGCTTGCTATATCCCAGCGCGGCGCGCCGCGAAAGTCGATCCGCTGGTGGCGCTGCGATATGAGTAAGCGACTTTAAGTTTTGAAAACTTCACCGGGTGATTTGAGGGGAAGTGGGAATGAGTCGAATTATCGAAACCATCTGGCAGGACCTGCGGTACGGCATTCGAATGCTGTTGAAGAAACCTGCGTTCACGTTAATTGCCTTCTTCACGCTCGCGCTTGGCGTTGGCGCAATTACAGCAATCTTCACCGTCGTTAATGCAGTGCTATTGCGTTCGCTGCCTTACCCCGAATCTGAAAAACTGATGGAGGCGGGCCGCGTCTTCGCTGGCAGCGACGACGTATCTGCCCTCAGCGAGCCGAAGTTCGTCTTCCTGCGTGACCACAACCAATCGTTTGAAGCCGTGACTGCCACTCAGGGGATGGGATCGAATACCTATCTGTCCGATGAAACCCAGACGGAATACATCAGCGGCTTGATGGTATCGGCTGATTTCTTTCGCGTGTTGGGTGTTCTTCCTGCCCGGGGACGCGGCTTTACGAAAGAAGAAGACAGCCCCGCTGGTGAACGAATAGTGATTCTCGGCGACGGATTGTGGCGTCGTCGTTTCGCGTCTGACACTGGGTTAGTCGGCAAGTCCATAACTCTTAATGGCAACGCCTATGCGGTCGTCGGCATTATGCCTCCCGCTTTCGAGTATTTCGGCGCTCAGGATGTCTTCGTGCCGATGGGTGTCAATCCTGCGAGTAAGAATGAGGGACACAACTGGACGGTGATCGGCCGCTTGAAGCCGAGCGTCACAACAGCTCAGGCGCGTTCTGAACTGAATCTGGTGTTTGAAAAATTTAGCGCTATCTACCCGAAGCAGGTGCAAGAAAAAGAGACCTTCGGAGCGCGAAACTGGCGGCTGAATATGACGAGCAGCGTGCGGGAATTGCTTTGGATTCTACTCGGCGCTGTCAGTTTTGTGTTGCTCATCGCGTGCGCGAACGTCGCCAACTTGCAATTGACGCGGGCGGCAGTGCGGCAGAAAGAAATGGCGATTCGAATGGCGATAGGAGGCAGTAGTTGGCGTTTGATTCGTCAACTACTGACCGAGGGGGTGGTTCTTGCGCTGATGGGCGGCTGCGGCGGACTTCTGTTGGCAATCTGGGGATTGGATGCAATGCGAATGCTGCTTCCAGAAGGCATGATTCCGCGCGCTGACGAAATCAGTTTGGATGCGCGTGTATTGGCCTTTTGTTTGGCGGCAAGTCTGCTTAGCGGAATCGTCTTCGGTCTTGCCCCGGCCTGGCGCATGTTGCGCGTTGATGTAAATAGCGCGCTCAAGGAAGGCGCGAGCAAGATGGGCGCCGGCAGTGCCCGCGGACGTTTTAGTAGCGTATTAGTCGTTGTCGAAGTCGCGCTGGCTCTAGCGCTGACAGTCGGCGCGGGCTTGTTGCTCAGAACCTTTGCCAATTTGCGCAATGTTGAGCCGGGCTTTGAGACGCAGAATCTCCTGAGCTTCCAGATATCACCTCGAGGAAAGAACTACGACACCGTAGCGAAAGTAAATGATCTTTACTCGCGTGGGCTCGAGAGACTTCGCGGTCTGCCTGGAGTCGAAGCCGCCGCAGTTACCAACAAGTTGCCGCTCGATAGATGGCTCAACATGCCTTACCGGTTAGCCGGACAGAGCGAGTGGACTGGCTCGGTGGAGTACCGTCTGATTTCACCCGACTATTTCCGAGTAATGAAAATGGCCGTGCGCGAGGGCCGACAGTTCGATCAGAACGACGCGATCGGCGCTGAACCCGTTGTCATCGTCAATGAAACGTTTGCGCGCCGAAACTTGGCCAACGTTGAACCGCTCAGCCAGGAACTGTACGTCGGCTTTGATCCGGCGATGCGGCGCGTCATCGGCGTGGTTAACGACACGAAGCAGAGAAATCTGGGCGAAGCTCCTCCCGCGACGGTTTTCATTCCCCTGACCCAGGCTGCCGAAGGGGTGAGCGCGACATTGCGGCAATCCAGCTTTGTCCTGCGCACGACGGGCGATCCATTGCTACTAAGCGCCGCGATCCGAAACGAGATGAGCCGCGTCGATCCACGCTTACCGGTTAGAAATCTTCGCTCGATGGAACAGCTGGTAAGCCGCTCAATTGCGCCGCAACGGTTCAATCTGTCTCTGCTGAGTTTGTTTTCTGCTCTTGGGCTGATGCTGGCAGCGGTCGGAATTTACGGTGTGATGGCTTACAGCGTTTCGCAGCGTACGCATGAGATTGGTCTGCGGATGGCGTTGGGCGCGCAAGCACGTGACGTGTTGAAGTTGGTTTTGAAGCAGGGCATGGCTTTGGCGGTGATTGGAGTGGCGATTGGGTTAATTGCTTCGTTCGCTTTGACCCGATTGATGAGGAGCCTGCTCTTTGGGGTGAGCGCTACCGATCCAGCAACGCTTGCGGGCGTGGGACTGCTGCTGACCTGCGTGGCAATGCTGGCTTGCTATATCCCGGCGCGACGCGCAACGAAAGTCGATCCGTTGGTAGCGCTGAGATATGAGTGAAGATTACAGATTTGGTCTTAGGTCTTTGGTCTTTGGTCTTGGGTCTTTGGTCTTGGAATCTACTAACGGTACGAGTGGGAAACGCGACAAAGACCCAAGTACAAAGTTCAAAGACCCAAGACCAAAGTCCAAAGACCAATTCGAGAATTGGAAATACATCATGGAAACACTTTTACAAGACATTCGCTTTGGCGTTCGCATGCTGGGCAAGAATGGTGCCTTTACTTTCGTCGCGCTCTTGACGTTGGCACTGGGCATCGGTGCGAATACCGCGATCTTCAGTGTAGTTAACGCAATTGTGTTTCGCCCCTTGCCCTATTCCGCACCACAGCAACTAGTCGGGGTCTGGACCAAAGATCTAAAACGGCCAGGCTCTCAATATCCGGCATCGATGCCAACCTTCCGCGACTGGCAGCAGCAATCGCACCTGTTCAGCGGCTTCGCTGCGTATGCCTTTAATCGCTTTCACGTATCAGGAAACGAAGGGCCCGATGAAACGCGCGGTGTGTTTGCTACTGCAAACTTCTTCGACGTGATGGGAGTGAAACCGGTGCTGGGGCGATCGTTGCAGCCGTCCGACGAACGCGAACGCGTCGTGGTGATCGGAGACGTGCTTTGGCGCAGGCGATTTAATGCTGATCAAAACGTACTTGGCA
>WNGF01009486.1_pt1 | contig 11174 bp, 14 predicted proteins | sample 5400641 | NCBI WGS metagenome assembly WNGF01 (sample SAMN13153371, study PRJNA577476) | soil metagenome | isolation source: 80 cm soil or saprolite under grassland replicate 2 | place: USA:California | collected 2016-06-15 | reverse complement strand
CGTCGCCACCAGGCCGATGGCGCGGTTGTAGTTCGTGGCGCTGAATCCTAGGCCGCCGTACTCCTTCGGGATCTTCATCCCCCACGCGCCGAGCTTCTTCAGGCCTTCGAACAGGGAGTAGTCGTACTCGCCCTGTTCATCGATCTTGTCGGCGTCGACGTTCTCGGCGAGGAAGCGCTCGAGATCGACGAGGAACTGATCGGCCTCGGCCTTGTCGGGCTCCGGCTGCTCGGGGAAGGGGTGAATGAGGTCGGTGTTGAGCTTGCCGAGGAAGAGATCGCCGACAAAGGAGGGCTTCTCCCACTCGGTCTCACGGGAGGCCTCGGCGACCTCCATTGCCTCGACAGCGCCTTGTGATTTCACTTCGGCCATGGATGACTCCTGCGGTTTTTGAGGTGACGCGGCAGTATGAATGAACGCTCATTCAGTTGTCAATCAGGTTCCAAGGTCGCAAGAGTGAGGCCAGGCGGGTGGGGTTGCGGGGGGCTCCGCTAAGAGACGACACCGCCGGATGGCGCAGCACCTCGCAACCCCGAAACCCCGCAACCCCGTAACCAACGTACACTCTCGCCCTATGAAGAACGCCATCGCCGTCCGGAACCACGAGCTCGAGGCGCTGCTCAACGATCAGGGGCTCCTGATCTCGCCGCGGCCGACCGTCGACCGCGACAAGCTCGAGGAGCACCTGCGCGAAGCGCTGCGCCTGCTCCACGTCGACCTCGAGAACGAGAACCTGCGCGACACGCCGCGGCGGTGGGCGGAGTCGCTGGTGACGATGACGAGCGGCTACGACTTCACCGACGTGAAGAAGCTGACGACCCTGTTCCGCAAGGCCTGCTCGGCGGCCGACGAGAACTGCCAGAACCTCGTCGTCGTCGGCGGGACGTACAAGACCCTCTGCGCGCACCACATCCTGCCGTTCTTCGGACAGTTCATCGTCGGCTACATCCCGGAGAAGATGATCATCGGGGCTTCGAAGATCCCGCGCGTGGTGGAGGTGCACATGCGGCGCTTGCAGTCGCAGGAGCATCTGGCGCACGACATCGCCGACACAATCCAGCGCATCCTGGAGCCCCGCGGCATCGCCGTGTGGATGGGCGGCCTGCACCTCTGCATGGTCATGCGCGGGGTGGAGCAGGAGTCGTCGTTCATGGAGACCAACGTCCTGCGCGGCGAGTTCCTGGAGGACGAGCGGACGCGCCAGGAGTTCATGTCGATCGTGAACCGGCGAGGGCAGCGGGGGTAGGTCGCATGTGGCGCGGACTTCAGTCCGCGTCGGCGGGATGAATCCCGCCCCACATTTCTTCTCAGCCTCCGAGCGGAGCAAAGGATGACGAGAGCCATCACGCCGCCCCTTGACGAATATCACAATCGGCAATATATTGCGATTTGCCATGAAGCTCGGCGAAAAGGTGGCCCGCCTGCGCGTCCTCGAAGGGACCGCCCGCGGCCTCGGGCGCGAGATGACCCAGACCGAGGTCTCCAACGCCATCCGCGACGAGCTCGGAGGGCGCATCAGCCAGTCCTACCTCTCCCAGATCGAGAACGGGGCGCGGCTTCATCTCACCAGCGGCACGCGGCAGACGCTGGCGCGCTTCTTCAAGGTCCATCCCGGCTATCTCGTCGACGACCTCGAGGAGCCGCACCTGCCGATCCGGCCGCGCCGCGACATCGACGAGAAGCTCGATCTTTGGCTCATCGACGGCGCCGAGGAGTTCCGCCACGACGCCGAGCTGAGCCGTGCCCTCATCGACATCGCCAAGCACGAGCACTCCCGTGACTGCCTCCTTCTCCTCGCCGCGATGGTGGAGAACAAGGTGATGATCGACCGTCTCATCGACCGGCTTTCTCCCGCCCCGCAACCTCGGCGGCGCCGCCGCCGTACCCTCGTGGAGCGCTAGCCATGACGCTTTCGACCCTCTTCCTGATCTGCTTCCTCGTCGGCCTCGGTGTAAGCGCCGTGTCGCTCTTCTCGAGCTTTCTGCACCTGCACCACGGCGGCTTCCACTTCCACCACCACGGCGGTGGCGGTGGCCACTCGCTGGTCAAGAACAGCAGCGAGCTCTTCGGCAGTCTCTTCAACCTCGCCGCGATCACGATGTTCCTGGCGTGGTTCGGCGGCGTGGGGCTGCTGCTCGAGACGACGCGCCTCGCCGCGGGCGGTGTCGTCGTCATCGCCGGCGGCGCCGGCCTGACCGGCGCGGCGGCGATCGTGCGCATCGTCCGCGCGCTGCGCATGCGCGAGCACCCGCTGCAGCCGATCCAGCTCGTCGGCACGATCGGGAAGCTGACGATCCCGATCCGCGAGGGCGGCACGGGCGAGATCGTCTACACCGTCGACGGCACGCGCCGATGCTCCGGGGCGCGGAGCGACGACAGCCAACGCCCCATCGCGCGCGACACCGAGGTGGTCATCACACGCTACGACAAAGGAATCGCTTACGTCTGCGAGTTCGATCGCATGATTGCCCGCTAGGGCAGAAAGAGAGACCCATGCTCACCCATATTGCAGATTCGACATTGATCATCAGCGGCGGCATCGTCTTCGTCGTCTTCGTGATGCTCACCGGCTTCGTCCGCGCCTTCCGCAAGGCCGGCCCGCACGAGGCCCTGGTGGTCTACGGCCTCGGCGGCAAGCGCGTGATCACCGGCGGCGGCTCGATCATCTGGCCGCTCGTCGAGACCTACCGCACGCTCTCGCTCGAGCTGATGTCGTTCGACGTCGCTCCGCAGCAGAATCTCTACACGAAGCAGGGCGTGGCCGTGACGGTGGAGGCGGTCGCGCAGATCAAGGTGAAGTCGGACAAGGTCTCGGTCGAGACCGCGGCCGAGCAGTTCCTGAGCAAGACGCCGCAGCAGCGCGAGGGGCTGATCCGCCTGGTCATGGAAGGCCACCTGCGCGGCATCATCGGCCAGCTCACGGTCGAGGAGATCGTCAAGCAGCCGGAGATGGTCGCCGACCGGATGCGCTCCACGTGCGCCGAGGACATGAACAAGATGGGCCTCGAAGTGATCTCGTTCACGATCAAGGAAGTGCGCGACAAGAACGACTACATCGCCAACATGGGCCGCCCCGACGTGGCCCGCATCAAGATGCAGGCGGACGTGGCCCAGGCCGAGGCGGAGCGCGATACGGCCATCAAGCGCGCCCAAGCACAGCGTGAGGCCGCGGTGGCGCAGGCGGAGGCGGACAAGCAGCGCGTGCTCGCCCAGGCGCTCTCGCAAGCCGCGCAGGCCGAGGCGGAACGCGATCTCGAGGTGAAGAAGGCGCAGTACAACGAGACCGTCAAGCGCCAGCAGGCCCAGGCCGACAAGGCCTACGAGATCCAGAGCCAGGTCATGCAGCAGCAGGTCACGGCCGAGTCCGTGCGCGTGATGCAGATCGAGAAGGAAGCGCAGATCAAGGTGCAGGAGGCCGAGATCTCCCGCCACGAGAAGGAGCTGATCGCGTCGGTGCTGAAAGGCGCCGAGATCGAGCGCGCCCGCATCGAGACGCTCGCCGCCGCCGAGCGCCAGCGCCTCATCAGCGAGGCCGAGGGCCGCGCGTCGTCCGTCCGCGTGCAGGGCGAGGCGGAGGCGGAGATCATCTTCAAGAAGGGCGAGGCCGAGGCGAAGGCGATGAACGTGAAAGCCGAGGCGTACCAGGAGTGGAACCAGGCCGCCGTCGTCGACAAGCTGATGACCGGGATGCCGGAAATCGTCAAGGCGTTGGCCGCGCCGCTAGCGAACATCGACAAGATCACCATCGTCTCCACCGGCGACGGCGCGACCGCCGGCGCGCACAAGCTCACCGGCGACATGACCGCCATCGCCGCCCAGGTGCCGGCGCTCTTCGAGGCGCTCTCCGGGATGCAGATGTCGGATCTCCTGGCGAAGGTCCGCCTGATCGGCGACAACAAGCCGGCCGCGCGCACCGAGCCGACCACCACGGTCGTCCCGTCGCCGAAGGTCCCTGTGGCGCAGCCAAAGGCGTGACGAATCAGGGGACGGGGGACAGGGGACGGGGGACAGGCCCGCCCGACTGTCTCCTGTCCCCGTCCTTCGTCCCCCGTCCCCTGTCCCCCGTTCCCCGTTTTCTCGTATCGGGCATGAGTTGCCTGTCCCCCGCGTTCCCTCCCTGCAATGAACGCGAAGAAAGCCCTCCACGAGATCAAAGTCTTCCTCGTGATGATCCTGATCATCAGCTCGCTCCGATCGGCGCTGGCCGACTGGAACGACGTCCCCACCGGCTCGATGAAGCCGACGATCCAGGAAGGCGACCGCGTCGTCGTCAACAAGCTGGCCTACGACCTCAAGGTGCCGTTCACGATGATCGAGGTGGCGAAGTGGGGCGACCCGAAGCGCGGCGACATCGTGGTGCTCTTCTCCCCCGAGGATGGCGTGCGTCTGGTCAAGCGCGTTGTGGCGGTGCCGGGTGATCGCATCGAGATGCGCGACGAGCAGCTCTTCGTGAACGGCCAGGCCGCGCACTGGACGGCGCTCGGCACGGCCGACGACCCCCAGGGTCCAGTGGCGATCTTCGAGGAGTCGCTGATCGGCAAGACGCACAAGGTGATGGTCATGCCGAACAACCGCAGCGAACGGGCCACGTTCGAGCCGCGGATCGTGCCGGCCGGCTACTACTTCGTGATGGGCGACAACCGCGACAACAGCAAGGACAGCCGCTACATCGGCTTCATCGAGCGGCGGCGGATCGTCGGGAAGGCGCTGGCGGTGGCGTTCTCGCTCGACCGCACGCACTACTTCGCCCCCCGCCTCGATCGCTTTTTCAAGGGAATCGACTAACCAGGCCGGCACGGCCGGCAGCGCGGGTTGGCAAAGCCCGCCGCGCGATTGCTCTCTGTGGTGACGCTTCGCGCGGAATGTCCTAACCGGAGCGCCCGGTTCTGCCACGCGTAAAATCCAAAGGAGGATTGCCAATCAACATGCGAACGATGGTTGCAGCACTCGCCATTACTGTCTTCGCGGCCGGCCTGGCGCAGGCGCAGTACAAGCAGACGCCGGCGCCCGCGAGGCCGCCGGCCGTCAACCCGGATGGGCCCGCCGTGCAGATCATCCCGACGGGGTCGCAGCCGCAGCTCCAGCCTCAGGTCGAGGCCTCACTCGACAGCGCCCGCCGAATCTCGCGCGAAGAGGCCTTGAAGATGGTCGCGGAGCACAAGGCGGTTTACATCGACGTCCGCTCGAAAGAGCAGTACGACATCTCGCACATCAAAGGGGCCATCAGCATCCCGCTGAGCGAGCTCCCGACCCGGTGGAAGGACCTGCCCGTCGGCAAGTTCCTGATCACCTACTGTGCTTGAACGGCCGAGCACACGAGCGCCCGTGCGGTGCTGGACATGAATGCTCACAACCTCAAGAACGCGGCCGCCCTCCTCGGCGGCTGGAACGGATGGCAGCAGGCCAAGCTGGCGGTCGAATCGACAGCGGTCAAAAAGAAGTAAGCCCTGACGGCCCGGAGCGATCCGGGCCGCTTCGTTTTGCGGAGGAGAGATGGCCCAACACGTTCGCATCCTGTCATGGCTCCTCGTCGTCTACGGGGCGATCCTGATGCTCGTCGGCGCCGGCCTCGGCTTCATCGTCTTCGGCAGCGGGGTGATCTCCGGCGACCGCACGGCGATGTTCGTCACGGGCGGCGTGGCGGTCTTCCTGGTCTGCCTGCTGTTCATCCTGGCGGTGCCGAACTTCATCGCGGCGTGGGGGCTCGCCCGCTTCCGGCAGTGGGGACGGGTCTTGGCGATCATCCTCGCGGTGCTGCACCTTTTCAGCTTCCCGATCGGCACGGCGCTCGGCGTTTACGCCCTCTGGGTGCTACTCTCAGCGGAGTCACAACCGCTGTTCGACGGCGCGAAACTCTAGGTGGCAGGGGACTTGGGCGGGGTGGTCCGCGTCTTGCGATTCCAACCGGCCAACATGCACCAAGCGCAACATTTCCGCATCATCTGCGACTGCCAGCGCAACGCCATCCGCGAGCGCACGCTCTCGCGCCGCTCGCTCCGCGCCGCTCGCTTCGTCGGCTCGCACCTCCGCCGCCGCGCCGTCGCCATCGCCGTCGGCCTGCCGATCGCCTGCTTTGCCCTCGGGTTCCCGATCGAGGCGATGAACAGCGCCGCGATCGTCAGCGACGCGCATCTCCTCTTCGAGTCGTCGCCGGTGACCGAGGCCTTCTTCCCCCGCCGCGCCTTCGAGCCGGTCTCGCTGGAGGCGCTGAAAGAGCGGTTTTTCTCCAACGAGGTGCCGTACGGCTCGATCATCTACCGCGAGGCGCGGCGCAACGGCTTGGCGCCGGAGCTCGTCGCCGCCGTGGTGCACGCGGAGTCGGACTTCCGTCCGCGCCTCGTCTCGAACAAGTCGGCACAGGGACTGATGCAGATCGTCCCCGAGACGAGCCGCCTCCTCGGCTGCCAGAACCCGTTCGACCCCGACGCGAACATCGCCGCCGGGACGAAGTACCTGCGGCAGCTCCTCGACCGCTTCGGCGACCAGCGCATGGCGCTCGCCGCGTACAACGCCGGCGAGGGGAACATCGAGAAGTTCGGCGGCATCCCGCCATTCGACGAGACGCTCGACTACGTGCAGCGCGTGGCCCGGCACGCGGCGGAGTACCGGCAGACGATCTGGAACCGTTTCCGCGCCGCGGCCCGGATGAGCACGGTTGTGCAGTAAAGGGGGCAGGGTGCAGGGGGCGGGGCGCAGATGATGTCCTCGCAACGACCGCCACCTGCCCCCCGCGCCCTGCGCTCTGCCCCCTTACAATTGGCGTATGCACCCGGAAGAGCGGCGCGAGTTCCAGCGCCTTCTCCTCGACCCGCCCATCCCTGCGACGCTCGGGGCCACGCCCGTGACGATCCTCGAGATCGGCGTCCTCGGCGCTCGCGTGCTGCACGGCGTGCCGCTCGACGAGGAGCACTCCGAGCTGCACTTCGCCTGGAACGACGCCGACGTGGCGATGAAGTGCAGCGTCGTGCGGCCCGGCGAGTCGCAGTCGGGCATTCGCTTCTTCGCCGCGGTCGGCGATTCCGGCGACCGCCTGCGCGAGATGCTCGCGGCGCTCGTCGTCCGCGCGCTCGACGCCCGGCGCGGCGGCGGCGGCCTGAAGGCCTCGTCGGCGGCGATCGACGGCGACAAGACCGTGCGCGGCCGGGACGCCGCCTTCCTCTGCTATCGCCTCGAAGACAGCGTGTGGCACCGCCGCCGCGTGTTCCTTCCCGAGCAGCCGGTCTCCGGCTTCACCGTCGCGCGCAGCGCGGACGATGAGGAGATCCAGCATCTCTGCCGCGTCTACGCCGCGGCGGACGACGAAGGACGACGGCTGATCCGGCTCTTCGCGGAGCTCAGCGTGTCGAATGCGCTGGAGATTCCGCCGCGGATGTAGCCGCCGCGACTGATCGCGCCACCGGCAGCGTGAAGTAGAACGTCGTCCCCTTGCCCGGCTCGCTCTCGGCCCAGATCCGGCCGCCGTGGGCCTCGACGATGCCCTTCGCGATTGGCAGCCCGAGGCCCGCGCCGAGGCGCGCGGTCCGCTTGGCCTGCCAGTAGGGATTGAAGATGTCCTTCAGATTCTTGTGCGGGATGCCGGGGCCGGTGTCGCTCACGGCGAAGGTCACCTGGCCGTCGCCGGGCGTGGCGCGGCAGGTGATCTTCCCGTCCACCGGCGTGAACTTCATCGAGTTGCCGACGAGGTTCGAGAGCACCTGGGTGATGCGGTGATGGTCGGCGTAGACCGGCGGCACGTCGTCGTCGACGTCGTAGCGCAGGGCGATCGAGCTCGAGGCCGCCTGCGTCTTGAAGAGCTCGTAGATCTCCTGCAGCAGCGGCTTGACCTCGAGCGGGGCCGGCTCGACCGGCAACTGCTTGCCGCCCTCGAGCCGGGTCACGTCGAGGAGGTCTTCGATGAGGCGGCGCATCCGCTGCGCGGAGAGCTCGATGGTCTCGAGCTGCTCGAGCTCCTCGGGCGGCATGCCATCGGAGGACTTCATCAGCTCCGCGGCGAGCATCACGGCGTTGAGCGGATTGCGGAGGTCGTGCGACACGATGGCCAGCACCTCCTCGCGGGCGCGCACGGCCTGCTGCGACTCGAGGTAGAGCCGGGCATTGTCGATGGCGAGGGAGCCGTGGCGGGCCAGCTCGCTCGCCAGGGCGACGTCCTCGCCCGCGAAGACGCGGCCCTCGCGCGCGATCACGGTGACGACGCCGAGGGTCTGGCCGCGGCTGACGAGCGGGACGACCATCATCGAGCGCGTGTCGGGCGGCGGGTCGGGAACGACGTAGCCGATCAGGCTCGGCGTCGCGCTGAAAATGCGCGCCTCGCGCTCGCTCATCACCGTCGCCACGGCCTCGGGGATTTCCTCGAGGTCGTTGCCGACTTGCGGCTGCAGCGCGGCGTCGCGCTCGGCGTCGCGATGCCGCACGGCGGCGCGGCGGAGCGCGCCGTCGGACTCGGCGAGGTCGATCGCGCAGATCTCGCCGAGGTTGGGGACGTAGAGGCGCGCCAGCGTGGCGATCGTCTCCGCGAAGTCGAGCGAGGCCGTCAACTCCTGCCCCGCCGCCGCGAGAAACGCGGCCCGGCGCTCCTCGCGCTCCGCCGCGGCGCGGGCGATCTTCGCGTCCGTCGCGTCGCGCTCGGCATCGCGGCGGCGCGCCATGGCCTCGCGCGCCAGCAGCCGCATCTGCCGGCCCAGTCCGGCCACGAGCATCGCCGACGTCAGCGCCAGCAGCGTCAGGATGATCGTCAGCGAGATGTTCCACCGCTCCAGGTCGCGGATCGATTTCAGACGGTCGTCGATGGCCTCCTGGATCTCGATCTCGAGATCGCCCGCGGTAAACAGCGCTTTTTTGTAATCGGGATGCTGTTCGAAGAGCCGCTGGAGGAAGACCTCGGACGGGAGCTGGCGCTGCAGGAACTCGCCGTTTTTCACGCCGAGGTGCCAGCGGTTCGTGTGCGCGATGAGCGTCACGAGATCGCGGTTGACCTGCGGGTTCAGTTGCGGCGCGAGCCGGCCGAGCGCCTCGTAGTCGCGGGCCTCCTGGCCGATCAGGCGCACGAACTCGTCGCGGAACTGCCGCTGCCCCGTGACCTGAAAGGCGATGACCGTGTTGATCTCCGAGGCGACGTCCATCTGCACCTCGTTCGCGGTGCGGCGGGCCGGCTCGGCCAGGCTGGTGATCTCTTCGCGCATCCGCGCCGTCTGCTTGGCCACGACGATCGGCAGGATGACCAGCGAGATGAGCGAGGCGATGATGAACGCCACCGGAAGGATCGTGGTCCAGGTGCTCTCCGGTCCAACACGCCAGATGCTGCGCCGCTCGTGCGGCCCCGTCGCCATGGTTCAGACCTGAACGCCGATCCGAGCAATATGCTTGCCTTTCCGCTCGTGACATACTGCCGGCAATGGTGGCCGACGACCGCCGCGAGTTTCAGCGCCTGCGGCTGGCCAAGCCAATCCTGGCACTGATGGACGGCCAGAACGCGCTGATCCTCGACATCGGCATCGCCGGCGCGTACATCGAGCACTACGGGGCGCTGCCGCCGGGCACCCGATTCAAGCTGCTCTTCCGCTGGCAACGCGCCGACGTGGAGCTCCTCTGCGAGGTCCGCCGCGCCCGCGTCGTCTGCGGCGGCGGCGATAACCTGAGCGTCGTCTCGCACAGCGGTGTGCAGTTCGTCGAGGCCATCGGCGACGCCGACGCGCGCCTGAACGACATGATGGCGACGTTCGTCGGCCGCGTGCTCGCCGCGCAGCGCGCCAACGCCAGCGGGAAGCCCGAGGAGGGCGAAGCGCTGTCGCTCGCGCAGCTCGGCGGCGCGCGCCGCGCCCGCACGCGCGGCTGGGTGTCGTTCCGCCTCGTCGCCGGCGTGTGGCGCCGCGCGCTGGCCAGGTCGGCAACGCAGCCGCCGGACGGCTTCACGGTCGCCGCGTACGAGGACGAGGATGAGCTGGCGTCGCTCTGCGAGACCTACGAGGCCGCGGACGCGGAAGGACGGCGGCTGATTCGACTGCTCGCGGAACTGAGCGCGCGGAACGCGATTGTTTAGCGGGCAGCGGACAGCGAGCAGCGGACAGGAAAGTCGTTCCCCTGCTCGCTGCCCGCTGCTCGCTACATCCTAAACTCGCACATCGACTCCAGCACCTCATCCGCCGCCGAAAGATCCTGCGGGAAGTGCGCGTGCGGATTGCGCACGGCGACGCAGTACGCGCCGGCACGCTTCGCGGCGAGGACGCCGACCTGGGAGTCCTCGAAGACGATGCAGCGCTCCGGCGCGACGCCGAGCTTCGCCGCCGCGACGAGGTAGGCCTCGGGATCGGGCTTCGCGTGCGCGACTTGTGCGCCGTCGACGATGAGCTCGAAGGCGTCGCGGATGCCGAGGCGGCGGAGGATCTCGTCGATCTCGTCGCCGACCGCGGAGGAGGCGATGGCCAGGCGGAGCCCGCGCCCGCGCAGCGTGCCCACGACGTCGGCAACGCACGGCAGGAGCCGGAGGTCGGCGGCGCGGCAGGCGTCGCGGAAGTGGCGCTGGCGGATCGCCATCAGCTCTTCGATAGAGCGACTCCAGCCGAACTGCTCGCGCATCTCGCGCACCTCGTCGAGGATGCGCCGGCCCGAGGAGAGGCGGAAGGACTCCGGGAGGGCGCGGTAGTCGCCGCCGAGCTCGCGGCAGAGCGCCTCGCTCGCGGCCGTGTGCTGCGCCTCGAGCTCGACCATGGTCTCGTCGAAGTCGAAGATGGCGGCGGCGAATGTTAGTGTTTGCACGTGGATCCCGAGTTCCAGCGCGTCATGACGCGGGTGCTGATCGTCGGCGGCGCGATCGGCGTCATCGCCACGGGGGCGCTCGTGATCGCGTTCCGCGCCTTCGCCGCGAAGGCGCCGCAGGACAAGGATTTTCGAGGCACGATCCTAGTCGGCGGCGTGATCGCCTTCGTCCTTTTCTGCTGCGCCGTGCTTCTGCTCATCTCGCTTCGTTAACTCGCGGAGGATCGCTTCGGTGTGCTCGCCTAGGCGCGGGGGCGGCGACGACGGCCGCCGGCGCTGGCCATCGATCCGTACCGGATTCCGCACCGCTTCGTAGCTGCCGATCTCCGGATGCTCGACGGTCTCGACAAGCGCACGCCCTTCCGGACTCCGCAGCGCCTCGCCGACGCCGCGCACGAGCGAGGCCGGGATCGCCGCCTTCT
>WNGF01009912.1_pt1 | contig 11177 bp, 11 predicted proteins | sample 5400641 | NCBI WGS metagenome assembly WNGF01 (sample SAMN13153371, study PRJNA577476) | soil metagenome | isolation source: 80 cm soil or saprolite under grassland replicate 2 | place: USA:California | collected 2016-06-15 | reverse complement strand
AGGCCGATCCACGCGAGGACGGCCGACCACAGGAGCGCCCGCCGCGCGGAGGACCACGCTTGGTTGCGGCGCAGACTCCGGGCGATGAGCGCCGCAGCGATCGGGATGCCGAGTGTGCCGATGACGTTGCCAGCCCCGTGAAGGACGCCTCGGGTCGTGATCTCATCGCCACCTGCTGTGATGGGGTCGGTCGTGAAGATCGCCGCGATGGTCAACCCGACGGCCCCGGCCAGAAGGAAGGCCAGTCCCACCTTGCCGCCGGCGGTCCCGGTGTCTGGCCTAATCGCGATGAACAAGGTGGCGCAGCTGAGCGCCAAGGAGAGGAACGCGAGGACCATGATCCAGCCGTGTTCCCCGATCGCGTACTCGCTGATGAACCGCCACGACGGGTCGAGTTCCGGCTTGATGACATGCACGGCGGCAAGCAGAACTAGGAACAGGGCGGCCGCCGCCCAGGACACACGGGCCGCGGTTCGTGAACTCGCCGCCGTAGGCGTCGTGCGGCCGTTCCCTTCGAGATGCCTGTTTCCATCTCGCCTTCGCCTCCTTGCCTTGCCACTCTCACCATCGACTGGCAACCGTAGAGACGGCGGCGCGGCGAAGAAGGAATCGCCGCCAGATGGGCGGACCCGACGGCCAGCCACGTCGCGCTCGGCTCTCGTTGTCCGCCGCGACGGCGACCACCACACCGCGGCATTGAGACACGGAGCGGCGACCGATTCGTCTTGCCCGTGGCGGTCGTCATATGTGTTGATGGATCTCGTGGGGGGCGTTGAGCTACTGGGACGGAGGGCCGCGTCGTGGGCCGAGCCGGAGTTAGATCGAGCGAGGCCGAGGAGGGCACCGTCGTTGCGGCCGCACAGGCGGGCGACCAGTCCGCGTTCGCGGAGCTGGTCGAGCGGTACCGACGGGAGCTACAGGTGCACTGCTACCGGATGCTCGGCTCGTTCCAGGACTCGGAGGATCTGGTCCAGGAGACGTTCCTGCGCGCCTGGCGCAGCCGCGGGAGCTTCCAGGGCCGCTCCACCCTCCGGGCCTGGTTGTACCGGATCGCGACGAACGCGTGCCTCGACTTCCTCGACCGCCACCCTCGCCGCCCCCGCCCGTACGAGGCTTCGCCCGGGACAGAGCCGAGCGTCACGGGTCAGCCCCCGCCGGCGGTCCCCTGGCTCCAGCCGTACCCGGACCGGCTGCTGGACCCAGTCGCGCCAGGCGACGCCGAACCGGACGCGGTGGTCGTCGCCAAGGAACGATCGAGCTCGCGTTCCTGGTCGCCATCCAGCACCTACCACCAAGACAGCGAGCGGTACTGATCCTGCGGGATGTCCTCGGGTGGCCGGCGAACGAGACCGCGACGCTGCTTGAGGGCACCGTCGCCTCGGTGAAGAGCGCCCTGCAGCGGGCCCGCGCCACCCTGAAGGAGTACCTGCCGGAACGCCGAGACGAATGGGGGCAGTCGGCCGACCCCACGGTGGAAGAGCGCGGGCTGCTGCAGCGCTACATCGACGCCCATGAGCGGGGCGATGCCACCGCCGTGGCGGAGCTGCTCGCCGAGGATGTGCGGTTGACCATGCCGCCGAACCCGGAGTGGTTCGTGGGGCGCGAGGCGATCGCCGGAATCCACACCGAGGTCTTCGATCCCGCCTCGGCCTGGTACCACGGACGCTGGCGGAGCGTTCCCACCAGGGCGAACCGGCAGCCGGCGATCGCACACTACTGCCAGCGGCCGACCGCGGAAGCGACGAAGACCTTGCGGGGCGAGTACAAGGCCCAGGTGCTCGACGTGCTCCGGGTCGAGGACGCGAAGGTCGTGGAGATCACCGCGTTCGAGCCGCCCATGTTCCCGGCGTTCGGCCTTCCGCTGACGCTGGGATGAGCGGACGCCGTGATGGACGACCGGGCCCCGCTGTCCCCTTGGGGCGAGCGGCTTCCACCAACGTTTCGACGTCGGGTGGTCACCCTCCCGCCGGGCGCCACCCACCTCTATAGCCGATTCGAGTGGCGGGACGCGATCGTCGTCATCGAGCGTGGCTGCGTCGAGGTCGAGACCACGCACGGCAGCCGCTACCACTTCGGGCCCGGCGACGTCCTGTGGCTCGACGGGCTGCCTGTTCGGTCCCTGCACAACCCCGGACGAGTGGCAGCCGTGCTGGTCACCGTCTCTCGCCGGACGGCCGATTCCTTCTGAGCGGGCGCGCCGTCACACAGGTGAACGCGTCGGCACGAACCTGACAGGAGGGCGATCATGTCCCATGGACTGAGCGTCACGTCCAAAGACGGCACCACCATCGCACTCGAGAGGACCGGCAACGGCCCGGCCCTCATCCTGGTGGCCTCCGCGCTAGCGGATCGGTCGGATGCCGCCAAGCTTGCCACTCTCCTCGCCCCCACTTCATGGTGATCAACTACGACCGGCGCGGCCGGGGCGCGAGCGGGGACACTTCACCGTACGCGGTGGAGCGGGAAGTCGAAGACATCGCGGCCCTGGTAGAGGAAGCCGGCGGGTCGGCATTCCTCTTTGGCAGCTCCTCCGGTGCCGCCCTCGCCCTCGAGGCCGCGGCCCACGGGGTGGTAGTCGAGAGGTTGGCGCTGTTCGAGCCGCCGTTCGTGGTAGAGGAGAACGATCGGCGACCTCCGGCGGATTTCGCCCGTCGCCTCGACGACCTCCTCGCCGCCGATCGTCGAGCCAAGGCTGTCACGTACTTCATGACCAAGGGGCTCGGCATGCCGGCCATGCTCGTGTGGATGATGCGGCTCATGCCACCGACGTGGTCGAAGCTCAAGGCGATGGCGCACACGATCCCCTACGACGTCGCCGTCATGGGCGACACTCAGGCAGGGAAGCCTTTGCCCCCCGAGCGGTGGGCGTCCGTCACGGTCTCCACGCTGGTCATGGACGGTGGCAAGAGCCCTCCGCGCCTGCGCCATGCAGCAGCGGCGCTCGCGGACGTCCTCCCCAATGCCCAGCATCGGACCGTGGACGGTCTCAGCCACGGCGCGGTCGTCATGGCACCCAAGAAGCTCGCACCGATATTGCGCGAGTTCTTCGAAGCCTAGGAAGGCGAGGTCACCCACGAGTGGCTGGACGGCGCGCTCTTCCTCGTCCAGCACGTCGATCTCGAGCAGTACGGGCAGAGGATCAAGGGCATCGAGATCATCGGACGCGAACGGAAGTTCGAGGAAACCACGCCAAGCGAGGACATCAAGTCGCGCTACAACGACCCCCAGGGCAACACGCTGGACTACGTGGAGGAGCTGGAGGGCGACACCCTCACCATCTGGGGCGGCGAGAAGGGCTCGCCCGCCTATTACAGGGGCGAGTTCAGCGCGGACGCAACACCGTCACCGGAGCGTGGGTGTATCCAGGCGGCGGCGGTTACGACTCGACCATGACCAGGCTGAGGTAGACACCATTGCTTCTCTCCCGCTAGCGCCCCCGCGCGGAGGTTCCAACGCAGCTACCGTTCACCCGCTGGGGCATGGCTTGTTTGGGCAGGCCCAGCCTGCCCTCGGCAGGGCGATGGTGACCGGGACCCGGTGGCGCCCATCCGCGGCGACGGCGACCGATCCCCAACGCTGGCCGCCACAAGGTCGCGTGGGGCGGCTGGTGGCCGCCGTCAGGTCGTCGGTCGATCGGCCGCTGCCGGATGCGGCATCCCGACGGGCTGGCGATCGGGGTGGCCGGGACCGGCTGCGGTGCCCGCCTGCAGCACCTGGTTGCGCCCGGCTTGCTTGGCCTGGTAGAGGGCGTGGTCCGCGCGCCCCAGGAACTGGTCGGAGGTCTCGTCGCCGTCCCAGCAGGCCACCCCGGCGGAAAGGGACTGTGCCAGCGGGGTCGCCAGCCGCAGCCGGTCGAGGATCTCCACGGCGTGGTCCAGGGTCGCGCCCGGCAGGAGCACCGCGAACTCCTCCCCGCCGTAGCGGGCGAGCAGGTCGGTCGGGCGCAGCAGCGGCTGCCAGGCCACGCAGGCGCTCTTGAGCAGCCGGTCGCCGGCCTGGTGGCCGTACTCGTCGTTGAACCGCTTGAAGTGGTCCAGGTCCAGCAACGCCAGCGCCAGCGGGGTGCCCGCACGCCGCGCCCGGTCCATCTCCACCGGCAGCGCACGGTCCCAGGCGCGGCGGTTGGCCGCCCCGGTGAGCGGGTCGTGCTCGGCGAGCGACTCCAGCTGTACGGCCTGCTGCTCGACCTGGCGGATCAGCCCGGACATGCGCGCCACGACCAGCAGGAACAGGGCGAGTGACGCGGCGCCGATCGCGGCCGCGTCCACGTGGGAGCGTGGCCAGGCCTCCAGCAGCAGCAGGGTGGGAGCGACCAGCGAGACGGCCGTCAGCAGCGGCAGGCGCCGCAGGGTGAGCCGAGGTGGCGGCTGGGCGGCCCGCTGCGACAGCGTGGCCATCGCCGGGTGTAGCGCGGCGGCGCCAAGCAGCACATACGACAGCAGCCAGCCGACGTTGACGAGATGGTGCGGGGTGAAGCTGCCGGTCTGGTTGAGGACCGCGTAGCCGACGTCGGCGACCAGCAGGCAGATCAGTGATCCCGCCAGCAGCCAGAAGGCGGTGTTGCGGGCGCCGGTGCCGACCAGCAGCCGGGCCAGCAGCGCCAGCAGCAGCACGTCGGCGGCGGGGTAGGCGGTCGCGATGAGCCGGCCGAGGACCGACAGGCCGCTGTCGCTGGCGGCGGGCTTCAGCAAAAACAGCCAGGCCAGCAGGCCGAGCCCGGTGGCGATGATGCTGGCGTCGATCAGGCTGGGGCGATCCTTGCCGGGGGTGCGGGCGCGGATGAGCAGCAGCAGCCCGCCTGCCAGGGGGAGGTAGCCGCACAGGTAGAACCCGTCGGCGACCGAGGGGAACGGGCGCAGGTGCCAGCCCCGCTCGTTGAGGTCGAACAGGTAGTCGCCGACGACAAACAGCAGCTGTCCCGCGGCCAGGCACCACCAGCTGCGGTGGGCGCCGGTGCGGCGACCCCGCGCGCCGAGTAGGACCGCCGCCACCGCGGACAGGCCGATCGTGTCGTACCAGGCCGTGTACCACCACGAGTCCGGGATGGCCACGATTGGCACGCTGGCAAGCGACCCGACAAGCAGGTACAGACGCCAACGTCGCGCGCCCATGCCGCTAGGCGGTGGCGGGTTGTGTGGGTTGCGGCGCGAGGGGTTGTTGCGCGTCGAGGAGGGCGGCGAGCTGCTCCTCGTCCAGGGGTTTGGCGAAGTAGTAGCCCTGGCCGTGCTGGCAGCCCAGCTCGCGCAGCCGCTGCAGCTGGTCGGGCTGCTCGATGCCTTCGGCGACGGTGGCCAGGCCGAAGGTGGTGGCCAGGTTGATGATGGCCTGGGTGAGCGCGGCGGCGTCGGGGCTGCTGGCGACCTCGTCCACGAACGCCTTGTCGATCTTGAGGACGTCGACCGGCAGGCGGCGCAGGTAGCTCAGGGAGGAATAGCCGGTGCCGAAGTCGTCGATCGCCAACCGCACCCCCAGGCCGTCCAGCTCGGCCAGGGTGATGGCGGTGGTGTCGATGTCGGCGACCAGCAGGCTCTCGGTCAGCTCCAGGGTCAGATGGCGCGGTTCCAGGCCGGTGGCGGCCAGGGTCTGGGCGACCTGGGCGGCCAGGTGGGGCTGGGCGAGCTGGACCACCGACAGGTTGACGCTGATGCTCAGCTGCTGGCAGCCGGGGATGCTGGCCTGCCAGGAGCGGGTCTGCCGGCAGGCCTGATGCAGCACCCAGGCGCCGATCGCCACCAGCAGGCCGGTCTCCTCGGCCAGGGAGATGAAGCTGCCCGGCGCCAAGAGCCCCCGGGTTGGGTGCTGCCAGCGGACCAGCGCCTCCAGGCCGGTGATGCGGCCGCTGTGCAGGTCGACGATCGGCTGGTAGCGCAGGCGGAACTGGTCGCGGTCCAGGGCCTGGCGCAGGTCGGCTTCCAACTCGGCGCGGTCCATCACCGCGGCGCGCATGCTGGGGTCGAAGATCCGAAAGCTGCTGCCGCCCTCGACCTTGGCCTGATACATAGCCATATCGGCGTCGCGTACCAGGTCGCTGGGTTGGGCGCCCGGCCCGGCGAGGGCGATGCCGACGCTGGCGCGGACCTGGAGGTCGCGGCTGGCCACACTGATCGGCGCGGCCAGCGCCCCAAGCAGCCGTTGGGTGGCGGCGACCGCGTCGGCGGGGCCGCTGGCGTCCTCGACCAGGACGACGAACTCGTCGCCGCCGAGCCTGGCGATGGTGTCGCTGGGCCGCACGTTGGTGCGCAGCCGCTCGGCGACCAAGGCGAGCAGCTGGTCACCGACCTGGTGGCCGAGGGTGTCGTTGACGGTCTTGAAGCCGTCCAGGTCCAGCAGCAGCACGGCCAGCAGGCCGCCGTGGCGGTCCAGGCGGGCCAGGGCGTGCTCCAGCCGGTCGTGGAACAGCGCCCGGTTGGCCAGGTCGGTGAGGGGGTCGTGCAGGGCCTGGTGGCGTAGCTGCTCGGCCAGGCGTTTGCGGTCGGTGATGTCGGCGGCCACGCCGATCATGCCGGCCGGCTCGCCGCTGGGGGTCTGCAGCGGCGCGGTCGACAGCTCCACCTCGATGGGGGTGCCGTCGCTGCGGTGCTGGCGCAGCTCCACCCGGGCAGCCGGCTGGCCCAGGCCGCGGGTGGCGGTGGGCTGGATTGCTGGCCAGCCCGATTCCAGGCTGGCGGGATGGGGCCGGCCCAGGACCTCCTCGGGCCGCCAGCCGTAGATGCGCTCGGCGGCCGGGTTCCACAGCTGCACCCGCCCGCTGCGGTCCAACTCGACGATGGCGACCGGGGAGGCGTCGATGATCGCGCCGAGCCGGTGCAGCAGTCGCGCCCGCTCGGCCTGGGTGGCGGCCTGGCCGGCGAGGCGGCGCATGCGCAGCAGGGTGAGGCCAAACAGCAGCGCCGAGGCGCCCGCGATCACCGGCCCGTCGATCGCCTCGCCCAGCACGGTCTGGATGAACAGCACCGCGGGGGCCACCAGGGCCGCCAGCGCGACCGCCGCCAGCCGCGCGGGTGACAGCCGGACCGCTGCCGGCGTGCCTGGCTCCGATAGTTCCCGCATGGAGGGGTGCAACGCGGCCGCCCCCCAGCCGACATACGACAGCAGCCAGCCCGCGTCCAGCAGCTGCCCGGTCTGGTAGCTGCCGTGCAGGGCCGCCAGCGCGTACCAGCCGTCGGCGGCCAGCAGCGAGGTCAGGCTGGCCAACAGCAGCCAGTAGGCGGGTGGGCGGGCCCCGCCGGCCATGGCCAGGCGGGCGGCGACCGCCACCACCAGCAGATCCATCAGCGGATAGGCGAGCGACACCGCCCGGACCGGCAGCGACAGCTCGGCCGTGCGCACATACGGTCCGAGCACAAACACCCAGGCCAGCAGCCCGATCCCGGTGGTGACGATCAGCGCGTCCAGCAGCCCGTCGCGGTCGCGCCCGGGGCTGCGGCGGCGCAAAAGCAGCAGCAGCCCGGCCACAAACAGCGGGTAATGGGCCAGGTACAGGCCGTCGGCGGGCGCCGGGAAGCGCGCGTCATGGAGCAGCTGCTGGTAGGTGTAGAAGGTGACGTCGCCGGCGAAGTAGGCCAGCTGCGCGCCGGCGAACAGCACCCACGGCAGCCGAACCCCGGGCCGGTGCCACCACATCCCAAGCACGATCGCGGCGACCGCCGCCGCGCTCAGCAGCTCGTAGCAGCCGATCCGGCTGGCCATCGGCGCCGCCCGCACGACCGTGGGCAGTACCCACGCCGCCCCAGTGACCAGCAGCCCGACGGCAAGGTAGCCCTGCCACGCACGTGCTCGCATGCTGGTTACATCGGACGATCACGCCACAGCCTGAGCCACGCCCAGCAGTCCACCCCTAGGTAGGCACGAACCGCCGCACCGGAGCCGTCGCGCGTTTGCAGTTCGCTTGCAGGATGAGCGTTCGGCCGGGGGAGTGCCCTGCCGCCGATTCGAGACGTCCAGCGCGGCTCTCGGAGTTCCGGACCAAGTAGGTATATGAGGTGTAGGTATATGAGGTGCTGACCAGGCAGAACAGAAGTTCGTGGGCACACGCTCGGACTTCCCACGCCCAAGCATTCATGCAGTTCAGAGCAGATCAAGCAAGCGCATGTGCCTACAAGCTGCGGAACTCCGGTGGCAGCCTGGCGGGATGAGACCGACCGCCTACCGCCGCAACGCCCGCGGTCTGCGCGACCGCCAGGCGTTCGAACGAGTCCGTCTGCAGGCCGGCGAGCTGTTTGCCGCCGTCGCTCCCAGGCCGTGGTTGCCCGCCAGCTCTTTAAAGGCGGCCAGGGAGGTGGACGAGCAGCTCGCCGCGGTCGGCAGCACACGCTAACGGTCTGGAACGACAGAGGGACTGGCGGGCGCTGCCCGTGACTTCCCTGGAGATAAGTTACTGCCCAGTCTGTCCCACTCGCCGCCTAGACTCCTGCAGGGCGAGAGTGAAGACTGCTGCCGCCTAGACGGGCTGTACCGGTTCGTCGGCCGGGGCGGCGTTGTCGCCGTCGGTCACCACCTGTTCGCCGAGGGGGTGGACCGGCAGGAGGCCGAGCGGGCCTGGCAGTCCTGGCTGGACCGGCTGTTCGGCTAGCTGACCGAGGAGGTCGAGATGCGGAGGATCACCGCGGGGTTGTTCATCACGGTCGACGGCGTGGTGGAGTCGCCCGACCAGTGGCAGGAGGGCTACTTCAACGAGGAGATGGGGGAGGCGGTCGGGGCGGGCATGGCCGCGTCGGACACCATGCTGCTGGGCCGCCGGACCTACGAGGAGTTCGCCGGCTACTGGCCCCACAACCCCGAGGCGGACGGCGCCGACTACATGAACAACACGCCCAAGCTGGTCGTCTCCACCACCCTGGACACGCTCGCGTGGCAGCCCGCCACCCTGATCCGGGGCAACCTCGCCGAGGAGCTCACCAAGCTGAAGCAGCAGCCGGGCAAGGACATCCAGGTGATCGGCAGCGGCACCCTGGTCGGGTCGCTGCTGCGCGAGGGCCTGCTGGACGAGCTGTCGCTCCTGGTCCACCCGGTCATGGTGGGGCGCGGCAAGCGCCTGTTCCAGGACGGCGACGCCAAGGTGCCGCTGCGGCTCGCCGACTCCAAGACGTTCAGCACCGGCGTGCTGTCGCTCACCTACCGGCCGGCGGGCGGCGAGTAGGACTCTGTCAGGTCGGCGCTCAGGCTGGCCTAGACTCCTAGCAGGTGACGGGCCTTCGAGAACGTCGGGAGGCGTGCGGTGACGCCATCGACGACCCCCGCGGCGGACCTGGAGGGCCAGAGCGCGTTCATGCGCCTGCTGCGGGTGCACTTCGACCAGGCGCGCGGGGACCGCGTGGCTGGCTGGTTTGAGGTGGGGGCCGACCACCACCAGCCATGGGGCCTGGTGCACGGCGGCGTCTTCACCGCGGTCATCGAGACCTTCGCCACCGCCGGGGCCTACGAGGCCGTCAAGGACCGCGGGCAGCTCGCCGTCGGGGTCACCAACGTGACCGACTTCCTGCGCCCCCAGCGTGAGGGACGCCTCAACGTGGTTGCCGAGCCGATCCAGCAGGGCCGCACCCAGCAGCTCTGGCAGGTCGTGATTACCCGTGCCGAGGATGGCAAGGCGGTGGCTCGCGGCCAGGTGCGTCTGCAGAACTCGAGGCGTCCACCCAGCCTTGAGCAGCGTCGGCCGACGTCTGCTCCGCCTGCAGGACCTCACCCTGGCTGGCTATAGCGAACGGCATGACGACGATCCCCGACCATGTCATCGGAAGGTGCGAACCTCTTTTAAAAAAGAGCTTCGCCAGTTCCGATGACATGGTCGGGGTTGTCCTGGCAGCATGGTGGCATGAGACCAACCGCCTACCGCCGCAACGCCCGTGGTCTGCGCGACCGCCAGGCGTTCGAACACGTCCGCCTGCAGGCCGGCGAGCTGTTCGCCGCCGGCCGCTCCCAGGCCGAGGTCGCCCACCAGCTCGGTGTCGCCCGGCAGAACGCCAGCCGCTGGCACGCCCGCTGGCGCTCCGGCGGGCTGGAGGCGCTGCGCAGTGCCGGCCCCACCGGGTCGGCCCCGCGCCTGTCGGGCCCCCAGCTTGCCGCCATCGACCAGGCGCTCCGCGCGGGTGCCCGCGCAGGCGGCTTCGACACCGACCACTGGACCGTTGCCCGCATCACCACCGTGATCGAACGGTTGACCGGGGTCGCCTACCATCCCGGCCACGTCTGGAAGCTGCTGCGCCACCGGCTGCGCTACCGCCTGCAACGCCCCGCCCGTCGCGCGGTTGAGCGCGACGAGCAGGCCATCGCCCGCTGGGTGGCCGAGGACTGGCCCTAGGATCCGGGCAGGCGCCCGGCGTCGCCGGGCCGCCATCGTGTTCTGGGACGAGTCGGGGGTGTCGCTGCTGCCGGTCGTCCGCCGGACCTGGGCGCCACGTGGCCACACCCCGGTCATCCGCCACCACTTCAAATGGAAGCGGATGTCGATGGCCGCGGCGCTGTGCTACGGCTCCCGCGGCGGTGGTGCTTCACTGGCCTTCCACCACCAGGTCGACGCCTACGACACCGACAGCCTGATCCAGGCGCTCGGCGAGCTGCGAGGCTTCCTCGGCGGGCAGAAGGCGACCCTGCTGTGGGACGGGCTGCCCGCCCACCGCAGCAAGGTGGTGCGGGCCTGGCTGCGTCGCCAGCGGTCCTGGCTGGTGGTGGAGCCGCTGCCCGGCTACGCACCCGACGCTCAAGGAGGTCACCGCCGCGGCCGAGCAGGGCATCCAGCGAATCCGCAGCACCCACTGGTTGGCCTACTCGTTCCTGCGGCACTGCGGCCTGTCGTTATGGTGAGCATGTCCCTGGAACGCGCGAACCTCTTTTAACAGAGGCTCGCGCTTCCGGGGACAGCGCCGAGGCCATGCAGCCCAATGAACTGCAGAGGCACGGTCCTGCCTGCCCTGCTAGCAGCCGGGCAGGCAGGACCGTGCCATCTCCGTGCCATACGGCGCGGCCCCTTACGGCTCCTAACGGTCACTCACGGTCACTCCCGTCCCTCTGAACTGCACCGCCCCTCAATGGGTGGGGGAGAGCACGAATGGTAAGGATGGGGTCGGCGAATCGGCGGCGATCACCACGGAGCTGGTGCCAGGAGGCTCCGCTTGGCGCTGGCCCGATGGCGTGGCCGGGGCGGGCAGGTGAGCGGCGACCGTGGCGAACAGGCCACAGCC
>WNGF01010714.1_pt1 | contig 11178 bp, 12 predicted proteins | sample 5400641 | NCBI WGS metagenome assembly WNGF01 (sample SAMN13153371, study PRJNA577476) | soil metagenome | isolation source: 80 cm soil or saprolite under grassland replicate 2 | place: USA:California | collected 2016-06-15 | reverse complement strand
CGATTCGCTTTCGTACACGGTCCCGGCGCGATAGAAGCGGTAGTACGCCTCCTGCAACAGATCGTCGGCGAGCTGCGCGTTCCCGGTGATGCGCACGAGATAACTCCACACCGGGCGCGCAGTTCGCTCATAAAACGCGCGGAACGTCTCCTCGTCCATCCGCGCCGCTGCGTTCGCCGGCGCTTCGAGATCGATCGGCAGCGTCGTCTCAGGCATCACGATGGTGATCGCCATGGCTCAAATCATGACACGTTCGTCTGCCACAGGCCGAATCGTCGCGAAATCACATAGAACACGCCTGCGGAAAGGACGAGCGCGATTCCAATCAGGAGTGCGATCACGCCGATGCCATACAGCACGGCCGACCCAGGGCCCACTACCTTGAAGCTGACGAGATCGAATCCGATTCCACCGGCAATCATGACCAGTCCCGCCTGAACGGACCAGAAGATGCGCCCGACGGGAGCGCTCATGGGCCGCGGCCCCGCTTCCAGCGGAATCGGAGCAGACTCGAGGAACTTCTTCCCGGCAGGACTCTGCAGATACGCAAGCAGCTCTTCATTCGAGGTAAATCGATCCAGAAGTTTGCTGTGCACTTCGGTTTGAATCGCCGAGAGCCGGTTCCAGCGGCGCTGTTCGATCAGCGTCTTGATGATCCAGACGATGACCGACGTCACCACGAGGAACACAAGAAACGCTGCGATATCGCCGGCAATGTTGTGCCACAGCCGGTCGCCGGACTCGTATTCATCGCCGCCACTCCCCAAAAAGAACTGCGGGTTGTGGGCGACCTCAGGATGCTGGGCGACGAACGCGGTGAGCGCAGGATAATTCAACATGTACGTCGGATTGGCCAACAAAGTGGGATCGAGTCTCAACACCGTTGCGAGCTGAGGTCGGCGGTGACGACTTGTAGCGGCGCCGGTGCGGGACTCTGTGCCCAGGAGATGCTTGAAATCGCCAGAAGGATCGTTGCAAGACTCCATCGGATCATCATTTCGCTCCTCTTCTGCTCGTATTACGCAGGGGAGCGCTGAAGGTGCACAGGCGGCCGGCTGAAGCCGGCCCTACACCGGCGTGCCGATGAACCAATGGTTATGGAACGGATCGATGACGTAGGCGAAGCGCTCGCCGTACGGCGCGTCATTCGGCGGCATGACGCTCTTCGCTCCGGCGGAAACGGCTCGCTGGTAGACGGCATCGCAGTCGTCGACGTAGAGGTGAATCCCTGCTTCCATCGGCTGCCATTCACCGTGGGCCTCGCCCATTTCGATGACCGAGTCGCCGATGCGCATCGTCGCGTGAGCGATCGTTCCGTCCGGCGCTTTGTCCGGCTCCTCGACAGCCTCCGCGCCGAACGCCGCGGCCAGGAACTGGATCATGCGATCCGCACCTTGCGGGTGCAGGAACGGCGTGATCGTCCGCAAGCCTGGCCGGATCGGTTGCCCGGGCGCGAGGTGCGTGGCGATGTACCAGTGATTGCCGAACGGGTCTTTCACCGATCCTTCGCGATCGCCGTAAAACTGGTCGACGAGCGGGTGCAACGATGTCGCGCCGGCAGCAAGTGCGCGCTGATAGACCTCATCGACATTCTCGACGTACATGTGCACGCCGAAAGCGATCGGCGGCGCCTGCTCGGCCGCGTCTCCCATTTCCACCTTCGAGCTGCCGATGCGGACCTCCGCGTGCGCGATGAGGCCATCGGGCCGCGGAGCGCGGAATTCTTCCTTTCCGCCGAACGCCTCCTCGAGGAAGGCGATGAAATCTGCAACGCCGCGCACCCGGAAGTGCGGCGTGATGGTGTGGCGGGCGCGAGGAACGATCTTCCATTTCAACTGCGCCTTGAAGTGGGGAGCGGCCACTTCGCGCAGATCGGAGGCGATCGCCAGCAGGCCGGCCGCTTCGGTGTCGGCCACTTGCGCGCGACGTCCTCCGAGAATCGCGTCGATCGCGGCGTCGAGCTGTTCGATCCGGTCCTGCTCAGCCATGATTCATTTCCGCGCGCAGTTTCTGCAGCGCTCTCCATTGCAGTTGTTTGATGGCTCCCTCGCTCTTGCCAAGCTGTGTGGCGATGTCGCGAATGCTTCGCTCCTCTAAGAAGCGCATCACCACCACGCGTCGCTGCTCCTGCGGCAGTCGCTCGAGGCAACGCGACAGAATCGCGCGACGCTCCGCTTGCTCCATCTCGTCGGTGGTGATTTCCGGATCCTGCCGAGGCAGCTCGCGCGCTTTGGCGTGGTAGTGGTCGGCGATGGCGTTCGAGGCCATGCGGTAAAGCCATGCGGCGAATGGCGTGCCGCGCCACTCGAAGCGATGAAGATTCCTGAGTGCGCGTTCGAACACTTGCGATGTGAGGTCCTGCGCTTCCTGCCGATTGCGAACTCGGCGGGCGATGAAGCCGTAGACGCGAGCGAAGTTCTCTTCGTAGAGCTCACCGAAGTGAGTGGGATCGCTCTGCGCCGCTTCGATGAGCAGTCGCTCGTCCATTTCTGAACGATATCAACTGTGCAGGGGGTGAAAAGTTACGCGCCTGCCGGGCGCAGGTTCTCCTCGAACGCGGCGACATCTTCGAAATAACGCCGGGCCATCGCCGCGCTCGCCGGGTTCGTGTACAGCTCCGGAACAGGCTGCTCGATCACTCCCGCAATCGCCGCCGCCACCTCCTCAGCGGTCTGCGGCTGCATCGCAGTTCCGGGCGTCCACGGCGGCGCGCTGGGGCTGGCGCTGCGGAGCGCGTTGCGCGCGAAGTCGGTGCTGACCAGCCCGGGCATGACCACCGAAACGTGAATCTCGGGATATTTCGCCGCGAGATCGACTCGTAGATTCGCGGTGAGCGCGTTCAGCGCCGCCTTCGCCGCGTTGTACGCCGAACGATGGGTGGCGATCGGCACGCGGCCGAGAAACGAAGAGATGTTGATCAGATGTCCCTGGCCGCGGCCGATGAAGTGCGGCACCACGGCCTGCATGCCGTACAGCGCCGACTTCACGTTCACGGCCATCATTTCATCGAATTCGCCATCGGTCAGCTCCAGCACCGGCCGGGTGATGCCTCGCCCTGCGTTGTTGATCCATACATCGATGACGCCGAATGCGCGCAACGCTTCGTCGCAAAGACGATTCACGTCGGAGCGTCGGGTGACATCAGCGGACACGGTGGCGACATGCGACTGCACCTCATGCGCTACGGCGTTGAGCGCAGCGGCGCGGCGCGAGGCGAGCACGAGATTGTGGCCTTCACGGCCGAGGTGGCGAGCGAGTGCAGCGCCGATTCCGGAGCTGGCTCCGGTGATGACGATTGTCTTCATGGCGCGGCGATTCTACGCCGCGCCCGGAGCTCCTGATTCGCTGAGCTTCGCGAGACCGAACGCGCTGAGACAGAGCCCGATGTCGCGTAGGGCGATATCGAAGTACTGACCTGTGGTGACGAGATTGACTGCAATCAGCAGCAGCCAGACGCTGGCGATGTAAGCGCCCCATCGCGTCGCTTTGGTGATGATCATCAAACCGACGATCATCTCGATGATGCCAACGACCAGCATGAACGTGTGGCTATAGCCGCCGAGGATTCCTTTGGCGATGGGGCTCAGGTATTTGTCCCAGTCGACGAGCTTGTGGAAGAACTTATCCAGACCGGCGAGAAATGGCCCGACGAAGAACGCGATTCGAAGAGACCACCACGCGGTTCGAGCGGCGCTGTTCATAACTACCTCCGCGTCACGCGGATGCAAATTGTTTTCCAACGATAGAGTTGGATTATCTGGCCGGTGTGTCCGTTGCATCGAGATCTGCCGTGCAACCGACGCAGTTCATCGACGAGTTGAGCCCCACGCGCCGCGAGATTCTCCGCATTCTGAAAGAGCGCGGACAGGCAACGATTTCCGAACTCGCCGAGGGCCTCCATCTCGTCCACGAGTCTGTGAGGAAGCAGGTCCTCGAGATGCAGCAGCGGGGATGGGTGACTTCGCTCTGTGCCGAAGGCGAGCCGGAAGCTTCGGTGACCGGACGTCCCCCGGTTGACTATTGCCTCACGCCGGCGGGAGATCACTTCTTTCCAAAAGATTACGACGGAGTGTTTCTTCAAATGCTCGAAGCGACGAAAGAGGCTCACGGCGACGATGCGGTGGTGGAGCTCGCAGCGACACTCACGGACGATCGAGTGTCGAAATTGCGCGATCGCGTGCGAGGATCGTCGCTTCGGGACAAAGTCGAGGCGCTGCGTGCGATTTATCGCGAACAGGACGCATTCACCGAAGTTGAATCAACAGGATCGGACATTGTCCTGACCGAGAAGTGCTGTCCATATCTCAACATTGCTCTCGAGCAGCCGATCATCTGCAGCACGACCGTGAGCACGCTACGCAGGTTGTTAGGTCACGAAGTTGTCCGGGAACGCCGGTTTCAGGACGGCGACGCGCGCTGCGAGTTCCATGTGAGGATGCGGCGGCCGGCTTCCGCAGCCCGGTTCGAATTCGAGCCGGCCAAACCCCGGCCCTGAGGCTTTTCCACCCAATTAGCTGGAAAAGTTGCACGCCGCTTGCATCGCGTCCGTTCTGCGTTGCAAAGGGGGTTCTCATGCGCTCACGCGGTCGTTCTGTCCTCACGTTCACATCGGTCGCTGTCCTCGCCCTCGCCTTCAGTTGCATTGGAAGACCCACATACGTTCAAAGCAATCCAGCGGTGAAAAACGAAGAGCATCGGTCCGGCGATTGGAGCGAAGAAATCGAAAAGAACTCCAATCACATGCTCGAGGAAGGGCGGCAGATCTTCCGTCACGACACCTTCGGCAGTGAAGCGTTTTGGAGCGGGAAGCTGCGGCTGAATGAAGCGATCGCCGGCCAGCGCTTCGGCGGCGTCGGCCACGGCCTGGAACCGAAGGATGCGCTGAAGCTCGGGCTCAAAGTCGATACCGGAGTTCTCCCGAAGATTCTCGGAGAAGCGATCAAAGGCGGCTCTGTGGATCTTGGAGACGTCAAAACCACGATGGAGCTGCTGAAGGCCGACGCCGTCGTCGGCGTGCATGCGTGGTTCGAAGGCGACAAGCTGGTGAAGGTCGGCATCACCTGCGCGATCTGTCATACGACTGTCGACGATTCGTTGATGAAAGGCATTGGCCGGCGGCTCGACGGCTGGCCGAATCGCGATCTAGACGTCGGAGCGATCGTCTCGCTCTCCCCCGACCTTTCGTTCTATCAACAACTTCTTGGAGTCGATCGGGCGACCGTCGAAAAAGTGCTGAAGAGCTGGGGACCGGGCAAGTACGACGCGGAGCTGAATCAGGACGGGAAGGCGTTTCGTCCAGATGGCAAATCGGCGGCGACAACCATTCCCGCTGCCTTCGGCCTCGCCGGCGTGCACCTCCACACGTACACCGGCTGGGGTTCGGTCACGTACTGGAACGCCTACGTAGCGAATACGCAGATGCAGGGATCGGGAACCTTCTTCGACCCGCGCATCAATGCAGCGCGAGGATTCGCGATCGGCGAAAAAGCAGGCTTCAACAATCTGAGGCGCACGCCCGATCTGGTCACGCCGAAGCTCGCCGCGTTGCACTACTACCAGCTATCGATTCCTGCGCCGAAACCGAAGAGCGATTCGTACAATCACGAAGCCGCAGCGCGCGGCGAAGCGCTGTTCAACAGCAAAGCGGCCTGCGCTCGCTGTCACGTGCCGCCGCTCTTCACTGAGCCCGGATGGGGGATGCACACCGCCGCCGAAATCGGCATCGACAATTTCCAGGCGGAACGGTCGCCCGACAAGATGTACCGCACCACGCCGTTGCACGGCCTGTTCGTCCGTGCAAAGCCCGGCTTCTACCATGACGGGCGATTTGCCGACTACCGCGCCGTCGTCGATCACTATGACTCGCACTTGCGCCTTGGTTTGACCGAGCAGGAGAAGAACGACCTCATTGAGTACCTGAAATCGCTGTAGTTAGGAGGCCTCAATGACGATCATTCCCGCCGCCAGAGGATCTGCCGGTCCTCTGGAGACGATGCTCAGCGTCGTATCGATCGTCACGATGATGACGACCGTTCCGCAAGTGCTGAATGTGTGGACAGGCAACGCCAGCGGGGTGTCGTTGATCTCGTGGGCCTCCTATCTCATCGCCGCATGCCTGTGGTTTGTTCACGGTGTTCGAATCCGCGACCGGTCAATCTACCTCGCGTGCATCGGCTGGATTGCTCTTGATGCGGCGGTGGTCATCGGCATTCTCGTGCGTTAGCAGGTGTAGCGCCGCGGCCCTCCGCGGCGGCCGCCGAGGGCGGCGGCCCTACACCGCTCTCGACTGAGGCGAGTGCGACGATGGTTTGGGCGACGCTGCCGTTGCTGTGGAATGCGTTTCCCTTTCACCCGTTCGTACGCGGGAATCGGTTTTCGAATCGCGCGCCGACGCGTGTAGCGCCGCGGCCCTCCGCGGAAACTTCCACGCACCCGAGCGGGTGGAGAAATCCATCGATGACATCATCGCTCGCAATCGCCCGCTCATGCAGTATGCGTGGCGCGGATCTTCATGCCTGATTCTCGACAAGGAGTGGGACGCTTCCCATCGTTCGGCAACCGCCGATGAACGCGATGAAGGTGCACGGGTGGAGACGGCTTCGCGCGCTGCTGGCGCGAGATTAGCCGAGCGCCGCGAGGGTTGACTTTGGCCGAAGGGCGGTCTATTCTTCGCCAATGCAACTGAGACTGAGTCTCAATCACATTGTACTGGTGACCGTGATCACAGCGGCCAGTGCCACGGCTCAGGAAATCCCCTACATCGTCACCTACGACCACCACATGGAGGAGCCGCACTACCTCGAGGTCTCCCTCACTCCCCTGGTCGCGGCGCCGAAAGAGGGAAACCGCTTCGCCGCCACGACCATCGAGTTCGAGTTCGCGCCCAAGGCCTGGTGGACCAGCGCGCTCTACCTCGACGGACAGCGAACCTCGCACGAAAGCTCGCTCTACACCGGCTATCGCCTCGAGAACCGCTTCCGGCTGCTGATGAAAGAGCACGCGATCAATCCGGTGCTCTACATCGAGTACTCCCATACGAACGGCGCCGACAAGGTGCTCCGTGAAATCGTCGGCTTCGACTCCTGGGAGGACCTCACCGCGCCCAACGGCGAGGCGCGGCTGGAGAAAGAGAGAGAGATCGAGACGAAGCTGATTCTGTCCCGCAACCAGAACGGCTGGAACATGTCAACCAACTTCATCGCCGAGAAGAATCTCGCCGGCGAGCCGTGGGAATTCGGCTATGCGATCGGCACGAGCAGGCCGCTGGCCCTGGCCGCGACGCCGCAGGAGTGCCTTTTCTGCCGCGAGAATTTTTCTGCCGGCGTTGAGGCCTACGGCGGTCTCGGCGAGCAGCATGAGCGCACACTCGCCAACACGGCGCACTACATCGCGCCGTGTCTGTCGTGGTCCTTGCCGACGGGACTCACGTTGCGCGTCAGCCCGGCATTTGGCCTGACGTCGCGCAGCAATAAATTCCTGATGCGTTTCGGCGTCTCGTACGAAATTCCGTTCATTCGGTGACCACCATGCGCAAACTCCTGTTGCTCACACTCCTTTTCGCGTCGTGCATGCCGCAGCATCCTGTTGTATCGATGACCTCCGATTCCACCGCCGCACTGGCCGGAGGCAAACTGTTCCGCCAGCACTGCTCGGGATGTCATGGTTCCGAGGGGGTGGGGAGCCGCTATGCGCCGGCACTGCAGTCCGCCAGGGTGCAGTCGATGGATCCGCACTCACTGTTTCGATTCATTACCGACGGCAATCTCAGACATGGCATGCCGTCCTGGTCGCGTTTGCCGGATGAGCGGCGATGGCAGATCGTCGCGTACGTGAAATCACTTACGACGGCGAATGCGGCCCAGGGATCCCCTCGAGCGCAGAAAAATCGGTCTGATCGTTCTTCTTCAGAACGCTGAGGGTTCCGTCGGTCTCGAAGGCCACTGCATCGACGTCGACATCGAAATCCCCTGAATCACAAATGACCGTTCAGAAAGCTGATGGTCAGCGCCCACGCATCGCGGGTGGCGTCGGGGTTGTAACTCGCGCGCTGGTCGCAGAAAAATCCGTGATCGGCAAAGGAGAAGAGCGTCTCGGCGAACGGCTTCGATGCGTTCATCAACGCACCGCGAACGGCGCTCCGCTGATCTTCTCCGATGTGCTTGTCCAGTCCACCCCAGAAAAGAAGGATGGGGGCGTTCTGCCGCGCCGCGCGATCGAGAAGCGCGGGCGCGATGCCGCCGCCGTAAAACGAAACGGCCGCGGAGAGCGGAAGGATCGAATTGGCGATATAGGACACGCGACCGCCCATGCAGAATCCAATCGACGCGAAGCGGCCGTTGCACGTCTTGTCAGAGGACAGCAACTCGAAGGTCGCGCGGATGTCCGCCTCGAGGCCTTCGTTGGTCAGCTTGCTCATGAGAGCTCGCACGCTGTTGAAATCGTCGTAACGCCCTTCGAATCCCGGCTCGATGCGATGGTAGAGCTCGGGCGCGGCAGCGAGGTGTCCGAGGTTCGCGAAGCGCTGCGTCACATCGCGAATGTGCGCGTTCACGCCGAACGCCTCCTGAAAAACGAGAATGGCCGGAACTTTGTCCGACTTTTGCGGACGGGCGACGAAGACGCGCATCTCGCCGCCGTCGCTCACCGGAACGGAAAGGAAGTCGCTCATCGCTGGATCACATCAATCTCGCTGTAGAACGTGTTTCCCCACGGATCATCGTTCTCCGCCTCGAAGAAATCGAAGAGCAGATAACGAAATGCACCGAGAGTGCCGGAGAAATCGCGGATGCTGACGCCGTACTGGCCGCCTTCGTCTTCAGGATCCCGCGTGTCGACAAAGGCGATCAATTTCCATCCGCGAGTTGCAGGATCGAGTTTCGTTGACGGTTCAGGATTGAAGTTCGGCTCGCTCCCGTCGGCGGCGAAGATTTTGTAGACCTGCGGCGCTCGTGAATCGGGATGCCACGAATACGAGTTGATCTGCGCGATGTCGATCTTCGCTCCGAAATCCATGCGCACACGCCCGCCCCAACTCGAGAATCCGAAGAAAACGTTCTTTGCCGGCTGATCGTCGTTGCTCGGCAGTTCGCCGTCCGTGAGCGCAGCGAGCGCGGCGCTGTTGCCGTCGAGAGCACCGGCGATCAGCGTGACCGTCGCCTTGGCGGCGGCGTCGTCGCGGACAGGGGAGGGAACGCTCTTGAATTTGAACTGCGGCGTCTCCGCCTCGCCGACGTTCCGATCGACCACGACCTCCACCTTCTGCAATGGATGCGCTTCGGTATTGAAAATCACGCGATCAACAGAATTATCATTACTAAATAGCAGATAGAAATACTTCAGCGTCTCGGCGAGGAAGTAGCTGGGCATCAGGTCGCCCTTCTCCATCGTCTCCACGCTCTTGAGCGTGGTGTAGCCAGCGTCGGTGCGGCAATTCTTCACCAGGGCATCGAAGAACGTGCGCCCCATCGCGATGTACTGCGGATCGTGAGTGTAGTGATGGAGGTAGTACGCCGACTCGATGATCTCCGGTCGCAGCGGATATGCGGCTGCGGTCACTTTCATCGTGCGGTAGTTGATCGCTTCCGGTTCGATGCCGGCGAGAGTCCACATCTTGAAGCAGGAGGCTTCGAGCCGCTGGGCACGCGGCATGTCTCCTGCCAATGCGAGGACCGCCGGGAGAAACGCATGCAGCGCGCCGAATTCCGGCTTGGTGATCTTGCCGCTATCCATGTTCACTTCGCCGTACCAGGCGCCGTCGGCGACATATTTGTTCACCGCATCGATGCTGGTGCGCCACATCGATTGGCAATCGCGATCGCCGAAGAGACGCGCGCACTTCAGCAGGTACTCGTAATAGGAATCGATGCCGCCGCCGACATGACTGGTGCGACTGATCCATTGTCCGGAGTCGACATCGATTTCTTCGCCGACCAGTCCGATCTTCGACCGCCGGTTATAGAGCTGCACGAGCGCGTTCTTCGCCTTGTCGAAGTACACCGGCTTGTGCGTGAGCTTCGACAGCGCTCCGAACTCGAGGATCAGCGTCCCGATCTCCGCGGGGTTCGATTTCGAGCCGCTCGTTTTTCCGGTGCGCAGGTTCACGAAGCGGTACGGCATTCCTGTCGGCGAGTTGAAGACCGGCAGCAGACGGGTGCCGAGGTCGTCGGCGAGTTGCAGGAGCTTCTGGTCGTGCGTCAGCTCGTAGGACGAAAGGAGGCCGCCGAGGAGGCGGATGGTGATTTCGAAGTTCTGGACGGAGATGTCTCTGTCGAATGACAGCTTCTCGTCAATCAGCTTGCGCGCTTTGTCGGCTTCGTCGTTGAAGCCCATGAGGATCAGCGTGTCGAGCGAATCAATGGGCGTCATCAACAGCGATTGGCCGTACCAATCGCGCGGCGTCTTGCTGATCGGGCGGAGCTCATCGTGACCCCACGCGTACTTTTCGTAGGCCTGCCAGGAGAAGAGGAATTCGGAGCGGACGCGATCGGCGAGAGTGTCGCCGTTCGCGACGTGCGCGATAAGCAAGATCGCAAGTGTCATCCCGAGCGAAGCGAGGGATCTCAAGATGCGCAACTGTATGGCATTTGAGATCCTTCGCCGTCTGCGCGGCTCAGGATGACACCCCTCATCCGGCCTTCGGCCACCTTCTCCCCGCGAGCGGGGAGAAGGATCTCGCGCGAGATCTCTCGCCCCGCGACGTGGGGAGAGGGTGCCGCCCTTCGGCTGCGCTCAGGGCAGGCTCCGCGGCGGGTGAGGGGTCGTGTCATATTCATGCAGTATTCTCCGCCGCGCTGGATGCTCGATACCGATCGGCGGCGACAGCGATGACGATGATGACGCCGATGATGATCTCCTGCACGTAATTCGGCCAACCCATTTGCTGGCAGCCGTTGCGAAGCAGCGACATCACCAGCGCTCCGATCATCGCGCCGGGAATGCTTCCCTCGCCGCCGCTGAGACTTCCTCCGCCGATGACGACCGCGGCGATGACATCGAGCTCCACGCCCACCGCAACGGTTGGATCGCCTTGCCGCAGCCGCGACATCTGCGTGACTCCGGCGAGGCCGAAGAAAAGTCCGGCGATGCCATAGATCCAGATCTTGAGGCGATCGGTGTGAATGCCGCACGCGCGTGCGGCGAGCTCGTTCGAGCCGATGGCGAACACGCGCCGGCCGAACA
>WNGF01010039.1_pt1 | contig 11178 bp, 11 predicted proteins | sample 5400641 | NCBI WGS metagenome assembly WNGF01 (sample SAMN13153371, study PRJNA577476) | soil metagenome | isolation source: 80 cm soil or saprolite under grassland replicate 2 | place: USA:California | collected 2016-06-15 | reverse complement strand
CGCCTCGAGCGCTTCGTCGAGCGCTTCCGCGCGAAGAAGGACAAGGCCAAGCAGGCACAGGCCAAGCTGACGCACATCGGCCGGCTCCAGCAGGAGCGCCGGCAGGCCGCGGAGGAGATCGCGTTGCTGACGCGGCGGACGCGCACGCTCGGCTTCGAGTTCCTCAAGCCGGCCCGCAGCGGCCGGACCGTCCTCGAGGCCGAGGGCCTCGACGTCGAGATCGGAGGGCGGCGGCTGCTGGACAGCGCCTCGTTCGCGCTCGAGCGCGGCGAGCACGTCGCGCTCGTCGGGCCGAACGGCTCCGGAAAGACGACGTTGCTCGAGACGGTGCTGGACCGGCGCGAGCCGGCGTCCGGTCGCGTTCGCCTCGGGCACGGCGTCCAGGCGGCGTACTTCTCGCAGCCGCTTCTCGGCCGCTTTCTGTTCTCGGGCTGGGACGCGCACGACAAGCAGGTCACGGTGCTGTCGGGCGGCGAGCGGCGGCGGCTGGCGCTCGCCGTCACCGTCGCCTCGGGCGCGAACTTCCTCGTGCTCGACGAGCCGACGAACCATCTCGACCTCGAGAGCCGGGAGGCGCTCGAGGCGGCGCTCGACGCGTTCCCGGGCACGCTGCTGCTCGTCTCCCACGACCGGGCGCTGCTCGACGCGATCGCGGAGCGGACGCTGGCGATCGAGGACGGGACGCTGCACGCCTACGACGGCGGCTGGGCGGAGATGCTGCGCCGCCGCGAGGAGCGGGCGGCGAGGCGCGTCCCGGCGCCCCAGCCCGAGCGTCCGGTCAAGCCGCAGCCGGCCGCGCCGAAGGCGCCGACAAAAGGTCGTCCGCCGCGACCGAGCGAGCTGGAGCGCGTGGAGGCCGAGATCGCCATGCGCGAGGCCGAGGTCGCGGAGCTGGAGGCGAAGCTCGCAGGCGACTGGTCGAACGTCGACGTGCTCGCCGCGCACAAGCGCAGCCGCGACGCGCTCCAGGCGCTGCTCGCGCGCTGGGAGCAGCTCTTCGAGCAGGCGCAGGCCTAGCCTCGGCCAGCCTCGCCGCGAGGAAGCCGTGACACTCTCATGTGGGGGCCAGGCCCCAGGTTCGACCGGGTGCCGCTGCGTCGCCGGGGCACCAAGAACCAGGGGCCAGGCCCGGGCCAGGCCCCGGCATGAAAGGGTCACGAATGTGCAACGGGCGAGGCTCGCAACGAGCTGCTCCGAGCCCCTACAGGCGCTTCTCGAAGCAAAGGCTCAGCGACCGCTCCGAGTACGGCGGATAACAGGGGATGCGCTCGTATCCCGCCGAGACGTAGAGCCCGAGGGCCTCGGGCTGGCGGTCGCCGGTCTCGAGCACGACGCCCGTGTATCCCAGTTGCCGTGCGCGCGCCTCCAGCTCTACGAGCACGCGCCGGCCGAGGCCGCGACCGCGCGCCTCGGGGACCACATACATCCGCTTCAGCTCGGCCCGCGTCTCGTCGAACCGGCAGAGGCCGCCGCATGCGACCGCGCCGACGCCGTCTCTCACGACGAGGAAGACACCGTCGGGTGGCAGGAACATCGCGGCCTCGCGCGCAGGCCCGATGTCGGCCTCACCGCCGTAGAGGCCGCGCATCTCCTCCTGTTGCGCGACGACGAGAGCCGCGACCTCGGGCGCGTCGAACGACACGGGCGACAGCTCGAGAGGCGTCAGGCCCAGAACTGCTCGAAGGCCGCGTCGAGGGGAACGGCGGTCACTTCCTTCCAGCAGCCGGCCTCGCAGCGGATCACGAGCGCCTGGTCGGCGTCGAGCTCGATGCCGTTCCGGTGGCCGACCGCACGGTAGATCGCAATCGCCCAGTCGTCGTCCGCGAAGACCGTGTGCAGGCTGCTGCGGTAGCTGCCGTCGGTCTCCAGACTGGTCCGGCGCAGGAACTCGACCACCGCGCGCCGGCCCCGGTACTCGCCGCTCATGACCGTGTGGCCCGGCACGCGCCAGACCACGTCGCGCGAGAGGGCCGCCGAGATCTGCTTCGCATCGCGCCCGAAGGCCGCGAACACGCGACGGGTCAGCGCCGCGTTCGGGTGCTCGCCGTGCATCACCCGTCGCCTCCGAGGGTCGCGACCACCGCCTCGGCGATCACCTTCAGCGGCCGGCCCGACACCTGGCTCGCCTTGCGCAGCCGCGCGAAGGCGTCGTGCTCGGAGAGCCGCTCCTTTTCCATCAGAAGGCCCTTGGCGCGCTCGATCACCTTGCGCGCGGCGAGCGCCTCGGCGAGCGACTCCGCCTCCTCGCGCACTGCCTGAAGCTCCTCGTGGCGGGCGCGCGCCGCGTGGATCGCCGGCAGCAGGTCCTGCTCGCGGAACGGCTTCACGAGATAGCCGAACACGCCCGCCTCGACGGCGCGCGAGACGAGCTCGTCCTGCCCATAGGCCGTGAGCATCACGATCGGGATCGGCCGCTCGTCGAGGATGCGGCGCGCCGCCTCGATGCCGTCCAGTCGCGGCATCTTCACGTCCATGATCGCGAGGTCCGGCCGCTCCGAGCGCGCCAGGGCGACCGCCTCCTCGCCGTCACGGGCCTCGGCGCAGACTTCGAAGCCCGCCCGCTGCAGCAGATCGCGCAGGTCGAGCCGGATGATCGTCTCGTCCTCGGCGACGAGGATCCTCATCGCACACCCGCTGCGTTGCGGAGCCGGATACCGCTGAACCCGAGCGGCGACGCGAGCACGCGCTCAAACAGCGGCAGCAGCGTCGGAACGAGACGCAGCTCGATCCCGGCAGACGCGTGCAGCGCGAGGAGGTCGCCGAGATCGACGAGCTCGAGCGGCTCGACGGGCACGTGAGAGATCCACGGGAACCAGTAGAGCGGCTGGTGCCGCGTGTCGATCGCCCAAACGAGAGGCTCGTCTGCGGCGTGTCCCGGCCGCAGGTGCGGCTCGAACCGGCCGATCGTGGCATCCTCGCTCACGTGCCAGAGCGCGTGCCGACCCTCGCCCGCGTACGGCGGCGCGGACTCTCTCATCGCAGCGACCGCAGCAGCACCCGCGGCTCCGGCCAGTACAGGAGCTCGGCCGCCTCGTCGACCGTGCACCAGCGGTAGTCGTCGTGCTCCCAATCGAGCTCGGGCTCCCAGCCGGGCGGCGCCTCGACGGCGAAGCACTCGACCCTGATCCCGTCGTAGTCGTAGACGTCGGGGAGCGGCGACGGCTCGGCCTCGAGCCCAGTCTCCTCGCTCAGCTCGCGGGCGGCGGCGACCGCGAACGACTCGCCGGCCTCGACGCCGCCCGCGACACCGTGCCAGTACGCGCCGTTCTGCGCCGAGCGATGGAGGACGAGGAACTCCTCGCCGCGCCGGACGACGACGAAGACCTCCTGCGTCCTCGTCACGCCGGGAACACCACCTCGGCGCGCGTGCCGCCGTCCCGGCGCAGATCGAAGCTGCCGTGCAACTCGTCACGCACGAGCGCATGGACGATCGAGAGCCCTGTCCCGGCCGCCATGCCGTCCGGCCCGGGGCCGTCGTCGGCGATGGAGAGCACGGCGTCGCCGCCCCGGCGCGCGAGCTCGATCCGCACCGCACCCGCGCCGTGCTCCAGCGCGTTCTGAAGCAGCTCGGAGAACACCAGCGCGAGCGCGGTCGCCCGGCTCCCCGCCAGCGACACCGGCTGGAGCCTCGCCTCGACGGCGCGCCCGCCGGCCAGCCCCTGCACGAGCATCGCGCGCAGCCGGTCGATCAGCTCTGACAGCTCGACGTCCTCCTCGCGCTGCTCCGTCAGCGCCTCGTGCACCGCCGCGATCGCGAGGATCCGGTTGACCGAGTGCTCGAGCGCCTCGCGCGGGTCGACCCCCTCCTCCCGCGCCTGGAGACGGAGCAGCGACGCCACCGTCTGGAGGTTGTTCTTCACGCGATGGTGGATCTCCTGAGCGAGCACGCCGCGCATGACGGCGCGGCCGTGCTCGAGCGCGACGGCCGCGTGGTGCGCGATCGCCTCGAGGAGGGCGCGCTCGTCGTCGGTGAACGGCGTGTCGCGGTCGGCCACGAGCTCGCCGATCTGGCGACGCTTCCAGCGCAGCGGCGTCCGCACCGCGTGTCCGCCGGCCCGGCCCTCAGGCCAGGCGATCCGCCCGTCCTCGAGCACGAGCGCCGCGCCGGTCGCCTGCACGGCCTCCATCGTCGTCTCGACGATCGCCTGCAGCGACTCCTCGAGGTACAGCGACTCCGAGACCGCCTCCGAGATGCGCGCGAGCGCCTCGAGCTCCGCCACCCGGCGCTGGGCCTGCGCGTAGAGCTGCGCGTGGACGATCGACTGCGCGACCTGGTCGGCGATCGCGGTCAGGAGCTCGATCTCTGCGTCGCTGTACTCGCGCGGCGCGCGCGTGCGGACGTTGAGCGCGCCCTCGAGGCGCTCGCCCTGCGCGAGGATCGGCACGGCGAGGATCGACTCGTACTCGTCCTCGGGGAGGTTCGGGAACTCCTTGAAGCGCGGGTCGAGGTTCGCCTGGGACGGGATCATCACCGGCGTGCGCTCGGCGGCCGCCGAGCCGGTGATGCCCTCGCCCGGACGCATGCGCGGCCGGCGCGTCATCTCCTCGACGCTCGCGCCGTGCGTAGCGCGCAGCACGAGCTCGCCGCTGCGCTCGTCGTACAGGTAGACGAAGCAGGCGTCGGCGCCGAGCGCGTCGGCGACCTTCGTCGCGACGAGGTGGAGGACCTCCTCGAGATCGAGCGTCGAGTTGACGGCGGCAGTCGTCTCGGTCAGCAGGCGCAGGTGGCGCTCGGTCGCGTGCATCGCCGTATCGTAAGGAGCCGGTGACGGCATACCACTGGCTGCTCCTCTTCCACCTGCTCGGCGCGTTCTCCATGTTCGCCGGAGCGGCGGTCGCAGGCACGCTCCAGCTCGGCGCGATCCGGGCCGAGCGTCCGAGCTCCGTCCTCGGGCTGCTGCGCCTCGCCAGGGTCGGGGTCCTGCTGGTCGTGCTCGGCGCGGCCGCGACGCTGGGCTTCGGCATCGCACTCGCCGACCACCTCGGCTACGGCCTCTCTCCCGCCTGGATCCGTGCCGCGCTCGGTCTCTGGGCGGCCAGCGTGGTTCTCGGAGCCGCCGGCGGCCGCACGGCGCGGCGGGCCCGTCACCTCGCCGGGCGTCTCGCCGAGCAGGGCGACGGCCCGAGCGCGGAGCTGCACGCCCTCGTCGCCGACCGCCCGTCGCTCTGGGCCAGCTACCTCAGCAGCATCCTGATCGTCGCCATCGTCGTTCTCATGGTGTGGCGACCAGCGTAAGAAGGAATCGGGACCGGTTTAACAAACCTTTTACGGCGACCCCGCAAGAATCCTTTCAGGGCGGGAATAGCGTCAGCCACATGAGCGCAATCGCCATCGACCTCCGTCGCACCGCCGGCTACATCGTCGCCGACAGGCAAGGCCGGCTCGTCGGCAAGGTCGAGTGCCCGATGTACGGCACGGCCCCGGACGTTCCCGACGCACTCTCCGTCAAGTCCGGCCTCTTCTCCCGCCGCCGCCGTCTCGTCCCCGCGGACACGATCGACCAGATCGACGGCGCGAGCGGCGTGATCGGCCTTCGCGTCGACCGCGAGAGCATTCGCAGCTTCCTGTAGGCGCTCGCACCGAAACAAACGGTGGCGGTCGTCGCCCCGGAGTGACACAATCAGGTTCGGCTCGTCCCCTGCGGAGGCGAGCCCAACTGACGGCCGACCACAGGGTGCCCTCGGGCACCCTGTGTCGTTCACGGCCGACTCACGAGCGACTCAGAGAACCGGCAGGTACTTCTTCATCTCCCAGTCGGTGAGCTGCACGCGGTACTCGTCCCACTCCTTCCGCTTCAGCTCGACGTAGCGGTCGAAGATGTGGGGGCCGAGCGCCTTCCGGGCCACCTCGGACTGCGAGAGCTCGTTGATCGCCTCGCCGAGCGTCTCGGGCAGCGAGACGATGCCGCGCTCGCGGCGCTGCTCGGGCGTCAGGTGGTAGAGGTTCGTCTCCATCGGCTCGGGGAGCTCATAGCCCTGCTCGATGCCGTCGAGCCCGGCGTGCAGGAGGCACGCGAAGGTGAGGTACGGGTTGCACGCGGGATCCGGGCAGCGGATCTCGGCGCGCGTCGCCTGCTCCGAACCCGGCTTGTAGAGCGGGATGCGGATCAGCGCGGAGCGGTTGCGCTGCGACCACGCGACGTAGACGGGAGCCTCGAAGCCGGGCACGAGCCGCTTGTAGGAGTTGACCCACTGCGCGAACACTGCGGCGATCTCGCGCGCGTGCTGCAACTGGCCGGCGATGAACGCCTTGCCCGCGACGGAGAGGTGCCACTTGTCGTCCCCGTCGAAGAATGCGTTGCGCCCATCCTTGAAGAGCGACTGGTGCGTGTGCATGCCCGAGCCGTTCTCGCCGAACAGGGGCTTCGGCATGAACGTCGCGTGGTAGCCGTGCTGCTTCGCGACCTCCTTGACCACGAGCCGGTACGTCAACATGTAGTCGGCCATGTCGAGCGCGTTCGCGTAGCGGATGTCGATCTCGTGCTGGGATGGCCCGACCTCGTGGTGGTGGTACTCCACGGGGATGCCCATCGTCTCGAGGGCCCTGATCGTGTCGCGACGGACGTTGGTCGCGGCGTCCAGCGTCGTCTGCGCGAAGTAGCCGCCCTCGTCGAGCGTCTCCGTGCCGTGCTCGTCCCGGAAGAGGAAGTACTCGGCCTCCGGCCCGACGTTGAAGGTATCGAAGCCGAGCGACTCCATCCGCTCGAGGGCACGCCGCAGCACGTGGCGCGGATCGCCGTCGTACGGATTGCCGTCCGGCGTGACGACGTCGCAGATCATCCGGCCTGCGAGGCCGTCGGGAAGGACGCGGAAGGTGGCCGGATCGGGGATCGCGACCATGTCGGACTCCTCGATCGCGTTGAAGCCGGTGATCGAGGAGCCGTCGAAGCCCATTCCGTCGTCGAGCGCTCCCTCGACCTCGCTCGTCGTGATCGAGAAGCTCTTCAGATGTCCCTCGAGATCGGTGAACCAGAGCAGCACGTCCTCGATCCCGCGCTCCGCGATCTCTTCCAGCACGTTCTTGCGCGCCGTCGGGTCCGACGTCGCCCGGTTCCTGCTCTCGACCTGCGCCATGGCTTGATCCTCCTCGAAAACACGAAAGCCCCGGGCGCCGTCTCTGCGGCGGCCGAGGCTTCGACGCCTCAATCGACGGGGCGAGTCTACACGGTCGCGCCGCGACGACGGGCCGGAAAGGTTGCACTCGCGGGGATGGCCCTGAGCAAGCCGCGACGCAGGATGTTTCGGTCCGTCGTCTACGCTCCGGCCATGGTCGAGGGCGCGCTCGTACGGCTCGCGGCGGCCGTTTCCCGGCGGCGGCGGGCGGTGGTCGCGGTCTGGCTCGCACTCCTCGTCGCGGGCGGCTGGTTCTCGCTGCGCCAGAGCGACCACCTCTCCGGCGGCGGCTGGGAGATCCCCGGCAGCGCCTCGGTGCGCGCGTCCCGGCTGCTCGACCGCTTCCCGGTCTCGAGCCCGGTCTTCACCGTCTTCGTCCGCGGCCGCTCGCAGGAGGCGGTGGCGACGCGGCTACGGCAGGTGCGCGCGCGCCTCGCCGCGGACAGCGAGGTCCACCCGCACCGCGTCCGGCTGCTCGCCGGCGGCCGCGCCGCCCTGCTCCCGGTCGGCTACAGCGGGCGGGTCGAGAGCACGATCGACGCCGCCACGCGCCTGCGCCGCGAGCTCGTCGCCGCCACGCCGGCGGTCACGACGCGGGTGCTCGGGTCGGCCGCGGTCTGGTCGAACTTCCAGGAGATCTCGAAACGGCAGCTCCGGCGCGGCGAGTCGATCGGCTTCCCGCTGATCCTGCTCATCCTGCTCGTCGGCTTCGGCACCGTCGTCGCCGCCGTTGCGCCACTCGCCCTCGGCTTCGCCGCGATCTTCCTCAGCGGTGCCGTCATCTACTGGCTCTCGCGCTCGTTCGAGATGTCGGTCTACGTCACGAACATGGCGTCGATGATCGGGATCGGCGTCGGGGTCGACTACTCGCTCTTCGTCGTCAGCCGCTTCCGGCGCGAGCTGCGCGAGGGAAGGCCACCGGACGAGGCGCTGCAGCGCGCGCTCGGCAGCTCCGGCACGGCGGTCGTCTTCAGCGGCGCGACGGTCGCCGTCTCGCTCGCGGCGCTCTTCGTCGTACGTGCCAACGCGATCCGCTCGATGGCGGTCGGCGCGATCGTCGTCGTCCTCGTATCGGTGCTCGCGTCGGTGACGCTGCTGCCCGCGCTGCTCTCGGCCGTAGGGCCCCGCGTCGAGCGCTGGCGTCTGCGCCTGCCGGGCCGCACGGTCGAGAGCGGCGACCCGCGCTTCTGGACGGCGTGGAGCGAGCGGGTCATGCGCCGCCCGGTGCCGATGCTCGTCACGGCGGTCGCGCTCATGCTCCTCGTCGCGTCGCCGCTGCTGGCTCTACGGACGCTCAACCGTGGCATCGGCGAGCTGCCACGGGGCGCCGAGGTGCGGGCCGCACTCGCCGACGCACAGAGGCTCGCCGGGCCGGGCTTCGCGGGCCCCGCCTACGTGATCTCGCCGCGCGTGCCGGATCTCGCGGCGCTGCGGCGCGTTCCGGGCGTCGCCTCCGTCGCGCTGCCGGTGCGGAGCCGCGACCACCGGCTCTGGGCGACGTTCGTCACGTTCGCGCACGACCCCGAGTCATTCGCTGCGAACGCGACGTACCGCCGCCTGGTCGCGGTCGCAGGTCCCACTGCGGTCGTCGGCGGCACGACCTCGTTCGACCTCGACGTCGGCCACGCGGTCGTCGGCGGCCTCTGGAAGATGCTCGTCTTCATCCTCGGCGTCTCCTACGCCGTCCTGCTCCTGCTCCTGCGCAGCGTGCTCCTGCCCCTGAAGGCCGTCCTGATGAACCTCCTCAGCGTCGGCGCCGCGTACGGCGTGCTCGTCGCGATCTTCCAGTGGGGCTGGCTGGACTGGACCGGCTACCGCTCGCCCGGCTACATCGACACGATCGTGCCGGCACTCGTGCTCGCAGTCACCTTCGGCCTCTCGATGGACTACGAGGTCTTCCTGCTCACCAGGATCCGGGAGCGCTGGACGGTGCACGGCGACAACGAGCGCGCGGTCTCGGAGGGCCTCGTCGCGTCGGCGCGGACGATCACGAGCGCGGCGGCGGTGATGGTCGCCGTGTTCGCCGCGTTCGCGGTCGCCGGCGCGCCGGCACTGAAGGAGCTCGGCGTGGGGCTTGCCGTCGCGATTTTCGTCGACGCGACGCTCGTGCGGCTGGTGATCGTGCCGGCAGCGATGCGGCTGCTCGGGCCCTGGAACTGGTGGGCGCCTCGCCTAGTAGGAGCCCGAATCGGAATGAAGACTGTGCCGCCTGGACGCGCTGGGCGGCGCGATGCCGCGTCCTCGGTCGCGTCCGTAGGCAAGCTACGAACGCTCCCTGCGTCCTTGCCTCGCACTCGCCCACCACGCCCAGTCGACGAGCGTCATCCCGATCCGAGCTCCTAGCGCCAGGCCGTCTCCTGCACGAGCGCCCGCTCCCTGAGCGGCTCCCACCAGTCGCGATGCGCGCGGTACCACTCCACCGTGCCGCGCAGGCCGGCCTCGAACCCGATCTCGGGCTGCCAGCCGAGCTCGCGGCGCAGCTTCGTCGAGTCGAGCAGGTAGCGGCGGTCGTGCCCGGGGCGGTCGGCGACGATCGTCTTCAGCGACTGCGGCTTCCCAGTGAGCTCGAGCACGAGATCGGCGATCTCCTCGATCGAACGCTCGACGCCGGAGCCGACGTTGTAGGTCTCCCCCTCCCGCCCGCGCTCGAGCACGAGCTCGATCGCGCGGCAATGGTCGAGCACGTGGAGCCACTCCCGTCTGTTCTGCGTCGACGCGTAGAGCGGCAGGTCGCGGTCGTCGAGCGCGTTCGTCGCGAAGAGCGGAATCACCTTCTCGGGGAACTGGAACGGCCCGTAGTTGTTCGAGCAGTTCGTGATCGTGACGGGCAGCTCGTACGTCTCGTGATACGCCCGCACCGCGTGGTCGGCCGCCGCCTTCGACGCGTTGTAGGGCGTGCGCGGCCGGTACGGCGAGTCCTCGGTGAACACCTCGTCGCTGTCGAGCGGCAGGTCGCCGTACACCTCGCAGGTCGAGACGTGATGGAACCGCCGCACGCCTAGGCGCCGCGCCGCCTCGAGCAGCGCCTGCGTGCCGAGCACGTTGGTGCGGAAGAACCGCGTCGGCTCGACCACGGCGAGGCTGTTGTGCGACTCGGCAGCGAAGTTGACGACGACGTCGATCGCCTCTCCCTCGAGCAGGCGCTCGCACAGCTCGAGGTCGGCGATGTCGCCCTGCACGAATCCGATTCGCTCGTCAACCTCTGCGAGATTGCGCCGGTCGCCGGCGTAGGTCAGCAGGTCGAGGACGACGACCCGGTCGCCGGGATGCCGCTCGACCCAGTAGCGGACGAAGTTCGAGCCGATGAAACCGGCCCCGCCGGTGACGAGAAGGCGCATCGCGCCCAGGCTACTTCTTGCAGTGGTGCGCCTGCTTCAACGCGTCGTCGACCTCGTGCCGGCCCGACTCGAGCTTCTTCGCGTTCTCCAGGTATTGCACGGCCTCGTCGCAGCGGCCGAGCTGCATGAGCGTGACGCCGAGGTTGTAGTTGGCGTAGCCGGTCGCCACGTCGGACGGGTCCTGGAGCCCCTCGACCGCCTGCTGGAGCAGCGGCAGCGCGGCCTCGTAATTGCCCTGCTGCATCAACGCGTACGCCTGGTCGTTCAGCGCATGCGGGTCGCTCGACGTCGCCGTGGTCGCAGGTGGTGCCGTCGTCGCGGGCTGCGCGGTCACCGTCTGCTGGACGGTCGTCCCCGGCTGCGTGACCGTCCGCACCGAGACGGTCGGCCGCGCCGCGGGCGAGCCGCCGTCGCCGCGGGCGAGCAGCGCGCCGGCCACGGCGCCCGCGGCCGCGGCGACGAGTAGCGCCGCGACCACCGGGACGAGCCAGGCCGGTCGCCTGCGGCGAGGCACGACGCGCGTCGGCCTGGTCACGGGGGGCGGCGGTGCCGGAGCCCTGAGCACACGCGTCGGACCCTCCTCGCCGTCGAGTGCGCTGCGCAGCGCCGCGACGAGCTCCGCACAGCTCGCGAAGCGCTCCTGCGGATCCTTGGCGAGCGCCCGCGCGAGGACCCGGCCGACCTCCGGCGGCAGTGCGGGATTCAGCTCGTGGGCGGCAGGCACCCG
>WNGF01009480.1_pt1 | contig 11178 bp, 11 predicted proteins | sample 5400641 | NCBI WGS metagenome assembly WNGF01 (sample SAMN13153371, study PRJNA577476) | soil metagenome | isolation source: 80 cm soil or saprolite under grassland replicate 2 | place: USA:California | collected 2016-06-15 | reverse complement strand
GACGTAGAGGATCGAGACCGTCCAGCGTCTCTCGAGGAGGTCCGCCGCGCGGCGGACCTCCTCGGGGAGGGGCGAGCAGCTACGACAGCGCACGCGCCGAGCGCGACTCGAGCGACAGCTCGAGCACCTCGTCGAGGCTCATCACCGGGTGGAAGCTCATCTCGGTGCGGACGTCCTCGGGGACGTCGTCGAGGTCGGCCCGGTTCCGCTCGGGGATGATCACGTCGGTCAGGCCGGCGGCGTGGGCGGCGAGCGCCTTCTGCTTCAGGCCGCCGATCGGCAGCACGCGACCCTGCAAGGTGACCTCGCCGGTCATGCCGACGGTGTGCTTCACCGGCCGGCCCGTGAGCAGGGAGGCGAGCGCGGTCGTCATCGTGATCCCGGCGCTCGGGCCGTCCTTTGGAATCGCGCCCGCAGGGACGTGCACGTGGAAGCTGGCGTCCTCGAAGACCTGCTCGTCGAGGCCGAGCTCCTCCGCATGCGAGCGCACGTAGGAGAGCGCAATTCGCGCCGACTCCTTCATCACGTCACCGAGCTGGCCGGTCAGGACGAGCCCGTCCTTGCCCGGCATCTTCGTCGCCTCGACGAACAGCACGTCGCCGCCCGTCCCCGTGACCGCCAAACCGGTTGCGACTCCGGGCACCGCGGTTCGCTCGGCCGACTCCTGGAAGAAGCGCTGCCGCCCAAGCGCGTCGCGCACCGCCGGCTCGTCGATCGAGATCGGCGGCTCAGCGGTGCCGGACGCCACGGTCGTCGCGGTCTTCCGCAGCAGCTTGCCGAGCTCGCGCTCGAGCTGGCGAACGCCGGCCTCGCGCGTGTACTGGCTGACGATCAGCTCGAGGGTGATGTCGTCGATCGACACCTCGTCCTCGCGCAGGCCTGCCCGCTCGCGCTGGCGCGGCCATAGGTAGCCGCGTGCGATCGCGACCTTCTCGTCGACCGTGTAACCGTCGAAGCGGATTACCTCCATCCGGTCGAGCAGCGGGCCGGGGATCGTCTCCGCGACGTTTGCCGTCGCGATGAAGACGACCTCCGAAAGATCGAGCTCGACGTCGAGGTAGTGGTCGCGGAAGGAGTGGTTCTGAGCCGGGTCGAGCACCTCGAGCAGCGCGGCCGAGGGATCGCCGCGCCAATCGGCGCCGACCTTGTCGACCTCGTCCAGCAGGATCACCGGGTTCATTGTCCCGGCGTCGCGCAGCGCTCGCACAAGCCGACCGGGCAGCGCGCCGATGTAAGTGCGACGGTGGCCGCGGATCTCGGCTTCGTCGCGCACCCCACCGAGCGACATGCGCACGAACTCACGGTTGAGCGCCCGGGCGATCGACTCGCCGACCGAGGTCTTGCCGGTCCCGGGCGGCCCGATCAGGGTCAGGATCGCGCCGGAGCGCTTGTCCTCGGCGATGCCGCGCTCCTGCCGCAGCTTGCGCACCGCCAGGTACTCGACGATCCGCTCCTTGACGTCCTCGAGCCCGGCGTGGTCGTTGTCCAGGACCTCGCGCGCGTGGACGGGATCGAGCCGCTCCTCGGAGCGCTTCCCCCAGGGCACGGCGAGGAGCCAGTCCAGGTAGGTGCGAATCATCGAGGACTCGCCGCTCTGGTCGCCCATCCGCTCCAGCCGGCCGACCTCGCGCTCGGCCTGCTCGCGAACCTCGTCGGGGAGATCTGTCTCGGCGATCTTGCGGCGGTAGTCCTCCGAGACCGAGGCGTCGTCCTCGCCCAGCTCCTTGCGAATCGACTCCAGCTGGCGGCGCAGGATGTACTCGCGCTGCTGGCGCTGAGCGCCCTCCTCGACGTCCTCGCGGATCCGATGACGGATCTGCAGCTCGGCCAGGCGCTCACGCTGAAGCCGCAGGGCGAGCTCGAGCCGCTCGACCACGTCCACCGCCTCGAGCAGCTCGATCCGCTGCTCGAACGTGGCTTCCGGGGCATAGGCGGCGGTGTCGGCGAGAGTGCCGAGCTCACCGATCGAGCGCACGAAGGAGGAGATGCGCCCGTCGTCACCGCGCAGCTCCAGGATCTCCTCGACCACCGCGCGGTATTCGCGCTCGAGCTCGCGGGTCTTCGCGCCGGGCGGCTCCACGTCGAGCTGCTCCTGCACCCCGACCCGGAGCCGGCCCTGGGCGTCGGTCTGGGCGGCCCCGGCGATTCCACGGTGTAAACCGACGAGATTGACGGCTCCGACGCCACCGGGTAGGCGCACGCGCTCGGCGACCTCGGCGACCGTGCCGACCTTTGCGTACTCCCCGTCGTGCCGTGGCACGAGCAGGATGCGGTCCTCGTCGCCGACGTCGGCCGAGATCGTGACGTTCATGTTCGGGAAGACGACGATGTCGTCAAGCGGAACAAGCAGCAGCGTGCTCAAGCTTCATCACCCTTCTGTCCTAGCTACGAGATCAATAGTAGCTTCAACCAATGAAGTGCAGAGGTGGGAGAGGTCATATGGATCAGGGAAGAATGGGCGCCAACCGAGGAGGACCGTGATGCGGAAGCTGATCTGCTCGATGCGAGTGTCGCTGGACGGCTTCACCGCTGGGCCCGACGGCGAGATCGACTGGTCGGCGCCGGACGAAGAGCTGCATCGATTCCATAACCAGCAGGCGCGGGAGGCGGGCGCGCACCTCTACGGACGGCGGTTGTACGAGGCGATGCGCTACCGGGAGACGGCCGACGAGCAACCCTCGGCCCCAGAGCATGAGCTCGAGTTCGCTCTCGATCGGCGTCTTCTTCACCCTGATGATCGTCGGGCTCTCTGCCGGCCTGCCACACACGCTCCAGAACGGCCTGCTCGCACACGGCGTGCCGGCTAGCGACCCGGGCCGCGTCTCGCATCTGCCGCCGGTTGCGACGCTGTTTTCCTCCTTCCTCGGCTACAACCCGATGGCGACGCTGCTCGGTCCGCACGTGCTCGCCGGACTGCCGGCTGCACAGGCGCACGCTCTGACCGGGCGGAGCTTCTTCCCGCACCTGATCTCGAACCCGTTTCACACGGCGCTCGTGTCCGCGTTCGTGTTCGCGATCGTGACCTGCCTCGTCGCCGCGGTCGCGTCGCTGCTGCGCGGCGGCAAGTACCACTACGTGGAGGCGACCTCGCCCGCGGGAGCCCCCACGGGATTCGAGCCGGTCGAGCCGGGCGCGCCCGGATCCTCAAGGCAGCGAGTCCGCTCGTCGAACGGCAGCTCGACCTCGTCCGTGCACGCCAGCACAAACTCTCCGAGTTCTCCGACGAGCTCTCCGAGAAGTTGCGCTCGCTCCGCGAGCGCCAGGCCGAGCTCGAACGGGAACGACCAGGTGGGCGACGACGATGACATTGCGTCACACACCAAAGGAGGCACCGATGCGCATCCGCCGGTACGGCCAATCCGCGTTTCTGATCAGCGCTGAGCGGACGGTCTTCGTCGACCCGTTCGGTGCCATGGAAGGGCTTGCGGAGCGGGGGATGCAGTTCCACTATCCGCCGATCGAGGGTGTGAAGGCCGACCTGCTGCTCGTGACGCACGAGCACGGTGACCACAACGCGGTCGACGTCGTCGGCGGCTCGCCGCAGATCCTGCGCTCGACCGCCGGCACATTCGATTCGCCGATCGGCGAGGTGATCGCCATCGCCTCCGAGCATGACGACGCCGCCGGCACCAAGCGCGGCCCGAACACGCTCTTCTGCTTTGCGCTCGAGGGGCTCCGCCTCTGTCACTTCGGCGACTTCGGCCAGGCCGAGTTGCGTGTCGAGCAAGAGCGGGCGATCGGCGCGCTCGACGTGCTCTTCCTTCCCGTCGGCGGCGGCCCGACGGTCGGCGGCGAGCAGGCCGCTGCGATCGTGCGCGCGCTGCGGCCGCGGCTCGTCGTACCGATGCACTACCGCACAGACGCCGTCAACTTCCTCGATCCCCCGGACGCCTTCCTCGATGCACTCGGCGCCCGCGTCGAGTGAATCGCCGAGAGCGAGCTCGGAGCCGAGCAGCTCCTCGGCACCGCCGACGAACCGACCGTCGCACTGCTCGCGGCCCCTGCTTCGAGCTAATGCGAGTGGACGATCACGCCAATCACCGCGCGGGTCGGGATCGGGCCGCTCAGGAGCGGCGGCTTCGGTCTCTCGGCCCGCGCTCGACCTCGACGCGCCAGAGATTGACCGCGACCAAGCCGCCGACCTGATGACCCGGGCACACGAGGTCTGCCCACTCACGGGCCACCCGTGGCGCCGGCGTCACGCTGATCGACGCGAACGACGCCTTCGTCTTTGGCTACTCGAAGCTCGACGTGACGTTCGGCCGGGCGGCCCCCGACGAGGTCCGCCTGCCGTACGGCGCCTTCGAGAAACCCGGCGTCCGCTTCCTGCGCGAGACGATCACCGCCATCGACCCCGAAGCGCGGAGGGCGAGGTTGCTCGTCATGCCGTTCGGGACGCCGGTCCCTCCGTCGCCGGACACCTCGACCACGCTGCTGGCAGCATTCGCCGAGCGCGGCATCGAATTCGTCGCCGGGCGCCGGGTGAGCTCGCTCGATCCGACACGCAGCGTCGCCGTGCTCGACGATGGCACGGAGCTGCCGTAAGACCTCTTCCTCGGCGTCCCGAAGCACCGCGCGCCCAGGCGACGTCGACTTCCTCTCCGGGCCGAAGCCCACCGGCACGTTCCAGGAGCCGTCGCCCGACCTCGTCGCCGAGAAGCAGCACTTCGGCGCGAGCCGCCGCGCCCGCTCGTTCAACCGCTGACTCTTACCCGATCAATTGCTGATGACCCGGCGAGGAGGTCAAGAGTCTCGATAGCTAGAGGCTTGACGTGATTCGGCGGCCGTCGTAGCCGGCGAGGCCGCGTGCGGGCGGCCGTTGAGTCCACTCGATCGTGAGGGGGTTTCGAAACCCGGGTTCATGCTCGGGAAGCAGCGCGCCAGCGTCAACATCGCGGCCGCACCACCAGAAAGCGGAGTGCTAGCTCCGCTTCTGGCATACTCTTTAGGTGACGACTCGCCCGAAGACGCCGACGCGGCCGCTACGCCGCGACGCGCAGGCAAACCGCGACCGGATCGTGGCCGAAGCCCGCAGCGCCTTCGCCGCCGAGGGGATCGAGGTGCCGGTCGAAGAGATCGCTCGCCGCGCGGCCGTCGGAATGGGCACGCTCTACCGGCACTTTCCGGCCAAAGAGGATCTGATCGACGCCGTGCTCGAAGATGCGTTCGCGGCGTTCATCGGCGCGGCCGAGCAGGCGCTGGTTGAGGAGGATGCGTGGGCGGGCTTCCGCGGTTTCCTCGAGCGGGTGTTCGCGCTGCACGCCGAAAACCGTGGGCTCAAGGACATCATCGCTACCCGCGCGCACGGGCGGGCGCGCGCGAACGCGATGCGCACGCGGATGCGGCCGCTGCTTCGCCGGCTGATTGAGCGGGCGCAGGAGCAGGGGGCGCTGCGCGCTGACTTCGCGGCCGAGGACATGCCGGTCGTGTTCTGGGCCGGCGGCCGCGTGATCGAGGCGACGGCGGCGGTCGCGCCCGAGTTCTGGCGCCGCCACCTGGGGTTGCTGCTCGACGGCCTGCGCGCGGAGGCGGCGACGCCGCTGCCGCACCCGCCGCTCACCCGTGCGCAGCTGAATCGCGCAACCGGGAGCCGGCCGAGTTGAGCGCGGCGCAGGCAGACGGGCGGCTGACCGGGCGGGCGCTGTGGACGGTGTTCGGGGCGCTGATGCTGGGCATGTTTTTGGCTGCGCTCGACCAGACGATTGTCTCGACTGCGTTGCCGACGATCGTCGGTGACCTCGGCGGCCTCAGCCACCTCTCATGGGTGGTGACCTCGTACCTGCTCGCCGCCACCGTTTCGACTCCCATCTACGGGAAGCTCGGCGACATGTACGGGCGCAAGCCCGTGTTCCAGGCGGCGATCCTGATTTTCCTGGCCGGCTCGATGCTCGCCGGACTCAGCCAGACGATGGACCAGCTGATCGGCTTCCGCGCCCTCCAGGGGATCGGTGCGGGCGGTCTGATGGTCGGTGCGCAGGCGATCATCGCCGACATCGTCCCGCCCCGGGAGCGGGGTCGCTACATGGGCTTGATCGGCTCCGTGTTCGCGGTCGCCTCGGTTGCTGGGCCGCTGCTCGGCGGCTTCCTCGTCGACAACCTCTCCTGGCGCTGGGTCTTCTACGTGAACATGCCGGTCGGCGCGCTCGCCGTCGCGATCGTCGCACTGCGGTTGCGCCTGCCCTCGTCGCGCAGCAGGCACCGGATCGACTACCTCGGTGCCGGGCTTCTCACCGGTGGTGTCGGATCGCTGGTCCTACTCACCACCTGGGGCGGCAACCAGTACTCCTGGGGCTCGGCCACGATCGTCGGGCTGGCGATCGGGGGCGTCGCGCTGCTTGCGCTCTTCGTCTGGCAGGAGCGCCGCGCCGCCGAGCCGCTTCTGCCCCTGACCCTGTTCCGCTCGCGGGTCTTCGACGTTGCGAATGCGATGGGTTTCACGATCGGGATGGCGATGTTCGGGGCGATCGTCTTCATTCCGCTCTACCTGCAGCTCGTCTACGGCGCCAGCCCCACCAGCTCGGGGCTGCGCTTGCTGCCGCTGATGGCGGGGCTGCTCGTGGCCGCGATCGCCTCCGGGCGCGCGATCAGCCGCATCGGCCGCTACAAGATCTTCCCGATCGCGGGCACGGCGATCTTGGTCGTCGGCATGTACCTGCTTTCCCGCCTCTCGGTCGGCACGGCGCCTTGGCTCGCCTCGGTCTATATGCTCGTCGTCGGCGTCGGCATCGGGCTGGTGATGCAGGTGCTCGTGCTCGTCGTCCAGAACGACGCCCGCCCGCAGGAGATCGGCGTCGCCACCTCGACCGCGACGTTCTTCCGCTCCGTCGGCGGCTCCTTCGGCGTGGCTATCTTCGGTGCGATCTTCGCCTCCCGGCTCGCCGCTCAGATCAAACACCTGCCGGCCGGCGCGGCGAGGCAGCTCACCGGCGGCGTTCACCTGACACCGCAGCAAGCCAAGCATCTCCCGCCGCCGGTCCACGCCGAGTTCCTGCACGCCTTCGCGCACGCCCTGCACGGCGTCTTTCTCTGGGGGATGCTCCTCGCGATCGTGCCGTTCGTCCTGGCCTGGTTGCTGAAAGAGATCCCCTTGCGCACGACGCTCGCGCGGCCCGCCGAGCTCGCCGCAGAGCAGGCTGCCGCTGGCGCGACCGGCGCCGAAGCGATTGGCGAACGCGCGCCCGACGCAGCGGCCGCGCGCTGACGATGCCCGCGTCCAACTTCCCCCGGAAGGAGCGCAGATGCGAGCAATCGCGATGACGGACTACGACAGTGGCGTCGCTCTTCACGAGCTGCCGACGCCCGAGCCGGCGCCAAACGAACTGCTCATCCGGGTACACGCCTCGTCGGTGAACCGGATCGACGTTCTTATCGCGGGCGGCGCGTTGAAGGGAATGATGGAGTACGGGTTTCCCGCCGTTCCAGGGCGCGACTTCGCAGGCACGGTCGAGCAGGTCGGCCCCGACGTCAGCCGCTTCGAGGTCGGAGATGATGTCTTCGGCTTCCTCACCAAGCCGACCGTGCATGAGGGCGCATGGGCCGAGTACGTCACGGTGCCCGAGGACGGGTTCGTCACGCGCAAGCCGAGCGGTCTCGAGTTCACCGAGGCGGCCGCGCTGCCGCTCGCCGGCGTCACCGCACTCGTCGCAGTCGACGCAGTCGACCCACATGAGAATGACACCGTGCTCGTCGTCGGCGCCGACGGCGGCGTCGGCAGCTACGCGGTGCAGCTCGCCGCCAGACGAAGCGCGACAGTGATCGCGACCGCGAAGCCCGACGACGAGCAGCGCCTACGTGAGCTCGGCGCCGCCGAGACGATCGACTACACGCAGCAGAACATTGCCGCCGTCGTGCGCGAGCGCCACCCCGACGGCGTCAACGCGCTGATCGACCTCGTTAACCAGGCAGAAGACTTCGCGCCACTCGCGGATCTCGTCCGGGATGGCGGCCGCGCCGCCTCGTCGTTAGGAGCCGCCGACGAAGAAGGCCTCGCCGGGCGCAACATCGCGGCGACGAACGTGATGGCGAGCGCCGACGCGAGCGTGATCGCGCGACTTGCCGAGCTCGTCGTCGGCGGAGAGGTCAAGCCCCCGATTGACTCGGTCCTCACGCTCGACGAGACGGCCGCCGCGATCGAGCAGTTCACGGCCGGCAAGCGCGGCAAGATCGTCATCTCTCTCCCCGAGAAGCGCTAATGCGCGATGTGGTGCTCCACAGTCAAGAACCCGAAGGAGCTCGAGGACTCCGCGAGCGAGCGTGCGCCCGCCACGCACGCCTGCCCTTGCGTGGTTCGGCGCGGGCCGCTGATCGCATTCGGGAGAGACGTTCGCGTTGAGGACTCTCTGCGTTGCCAAACTAGGTAGCACGAGCCTCGAGTTGCTCTCTTCGACTGTCCCCAAGACCTATCCCCACTGTCGACGCGTCTGAACTCACCCGCAAGTCGGGCACCGAATGGGCGATGTTCAAGCCGTTTTCGTCCGCCGTCGCTCAGCGAACCACCGTCGACCACCTCCTTGCCAAGGAGGTGGTCGGTTCTACCAATGGAGACAACAAAAATCCCGATTTGCGGGTATTTGAGAACCCTCTGGCCGCCGGCCGCCGCCCGCGAGGCGGCGGCCGGCTGGAGAGAGCTAGGAAGCGGGGTCAGGCCTGATGATCCCGAACGTGGCGCCTTGCGGATCGCGGAGGACGCCGATGCGCCCGACCTTGAGGACGTCCATCGGCTCCATGAGCGCGGCGGCGCCGAGCTCCTTTGCTTTCGCCGTCGTCGCGTCGGGGTCGTCGACCGCGACATATGGCTGCCAGTGCGGCTGCATCGAGTAGTCGGGAAGGGTCATCAGTCCGGCGATGCCGGTCTCGCCGCGGTTGAAGATCCGGTAGCCGCCGTACTCGGGCTCCATGTCGCTGGTTGTCCAGCCGAAGACCTCGCCGTAGAAGCGCTGCGCGTCGTCGGCGTCGGTCGTTCCGAGCTCGTCCCATACGAAGACGCCTTCGGAGCCGGGCCCTTCGCGCTCCGGCTGGTACGCGCTGATGTAGGCCCCCTGCGGGTCGGCGATGATCGCGATGCGTCCGACCTCGCCCATCTCGAATGGGCCGGCCGCGAGCTTGCCCTCTGCGCTCTTGGCCTTCTCGATCGTCTCGTCCAGGTTCTCGACCCGGACGTGACTCAGCCAGTGCGGTGGCGGCGCTCCTTCCATGGCCTTGCTGAAGCCGCCGTGGTTCTGTCCGCCTGACGAAATCATCGCGTAGTCGGCCTCGCCGGGCTTGAAGACCTCCGTGTCCCAGCCGAACAGCTGGGTGTAGAAGTCCTGCGCCTGCTTGGGGTCGGAGGAGACCTGCTCGTGCCAGACGAACCTGCCGACCGTCGATGCGACTGTACTCATCTGTTCGACCTCCTTGTAGGTGTCTGTCGTTCACGCGTCCGGAACACCTTCAGTTCCGACAAGTAAGACTTCGACCGAAGCCGGAAATCATCGCTCATGCGCGACTTCGACGACGTCCTTCTACGCCCCTCGACCCCGGGGCTCCGCAAGCGGTCCATCGCTTGTCGATCCGGAAGGCGGTCGCAGAGCACGTTCATAACGCGCCTTGTGGATACAGACGGTTTGGGCCCAGCGTTGCTCCTATGTCAATAGGCGCTCGTTTTTAACGGCGGTGTAGAACGGTGCGCGCGAGTTGTCGTTTTGGCCCCTGACAGACCGACCCAACGAGTCTCACAGTCCCGCGAGTGTATGTAGAGCGAATCGCGTGGGATTAGTAGTCGGGCAGCCAGCCGTCGCGGTAGCGCGTCGGCTGCGACGGCGGAAAGCGTGCGTAGGCGATCGCATTGTCCTGCGTCTCTTCCTCGGCGCACGCGTCGTGGCGGCGGGCCGCATCATCAACGGTGTACGCGCCCCACGGGCCCGTCGCCTGAAACTGGCGGGAGCCAGCAGCAAGCAGCACACACGGCCCGTCGCCCGCGCCGACGAACACGTGCTTCGTCTCCGGCGGGCAGTGGACGAAGTCCCACTGCCGTACCGGCCGCTCCTGCCCTTCGACGATGAGCAGTGCTTCGCCGGCGAGCACAAAGAAATCCTCCTGCTCGGTCTCCCAGTGGTACATCGAGTTCGGCTCGCCCGGCGCGAGGACGACCAGCGACATCCCGAGCATCGGGAAGTACGTCTCCGCCTCGAATTCGTCCGAACCCGTGAGCGGCAGGCTGTCGCCGCGCCCCTCGCGGTGGAACCAACGCGCGTCGCGCGCGTTCATGACGAACCAGCCGGGACTCGTCGGCACAAGCCCTGCCCGGGTCTGCTCGAGCTCAGCCTCGGGAATCATGCCGCGCTGCCCAAAATCACTCGAAGGGACGATGACCGCCGCCGGGCTCGAGATGCGCCGCGACGTTGCCGAAGCACGCGACCTGCGCCGCCTGCGTCGTCAGGTTCAAGATCGTGTTGAAGACCAGGTACGCGACGGAGAACGTCTCGTCGACCGTCGTCGTTGCGAAGTCGCCGATCGTCACGCCGATGTCTTCGCCGCCTGGTTTCGCGCGCAGCCTCGCGACCATCGCCTTCGACAACTCGACCCCGTGCACCGGCACTCCCCGCTGCGCGAGCGGGAGCGCGATCCGGCCCGTGCCGATCCCGAGCTCGAGCGCGCGTCTGTTTCCGGCGAGCTCGATGAGGAAATCGACGACCGGGTCGACGACCGCCGGGTCGAACATCTCCGCAGAGGACTCGTCGTACCGCGAGGCGACGCGCTCGTCGAAGTAGCCGTCGTCGGCGTGCACCGCCGGAACCTACCGCACGCACGCGGCCGCGACGCGACGCCAGGCAGCCCTCGCCTCCCCGCTCGCCTCGACCGCGTACTCCACGAGCGCCCTGGCGACGCGCTGAGCACCGCTTAGGCCGAACCGGTATGTGCACAAAGCCGCTGCCAATCCGAGGTGTTGCGCCAGTCGCGCGCTAGTGCGAACGGCCGTACAGGGTCGTTCCAGCACCGCGACTCAGCACGTCCGTGTGGGCACCGCAAATGTCACCAGAAGGCTGACGCGACGGCTGAACGTGCCTCTAGCGTTTTCCCCGTAGCCAGTTCGACATCCGAGTCGCGAGAGGCGCCTTTCCCGGAAGCCACTTCGTCTCGGGAGGCGGCGCTTGAAACGGCTCGAGCGTACCGATGTCCGCGGACGCGATCTTCAAGGTC
>WNGF01009479.1_pt1 | contig 11179 bp, 9 predicted proteins | sample 5400641 | NCBI WGS metagenome assembly WNGF01 (sample SAMN13153371, study PRJNA577476) | soil metagenome | isolation source: 80 cm soil or saprolite under grassland replicate 2 | place: USA:California | collected 2016-06-15 | reverse complement strand
TCCGGCGTAGGTGACCCGCTCGCCACGGAACATCCGCCGGCAGATCTCGACGGTCTCGCGAACGGCCTCCACCGGGCGTGGCCTCTCGTATCACCAGAATGTGGGCTGCTCGACGCCGCCTCCGATCCCGAGGATCGCGCGGCCGAGAGAGAGGTCGTCGATCGTCGCGTGCGCGACCGCGGTCAGCGCTGGAGCCGCACGTAGGGATCGGTGACGAGGCCTCGACCTCCAGCCGACGCGTCGCCTGCAGGCACGCGGTCATCACGACGAAGGAGTCGTGGTAGAAACGCCGATCGCTCACGCCGAACCGGTCGAACCCGACGTCCTCGCAGAGCCGTGCGAGCTCGACGAGCCGTCCGGATGGATCGTCCCAGCCGATCGACGGCAACTTCCCGGTCAGTCGACGGCAGGGAGTACGAGAAACAGCGCGATGTGCTGCGATACGCCGACCCGGATGTGTGGTCTGCGCTCGCCGGGGGCGAGGGCGGTCGCCGCCCTCAGGAGCCGCGCTTGCTCGGAGCCTCTGCCCGCCACCACTCCCAATCCAGTGGATTCTGGTACTCGACGCGGTGGACGACCTTCCCGTCTTTGAAGCGCAACATGCTGATGTGCTCGGTCGTGATCTTGTGCCCGCCCTCTTCAGGCGTCGCGACACCCTCGGTCGTGTGCTGGACGAAGAAGAGCTCGGGGTCGGTCGTCGGGTAGACCACGAGGTCCTTGAACCTGAATTCCTTCCAGGTTTGATGCGAGCGCTGGGTCCGGGCCAGAAGCGCTTCACGGCCCTTGAACACGACTCGCCCTCCGCGCTCGAAGGGCAGCTCAAATACGACGTCGTCGTGCCACATATCCCGGCGCGCTCGTGCGTAATCGTCGCTGAAGAAGCGATGGACCGCCTTCACGTTCTGTTCCCGGACGGCCTCTTCACCTGACATGTGGTGCGGTCCTCTGTCGTTGTCGGTCACCGCCGTACGTCTCACGATGTCCTCCCGTCTCGTCCTGCCCCGTCCCCGGCCGCGCATCCGGCACCAGCCGGTGGAGCTCGGGGAGCAGTTGCGCCGCGATCTCGGCGCCGCGGACGGTGCTTCCGGGCTCCATCCGATGAGGCTCGAGGTACACGATCTGCTCGGTGAGGCCGGCCTCGAGCCAGCGCGCGGACGTCTCGAGGAGCCATCCGCGATCCTTCGCGTCCCAGGGGATCTGCATCGAGCGACGGATCTCAGCTGGGTCGCGCCCGATCTCCGCGCAGAGCGCGTCGAGTCTGCGGCCGGCGCTGGTGAGATGTTCGGCGACCGCGGACTGGTCACGTCCCTCGTGGGGAGAGCTGCCCGGCAGATTCCAGACGTCGGCGTGCCGTGCGACGAGACGCAGGATCTGGTCACCGCCGGCGCCGATCCAGATCGGGGGATACGGCTTCTGCACAGGCTTCGGATTCGCGATCGCGTCGCGTAGCGTGTAGTAGCGACCGTCGAAGTCGGCGCGTTCGCGGGTCCACAGGAGCTTGAGGCACTCGAGCGCTTCGCTGAGCCGGCCGACACGATGGTCGAGGCCACCGATGTCGTACATCCGGTGCTCGTTCTCCTCGTAGCCGGCGCCGATCCCGAACTCGAGGCGCCCGCCCGAGAGGTGGTCGACCGTCACGGCGAGCTTCGCCAGCATCCACGGCGGGCGGTGGGTGTTGCCGGTGAAGGTGCAGCCGATGCGAACGCGAGTCGTCGCGGCGGCCATCGCCGCCTGCAGTGCCCAACCCTCGAAGATCGGACGATCGGGCCCACCCGGCCCGATCGACATGAAGAGGTCCAGGCACCAGAGGTGATCGAACCCAGCCTCGTCGGCGATCTGCCAGACGGCGCGCATCTCGTCGGCGGTCACGTCCTGGCCACCGAGCTTGAGCCCGAAGCGAACCGGCGCGGTCACTCGGTCCAAGTCTCGTGCCTCCGTCACCGTCCGGTCCAATACGTCATCGCTCCGACCGTCAGACAATGCGGATATCTCGCGCCCAGGAGGATGTCGGGCCGCGGATCTGTCGGCGACGCGGTCGGGGCCGCAAGCACGGCTGGCGGGTCCTTCCGTCGTGCGCCTTGTCTCCACTGCGACGGGAGGCTGCTCACAAGCAGGCACCGTCCGATGTGGCAACCCGCACGCGCACGACCGCCTGAATCCACCAAGCCAGTCGGGCCAACGAGACTCCGCGATAGCATCCCTTCCCTCAGGGGAGAAGGGCGGGTCATGCACGACGCGATCGTCGGTCGCGAGTCCGAGCTCGAGGCAGCTGAGCACTTTCTCGATGCGGTCGCGCATGGCGCGGCCTGCCTCCTGCTCGAAGGCGAGCCCGGCATCGGCAAGACGACGCTCTGGCGAGCCGCGTGTCGACGCGCCGACGCACGCGGCGCCCACGTGCTCCAGAGCCGGCCCGGGTCGGCGGAAGCACGGCTCACCTATGCGGGTCTCCTCGATCTCCTCGGTCCTATCGGCGAAGAAGTCATAGGCGAGCTTTCCGCTCCGCAGCGTAGGGCACTTGAGATCGCGCTCCTACGCTCCGACGCCACGGGCTCGGCTCCCGACCAGCGCTCCGTGTCGACAGGCTTCCTCTCCATCCTGCGGACGCTCTCGCGCTCGCTGCCGGTCGTTCTGGCCATCGACGATCTCCAGTGGCTCGACACGTCGACGTGGCGGGTAGTGCAGTTCGCGCTGCGCAGGCTGGAGACCGAAGAGGTGGGGTTCCTCGCGGCCCTACGCCTCGAACGCGGTGCGCCGGTGCGAGCGGGGCTCACGGAGTCGCTTCCGAAGGAACGAACGCGCCGAGTACGACTCGGTCCGGTCAATCTCGCAGCACTGCACGAGATCATCAAAAGGGAGCTGGGACACGCGTTCGCCCGACCGATGCTCGTGCGGATCGAACGGGCGTCCGCCGGCAATCCATTTTTCGCACTCGAGCTGGCGCGCGCCGTCCTGGAGTCCGGGGGGTCCACCCGCGCGGCCGGGCCGCTCGTGGTGCCAGACGATCTGACCGAGCTCATCACGCGCCGGGTCCGCAGGCTCCCCATCGCCACGCAGCACGCGCTCCTCGTCGCGTCAGCGCTCTCGCAGCCGACGCTCGACAGGCTCGACCGTCAGGCCATCGGTCGTGCCGAGGAGGCTGGGATCCTTCGCGTTGACGAGCGCGGCAGGGTCTCGTACACGCATCCGCTCCTCGCGTCGGCCGTATACGGTTCCGCTTCCGTCGCCCGGCGTCGCGAGATCCATCGCGATCTCGCCGCGCGAACGAGCAGTCCCGAGGAGCGAGCGAGACACCTCGCACTGGCCACCGACGCACCTGACGAGAAGGTCGCCGTCGCTCTGGTCGACGCGGCGGGATCTGCTCGCGGACGCGGCGCGCCCGATACCGCGGTCGAGCTCCTCGAGCTCGCGTGCGGGCTAACGCCGAAAGATGATCTTCACGCGCTGCACGCCCGGGAGATCGAGCTCGCAAGAAGCCTGTACGGTGCGGGCGACCCGCCGCGAGCAAGAGACGTGCTTCGCAAGGTCGTCGCGGAGGTCGCTCCGGGCTCGCTGCGGGCGCGAGCGCTCCTGCTGCTCGCGCTAGCCGAGGAGGGCGCGGGCGGGAGCGAAGTGGCGACCGAACTCTGCGAGCGCGCGCTCTTGGATGCGCGCGGCGATCGCGGGCTCTTGGCTGAGATCCACGCCGCGGCTTCGCGGTTGTGCGACCACGATGCACCGCGCAAGCGTGCGCACGCGCAGGCCGCGCTCGACCTCGCGGGCGCCGGCTGGTCCGATGGCCGGCTCCGCGCGTATGTGCTCCTCGCGCATGCCGAGGCGGAGTTCTACAGCGGTCGAGGCATTCATCGCGACACCCTCGAGGAAGCGACCAGACTCGTCGAGCCGGAGGGCGCTGCGACAGCCGCTTCTGCCCCGGGTCACGGCCACCCCTCGCGTACGACGCACTTCGACTCGGACGTGCGACCGGCGGAGCGGCTGCTGGGCATCCTTGGGATCTACGCCGACGACCTTGAGCCGGCACGCGCGGTGTTTGCGGCGGCCCGGCGTGTCGAAGCGGAGAACGGTGACGAAGCGCAGCTCGCCGTCACGCTGAGCAGGCTCGCGACGATCGAGTTGAAAGCCGGTCGCTGGGGCCTCGCCGACGGCCATCTCCAAGAGATGGCGAGACTCGTCGAACGGATCGGCCAGCCGACCCTGCGACAGAGGATGCTTGCGCTCAGAGGTCGTCTCGACACGCTCTTGGGGCATGTCGAGAGCGCGCGGGCGGCGGCCGACGAAGCGCTCGCGATCGCCGTCGGAGCTCGCTGGGCATGGGAGACCACGCAGAGCCACGCGACGCTCGGGCTCCACGGACTCACCGTGGGGGACCTCGGCACCGCACGAGCGGAGCTCGACCAGGCGGACGAGGGCTACCGGCGGATGGGCCTCGCGGAGCCTTCCCTCATCGCACACCAGGCCGATCACGTCGAGGCGCTCATCGCGGACGGTGATCTCGAGCGCGCCGAGGCGGCGCTCGCGCGCTTCGAGATGCAAGGCCAGGCCGCTAGGCGGCCGTGGGCTCTGGCGACGGCCGCGAGGTGCCGCGGTCTGCTTCTCTCCGCGGCAGGCGATCTCGAGGATGCGCTCCGGGCGCTCGAGCGCGCGTGCGCGGAGCACGCGAGCACCCCGCTCCCCTTCGAGCTCGGGCGAACGCTCCTCGTCAGAGGGCAGATCCACCGGCGCCTGAAACAGAGGTCGCTTGCCAGAAAGATGCTGCTCGAGAGCCTGGGGATCTTCGAGCGGCTCGGCGCGCCGCTCTGGGCGGAACGGGCGCGCGCCGAACTGGAGCGGATCGGCGTGCCGCGGCGTGTGCGCGACACGCTGACGCCGACCGAAGAGCGGGTCGCCGCGCTCGCCGCAACCGGACTAACGAACCGGGAAATCGCCGAGCGCGCGTTCCTGAGCCCGAAGACGGTCGAGGCGAACCTCGCGCGCGTCTACGGCAAGCTCGGGATCCATTCCCGCGCCCAGCTCGGGCGCATGATGGCCGAGCGGGAGCGCGTTCTGACGAAATAGGGAAACTCCCGATTGCTTGTCAGCCGCGCGGGTCTACACCCGTGTGGCCGGATAAAGCCGGCGGCAGTAGCCGGGCGCACTCGCACGGGGATCGCTTGAGTCCGTTCACTTCCGGCCGCAGCCCGCGCAGTGGAACGCGAACCAGAGGTGTAGGCCGTGACCAGACCGATCGTCGCCGCGGAACACTCGGCCCGCGAATATCTCGCCGAGTGCTTCTGGCCCGGCGTGACCGAGGCCGACCTCAACGACATTGACACGCGCGCTCGCGAGAGCGCGGAGGCGAGTGCAACGAAAGGCTGGGCGGTCAGCTACATAGGTTCGCTGCTCTTGCCCGGCGATGAAGTCCTGTTCTGTTTCTTCGAAGGCCCCTCGGCCGCGGCCGTCGAGGCGGTGGCGAAGCGCGCGGCGATCCCGTTCTCGCGGATCCTCGAGTCGATCAGCGTCCCCTCGCGGGCCCGCCGAATGAGGTAGCGACGCGAGGCGGCGATGAGCTCTGGCGTGCGGGAACCTCGCGATGTAGGGAAACACCCGATTCGCTCTGGGTTCGCTCGGGCCTAGCCTGCGCCCGCTTCGGACCGTCGCGTGTGTTCGCCGCGCAGTCTGGAGTCGATCCTCGCGCCGGCATTGCTGGGAGGGCCCGTGGACACGATGAGCACCGTGAAGGCGCACCGTCCGATCATGTCGAGGCTGCAACACCGCCTCGCCCTGGTCGTCGTGGGAGCACTCGTCGTGGGAACGCTCTCACAAGACTTCGTTCCAGGCACGAGCGCGCAGCTCGCAGCGGCGGCAACGCCAGACCCGATCGAGCTGCCGGGCACCCTCCGTTTCGACCAGCCGCGGTACGAATTGCCGGGCTGCGCGCAGGTGACGTTGTTCTTCTCCGGGTCCGGCACACCCTCGCTTGAGGTCTTCGCCCAAGGAACCTCCGATCACGAGCATGTCAGCCTCGTCCCCGGCGCTGATCCCGCGACGTGGGTCACACCCGCCTGCGTCCGGCTCCTGCCTGGTGCCACCAGGCCCGGCAATGGGAGACTCGAGACGGAGGACGGCGACGACGTGTTCGTGTTCGCACGCACGAGTGACATCGACGTCATCGCCATCGGCGCCTTCATGACGATGGGCGAGGGCCCGGTCAAGCCCCGGCCCGACGTGCCCATCGATCCGACGCCGCTGCCCACTACGCTCGCGAGCGGACCGCTCGGTCCCAATGCTCGTCTCGTCGGGCCTGACGGTGTCGCCGCGTACTTCGCCGAGCAGGTCGTCGCAGTATCCGAGATCGTGCCCGGTGACCTCCAGCACTTCCTCACCGCTTACGGAGGCCGGGACCTCGGCTCGATGACCCTCTCGAACGCTGCCGGCGGTCCGGGTCGCGTCTACCACACCGTGAGCGTCGATCCGAAGAGGCTGTCCGATTCGGGTTTCGCCGGGATGCTGGCGCGCAACGGCGTCAACCAGGGGACGTTGACGTTCTCCTCGCGCGACGCCCGCAAGCTCATGACCATGATCACGGCCGAGCAGATCGCGGGCATGGCCGTGTGGCCGGAGATGCTCTACCTGGACCAGGACGCACCCGTGAGCAACGAGGGCGGCGCCGATAACTTCGCGCGACCGTGGTTCAACCCTCGGGAGACAAATGGCCGTCAGGCGCTCCGCGCCGGCGAAGCGATGGCGTTGCTCGACGTGATGAAGGCCCAGAACGGACCCCAGACCCCCCTCGCGATCGTCGACGGCGGCTTCGGCGGGCCGAACGATTTCGGAGGCGGCTTCACGCCGCCGGACTACGGCGCACCGAGCAACGACTACAACAACATCAAGCAGTGCGCGATGGACAACCTGGGGAACGCCAGCTGCGCGCCAGGCGTGGCGCAGGGGAGCAACCCCAACCTCTGCCAGGGCGGCAGCGGCTGCAAGTGGCACGGGCTCCAGATGGCCAGCATCGCGGGCGGAAGGTTCAACAACGGCGCCGGGATGTCGGCGGGGGTCGGCGGCCAGGTCTCGGAGCTGCGGTTCTACAAGCTCGACTTCGTCTACACGCTCGCGCTGGCCGGCGCGATAGGGACGGCGGCCAAGCAAGGGGCCAAGATCATCAGCATCAGCAGCGGCGCGCCCTGCGTGCTGGGGATCGACCTCTGCGACGGCGGTGTGCGGGCCGGCCTGACCGCCCTGTGCGCGTCGTTGCCACTGCTCCTGTTCTTGGGTGGCGTTGGCGCGGTGGCGGCAGCGGCGGCCTGCGCGGCCTTGGTCGTCGCATCCACGTACGACGCGATCGCCAACGCGGTCAAGAGCGCGATCGCGCTGGACGCGGTGGTCGACGCCGCGGCGGGCAACTCGCCGACGGATCCCTCCTCGGTCAAGTGGTTCCCGTGCGTCCTTCCCGACGTCGTCTGCGTCGGCGGCCTGATGGCCGGCTCGGGTCCGGCACCTGTGCGCGATACCACGCTCGCATTCGGCAGCCGCATCGATATCTGGGCACCTGGGAACAACGTGGTCGCCATGCCCGATCCGTCGTCGGGCGCGACGGCCCAGGCGATCGGCGGAACAAGCCCGGCGACCGCGTTCCTTTCCGGTGTCGCAGCGATCGCGCGCGCGCTCGATCCCGCTCTTTCGGGCGCTCAAACTCGTCAGCTCCTCAAGAACGCGGCCTGCCGCACGGGCAACACCGCGCGCAGCGTCGGCCCGGCGTGCACGGCGAGCAGCGACACCGACGTGGACGGCGCGGGATACGTCGACGTGCTCGAGGTCGTCCGGGTCGCTCGCGCCATGGCGGGGCGTCCCAGCCTCGGCAACTGCACCGGCGGCTTTGACGAGCGCACGGCGCCGACCGGCGACGCCCCCGCATCACCGGTCTCGCTCGGGGCGATCCCGGCTGCACAGTCGGGCGTCCTGGTCGAGCTGCATGGCATCGACTCGAGCGACACTCGACTCGATCAGGTCGCGAACGGTGGTGTCGACACCCGCTACTACGGGTTCACGTTCGCCAACCTGCTGCCCAACATCAAGGCCATCAACGTCAGAGCGTCGCTGACGGTCCCCGATCCCTCGCTCGGCACGCTGTCGATGGCCTATTACCAAGTCTCGGGCGGTATCGGTCCGCTCACGCTGCAGGCCGTGCCGCTGAGCCTCAACCAGGACTCCTCGAGCGGCACCGCGATCATCCAAGGGGCGCTCATCCTCACGAAGAAGTACGTCCTGCAGGTCATCGCCAGTAGCCCGATCGCCGACAACAGCAACTGCTGGACCGACCTCGTGCTCGAGGCCCGCGAGTCCGATCCAGGACCGCCTCCCCACGAGCCCTGGCTGGAGGCCGGCAACGCCCTGATCGTCAGCCCCTCTGAGCCAGGGTATTCGGGGACGGGGACGGCGCCGACGGTGATCTTGCCCGTCACGCTCACCGCCCCGGTGAACCACACGGTCAAGGTGAACACCACGTTCACCGATTTGACCGCGGTCGGAGGCATCGACTACGACTCGGCCGCCGTTACCGTCACGATGCTCGCCGGCCAGACGAGCGCCGAGGTGCCGGTCGGGATCATCGGCCACCCAGGTGGCGGGTCTCGCGCCTTCCAGTACCAGGTGAACTCACCCGACGTCGCCGTCGGGAAGCCGTCCGGCTACGTCGTGATCTTCCAAGCCGCCTCGACGGCAGTGGTGCAGATCGGCGACGTCGAGATCTACGAAGGGGACGCCAGCACGAACCTCGCGCACATCACCTTCACTCTCGACCGAGCGCTGCCGGATCCGGTGGACGTCACCTTCCACACCGCCGACGGCACGGCGACGAGTCCTATCGATTACTCCCCGGTGAGCGGCACGGTCACGATCCCGAAGAACACGCTGTTCTTCGACCTGTTCGTCAGCATCACCACGGACACGTTCCCGGAGTACGACAGCTTCTTCACGGTGGTGCTCGACCAGGTCTCATCGGCGAGCTCGATCGCGCTCGGCGCCCGGAGCACGGGTACGGTCACGATCCTCGACGACGACCCGAGGCCATGAGTGAGGAGGACCGCGATGCAGAACACGGAGAGTGTCGCGGCGAGCGGCACGACGACGGACATCTCACACGCCCCTCGACTGCGACCGACGAATCTCTGGGACAATCCAGGAACTGGAACTGCGTTTTCGTCGATGTGACCTGATCCGCGAACATACGGTGCGGCGCGGCCGCGCCATTCTGACTAGCGGGCCCCCTCGCCGTTCACCGCGCCCCGGAACGCAACCCCGTTCGCAGAGAGCCGCTCGGCAGAGAGCCGCTCGCCACAGAAGAGAGCCGCTCCGCCCGTCGGCCGGGTCGCCTGAATCGCCGCATGACTATTGGTCGGTGGGCAACGCTGGATTCGAACCAGCGACCTTCTCCTTGTAAGGGAGACGCTCTCACCAGCTGAGCTAGTTGCCCGCAAGAGTGAATTCTAGTTGACGACCATCCACGGCATGGACGGAAGCGGGAAGAGCCGCACGTTGCGGCCGGCGATGATGAGCGCGTCAGCCAGGCCTTCGAGTCGCCCGAGCTGCGTCGCGAAGTAGTCCATCCGCTCCGAGCCCCTCGCCTCGAGATCGTGTTGCTCCGATCCGCGCCGCGCGATGAGCTGCCATAGCTCGAAGTAGTCCCGCGAGAGATCGTCGGCGTGGACCGTGACCTGGGCCTGGAAGCGGCAGCGGGCGAGTCGAAGGCTCGCGGACTCGAACGTCGTCAGTCGGCCGAGCGAGGCGAGGAAGTCGGCCCGCAGCCGGATCGCCTCGTCGCTCCCGACCGCCGCGCGCGACCGACGGTACGCGCGCCCGCGGGCCTTCGCCTGCACCGAAAGCTCGCGATGCCGCTCGTCGATGCGTTGGCGCAGCCGCTCGCTCCGCGGCGCGGTGGTCGCCCAAACGACGGGTGCACGGGGCGGCATGTCGCGGCGATTATCCTGCCCTGGGCGAGGCGAACAAGACTGTTCATGAGCGATCGGACGTGAGAAAATGAACGAGCCTGGTCTCACGCGAGAGCTTCTGTCCGCGGCTCGCGTCATCGCCGTCGTCGGTTACTCCGACCGCCCCGACCGGCCGAGCAGCTCCGTTTCCGGCTACCTGCGCCGGCACGGCTACCGCGTCATTCCGGTCAATCCGCGCCTCGACGGGCACTTGGTCGACGGCGAGCGCGCGTACGGCCGCCTCGTCGACATCCCGAAAGATGAAGCGGTCGACCTGGTGGACGTGTTCCGCCGCGGCGAGTTCCTCGACGAGGTCGTGGACGACGCGATCGCGGCCGGCGCCGGCGCGATCTGGTTCCAGCTCGGCCTCGGGAACCAGGCCGCGGCACGGCGGGCCGAGGCGTATGGCATGAAGGTCGTCTGGGACCGTTGCACGGCCATCGAGCATCGTCACGTGAGGGTGGAGGCGCACTAGCGCCGCGAAGTCAGGCCGCTATCACCCTCGAAGTGGTCACCAGCGACTGCGCGGCGTGAGCGAGGCCTCCTTGCCGATATCTTCCCCATTCGCGACCCGGGCCCAGAACGGATCCAGCTCGACCCGTGGGTTCGCGCCCCGGATCGTGCCGAGGAGCGCGGCGAAGTCGCGCAGCCGGTACGGCTTGGTGTTCACCTTCACCGTCGCGCTCCGGCCACGGGCGACGAAGTGCGGGGCGGACACGCCGGAGTGCGCGCCCGGGTAGCGCTTGGCGTCGATCCGCTGCAACGATCCGATCGGGACCGCTTCGCGGCGGAACCCAAACAGCGTGCGGTGGACGAGCTCGTCCCCAGAGATGCCGACCCACGAGAAGTAGGCGTAGTTGATGACGGTCAGCGCGTTCACGGCGAGCAGCACGATGCCGATGGCCGCCATGACCGCGTCGCCGCCGGCCACGCCGAAGACGAGGATCGCGATCCCGGCGAGCGGGAAGAGCGTGTACGAGGGCCACAGCAGGAGCAGGTCCGGACGGATGCGGCTCACTTTCGATGAGCATAGTCAGGCGGGGTTGCGATTCCCGCCGATGGCTGGCGCGCGGTGCTCGGCAGCGGCCGAGTCATCAGCTCATCTCATCGCCGGCAGGTTCCTCGACGGGCGCGATCGCGAGGCGACGTTCGATGTCGGCGAGCGCAGCCCGGATCGGCGTGAGCATCGCCTCGCGCTCGGCGTCGTCGACGAGGAG
>WNGF01021516.1_pt1 | contig 11180 bp, 9 predicted proteins | sample 5400641 | NCBI WGS metagenome assembly WNGF01 (sample SAMN13153371, study PRJNA577476) | soil metagenome | isolation source: 80 cm soil or saprolite under grassland replicate 2 | place: USA:California | collected 2016-06-15 | reverse complement strand
ATCGCCATCGAAAACGTCACCCTCAACCTCATCGTCCAGGAATACGTTTCCGTCCTGAAGAAGCAGGAGAATGGCAATTACGCTTACGAGTCTGTCCTGAAAGAGCGCCCTGCTAAGTCGGAAAAAATCTCGGTCGCGGCCAGTGGCTATCACTACGCGCTTCCCACCGATGAACCGGGCAATTATGTGATCGAGCTGCGCGACGATCAGAATCGCGCTTTAAGCAAGTTGCGCTTTTCGGTCGTGGGTCAGGCTGCAATGGCCGGGGCCCTGGAGAAAAACGCCGAACTGGAGATCAAACTTAACGCCAAAGAGTACCGCGCCGGGGATGAAATTGCGGTGAGCGTGACGGCGCCATACAGCGGCTACGGTCTCATCACGATCGAACGGGAAAAAGTTTACGGGTTTAGTTGGTTTCAAACCACTACCCCCAGCAGCATCCAGCACATTCGTCTGCCTCAGGAGTTTGAGGGCAGCGGCTATTCGAAAAACGCCGGCTGAAGATCGATCTGCAAGCCGCAGCCAAAGCGAAGCCCGGCGAACCGTTGCACATCGGGTACAAAACCGACCGTCCCAGCAAGATTGTCATTTTCGCGGTCGATCAAGGAATTTTGCAGGTCACTAATTACAAGACGCCGAATCCGCTCGCTTATCTCTTTCGGAAATGCGCGCTCGGCGTCGAGACGGCGCAGATTGTCGATCTTATAATTCCGGAATTTTCGTTGCTCCGTTCTCTCTCGGCTTTTGGCGGCGATGGCGAAGGGGCGCAAAGATTGAATCCGTTCAAACGCATCACGGAAAAACCGGTCGTGTTTTGGTCTGGCATTATCGATGCCGACGCGACTGCTCGTGAAGTTGTCTATGATGTGCCCGACTTTTTCGACGGCACACTCAAGATAATGGCGGTCGGTGTTTCGAACGAAACAGCCGCCTCAACCGAACGTGACGCGCTCATTCGCGGGCCTTTTGTCATTACGCCGAGCGCGCCGGTGCTGACCGCCCCCGGCGATGAATTTGAGGCCGGCGTAACCGTCGCCAATAATGTGGAAGGTTCTGGTGCGGACGCGGAGATCGAGCTCCGCGTCGAGACGTCCGCGCAATTGTCGATCCTGGGTGCGTCCACCCAAAAATTGCGAATCGCCGAGGGGCGCGAGCAAAGCGCAAAACTGCGCTTTCACGTCAACGACACGCTCGGCTCGGGCGAAATCAAATTCGTGGCCAGCCGAAATGGGATTGAGACTCGCCGGCGCGCTACCCTGAGCGTCCGGCCGCCCGTTCCATATGCGACCGATGTTCGCAGCGGGAATTTCAAAAAAGGAAACGCGGACGTTCCGATTACGCGTGAGATCTATTCTGAGTTCGCCAAACGCGAAGCTGCGGTTGCAGCTGTCCCGCTGGGTTTGGCGCACGGTCTTTACGCTTTTCTCAAGGATTTTCCCCACGGGTGCAGCGAGCAACTAACCAGCGGCGCATTCTGCCGGCTGCTGCTCTCGGACGAGGCCGATTTCGGGCTCAGTCGCGCCGAGGCAAATACACAGATCGAAAAAACCTTTGGGATTCTGAGACGCCGGCAAAACGATCAAGGCGCGTTCGGTTATTGGGCGCCGGAAACTGACGAGAAGATCAGTTTCAATTCTGTTTACGTAATGGATTTCCTGAGCGCGGCGAAAACAGTCGGCTTTGCTCCGCCAGCGGACATGTTCGCGAGCGGCTTGCGCTATTTGCAAAAGATGGTCGCGCGCGAGCCCCCGACCCTGGCCGAGGCGCGCACCATTGCGTACGGGATTTACGTGCTCACCCGCGAAGGCGTCGTCACCACAAATTACGTCCTTAATCTGCAGGATTATCTCGACCAGCATCAAACCGATATATGGCAGAATGATGTCACCGGCGTTTATCTCGCGGGCGCGCTCAAACTTCTGCACAAGGACAAAGAGGCCGAAGATTTGATCGCCGCCTTCAAGATTGCCGAGGGATCGGGACGAGAGTACGACGACTTTTGCCAGCCGCTCGGCGCAAACGCGCAGTACATCGCCATCCTCGCGCGCGCCTTTCCGGAGCGGTTGAAGAAAATTTCGGGAGGGGAATTCGAGCAAGTTCTCAAGCCGATCGGGCGCGGCGAATTCAACACGCTCTCGGCCGCCTACGCTGTTTCGGCGTTGAAATCGTACTCGCACATGATCGCGCAAAAGCTGCCCCAGCTCAGCATTGCCGAAATCCACCGGGACAAGCGGGAAGTTGGCCTGACGAGCGGTGCAAAGTTGCTGCAACGGACGGCATTTTCCAAAGAGGCGATTGCGATCCGCTTTAAAAGTGCCGGAACGCTCAGCGGTCCCGGAGCATTTTTCCAGGTCGTCGAAGCGGGATATGATCGACATGCGCCGGCGCAACCGGTCACTGCTGGATTGGAAGTTCAACGCGAGTTACTCGACAAGAACGACAAGCCGGTGACGCGGACGAAGCTGGGCGAACCGATTCATGTCCGTCTGCATGCGCGCACCGTCCGCGACCAGCCAGTCACCAATGTTGCCATTGTCGATCTTCTGCCCGGCGGATTCGAAGTTGTGGGGTCATCTTTGCAACCGGGTGTTTCAACAATTTCCGGCGTCGATTATGTCGATGTGCGCGAAGATCGCGCCGTCTTTTACGGAACCGTGTCCGGCAGCGCGCTAGAGATCAATTATCAGATCAAATCTACTAATCGCGGCGAGTTCACAGTGCCGCCCATTTTCGCCGAGGCGATGTACGAGCGAAACATCAAAGGCCGCGGCGTCGGGGGGAAAATCAGCGTGACGGAATAGCACTTGGAGCAACGCGAAAATGAAAAACCGTGTCATCCCGAACGCAGTGAGGGACCTCTCAAGAGGACATGGGTTACACAAATTACGCCGTGTGATCCGCGCTTCGTGGGTGAGATCCCTCGCTCTGCTCGGGATGACCGTGTGGTTCGCCTGGCTGCTACTCCCGAAACCGCCGTTGCTCGAGGGCATCTCATTTTCCCAATGCGTTCGCGATGGCAATGGAAAACTGCTGCGCGTCACGCTGAGCGCGGACCAGAAGTTCCGCATTTGGACGCCGCTGCATGACATTTCGCCCGCATTGATCGATGCGACGCTTCGATTTGAAGATAAATATTACCGGCATCACCCGGGAGTTAACCCGGTCGCATTACTGCGCTCAGCTTTGAATCTGCGACCGGGCCATGCACACAACGGAGCCTCCACCATTACGATGCAACTGGCTCGGTTGCGTTACCATCTGCGCACCCGCACCCTCGGCGGAAAGTTCGTTCAAATTGTTCGCGCTCTCGAACTCGAGCGGCATTACTCGAAAGCCGAAATTCTTGAAGCCTACCTGAACCTCGCGCCCTACGGGCGAAACATCGAAGGCGTGGGCGCGGCCAGTCAGATTTATTTTGGAAAGACTGCCGCGCATTTAACCAGGCCGGAGTCGATTTCGCTGAGCGTTATTCCGCAAAGTCCGACCCGGCGCGCGTTGTTGGTCGATCGCGATAACGGCTCGCTCGATTCAGCCCAAAGCAATTGGTACGACCGCGCGAAAATCGACTGGCAATTCTCCGCGCGCCTGTTCAGCGCCCGCGCACGGAGCGAACGGCGATTTCTCGCCCCGCACTTTGTTCAGCAGCTCCTGGCGGCCGAGAAAGGCCGCGACGAAATCGTCACCACGCTCGACCTAGCGAAGCAGCAATTAATCGAGCGACGGATCGCCGATTATGTTCGAACAAATCGCAGTCGCGGAATTCAAAATGCTGCAGCCCTGCTGGTCGATACGCGCGACATGAATGTGCTGGCACAGGTAGGCTCGTCGGATTTCTTCAACGCCGACATACAGGGACAAGTGGACGGAACACGTTCGCCGCGCTCGCCCGGTTCCACTCTTAAACCGTTCGTCTATGCGCTCGCTCTCGAGCAGGGATTGATTCATCCATTGTCGATCCTGTCGGATACGCCCCACAGTTTTGCCGACTACAATCCGGAAAATTTCGATCGCGAATTCGTTGGCCCCATTCGTGCCAGTGACGCGCTGGCGCGGAGTCGCAATCTCCCAGCGGTCGAACTCGCATCCCGGTTGCGTGATCCCACACTGTATGAATTCCTCCGGGCCGCGGGCGTTAAATTGCCGCGCTCGGAACCGCTTTATGGATTGGCGCTTCCGCTGGGCGGGGCCGAAGTCACAATGGAAGACTTGGTGCGACTTTACGCTGCGCTCGCCAACAACGGAGAGCTGCGTCCGCTTCGCCGCACATCGCGCGAAGCAATCGCGGCGCGGGGCCGCTCGATTATGATGCCGGAAGCGGCATTCCTGACCCTGGAGATGCTCAACCTGCCACGACCCGAAATGGGCCGCGCTTATTCGGACCATGCTGCGCCGGTTTTTTGGAAAACGGGGACCTCTCATGGTTTTCGCGACGCATGGTCAATCGCCGTTTTCAATCATTATGTGCTCGCGGTTTGGATCGGAAATTTTGACGGTCGCGCCAATGGAACTTTTGTCGGGCGAATCGCCGCCGCTCCTCTCTTGTTTCAAATCATCGATAGTTTGCGCTTGAGTTGGCCGGAACCGAACCAGCCGCATCTCCCGCCTCCGGGCGCAAATTTAAAGCGTGTCTCTTTTTGCGCGGTCTCGGGTGATTTACCCGGGCCGCATTGCACGCAACAGGTCGAGGGATGGTTCATTCCGGGAATTTCTCCGATTAAACCCTGCGATGTGCATCAGGAAGTGCTCGTCGATGCCGTGAGCGGACTCGCCAGCTCCGCCGTGAAGTCTATGAATTTTGGCCGACGGAGTTGTTGTCGATCTTTCGCCGGGCTGGAGTGCCGAGAAAATTGCCGCCGCCTTTCTTGCCCGGAACGACCGCGGAATTTGTCGCGCGCAGTGGAAACGCACCGCGAATTGTTTCGCCGCCTGATGGGCAAAAGATTTTACCGGCGTCGGTCGGCTCAATCCCATTGCAAGCCAAGGCGGATGCGGATGTGCGCGAGATTTACTGGTTCGCGGGCAAGACCTTTATCGGCAAAGCCCCGCCGCAGGAAGTAATTTCCTGGAAAGCGTCGGCGGGCCGATACGAATTAATCGCCCTGGACGACCATGGCCGCTCGGTCTCATCCGCGATTACGGTGCAATAAGAACACAGGCTTTTCAACTTCACGACTAACTTGAACGCTGCAACCGAGCCAAAGGAAGGAATCGATCGCATCATGGAGTCGGTGCACTTGGAAGAATGAAGACACGAATTTCATGAATTCGCACTAAGATGAATCCAAAAACTGAATCGGGCCTGATGCGGCTAGCCGCTACCAGATCTCTAATCATGCTCACATCGGTCTACCTCGTGGGAACCAGCAGCACCTTCGCTCAAGACAAGCCGCAGGCCGTTGCTGCTGAGAGTCCGAGCAACACCCCGGAGCCTTCGCTTGCGGAAAAGATTCGCGACCGTTCTCCGGATGGCAGATTTGCCGTGCGTATTCTGTATGATGCTAAAACGAATCAAAAGATCGCAGCCGAGTATCAGGACGCACCAGCCGGCGTGATTTACTCAGAGGCAGTGCATGCGATGGAGGTAGTAACCATGCCGAACAAGGATGTGGTGGTGAAATTGTTAGGTGAATACGCCGGCGGTTTTTCCCTGGACAATATCGCGATTGTCTGGTCGCCCAACTCAAAAGCGTTCGCATTTTGTGCAGAGGAAAATCGTGCCAGTAATCTCACGATCGAAGAATTGCGCGGCGGGAAATTCGTTGTCGCGAATGATCCGGATGAGTTGAGCGTTGATGTCAAAGATGCGTTCATTCTTAAAGTGCGGCCGGTGCGCTGGCTCAAACCGGATGTGCTGCTGCTAGAAGAACGGGCGGCTTTCCGCGACGTTGACCAGCCGGCGCAAACATTTCAACTCACCGCTGCAAAGGACGCGAAGACCGGGAAATATAAAATCGTCTCAAAGAAGCGTTATAAGGCAAATCAGGTGAACGAGAAATGAAAAACCATCTATTCATCGCAAGCGTGTGTATCACTTTAACTTCCATTATGCATGCGGAGTCGTTCGATAGCTTTGAGCAAGCTTTTGTCGCACCTGAAAAAGCGACAACTCTCTCCATAAAGAAATATGACCCCGCAATAAAACACCTTCCATCACAATTGGGTACTCTGATTAACTTAGTGGAATTAGATATTTCTTGCCTGGAAAATTTAGAAGATCTTCCCAGTGAAATTGGAAACTTAAAGAAGTTAGAAAAATTAATTATTGACAATGGAAATGGTTGTCGAATGAACATCTCACTGCCGGAATCAATGGGTAATTTGAGTAACTTAAAGGTGCTCATACTTTACGGGGCACTAGACCCGAGAGAAATTGGCTCCGATAAACCCACCCCACCTTCTAAGGTCACGAGCTTGCCCGGCATGATTGGAAAGCTTCAGAATCTTGAAGAATTGGATTTGGGTAGAAATGGTATCAAGGGCATTCCTTCTCAAATAGCTTCACTTCAAAAATTAAAAAGATTAGCGCTGGACTTTAATGACATTCACGAACTTCCGCCGTTCGTCGGTAATTTAAAAAATCTTCGGGAACTTTCAGTATGTGGCAATGGAGGCATAAAGTTGCCGAAGTCTTTATCCAATTTAAATGGGTTAAAAATATTTATGGGAAATAATTATCTAAAAATCAAAGACCAGGAGAAATTGCGCCGTCTTTTTCCCAAGGCCATCTTTTCTTTCGAAAACGAGTTTGACGATGGCATTAGCCAATGAGGAAACCCCTAAATGATTTGCCTTGTAACCAGCGGCTGCAGCCGACGCGTGCCTGCGGCCCGCGCGGCTGACCTTATACGCGATTCGTCCCGGTGTTAAAGGGAAAGAAGGATTACTCGCACAATCCTGTCTATACACGTTTCCTAACAACTTCCTATAAGGGCCAACTGTTAGAGATTACCTTTACCTCGAACCTGAACACGGCTCCGAAGGTAAAGGAAGAAATCGACCACATCATGGACTCGGTGCACCTTGACGAATGAACACCTACACGAGAGCCCTATTCCTTTTCTTGATTTTGCTCATGGCGTTCGGAAGTGCCGATGGTTCAACTGAAATCGAAGATGCGATCTTCCCCTAATAAAAGGTGGGTGTTAACGACGAAGGCGGAATTCCGGCCCGACATGGAGAAAATCGAAGCATTGCTCACCAACGAAACAGAGGCGCGATGAACATCGCGAAGGAAGAGGATTGGTAGCATGAAGACTAGAATTCATCGACACTCAATGGCGCAAATCATTCGCGTGTTGTTGGTAGCTCCCGGGCTTATTTTGCTCACGCCGGAAATTTCTCGTTCTCAGAAGGACGTTCACAGCTCTGTGAAAACATTTCTCGTCTTTCCGAACACTGAATCACCTGACGGTCGTTATGCCATTGCATGGGGCTTGCCTAAACATCCCGAGGTCTGGACAAAGGTCCGTCGATTTTCTGAGCAACATCCCCCAGGCGCTGAATTGCCGGAACAAGACTGGAAAGAAGCGAATGAAGTGGCCGAGAGCATCAACAAGGTCGAGAACGACGTGGAGAACTACATTGTCGATGTTCATGGTGAGACAATCATTCGGACGCTTCATTGTCCGCACGGTTTAGGAGTAAGTGCGGATCTTCATTCAGCGCTGTCGATGACAGCGGAGTATTGGGCTGCACCCGGAATTCGCCCCAATCACCATGATCTTGAAGTGCTCTGGTCGCCACGGAGCGATTTTGTCCTGATAAATCATACTTTTCGATGGGACTGCGTGAGTTTTTGTGCCGTGTCACTCGGCGAAAAGCCGTCGGAGCTGGACCTTAGCAAAACGCTTGGAGATGCCGTTCGTAGCTTCGTAGCCAAATCGTTCCCAAAGGGCTCCGGTTACTCCAGGAGGGAACTGGATGTGAGTTACTCTCATGTGAGACAGGTGGCCGATAACAAATGTTCCGCTGATGTCAAAGCTCAGATGGGGAGAGAATGGGAGAGCGACGACGTGACCGTCAATTTTACACTGAAGTCGTCGAACACGGGAAAGGGACTTACGCTGTTCGACATTCATGTTGGACCATGAAACTATGGCCACGCGCATGCATGCGATCTACATTTCGCGATGCGAAGCGTCCGTCCGTACGGCTGCAATTGACCGCAGCCAAAGACAAGCATACTGGCAAATACAAAATCGTTTCTAGCAAGCGTGTCGGCAGCGCGGCTCGTCGTGGCGCTGGGTCGTTAGGCGACGAATGAAACAAAATAAGTTAACGGCGGTGCTCCTGGTTGTTCCGCTTGTCATCGGCTTCTGGACATGTGTAACCGCCGAAGAAAAAGCGGAAGTTGTTCACACCAGTTCGAGCGGCGCGGTGCTACTCGAGCGAGCTGGCGAGGACCTATGGGTTGTATCCACCAAGGATTCAGCGCGCAAAACTGCCAATGGTACAAATTCTCGGTGAATGGGCATATCCCGACGAATTCCATTTTTCCCCTAACGACGAATGGATTTTCTCGCCATATCATGTCGGCTCCTGTTTACGCGACGCTGTTCTTTACCATCGGATCAACCCAACAAAGACCGACATCTTAGACAAGTTTACCGGTCTCGCGTGGCAGAGCGCGGTTAAACTGGGTGCGTTTAACACAAATTTCCTGGATGAGGGCATGTGTGCGATGACAGGGTTCGAATGTTGGAGCATCGATTCGGCGCGACTTCTCATCGAATTGCTCGGCGACGAAGACAAACGCGAGATGCAGCAGCGGTATCTCTATTTCAACACGCGCAAACAACAGTTCGAGCTCAGCGATTACCTGCGGAAACTGAACAAGAGCAGATCCGAAAAGCTTGTTTGTGCCGAGCCGGTCGATCCATTGCCGGACGAGGCGGAACTGAAGACGAAATTCGACGCGCTAGATCAACAATTGAACAAGCGCTACGCCGAAGTGCTCGCCAAGGCGGTCAAGGACCGAGTCTCGCTTGTGCGCGAAGCTCAGCGTACCTGGATCAAGCATCGCGATGACGGCGCGAAGTTTTACGTTTCGCTTTTCCCGGCAGCTGAAAAGGAGCGTCGTCGTCTTCAGTTTCTTTGTGATGTAACGGCCGCAAGAATCGATACGCAGCCAGGCGAGGCATGGGAGCTTTAACGGGATGCGAAAACAAGAACCATACGAAAATGTGTTGGAGTCGTTGCAATTGCTAATTGGTGTCTCAACGAAAAGACTCCCATGGAAAGAATAGACGAGACCTCAATGAGAAAAAACGCGGAGAAATCGCTTCGCATTTCCTGGCTTGTGTGAACAAATGAAATCCTTCTCCAGTTGCATGTGAAAAACGATTACTAAACCGGCAAATCCGAGCCCACTCATGAAACCGCTTTTTATCGTTTGCACTCTTTTCCTGTTCATCTGCGCGAGAGGTTTCGGGCAGGAAAAGTATCGCGGCGGAATTGTTTACGGCCCAAAAGCCGCGTTTGCCGTCAGCGCACCCGAAGGCTGGGTGTTCGACATTGAGTCCGGAAAGGAGCAGAGGGTTTTCGTTCTTTACCCAAAAGGCGAATCCTGGGCGGGCGCGAAGACGGTCATGTATGGCAAGATCGCTAGCACGGATTTTGAAGACGTGAATGCGTTTGTCGCCATGGCGATCAAGGAAATGGCCGCAATCCATGGCAAGCCCAAGGAGAAAATTGCCTCGAGCAAGACCAAGGACGGTCACGATTATTTCATCAACGAATATCCCGCCACCAAAACCTACTCGCAGTGCGAACGCGTCGCGTACGTGCAGCTCCCGCGCGCCGTCGCTTACATCGTTCTCTCATCGCGCGACCGTGCGAGCTATCAGAAGGATTCCGGCGCGCTCCAAGCCGTGCTCAACACTTTCGTTTATCTCGAGCTCAAAGCCGAGTCCTCATCACCGCCGGCAGTGTCCGCAGCTCCGACGCCAGCCGCCACGGCAAGTCGGTTTACTTCGTTGGCGGAAGCCCTTGCTGAGGCAAACCGGCTCGCGGAGACCGGCGAGGGCAAACGCTACGACTATGAGTTCGACACGGCAGTACATCCGCGACTGGCTGACGTTGTCCACGAATGCGCGAAAGATTCCAAGCTGCCAATTGTTTTTGACGTTGTTTTCATTTTCGCCGCCGATGGTCGCGTTGAGAGCACGGTTCAAACACCTGACCAGAGTGCGGCTGTTTGTGTGGCCGACAAGTTGCGCAACGTTCGTTTGCCCGCCCCTCCTCGCGGCGGCTGGCCGGTCCAACTGCACATCGAGGTCAATCCGGGAAACAAAAACGCGAAAAAACGGAGCGGCCCAAATCCTGCAACAAGTAAGGAGATGCAGTTGGCGATGCAGGCGGGTAAGGCAAAGGCAGCCGGCAATTACGGAGAAGCGCTGCGCTTGTATGCTCAAGCGATCAAGTTGAACGGGCCTTTTGCAACGTTCGTGTATCAAAATCGCGGCATGCTTTATCTCAATCGCGCGAAAGCTTCGACCGACCGGCAGGCGCGGATTGCCGATCTGCAAAAAGCGGTTACCGATTTCAAGACTTCCATCGCGTTCGGCGCTGCCTCTGACGACGAACTGAACCGCGGTTTGGAAAAAGTCGCCACCAAGGCCAACCTTGAAGAGGCGACCAAGCTACTGGCAGAAGAAACAGGTCAATAACGATTCAACCATCAGCCTATCAAAACCACAATGTGGATCTTGCGATGAGAAAAAGCATTCGATGAACACGACCCTCTCGGTGGGAATATTCGCGCTTTTCTTCGGGTTCACTGGCACCGTGTTAATGGCGGAGGAAAAACCGGAAGCGATTCTGGCGGCGGCGAAAAAGTTGTCTGAGAACCAACCATGGCGGGTGGAAGCGCACATCGTGGCGGAGAAGATCGACATGAACATTTCTGGGATCATTAACGGAAAAGATTTTGATCTGACGATCGACTCTGACGATCATGTCCGTCGGCAGATTGTGATCGGCGACAAGGGGTGGTTGACCGAAGACGACGGCAAGACATGGAAGAGTCGGGACGCAAACGATCGCCGTTTCTATTATCTCGTTCACACGCCAATCGCCGATACTGGTCAAAAAATTCCGCCCTTCGAAAAAGTCGGGATCGACAAAGAAGGAGAAGATTCGTTGCTGCACATCCGCTTCAAAGCGCCGGAGAAAATCAATTA
>WNGF01015612.1_pt1 | contig 11181 bp, 13 predicted proteins | sample 5400641 | NCBI WGS metagenome assembly WNGF01 (sample SAMN13153371, study PRJNA577476) | soil metagenome | isolation source: 80 cm soil or saprolite under grassland replicate 2 | place: USA:California | collected 2016-06-15 | reverse complement strand
AGAGGCGCCGAGCGGATTCGAACCGCTGTACGGGGCTTTGCAGGCCCCTGCCTAACCACTCGGCCACGGCGCCGTCGCGCGGGCCATGGTATCCGCGCCTACCCGCAGGCGAGCTTGGCGCCGCCGGCGATGGGACGGCTCGACTCGAGCGCCTGGAAACACATGTAGCAGCGCGGCGCCACGATCGCCGCCGCCCGGTCGATGAAACGGGAACGTTGGTGGATCGGCAGCGCCTCTTGCGCAATGTCAAGCTGAAACCGGTCGAGAGCCTCGTTGATCGCGGCGTTGCCGTTCGCCGTGTAGCCCTTCACCGTGGACGCTGCCGCACGCAGCTTCACGAGGTCGCGTTCCAGCCGCAGACGCTGCTTCTGCTGCTTCGCCTTCGAGAGGCCGTGGCAGTGGCGCACCGTCCCGGTCGTCTGGACCTCGACGGTCTGGACCGCGTACGTGGTTCCGCCGGAGGCGCCGGTGGACTCACCACCGCAGCCGGCGGCTGCGACGGCAAGGAACATGAACAGGCCAGCAGTTCCCAAACCCCGGCGCAACACAGCCCCGAGGGTAGCCGCGAGTCGTCAGGCTGCGACGCCGCTGAACTGCGGAATGATCTCCTTCCCGTAGGCCTCGAGCGTCTCCTCCTGGCCTCGGGTCATCAGGTAGATGTTGAACTGGTCGACGCCGATCGACTCGAGCTCCTTGAGCTTCTTCGTCGTCTCCTCCACGGTGCCAAGCACGCAGAAGCGGTCGACGATCTCGTCGGTTACGAACTCCCCGTGCTTCGCACCGACGCGCGAGTGCTCCTTGTAGTCGTAGAACTTGCGCGCCTTGACGAAGTCGGTGAGGTCCTTCGGGATTTCCGAGTCCTCGCCGTAGCGCTCGATCAGGTCCATGACGTGATTCGAGACCATCGCCGGGAACCAGCGTGACTGCTCGCGCGCGTCCTCGATGTCGTCGGAGATGTGGCTCGGAGCGCCGACGATACACTTCAGCTCGCTCGGGTCGCGCCCGGCTTCCTCCGCCGCGCGACGTGCTGTGTCCATGATCCACTTGATGATCACCGGGTCGGCGAGCTGGATGATCACGCCGTCGCCGACGCGGCCGGCCACGGCGAGCGCCTTCGGTCCGTAGCCGGCAACCCACATCGGGATCTCAGGCAACTCGCTCCGGACCCACTTCAGCTCGAGCTCCTTGTCGTTCCACTCCACGGCGCGACCGTTCATCAGGTCCTTGATCATCCGGCAGCGACGCTCGAACTCAGCCACCTTGACCGGCTTGAGCCCGACGACGCGACGCGAGGAGTCGCCGCGGCCGATTCCCATCACCATGCGCCCGTTCGAGAGGTCCTGCATCGTCGCGTACCAGCTCGCCGTGATCGTCGGGTCGCGGATGCCGGGGTTCGTGACGAAGTGGCCGAGCTTCATCCGCTCGGTCCGGTCGGCGACGAGCGGGAGGGTTGCGTAGGACTCCTGCCAGAGGATGTGCGAGTCGTACGTCCAGCCGTACTCGAAGCCGTGCTGCTCCGCGAGCTGCGTCAGCTCGATGAGGCGCGAGAACGGCGGGTCGGGTAGGACGGTGACGCCGAAGCTGAGCATGGAAAGCCTCCCCGGTCGTGGCAGGGGAACGAGCATATCGCCGCGAAATCGCCTCGCACAGTCGTGTGGGCCTACCTCCTGGTCGCGTTCGCCGCGGGCGTTGCGCTTCCGTTCCAGGCGGGAATCAACGCAGAGCTCGCGGAGTGGCTGCACAGTCCCGTTCGGGCAGCCTTCGTCTCGTTCGTCGTCGGGACTCTGGTCCTGGTGGTCGCGGCCGCGCTGGTGTTCAAGCCCCTGCCGTCGTGGAGCCGCCTCGGGGACGCGCCCTGGTGGTCTGGCTGGGGGGAAGCGCTGGGGGCCTTCCACGTGGCGGGATCGATCGTGTCTGCGCCGAGACTCGGCGCGGCGACGCTGATCGCGCTCGCGCTGCCGGCCAGGGGCTCGCCTCGCTCGTCGTCGACCACTTCGGCTGGGTCGGCTTCGAGCCGAAGCACGTGAGCGCCGGCCGCCTGGTCGGGATGGCGCTCGTCGGCGCCGGCGTCGTGCTGGTGCGCATCTTCTGAGCACCTGTAGCTTTCGCGCGTGGCCGAGCGGGTCCTCACGCTGCGCGAGCTGAACCGCGCGACGCTTGCGCGCCAGCTGCTCCTGGACCGCAAGCGCCTCTCGCCGCGTGGGGTCATCGAGCGGCTGGTCGGCATGCAGGCCCAATGGCCGCCTGCGCCGTACGTCGGGATCTGGACGCGGACGACGAACTTCCGGGGCGCCGCGCTCGAGCGTGAGCTCGCGAGCGGTGCCGTCGTCAAGGCAACCGTCATGCGACAGACGCTGCACCTGGTCACGCGCCGCGACTACGCGCTGCTCCGCGCGGCCTTCGCCGAGACGAATCACTATGACAAGTCGCAAGACGCAATCCGTCTTGCGCCCGCGGTGCGCGCGCTCGCTGCCGCGGGCCCCCTGACGTCCGCGGAAGGCCTCGCGTACCTCGAGCGCGAGCACGGCCTGAGCGGAGCCAGGGCTCGTTACGCGTGGCGCGGCGCACGCATCGCCGCGCATGTTCTCCACCACCACGAGACGGCGCTCTGGCACGCGCAGCCCGAGGGCCGTTTCGTCGCCATCGAGGAGCCGGAGGTGCACGACTCGCTCGAGGCGCGTGCCGACATCCTGCGCCGGTACCTCGAAGCGTTCGGGCCCGCGTCGCCCAATGATTTCCGAGCATGGGCGATGATGCGCATGACGGAGGTCAGGCCGGCATTCGAGCGGCTCGAGCAGCTCCAGCCGCTTCGCCGGTTCCGCGACGAACGCGGCCGCGAGCTCCTGGACGTTCCACGCGCGCCGCTTCCGGATCAGGACGCGCCTGCACCCGTTCGCTTTCTGCCAAAGTGGGACAACGTCCTGCTCGCATGGGTCGACCGCACGCGCGTGCTTCCCGAGAAGTACCGCAAGAAGGTGATCCAGATGAACGGCGACGTAGCGCAGACCTTTCTCGTCGACGGCTTCGTCGCCGGCACGTGGCGCGTGGACGACGGCCGCGTCGTCACCAAGCCCTTCGGGAAGCTGTCACGCGCCGTCCAGCGCGAGCTGAAGGACGAAGCCGAGCGGCTCGAAGCGTTTCTCGCCCACTGACTCAGCCGGCGGCGACGCGTTCGATCGTCTTCGTGGCAAGACGGTCGAGCGCCTGCACGGACAGCTCGAGGTGCTCCTCCTCGCGCGCGCCACCTCCGCGGCGTCGTGCAGCGGGCCGCTCGGCAATCTGTGCGAGGTCCCCGCGACCTCCTTGATCGACTCGTCGGCGAGCTCGATCAGGCCGTCGTCGAACAGGATCGGCTCGATGTTCCAGATCCGCTCCCACTCGACCTCGATGTCCTCCTCGCCGGCGAATCGCTCCGACGCGCTCTTCGCCGCTTCGAGCATCGATTCCAGCTTCGCCCCGTCGAGGTGGCGCTGGTCGAGCAGGCACTCCGCGGTCTCGACCACCGAGGTAACGATCCCCGGCTTCGTCACGACCCGGCCCATCGTGCAGACGGCTCCCTCCCCGGTCTGCTTCGCGATCTCGCGGATCTCGAGCTCGAGTCGCGCCGCGCCGGCGAGCGCATCGCGTCGCTTGTCCATCGGCGTCGATCCGGCGTGCGCCGCCTGGCCGCGGAACGTCACCTGGTGGCGCTCGACGCCAAACGTGCCGAGCACGACGCCGAGCGGCAGATCCATCGCCTCGAGCACGGGGCCCTGCTCGATGTGCAGCTCGAGGTAGGCGGCGGCACCTTCGAGCTCGGAACGAGCGTCGAGCGCGGAGTCGAGCTCGACGCCGTGCTCGCCCAGCGCGTCCGGAAGCGCGACGCCGTCCGCGTCCCTGCGGGCACGCAGTTCGTCCTGATCCGCCATCGAGCCGGCGGCCGCCGACGAGCCGAAGAGCGAGCGCCCGAACCGCGCGCCCTCCTCGTCCGCCCAGTTGACAAGCCGTACCGTGACAGGCAGCGCTCCGTCCCCGGCGATTCGCCGCAGCACCTCGACCCCGGCCATCACGTTCAGCGCGCCGTCCAGCCAGCCGCCGTTCGGGACCGAGTCGATGTGCCCGCCGATGAGGACGGCGCGCTCGGAGCCGCCGCGCACCGCGAACCACTGGTTCCCGGCTGCGTCGACCGACTCCTCCGCCCCGGTCTCGGCCACCTTGGCTCGGAGCCACTCGCGTGCCCGCTCCCAGGTCTCCGTCCACGCGACCCGCTGCGCACCGTTCTCGTCACCCGTCAGCTCCTGGAGCTCTCGCAGCTCGGAGATCGTTCGCTTCGGATCGAGCGCCATGGAGCGAATCTAAACGATGTGGTAAGCATCTCTCGATGTCGGCGATCGCGCTGGAACGGCCGCGTGCCCGGGCGGTCGCCGTGCGCGACGGAATCGTCGTCTTCGACGCGCTCTTCGACCACGCCCGGCCCGGGACGTGGGCCCACGCCTGATCACGATCCTCCTCGAAGCGGCAGCGTTCACGGCCAAGGAGGCCGCCGTCGGTTTCGCGCTCGGCGCGGTGCTCGGATTCGCGCTCGGCGTCCTGCTCGCGCACTTCCGCGTCCTGCTTGAGACGAAGAACCCGAAGACGGACAAGCTGACAAGCTCAGCGAGCTCTGTGGCTTCGCGCACGCAACCGTTCGGAGTCTCTAGAGGTTGATGTGAAATTCCCGCGGCATTCTGGCTTCTCGCGGTACTCAGGCCGTCGGGCCGACGGGTTGACACCGCGGCCGCTTTGGGCAGAGACTGCTTACCAACATACGCAGCGAGAGGGGAGACTCTGATGCGGCGATTCGTGATTCCGCTAGTAGTAGCTGTGGTTGCGTTGGCGTTGCCAGTTGCAGCGTCCAGCCAAGCGGGCGGCCTCAGCCCGGCGCAACTCAATGACAACGGATGGACTTGTTTCAACGTCGAGACCAGCGTGGTGGGGCCTCTCGGCGTCCACTGTGCGCAACCTGGCCAGCCGTGGGCTCCGACCGGACAGCCGCACATCCAGCTTCTGTACTTCTTCAACACCACTGACGTAAACTCGACCGTCCCAGACTTCACCGGCACCGAGACGCTGATTCGCGCCGACCTCTATCAGGGGCAGCCGTGCCCGACCGAGCCGGGGCCCAATGGGGGATACACCTTCCTGCCAGACATCGGGATCCCGCTGGACTACTACGGCTGTCACCGGCAAACGCCGTAGGGGCAAACTCGGCGGAGAGGCCGCTCGACTGCGGGTGGCCTCTCCCGTTCGCCGACTTTCACATCAAGCCTCTAGCGAGGCTCGTTCCTTCGCGTCCTGACGCGGTCCGTACCGGCCGGGAGGGGTGTGCTGAAAGTGTGATTTTCTTTCAGAGCCGGCCGACGGGGACCGGTCTCGACGCGCGCTGCGGGCTATCTTCTACGGCGGCACGCCGCGGTCCGCATCCCGAAGAGGAGTGCACGGGCTCGGCGCCGAGCATGCGCCCGCGCCATCAAGCCCTGCACCGCGTCCGGCTTAGCGCGTCTGCGGGAAGCCGAGATCGACCTTGCTGGTGGCGGGGTCCGGCCAGCGTGACGTGACCACCTTGCCGCGTGTGTAGAAGTTGATCCCCTCCGGCCCGTAGATGTGCACGTCGCCGAAGAGGGAGTTCTTCCAGCCGCCGAACGAGTAGTACGCGACCGGCACGGGGATCGGCACGTTGATCCCGACCATTCCGATCTGGACGTCGAACTGGAACTGCCGCGCGACGCCACCGTCGCGCGTGAAGATCGCGGTGCCGTTGCCGTACGGGTTCTCGTTCACCAGGCGCAGAGCCTCGTCGTAGGTATCGACGCGCGTGACGCCGAGCACCGGCCCGAAGATCTCGTCCTTGTAGGCGTCCAGCTCGGGCGTCACCTTGTCGAGCAACGACACGCCGAGGAAGAAGCCGTCACCATCGGGCCCCGTCTCTCGTCCGTCCGCGACGACGTCCGCACCCTGCTCGCGCGCACCGTCGATGTACGACGCCACCCGGTCGCGATGCTCACGCGTCACGAGCGGTCCCATCTCGACGTCCGGCTCCATCCCGTCGCCCACCTTGATCTTCGGCAGGCGTTGCTGGATCGCCTCGACCAGCCGGTCGCCCGCATCTCCGACCGCAACGACCTGGGAGATCGCCATGCAGCGCTCTCCGGCCGAGCCGTACGCCGCGCTCACGGCCGCGTCGGCGGCCATGTCGATGTCCGCGTCCGGCAGGACGACCATGTGATTCTTCGCGCCGCCGAGGGCCTGCACGCGCTTGCCGCGCTTCGTTCCCGTCTCGTAGACGTAGCGTGCGATCGGCGTCGACCCGACGAACGAGACCGCAGCGATGTCGGGATGCTCGAGCACCGCGTCGACCGCGACCTTGTCGCCGTGGAGGACGTTGAAGACGCCGTCCGGGAGTCCCGCCTCCTGTAGCAGCTCGGCGACATACAGCGATGCCGACGGATCCTTCTCCGACGGCTTGAGCACGAACGTGTTGCCGCACGCGATCGCGGGCGCCCACATCCACATGGGCACCATCGCGGGAAAGTTGAACGGCGTGATCCCCGCGACCACGCCGAGCGGCTGGCGGATCGAGTACACGTCGATGCCCGTCGAGGCCTGCTCGGAGAAGCCGCCCTTGAGCAGCTCCGGAATGCCGCAGCAGTACTCGATCACCTCGAGGCCACGGGCAACCTCGCCCTTCGCGTCGGAGAGGACCTTGCCGTGCTCGGCCGTGAGGATGCGGGCGATGTCCTCGCGCCGCTGATCGACGAGGTCGCGGATGCGGAAGAAGATCCCGGTCCGCTTCGAGAGCGAGACCGCGCGCCACTCGGCAAAGGCCGCCTTGGCCGCTTGGACTGCGCGGTCGACCTCTTCGACCGCCGCGAAGTCGACTGCGCCGGTCTGGCGACCGAGCGCAGGGTTGTAGACCGGTCCGCTTCGCCCCGATTCACCCTCGACGATCCGGCCACCGATCCAGTGGCTGATGCGCTTGAGTTCCTGCTCCTGCTCGACGGGCGGGGTTGCTAGCTCGGTCATCTCGATCCTCCTCGCGTGACCAGCCCAGGGTACCGCGGATAGGGTCTTTTGCGAGTGAGGTGTTGGGCCGGAATCCTGCTGCTCCTGGCGCTCGCCGGCTGCGGCGGCGGAGGCGGCGACAGCGGTGGCGGGAAGGCCACCAAAAGCACGATCTCCTGGCCTGCGCCCACGGATCCGATTGAGCGGACGAAGCTCGCAGGGCTCGCCGCCGAGCCGCACGAGTTCGTCAACTTCCACGTGCACGCGCACCTCGACGTCTTCGTGAACGGTCGCGCGGTCACCGTGCCGGCGGCGATCGGCATCGACATCGACGATCCCGCGGTGAAGCGCCTCGAACAGGGAGGACTCGTGGGCTACGGGGGGATCAGCCCACCGTGTGCGAAGCCCTGCATCTCGCCGCTCCACACCCACTTCCCCGACGGCGTCCTCCACACGGAGGCCAAGGCCAACCAGTCGAACACTCTGGGTGAGTTCTTCACCGAGTGGGATGTTCGTCTCGACAGCAACTGCGTCGACGACTTTTGCCGACCGAAGACGCCCATCGCCGTCTACGTGGACGGCGAGAAGTTCAGCGGCGATCCGCGGCTGATCAAGCTCGAGGATCAGCGAGAGATCGCGATCGTCGTCGGTACCCCTCCCGACGAGATTCCGTCGAGCTTCTTCGGGGGCTAAGCTCCCGGCGTGACGACCCTCGAGACCAACACGGAGCTCGGCCGGCAGGTCGTCGCCGACGCCAAGCAGTACGTCCTCCACTCCTGGTCGGTCCAGGACGCGCTCGACCCGATCCCCGTCGCCGGCGCGGAAGGACGCCATTTCTGGGATTACGACGGGAAGCGTTATCTCGACTTCGCCTCGCAGCTCGTCAACGTCTCCATCGGCCACCAGCATCCGAAGGTCATCGCGGCGATCAAGGACCAGGCGGAGAAGCTCTGCACGATCGGGCCGCCGATGGCGACCGAGCCGCGCTCGACACTCGCGCGCATGCTGGCGGATCAGACGCCCGGCGACTTGACGATGTCGTTCTTCACGAACGGCGGCGCGGAGGCGAACGAGAACGCGATCAAGCTCGCCCGCTGGTACACCGGCCGTCACAAGGTGATCGCGCGCTACCGCTCCTACCACGGCGCGACGGGCGGCGCGATCACGCTCACGGGCGACCCACGCCGGTGGCCCGCGGAGCCCGGCATCCCGGGCGTGGTGCGCATGCTCGACCCGTACACGTACCGCTGCCCCGCCGGTCATCCCGACCCGTGCCCGGTGTGCACCGGCGCGCCGCATCTGGAAGAGATCCTCCAGTACGAGGGCGCGAACACGGTCGCCGCCGTGATCCTCGAAACGATTACCGGCACGAATGGGGTCATCGTTCCCCCGGACGGTTACCTGCAGGCGATCCGCGGAGTGTGCGACCGACACGGGATCCTGCTCATCACGGACGAGGTGATGGCCGGCTTCGGCCGCACCGGCAAGTGGTTCGCCGTCGAGAACTGGGACGTCGTCCCGGACATCCTCACCGTCGCCAAGGGGATCAACTCGGGCTACGTCCCGCTCGGAGCGATGGTCGTACGCGAGCCGATCGCGGACTGGGTGCGGGACAAGTACTTCGCCGGCGGCCTGACCTACTCGGGGCATCCGCTCGCCTGCGCCTCCGCAATCGCCTCGATCGAGGCGTTCAAGGAGGAAGGCATCGTCGAGAACGCTGCCGAGATGGGCGGCCTCTTCGCGGAGGAGCTGCGCGCTTTGCAGGAGCGGCACCCGTCCATCGGCGAGGTGCGCGGCCTGGGCTGCTTCTGGGGCATCGAGCTCGTCAAGGACCGCGGGACGCGCGAGCCCCTCGTGCCTTTCAACGCCACCGGCGAAGCGTTCGCGCCCGTCGCGCGCCTCTCGAAGGCGGCGCTGGAACGCGGCCTCTACCTGATGACGCACTGGAACGTGGTCATGGTCTGCCCGCCGCTGACGATCACGAGCGAGGAGATCGAGGAGGGCATCGCCATCCTCGACGAGGCGCTCGCTGTCGCCGACGAGTACGCGGCCTGACGTCACGGCCAACTCGTACAGTTCAGACGTGATCGCCAAGGTCGTCGAGCTCTGCCTCCGTTGTGGCGCGAAGATGGAGTGGCGTCACCAGACCTGGCAATGCGTGCGCTGCGGATTGAAGCTCGGCTGCTGCGAAGGCGAGTGCCCGAACGAGTAACGACGTCGAGCTCGTCGTCCAGGCCTACATCGCCGGGCAGGAAGTTCCACTAGAGGACGAGGAACGCAACGCGGCCACGCGCCGCGCGCTGTTCGTCTTCGCGGCGGGCGGAGACCTCCACCGCGAGCCGACGTTGCACGATCCGGCCGTGCTCGAGCTGGCGGCCGACCTCGACGCACCCGAGCGACGCCAGGCGCTTTCCGCCGCGATCGACGCGCTCAACGCGGAGCAGGAGGTCCTCGACCGTCTACGCGACCCCGAGGTCGCGTGGCGCGCGTACGCCTGTGGGCTCCTCGCCGAGGCCCTCGGCGAGGAGTAGCCGACGCCCTCGCCGGGAATGGCTCGCCAATGAGCGAGCAGCGATTCGAAGACGAGATCGAGGAAGCAGGCGACCCGCTCGAGGAGCAGGACGAGGACGAGGACAAGCCCGATGCGGGCGAGCCCTGGGCGAAGACGTCAAGCGGCGACGCCGAAGAGATCTGAACGCGAAAGGCCGGAGGTCAGAGCAGGCGAAGCCGCTCTGACCGGAGGCCGAACTCACGCGGGCGGGGACGCGAAGCGCCACCGCCCGCGCACGTTCACCGCGAAGCGGCGTACCCACCACCGAGCGAAAGCGTCAGCTTTCGCTCGGAGCGAATGCAGCGTCGACGCGCTTCCAACCCAGCTTGACGCCGAGCTTGACGCGGCGCGCGACGGTGAACCCGTCGATGTCGAAGCGGTCGCCCTCGACTCCGCCGTACGAGTAGATCGAGAAGACGAGCTTGTTGCCGCGGGCGAGCGTGCGCCGGAACAGGCGGAAGTGCTTCCACTGGGCCGTGGGTGCGAGGCACGACTCGGACGTGCGGACCGGCGTGAGCGAATCGTCGGGCGACACTTCCTGGATCCGCAGGCACACGGTCAGACCGGGCACGTCGCTCCGGAGCCAGGCACCGATCCGGTAGAGTCGGCCGCCCGCACCGGCGACGACGGACCGCGATGCGCGCAAGGCGAACGTCGAGGCGCCGCGCGCCATTGCGATGCGGAATGACAACCCACGGGTGACCCCGTGCCGCGGGCGGAGCGTCACGACCGATCCCGTTCCCGCGACGCCGTAGTCTCGCGCGGTCGGGGTCTGTGAGTCCCCCCACGACGCGTCGGGCGCAGCGGATGAAGCGGGCGCGGAATTGAAGGTCCGAGCCCCCGGCGCGGTGGGTTGCGGCGTCGCCCGCGGTGCGGGCGAAGTGGGCTGCGCCTCTACCGGCGCCCAGCCGGCGGCGGGCGGGCCTGGCGAAGCCGGTGGCGAAGGCGGTGACGTAGCCGGTGCCGGCGGCGAGCCGCCAGCGGAGTCCGAAGAGCCTGAGCTCGATGCGCCGCCGGACTCACCGGACGAGCCACTCTCGGGGGGACCGGGTGTCGAGCCCTCCGTCGCCGGAGGTGCGGGATCGCCCGCGTCGCTCGAGTCGCCTGCTGAGGACGGTGCGTCACCGGCTGGACCGTCGTCGGGCGTCGAACTCGAATCGCCTGACGGCGGACCCGGGACCGACGAAGGCGGCGCAGGATCGCCGGCCGACGGAGGCGGAGGCGGTGGAGCCGAAGCGGGCGGCGGATCGCAGTTGTCGTGACCGTACGCGTTCCCCGGTGCGTTGCAGCCGTTCCCGTTGCCACCCCCGTTCCCGTTGCCGTTGCCCGCAAGGGCCCTGCCGGCGAAGACGAAGGAGAGCGCGCACACAGCCAGCAGCACGACGAGCACGCGCCGAAGTCCGCCGATGAAATGGGTCGCCGCCATAGCCGCAGGTTTCCCCTCCAACATCGGCGTCCCCCCGGAGGTCACACGTCCTTCGAACGAGGGGGCTTGGAAAGACTCTACGTCAGGTTGAGGTTGAGCGTCTTGCCCTCGCGGCCAGCCCCGTGACGATCGCAACCGTTACGACTGCGGCCAGGACGCCGATCGCCTCGAGCTCGACTCCCCC
>WNGF01009474.1_pt1 | contig 11184 bp, 9 predicted proteins | sample 5400641 | NCBI WGS metagenome assembly WNGF01 (sample SAMN13153371, study PRJNA577476) | soil metagenome | isolation source: 80 cm soil or saprolite under grassland replicate 2 | place: USA:California | collected 2016-06-15 | reverse complement strand
GCGGCCGCGCAAGTGCGCGAGCAGGCCGGCGAGGCCAGGTACTGGCAGGACGCGCATCCCGGGAACCAGCGCGGCTTCGGCGGCGCCGGCCTGCGGCACGGCCACGGCGGTGAAGCCGCAGGCGGCGGCAGCGGTCACGGCGGGCAGGATGCCAGTGACCGGGCGCACCTGCCCGTCGAGGCCGAGTTCACCGAGCAGGACCAGACCGGCCAGGGCATCGGGCGGTACCGCGCCGGACGCCGCGAGGATCGCGGCGGCGATCGCGAGGTCGGAGCCGGTTCCGCGTTTAGGCAGGCTGACAGGCGACAGCGTCACGGTGATCTTGCGCTGTGGCCAGGTCGCCGCTGTTCAGGATGGCGGCCCTGACCCTGTCCGTTGTTTCCCGCACGACGGCATCGGGCAGGCCGACCAGCAGCAGCCCAGGCGGGCCGTTAGTGATGTCAGCCTCCACCTCGACGAGGTGGCCCTGGACGCCGGTCAGCGTGATCGAGTGCACGTGGGCGAACGGCATCTACCTCACCCCCGTGACAGGCCCGGCACTCAGGCCGCCCCGCGGGCCCACAGCAGGCTGGCGCGCAGCCACATCAGCGTTTCGTTCGACATGTACGCACTCCCCTTCGGGGTTGGGGCAGATGAGAGGGCAGCCAGTGAGCCGGCTGCAAACAGGGCAGGGGCCGCGGCTGCCCGTGCCGGTGGACCCGATGCGCCGGCAGCCGGGCCGGGGCGTCTTACTGGTCCTGGGCCAGCTGGACGTCACTGACGTCGAGGCCGCCGTGGTAGGTGATCCGGACCTCGTCCTCATTGTCGGAGGTGATCTCGATCCGGTCGCGGATCATGCTGGTGGCCGCGTAGTCGTTGCCGGCGTCGTAGACCTCGACGTCGAAGGTTGCGGTCACCCGCGCGGTGTACCGGGGCTCGTAGAGGTCCAGTTCGTGGGCTTTACCGCCTGGCTTGATGGCTGTGCGGGACGTCCGGCGAGCCTCCCGCTGGCGGCGCCGCGGGTGCGTTAACCTTCCGGGAACGTGGCGCTCGTCAAGTCGCCATACGGGGGCAATGGTGGGGCTTGTTGTCGGTGATTTGCGGGTTCAGCCGATCCAGCCGCGAGACGGCGGCTGGTCGTTCACAATCGTCTGGCCGGATGGGGCGGTCGTTGCGGATGCTGATCGTTTCCTGCGCCGCTATGAGGGATCGGGGACGCAGCGGACCTACGCCTACCTGCTGGTCGATCATCTGCGCTGGCTGGAACACGAGTGCCTGCCGCCCGTGCGGGTGACGCTGCGGGATCTGGAACGGTATATGGGCGCGGTCGGCGCCGATGTGCGAATGCCGCTGGGTGCGCCGTGGCGGGCGGGCAAGCGGCCCTATGGCCGGGCGGCGCTGTCCGCAGCGGCGGCGTGCTTGAAGGGCTTCTACCTGGACCTGGCCGCCCGCGGGATGAACGCGGAGCTGGGCCAGCGCCTGGCCGCCACCCGGTTGCCGACGCGGGCGGATCGCAACCGGGCGCTGCTGGGGCATGTGAAACGTAGTATGCCGGCCAACCCGCTGGCGCCGCGGCGGGTGCGGCGGCGGCATCCGAAGATGCTGTCGGAGGGGGCGAGAGAGCGGCTGTTGAAGGCGGCAGCGACGGCCCGGGACCGGCTGGTGATCACCTGGCTGGCGGATGGGGGGTTCCGGATTGGTGAGCTGTGCGGCCTGCACCTGGCCGACCTGCACCTGCGCGACGGCTCGGGCTGCGGGGAATGCCGCCCGGCGCACGTGCACGTGTGCCACCGTCCGGGCAACCCGAACAAGGCAGCGGCCAAGGCCAAGGCCGAGTGGGCGGTGGAGGCCGGGACGGTCCGGGGCGGGCTGATCAAGCGCGCCAGCCCGGCGATGATCCACGCCTATTTCGAGTACATGACCACCGAATACCCCACGCGGGCCGGGCATGGGATGCTGCTGGTCCAGCTGCACGGTGCTGCCCACGGCCAGCCGTGGGCGGCGGACGCGGCGCGGGGAATGCTGCGCAGGGCCGGTGCCCGCGCCGGTCTTGGCCTGGTCAAACCCCATCAATTCCGGCACATTCTCTCTGCTTAGTTATCGTGTTGCGATTAGCTCCGGAGCCCCGTGCGAGCTGTAGTTTCCGGCTGCGGCGGGCCGTGTCGTGTTTCTATGGTTCCAGTTCGTGATCCTGAGCTGCTTTTCGTCCCAGGGCTGGGAGTCCTGGGATATCGCGCACCGGCCGCTGATCCCGGAGCGGATGCCGGTGCTGGTCGATGACGACCTTCTGTTCGAGGACGGGCCCGGTGCTCCCCGGCCGTCCGTGGCGGTCAACCAGTGGCTGCGGGAGCTGCCCGCCAGCGGGGCTCCGGCGTCGGCCACGTGGGAGGCGTACGCGCGGGCGGTCCGGGATTGGATGGAGTTCCTGGACCTGCACGGCGTCGGGCTGTTCGACTCGCGCGACCGGCTGAAGCTGGCGCTGGGCCGGTATGCCGAGCACCGGGCGGCCGGGCCGGACCGGCAGCGGTTCTCGGCCACGACGTGGGGCCGGCACATGAGCATCCTGTCGCTGTTCTACCGGTGGGCGATGGAAGAGGGCCACGCGCAGGCCGAGCCGTTCACCTACCGGACGGCGCGGGCGCTGTTCGCCGGGACGGGCCGCGCGGTCCGGGTGAACCTGGCGGTGCGGCGGACCCCGAAGCCGCACGTGACGATCAGGTACCTGGAGCCCGACTTCACCGCGATGTTCCTCGCGGGCCTGCGTGGCCTGGCGCCTGACGGGGCCGCTGATGCCGGGTATCACGGGCGGGAGCTCGCCCGCAACGCCGCAGTCGGCGGGCTGGCGCTGGCCACTGGGCTCCGCTTGCAGGAGTTCACCTACCTGCTGTCTTACGAGGTCCCGGCGCTGCCGCCGCGGCCGACGGCGATGCCTGTCCCGTTCCCGGTCCCGGCCGCGATAGCCAAAGGCCGCAAGTTCCGCACCACATGGATCTCTTACGAGGCGCTCGCGGGCGTCCGCCAGTACCTGGAGCTGGACCGTGCCGTCACCGCGGACGGCTCATCGTGGCGCCCGCCGCCGCGGTGGGGCGAGCCGCTGCTGGTGACTGACCCGGATGAGCGCGGCGGCCGGGTCAACGGGGTCCGCCGGCGGTGGGACACGCTCATCCCGGGCGAGCGGCGTCGGCTGGTAGCCCCGGACGGCGGGTCGTGCCTGCTGGCAGTGAAGAACGGCGGCGGCCCGTTCACGGCCTGGCCTGCGGTGTTCGAGCGTGCTTCGGACCGGATCCGGGCGCGGTCCGAGCCGCGGTTCCCGCACGTTTTCCCGCACCGGCTGAGGCACACCTTCTCGATGCGCACGCTGGAGTACCTGGTAAGCGGGCATTACCGGCAGGCCGCCAGGCTGGTCAAGGACGCCGACGCCGACGCGGCCCTGGTGTTCTACCTGTCGAAGGCGGACCCGCTGCTGGTCCTGCGGGACCTGCTTGGCCACTCGTCCGTGCTGACTACGGAAAAGTACATCAAGCGGCTGGACACTACCCGGATCTACCGGGAGGCCTACGAGCGCGCAGGCCTTGCTGACGGGCTGCTCAGCGAGGCGATGGCCGAACGGGAGGCCGACGCGGAGTTCGGCCGGGACGCCGAAGGCGGCATGGGCTGATGCCCGCCACGGTGACCGGCGGCCCGCTGGGCATCGCCTGCGTGTTCAGCGACGGCTCGGCCGCGACGTTCAGCCTGGACGGTCTGCCTTGCCCTGCGCTGGCCCGGGACCTGCTTGACGGCCTGGCCGACCTGATCCACCCGCACGGCACGGCGGACACGGCAGGCTCGGTCAACCACTATGTCCAGTCGATCCGGGACATGACCCGCAAGCTGGCGGCCCGGGGATTCTCCGGCGGGGCGCCGGATCTGCGCCGACCGCTGGCGGCCGAGTACTGGCTTGCCGCCACCGGGCCGAGGGAGGCGTGCACGCGCCGGATGCTGCAGGCGATCGCAGGCCGGCTCGACCCGCTGGTGGCCGAGCTGGCAGCGGGCCGTGCTTATAACCCCCAGCGCAATCACCGGGCGCTTCCTCCCTATCCGGAGGATGACTGGGACAGGCTGGCGGGCGCGTGCCGCACGATCGCGGACGAATCCTTCGCCGCTCACAAGCGGGCGCTCGCCGCGGCCGCCGGCGGGCAGCACCCGGCCTCGGGCGGCTGGACGCCGGCGAACCTGCGCTGGCTGCTGGCCAGGACCGGGCCGGTATCGTCCGCGCAGTTCGGCGCGCTGCTGGGCTGCACCCGGAGCGCGGTCCAGCAGCGGGGCGGGTTCACCGACGCCATCAGGGACATGTTCCCGTCCCAGGATGTCCTGATCGCCTACCGGCTGCTGTTCGGCATCTGCTCCGGCATCGTTCCCGACGGCATCGACGACCTGGTCACCAGCGATATTGACTGGACAGGGGACGCGTCGGTCCTGCTGTCATACGTCAAGGGCCGCACGGCCGGCGAGAGCCTGAACCTGCCGCGGCAGGCGGTCCGGCTGCTGGAGCAGTGGCTGTCCCACTCCGCCTTGTTGCGCAGTTTCGCCGGCGAGCACGACCGGCGGCGCCTCTGGCTGGGGGTGAGCCGCCCGGGACAGCATGCCGTGATCACGGGAAGCAGCGGGAGGGCCGCGATCCAGCGGTGGGCGGCCCGCCACCAGGTCACCGGCCAGGACGGGCGGCCGCTGAAGATCCACCGGGCACGGATCCGCACGACCTATCACGCCATGCGGGACAAGAGCGCATGGGCAGGCCGCGGCCGGGCGACCATCGACCCCAACCACAGCCCGCAGGTGGAGGGCGACCACTACCTGAGCGCAGCGACGCCGGGCCAGCGCAAGGCCATGGATGCCGTCGTCGAGGACGCCCAGCATGACCTGCTGCGCCGGGCCGTCCCGCCGGTGGTCCTTGCCGGAGAGGATGCCGCCGCACTCGCCGGCGGCTACCCGGAGCTGGTCACCTCGCTCGGGCTCGACGACACGGTGATCGCCGAGCTCACCGGCGGCCAGCGGGACGTGTTCACCGCCGCCTGCGCCGACCAGCTGTCCGGGCTCCACGGACCCGCGGGCAAACCCTGCCCGGCACGACCGTGGGTCTGCCTGCTCTGCCCGCTGGCGGTGTTCGCCCCGCGGCACGCCGCGAACCTGCTCCGGCTGAAGGCGTTCTTCTCCCGGCAGTGGCAGCAGATGCCCGCCGCCCAGTTCATGGCCGTCTTCGGCGCCTACTCCCAGCGGGTCGGACAGGTCCTGGACCGGTTCGACCCCGTCCTGGTGGCCAGCGCGGCCGCCAGCGTCAGCAACCGCGACGACGAGCTTCCTTTGCGCCCGGAGGAATCCACGCAATGACAGCACCTGCCGCGTTTCCCGGCGCCGCCGCCCGGCGGTCGGCGTTCGCCGGCGCCGACGTCTGCCTCGAGGCGGGATTCGCTCTGCCCGGCAGCGTGAACCGCCCGATGTTTGACGATGACTTGTGGGACTTCACCGAAGTCATCGGACTGCCGGTCCAGATGCCGCTCGCGAACCGCCAGTTCGATTTCACCGTCATCGCCAGCCCAGGCTGGCGGACGCTCGCCAAAGAGCTGATCATGGCCCTGCTATGCCCTCGCCACCCGGCGGTGGCGCCGCTGCCACGCGCCTACCGCACGCCGCTGCACCTGCGCACCGCACGGGGCAGGCTCGACGAGCTCGCAACATGGTTCGGCTGGCTTGCCGACAAGGGCACCGGCAGTCTTGCCGATGTCGGTGACGACTGCTGCCGGGAGTACCTGGCGCACCGCCGGCATGTCCTTGACGGCAACGGCATCGTGGCCGGAGAACGCAGCCCCGCCATCCGCCGCCGCGCCGCCCAGGTCGCGATCGACCTGGTCAATTACCGGGAGCTGTTCTCCGCCGACCGTGTCAGCCCCGGGCTCCGTCCCTGGGCTGGCGCCTCCGCGACGGCCGTCGCGGAGATGTCCTCCGGGCGCACGGGCAACAAGACCCCGCCAGTGCGCGACAGCGTGCTCCAGCCGATGCTGGCCGCCGCCCTTTACCTCGTCAGCACCGTCGGCCCGCACGCGGCCGGGCTGATCCAGGAAGTGAAGGAAGCCGACCAGCGCTGGTCCCGCGCTGCTCCCGGCCTCTCCCCGGTCCACCGGGTCCCCGAAGAGGCGCTCGCGGCGCTGCTTGACGACTACGAGCGCAACAGCCGGGCGCTGCCGCTGCTGCCCTCTCACCATGTTGAGGACAGGCTGAAGTCCGGATGGTCTCCAGAGGACCCGCTCACCGCGCTCGCCCTCGGCCTGCTGGCCCGGCAAGCCGGGTTCACCCAGTTCCCCCTCCACTGGATCCCGTCGCTGCGGGACAGGATCGAGGCCACCCTCAGCGTCGTCGGGGCGGAGAAGCCCTTCGCCCGCGGCGCCGCCCCTGTCGCCCGCGCCGACGGAGAAGGCGTGATCCCCTGGACAGTCCCGCTCGACCGGCTTGAAGCCGTCGCCCTGCCCGGTATCGTCCGCACCGCGGCGATGGTCATCCTGGCTGCGGTCTCCGGCATGCGCTCATCGGAGCTGATGGAACTGCAGGTCGGCTGCTGCCGCCCGCCCGAAAACCACGGCCCCGGCCTGGTCCGCTACCGGCTGGCCAGCAAGATCATCAAGGGGCAGCCCCTCGGCGGCCTCGCCGACGAGTGGGTGGTCATCGAACCCGCCTACCAGGCCGCCCGGCTTCTCGAGCAGCTTCACGACAACCCTGAAGACGGCGTCCCGCTGCTGGGACGGTTCGCCTTCGATGTCCGTTGCACATGGTTCCGGAACTGGGTCAACAGCCCTGCTGGCCAGCGCCACGGACTCGCCCCGATACCCGATGGCCCTGCCACCCTCAGGGCACTGCGCCGAACGCTGGCAATCGAGCTCGCCTACCGCCCGGGCGGCCTGCTCGCCGCGAAACTGCACCTCAAGCACATCGCCGTCGCCACGACCGAAGGGTACGCATCCCGGCCAGGCGGCGCACAGGCCGAACTGCTCGCCGAGGTCAACAAGCACGAGGCCGAACGCAACCTGGACCTGCTCTGGACCGAGTTCCGCAACTACCAGCAGGGCATCATGCCCGCCGGTCCGGGCGCCCGCGAGCTAACCGAGTTCTTCGCCTGCGTCGACGGCAAGCTCGCCGCCGGAACCCCAGGCGCACCCAAAGCCCAGGCCAGCGACCGCGACGTGCTCAACCTCATGACCAAGCGGGCCCAGGCCCTGCATCTCGGCACCGCGAACTACTGCTGGTTCACCGACCCGTCCCGGGCGCTCTGCCTCAGGCTTGCCGGCGACACGACCGGCGACAAGCCCCTCATCGGAATGTGCGACTCGGCCCGCTGTCCGCAGGCCACCCACCATCCCCGCCACCGGCCCGTCTGGGCAGAGCACGCCGAGAACACCAAGACGTTCCTCGGCCAGCTCGGACCGGCGCGGAAGACCGAAAGAACGCGCCTGCAAGCCGAGTACGACCGTGCCGTCCGCGTCCTGGCGCGAATCGACAACGCCGCAGCGTCAGGAGACCCGCGATGAGGCTCAGCAGACAGCAGCTCGCGGAAAACGAGGCGAAGATCAGGGCGGCCATGAGCCGTCTCCTGAACGGCGACATCCCTCCCGGCGGGAAATGCGACATCAAGACCCTCGCACGCGAGGCCGGTGTCGACCGCACCGCCTTCTACGGCAGCCGCCCCTACGCGCAGCTGCGCGCCGAGTTCGAGCAGCGCCTCGAAGAACTCCGCAATGCCGGCGAGCGGCCAGACCCCCGCGACGCCCAGATCGCCCGGCTCAAGGACGAGATCGCCCGCCTGAAAGAGCGCCTCGCCCAGTCAGACGCCACGATCAGCGAGCTCGCCGACTTCCGCGGCCAGGCCCTGGCCCGGATCGCCGCCCAGCATAACGAGATCACCCGGCTGCGCCAGGAAGCCCATCTGGCAGCCGGCATCCGCCGCCTGCCAGCCCCGGCCCCATCCGCCAACGAGCAGCACCTGTCATGACCAGCGCTCAGTCCCCGGAATCCGGCCTCGTCAGTCTCGTCGGCGCCGTTCGTGCCGGCGCCGCCGGGCTCTACTCCCTCGAAGCGGCCTGCGAGCTGGTCATCAGCACCGGATGGCTGCGCCGCGACGACTTCACCCGCTTCATCAGCACCGGCATCTCGCTCACCGACGGCGTCACCGAACTTGCCCACATCGACTGGCAGTCCGTCATCACCAGCCGTGATACCGGGCTTCTGCCCTGCAGCAGCGGCGAGAACCGGGTATTGCGACTGGCCGCCAGCATCGCCTCAGGCATCCCCGTCGATCTCAACGACGCGCTCAGCGGACTCGACCAGGCCAGCATCAGCCTTGTTGTCTGCGCAATCCGCCACGCCAACGGCCAGCGTCCCGATCACTCCGTCTTCTGACGATATGACGTGCATCACATACAAGGCCAGAAATCGCCACACGACGCGCCGCCATCAGCGCGAAACTCCCGCACTCGGATCGGGCAGGCAGAATCGCTACACAGATCCTCTGCACACGGCGAGTGCGAGAAGAAGGCACACGTTCGCCACTGCCGTGCTGGACGCTACCGGGGGGAACCTGCTGGTCGCCCGTCAGGCCGGCGGGTGGGCGTCGACACGGACCGTCGAGGACGTCTACGGTCATCCGGACCTGCATGACCCGGTATTCACCGCCGCCCTGGCCCGGGTGTGGGCAGGCGGGCAGCAGTGACCGGCGCGGGCGCGCTGGCCCTGGTCCCGGACCGGGCGGCACGGCTGGCCGTCCCGGATCGGCTGGAGATGCTGACCGCGCTGATCGCCGCGCCGTCGTTCGATCCGCTGTTCCGCGCCGAGGCGATCCAGGTTCCCGCCGGCCACCCGGTATTCCGGTGGTCGTGCGTGGTCCCGCAGTGCCGCCGCGGCCGGGGGGAGTGCCGGGAGTTCTGCGCCGCGCACCAGCGCCAGTGGACGGCTGCGCGGGAGTGCGGCACTGGCTTGCCGGCGTTCCTCGCCATGGCCGAGCCGCAGCCCCTGCCGCGGTTTCATGACGGTGCCCGGTGCCGGATCTGCCCGGGCCTGCCGGCCGCTGGCCGGCTTGAGCTGTGCGGGCGTCACCGGGCACGGTGGAACACCCGCCGCCGCCGGTTCACCGGCTTCGCGGCGTGGTGCGCGTCGCAGACCGCGCTGCCCGGATACGGCACCTGCCAGGTCGTGTCCTGCCCGGCCCTGGCCGCCTCGCCGCTGCGGCTGTGCCTGTTCCACGACCGTCGCTACGAAGCGGACGGGCGGCCCGGCGCCGCCCGGCTGCCCGGCAGGTGGGTATTACTGCACGGCCCGGTCGGGGCCGTGTTCGGCGACAAGACATTGTGGCGCGAATGGTGCCGGCGCGCCGACCCCCCGTGCCGCAACAACGGCCGGGTGTCGCTGCTGGGAGCGCGGCCGCTGCTGCGCGCCGAGATCCAGTGGCTGCTGTGCCGCCGCACCCAGCAGCCCGACGGCAGGCAGTGGACGCTGATGCAGGTGCAGAGCCTGGTCAACCAGTGCCGCGGCCGCGACCTGAACTCGCTGACCGAAGCGGACCTCAGCACGTTCCCGGAGCTGGCCGCCAGGGCGGGCAAGGGCATGATCACCCAGTTGCGGCTGATCTATTACACCCGTGCGGACACCCGGCGCGCCGGGTTCCTGGAGACCGATCATTTCGGGGTGCGGTTCAACGGCCGGGGCAGCCATTTCAGCCTGACCGAGGTCACCCAGCCGTGGCTGCGGGACCTGCTGTGGGACTGGATGGCCGCCCGGCTGACGGCGGCCGCGCCGCCGCGCAGCCCCATGCCGCTGGTAATAGCCCGCCGCGGCTGCGTGGAACTGTCGGCGTTCCTGCGGGCCAGCGCCCGCGCGGGCGGGGACGACCCGGTGCTGCTCAGCGGGCAGGACGCCATCGCGTTCATCGCCGGCCAGCGCGACCGTGCCCGCCACGGCCTGCCGGAGCTGGGCATCCACCGCCGGGACGGCGCCAAGACCACGGCCAGGCCGGGCACCGCCGCGACCATCTTTGACGGTGCCCGCTGCGTCCTGCGAGCAGGCCTGGAATCCGGGGCGTGTGAGTCCCTCGGGCTGGACCGGGCCTTCGTCACCGCGGTCCCCTACGGCGGGGTCACCTCCGGGCGGCGCCGGCCGTTCCCCGACGAAGCCGCCCGGGCGCTGGCCGCCGAAGTGAACCTGGCTGCCCTGCACGCCCGCGACGAGGGCGACCGCGGGCTCCGCGACATCTGGGAGACCCTGGTCACGACGGGCCGCAGAAGCAGCGAGGTCCGTAACCTGCGGCTGGGATGCCTGGGCCGCTACAACGGCCTGGCGATGCTGTGGCACGACCAGACCAAGGTCGGCCGCTACGACCAGGCAATCCGCATCCCCGAACCGCTGCATGAGCGGCTGGCCCGCCGTCAGGCCGTCACCTGTGAGAAGTTTGAGCACCTCCACGGCCGGCCCCCGACCACGGCCGAGCGCCAGGTGATCGCGCTGTTTCCCCGTAAGAGCGCCAACCTGACGTTCACCCACGCGGTCAGCTCTGGCTGGTTCACCGGCCACTTCCGCGTGTGGGCCGACGGGCTCGGCGTCGGCGCGTGCGTGCCGCACCAGGCACGTCATTCCCTGGCCACCGCGTTGCTGCGCAACGGCGCGACACTCAGCCACGTCAAGCGCTACCTCGGACAGGTCTCCGAGCGCATGGCCGAGCATTACGTCCACCTCGCCAGCACCGACCCTGCGCTGGAAGACGCGCTCAACACGATTTGGGTCACCGGGCCAGGCGGACCCGAACCCGGGACGGTCATCTCGGCCGGCCCGGGCGGCATGACCCCTGTCCAGGCGCAGGCGCTGATGATCGACCTGACCAGGACCAGCACCCCCGCCGAGGGCGGGTTCTGCACCTTCCAGCCCGTTGTCCGCGGCTGCGCGTGCCCGTGGAACCTGAACTGCCACGGCTGTGAGAAGTTCGTCATGTCCGGCGCCGACCTGCTCTACTGGCGCCGCAAGCAAGAACAATGGGCCACCCTGGCCGAACGCGCGCCCGACGACGCCACCGCCAGCTACCTCCACGACGTGTTCGCCCCGACCGCCCGCGCCATCGACGGCCTCGAGCAAGCCCTCCGCGCCGCCGGGCTCCACGACGCCGCCCTGCAGCTGGATCTGCGCCGCCCGCAGGAC
>WNGF01009471.1_pt1 | contig 11186 bp, 10 predicted proteins | sample 5400641 | NCBI WGS metagenome assembly WNGF01 (sample SAMN13153371, study PRJNA577476) | soil metagenome | isolation source: 80 cm soil or saprolite under grassland replicate 2 | place: USA:California | collected 2016-06-15 | reverse complement strand
TTTTCGCGACGGTTCTGGCCGGCATTCTGGGATTTTTCGTGCTGGAGAAGCTGGTGCTGTGGCGCCACTACCACATCGGGGATTGGGACGGCCACCACGCCGATCCGAATGACCGTGGCCGCAGCGGCATGATGATCATCATCGGCGACAGCTTTCACAATTTCGTCGACGGCATCCTGATTGCGGCCGCGTTTCTTCAGAGCACCGAGCTGGGCATAGTCACCGCCGTGGCGATTATTGCGCACGAAATTCCCCAAGAGATCGGAGATTTTGTCATTCTCCTGCACTCGGGTTACGGGAAGTTCGCGGCCCTGGCGCTCAACCTGCTGTCTAGCCTCGCCATGCTGGTTGGGGCGCTGCTTGCGTATTTCACGTTGCGGACCGCGCAGGAGTGGATCGGCACGGTGCTCGCGCTTGCGGCCGCCAGCATGATTTACGTTGCGGTCGCGGATCTCATACCCGGGCTGCACAGGCGTCCTGAGCTGCGCGCCACGGCCCAGCAAGTGGTGCTGATCGCGCTCGGCGTTGGGTTGATCTGGCTGGTCGGCGATCTGGCGAGGCCGGGCTAGCGGGACGCGTCGAGCGCTAAAGCAGCTCGGGGTCGACCACCGCGCGCAGCGCGATGTTTCCGTTTTCGTGGGAGAGCCACCACAGCGCTCCCTTGCCGACGTCCCAGTCGGCTTCCGCCCCTGAGAGCAGCGTCGCTGCGACGCGACCCAATGTGGGCTGGTGCCCGACGATCAATATCGGCCGCGGGCGTGCCGGCCACTCGGCCGCGGCGATGACGTCGGCGGCGTGCGCGTCGGTCCCTACCGCTTCCGAAGTCGTAAACGACACGCCGAGCGCAAGCGCAGTCTGCTGCGCCCGCACGGCCGGGCTGACCAGAATTTCGCAGCCCCGAGGCAGGCGGGATTTGAGCCAGGCGGCGACGCGCCTCGCCTGCTCCCTGCCCCGCTCGGTGAGCTTTCGCGCTGAGTCGGGGTTACCGTTCTCGGCGTCGGCATGTCGCCAGAGAATCAGATCCATTTGTCGGGCCTTGGAACCTGCGCTCTCATCGAGCTGCTGCGATCCGCGAGAGGAGTATTATCCGGAAACGCTCTCGTTTGGGAAGGGCGCACTTGTCAAAGGAGACAAACAATGGCCAAAGCTGATGGAGTCTATAGAATCACCGAAGTGATTGGAACTAGCACGACTTCGTGGGAGGACGCCGCAAAGAGGGCAGTAGAGACTGCGTCCAAGACTTTGCGCGATCTGCGCATCGCGGAGGTGGTGAAGCAGGACCTGAAGATCGAAAACGGCAAGGTGGCGGCCTACCGTACTCGGGTGCTGCTGTCGTTCAAGTATCAGAAATAGGTTTTTCGCGGGCCGCCGGAAGGCGCCCGGCGTCACTCCTTGCCCGATACCGATATCGCCCTATCCGTTGTCCGTAAAACTCACGACATCCGTCCACATTTGGAGTCGCAAATGCCTTTACGGTCATTAATTCTAGCTTGGTTGTCCATCCTATTCCTTGGATCAAATTCGCCAGTTCTCGCCCAGACGCCGACCGTGATTGATTTCGAACAGTTCACTGGGCCGAGCGTTTTTACAGGCGTTCAGCCGCCCCTCACAGTGGGGGTTGCTACTTTCTCTGGAGGGCAGCTTCTCACAAACACTAGTCTCCTTCCGGCCGACCAAACCACTGTGTATGGCACAGCTTTCTTCTGCTCAGGATGTCTGCCGACAATAACGATCGACTTTGCCCAACCAGTCTCAGCTTTCTCAGTCTTCCTGCTCAATGGGCAGACCTTTACTGTCAAGTACACTGTGCAAGATGACCGAGGTGCGACCCGGACTATCAGTTTGGTCGCCAACTTTCATAGCAGCGCCGGAACGGTTACGCTTCCTTCCAACGGCATTCGACGCGTAACGATAACCAGCAACGCAGGGGAGTGGGATTTTTTCGTAGACAACTTAAGCTTTGTATCATCTTGCTCGTCGAATTGTGTTACGCCTGTCACCATCAGGACCAACCCCACTTGCGACCCAAGCATCAACGCAAATTGCACTCCAAACATAGTGCTGGCCGACGGCTCAGACTCAACTGATCTCACTACAACGGTACAGCCCGCCCGATCTGTCGCTGTGCATCTGTCAACTAGCTTTGGCGCTGTTGCTGACGTTCAAACCGATTCCAGGGGGATGGGCATTTCAACTTACACATCTGGCACGCTGACTCTTGGAGTTACTACGACCACGGTGGCAACGATCAGCGCGGCGATAGGCAGCCAGCAATTCGCAGATCTCGCACGGGTCTTCGACTATCGTGGCTTTGAGTTCCATCAATCGCAAGTGTCTGATGTTGCCTTCGTCGATTCCACTACATTGGATACAGCGGGCATTCAGATGTTTTTCGATGACAACAACTCTTTTCTGGCAGAGTTCATCCTGGTGGGAAGAATTGGCGGCTTCATGGACACGAATCATAATGGCACGTTAGATCCTGGAGAGCTCACCTACTCAGCTACTGGGTCGCCGGTTCCTTTACACGCTAGAGGGGTCAGTGCGGCAACCATTTTCGCTAGAAGCGCTATGGGACAGGGAATCAATCCAAAAGTGCTTTTGGCAACTGCTGAAAAAGAGAATAGCCTGATTCGGAGCAGCAGTCTGCCTTCTCAAGAAGTGCTAAATTTCGCAATGGGCTGCGGCTCACCTAGTAACTTCGTAGATCAGATTGACTGTGCCGCTAAAACCCTTGTGCGCCGCTTTGGCGATACGACTGCCTTTGGAAGGACAGTAACTTATCCATTCTTCTTCAGATCGACAGACGGAGTTCAGCACAATGTAACGGGCCTAGGTCGCCAACCGGTAGGTTTTGCTGTTAACACAGCCGCAACGTATGCTCAGTACCGCTACACCCCATTCATCCAGTCGCTACCGACTGGAGGCGGTGTGTACTTGTTTGAGACCCTCTGGCAAATATTCGGATTCTAGAGGGTGTATATAATGGTAAAAAGGGTCATTTATGCGTCAAGTAGCAGCTAGACACAAGTGGATTGGGCTGATCATCGCGGGCATCGCAGGAGTCGCGGTCAGCGCGGCGCTCATGGCTCAGAGATCCGTGACGCTGATTCGATCAGATCCCCTGACTGGACCATTTAGGGCTGTGTTTGCACTGGAGCGTAAAGACACACACCTTGGTGGAGGCGTGGCCATAAGCTCGGATGGGGGCATGCTTGCCTACATCGCCGACGACAATAGTCTGCATGTGCGAGAGCTATCCAGCGGAAATGACCGACTCCTCGTAAAGGAGGTTGGACCGGGTATCGATGTATTCAGTAGTCCTGCGTTCTCACCTGACGGAAATCTGGTGCTCTTTAGTGCAAGTGGCGGAACTCGGTACTATCCGTCGGATATCTACTCAATTGGAGTACACGACCTGCGCATCACTCGACTGACAAAATCGCCGCAGATAGCTACGGATCAGGTTGGCCAGCAAGGAGGGGGCTATGGTCAGTATTTCTATTCCGCGCAGTTTGCCCCTGATGGTGCCAAGATATTGCTGCGTGTTTACAACACGGCGCAGCGCGCCGATTACGTCGCGCTTATGGATCCAGACGGCTCACATGCAGAGGTTGTGAGTCACGGTACACCGCTCTTTTGGACCAGTGATAGTCAGGCGATCTACTATTCTCAAGACACTGTCGTCAAAAGATATAATTTGCGTAGCTCACGGACTCAGACGATCAAAGGCTTAGAACGAGGTCTTGGGAAGTTATCGGACCGTGAGGTGTTTGCAATTGATACCGGTACGAAGGTGACCTTTGTTAGACTGCAGGACGATTCGCTTTTGCCGGTCGGTGAATCTCGTATCCCCCGCGTAAGACTCGGCGATCGTGGCAGTAGAGCGGGTGGCGCGTCAGGATTAGAGGACCTTGTTCTGACCTCGATTCAGGCGAGTGCGTCCGGCAGACTGCTCCTCGTGTATCGAGGCGATATGCTGGAGCGGTTAGAAGTAGTTGAACCTATTTAGCGGCCGGTTGACAAGCGTATTCTGGCGGGCCATTTCCCTCGATTCAGACCGATGCCGAACGACGACGAATCCTCCTGATTCAGATTTCAGTCTTGAAATTCCACTTGTAAAACGTAGCAGCGCCGATGGTGGTGGTAGGTCCGACGGTCCTGCGGTTCGGCCCATCAGCCGCCCTAGGCCTTCGAGCGGGCCCGGTGGTGCGGGCAATTGGGCTTGGTGCAGTCCGCGTACAGGTGCAGCGAATGCTCGCGAATCGCGAAGCCGCGTTCCTTGGCCACGCGCACCTGGCGCTTTTCGATTTCGGCGTCGTAGAACTCTTCGACGCGTCCGCATTGGATGCACACGAGGTGGTCGTGATGCGTGCCCTCGTTCAGCTCGAACACCGCCTTGCCGGACTCGAAATGATGGCGCTGGAGGATGCCGGCCTGCTCGAACTGGGTGAGGACCCGGTACACGGTGGCGAGACCCACGTCCAATCCCTCGGTCATGAGGATCCGGTAGACGTCTTCCGCCGAGAGGTGGCGCACCTTGCTGCTCTCGAAAAGCTTGAGAATTCGAAGCCTCGGCCCCGTGGCCTTCAGGCCTATGGTTTTCAAGTCGTGGACGTTGGTCACGAAAGGATATCCGCGTCGGGGAGAAGGCCTGTTTCCGCTATGATATAGCGTTTTGTCTCCGGGGAAAGACACCCAACCGTGCCGCGAATGCTGATCTTGGCGTTGTCGTTCCTCGCAGCGGGGTGCGATCTCGCACCCCGCCTCACCCCCTACCGGATCGAGATCCAGCAGGGCAACTACGTGACCCAGGAAATGGTCGCGCAGCTCAAGCCCGGCTTGACGCGCGATCAGGTGCGCTTCGTTCTCGGCACGCCTCTGGTGAGCGACATATTCCATGAAGAGCGCTGGGACTACGTCTTCATGCGCCAGCGCGCCAACAGCAGCGAGATCGAGTATCGCCGCATCGCGGTGTTCTTCGATGCCGGGAAGCTGAAGCGCGTCGAAGGAGACGTCGTCGCCGCCGCGGCCCCGGAAAGAACCGAACAGTGAAGCTCGCCGTCGCCGGCGCGGGCGGCCGCATGGGCCGCACCCTGATCGAGATGATCCTCAGGTCGGAGGATCTGAAGCTCGCCGGGGCGCTTGAGGCGCCCGGAAGCCCCGCCGTCGGCAGGGACGCAGGGGAGCTTGCCGGGAGATCGTGTGGCTTGAAGATCGTGTCCGACCCGGCCAACGCGGTTGCCGGAGCCGATTGTCTGATCGATTTCACCCGGCCCGAAGGGACGCTCGAGCACGTGGAACACTGTCTCAAGAAAGGCGTGCGCATGGTGATCGGGACGACCGGCTTTTCCGCGCAGCAAAACGAGCGTATCGCCGCCGCGGCCGGGAGAATCGCGATCGTGCTGGCACCGAACATGTCGGTGGGCGTGAACGTCGCCTTCAAACTTGCCGAGACCGCGGCGCGCGCGCTCGGTGACGGATACGACGTGGAGATCATCGAGGCGCACCACAGGCACAAGGCCGACGCACCCTCGGGCACGGCGCTCAGGTTCGGCGAGGTGATCGCGCGCTCCCTCGGCAGGGACCTGGCACGCAATTCTGTTCACGGCCGCAAAGGGGAGGTCGGCGAGCGCGATCCCAAGGCGATCGGGTTTCACGCCGTCCGCGGCGGCGACATCGTCGGCGAGCACACCGTCATGTTCGCCGGAGAGGGCGAGCGCGTCGAGATCACCGTGCGCTCGGGCAGCCGCGCGACCTACGCGCTGGGCGCCCTGCGCGCCGCGCGTTTCTTGAGCGGCAAGGACCGCGGCCTGTACGGCATGCACGAGGTGCTTGGACTGGGCTGAGCCGGCCGGGAGCTCAAAGAGAAGCCGGGAGCGAAGCCCGCCGGGGCGTTCGACCCGGGATGCTCGACCCTCAACTGTCCTTCTGCAGCGTCCGCAGCGCCTGCTGCGTCCATACTTCGTCGATCGCGTCGAGCAGCTCGTCGGCGCTCTTGTAGCGCTCGCGCGGGTCGACGGCGAGCATCCTGTCGAGCAGCTTCTGGCAATCGGCGAGCGTCTCGGGCAGCTTGGGCCGCGGCGCGCTGATGTGCAATGCGATCAGCTCGGACACCGATTCGGCCTCGAACGGGCGTTTGCGCGTCAGCATTTCGTGGAAAATGATTCCCAGGGCGTAAATATCGGACCGTATCGTCGCCGGGTTGCCCTCGATCTGCTCCGGTGAAACGTAATAGGGAGTCCCGTAAAGCTCGCCTTGGCGGGTGCGCCCGAAGTCCTCCCCGAGCCTCTTCGCTATTCCGAAATCTGCGAGCGCGATGCTGCCGTCGGCCCGCGCCATGAGATTGCCGGGCTTGATATCGCGATGGATGATGCCGCGGTTGTGAATCTCGCGCAGGGCGCTTCCCGCCTGTGCGAGCAGCGACAAACCTTGCCGCCCGCTCAAGCCCGTGACGATGATGTCGGCGAGGCTGCCGCCGGGAAAATACTCCATGGCGATGTAAGCGTGGCGCTCGCTGAAGCCGCGGTCGTAGATCTTGACCACGTTCGGGTGATCGATCGACGAAATGATGTCGAACTCCTGGACGAAACGCTGCAGCAGGGTCTCGTCCAGGCCGGGAGAGGCGTTGAGGATCTTGAGCACCACCTGCTGCTTGTCGCTCTCGCGCTCGGCGAGGTAGACGACCGAGGAACCTCCTTGACCGATCTTCGAGACCACGCGATAGCCCTGGACGGTCAGCTGCTTCTCGCCCAGAGTATCGCCGAACTGGCTGGTGATCATGCGCAGGGTCATGCCCAATGCAGCCTTGACGGCAGTGGCGGCGATCCGGGCGTTGGCGGCGAGCGCCCGGCGCATGTCCTCGGGGATCTGCACCGAAGCATCGTCCTCGCCGCCGGCCGCGATGCCGATGATCTCGGACGCCTCGATGGGCTGGCTGCGGCCGCGCAGCTGGATCGTCCGGCGCAAGCCGACGGCGACCGCCGGGCCGGCGGCGGTGACCGTCGCCTGGCTGGCGGCCACCGCCCAGCCGAGCTCCTTGGTCTCGCCTTCCAGGCGCGAGGCGATGCTGACGCTGTCGCCGACCGCGGTCAGCTCGCCGCGGCCCGGCGCACCGACCTGGCACAGCAGCACTTCGCCGCTGTGGATGCCCACGCCGACGGAAAATTCGGGCAGGCTGCGGGAGGGATGGTGCCGTTTGATCCAGTCGCGGAAATCGAGCGCGGCAAGCTGCAGCGCGAGGCCGGCGCGCACCGCCCGATGCGCGTGGCCCCCCTTTTTTTCGTTCTGGCGGGGCTCGAACAGCGCCATGATCCCGTCGCCGATGAATTTCATCACGAGGCCGCCGCAGCGGATGATCGGCGCGCAGGCCGTTTCGAGGTAGGCGTTGAGAAGCTCGGCGATCTCGTCGGCGGCGAGCCGTTCCGAATACGCGGTGAAGTTGCGGATGTCCGAGAAGATCACCGTCGCGTCGGCGATCCTGCCGGTGAGGCTGCCGGCGTCGGCGTCCTCGAGCATCGCGGCGCCGTCGCCGCCGGAGATGTCCTCGCGGAACTTCTTCGTGAGGCGGTCCTGCTGCGGGACGAGCCGCGCCGCGAGCGCGTGGGTCAGGCCTTCGTATTTCTTCAGACGGCTGTTGACCGCTTCCATCAGCTCATTGCGGGTGAAGGGCTTCGGCAGGTAGTCGTCAGCCCCGAGGTTCATGCCGCGGCGCGTGCTGGAGCGGTCGTCGAGCGCGGTGAGGAAGATAAAGGGAATGTCGGCGAGGCGCGGCTCGGCCCGCAGGGCCTCGAGCACGGCGAACCCGTCCATCTCCGGCATCTTGACGTCGCACAGGATGAGGTCCGGCGGATCGCTGCGCGCCATCTCCAGGCCGACGCGGCCGTTTTCCGCCCCGGAGGCGGCGTAGCGCTCCACCTTCAGCATCAGCATGATGTTGTTGCGGATGCTCGCTTCGTCCTCGATGACGAGGACCTTCTTTGCGGTTTCCCCGGCCATCAGCTCGCTTCCACCGGCCGCTCGGCCGGCCGCAGGGGCAGCACCACGGTGAACCGGGTTCCGGCGCCGGGCGCGCTGGCGAGGCTGATTTCGCCGCCGTGAAGCTCCACCGACTTCTTCACTATCGACAGACCGAGCCCCGTTCCCGGGCGGTTCTCGACATTCGAGGCGCGGTGGAAGCTGTCGAACAGCCGCGGCTGGTCCTGCACCGGGATTCCGATCCCGCGATCCTGGACCTCGATCACGGCCTGCTCGTCGCGCCGGGAAAGCGACAAGCTGACTTCGCTTCCCTGCGGGGAATACTTCACCGCGTTCGACAGCAGGTTGTTCAGGATGTGGCGCAGCAGGCGCTCGTCCATGTGCACATCGGCGCGGTCGAAGCGGTCATCCACGCTGATCACATGCTGCTTGCCTTGCGCGATGCGGAATTCGGAAGCAACCTTGCGACAGAGCTCGCTCAGATCCATTCGGCCGAGGTTGAGCTTGAGCACGCCGGATTCGGCGCGGCCGAGCGTGAGCACATCGTCGATCAGCTCGCTCATGCGCTTGGCGCCGCTCTGGATGGTCCGCAGGAGGTTGAGTTTCTCGGGCGGGCTGAGACTCTCGGAATAATGCTCGAGCAGCTCCGCCGACGAAAGCATGGTCGCAAGCGGCGTGCGGAACTCGTGCGAGGCGGTCGAGACGAATTTCGATTTCATCTCGGAGAGTTCCTTTTCGCGCTGCACTGCGGCCAGCGCCTCGACCTCGGCGCGCTTGCTATCATCGATGTCGACGTTGACGCCGGTCATACGCAGCGGCCGGCCGGCCGCGTCGCGCTCGACCACTCTTCCGCGGCCCTTGCTCCATACCCAGCCTCCGGCGAGCGTCTTGACGCGATGCACGGCCACGTACTCGGACTCCCCGCCGTTCAGGCAATTGCCCAGGGCCTGCTTCACCTTCGGCAGATCTTCGGGATGCACCATTTGCGCCAATTCGTCGAGGGCCAGGGCGCTGGTTTCCTTCCCCACTCTCAGGATGATCGCCCAGTTGCCGTCCAGGAGAACGCCGGTCCTGCGCGCGTCCCAGTCCCAGATCAGGATATTGGCCGCCTCCAGCGCGAGGTCCAGCCGCTCCTTCTGCTCTTTGACCTGCTCGAGCAAGAGCTCGTTTTCCCGGCTGAAGCGAAGCGTTTCGATCAGCGCCTGGTTGGAGGACACATATAGCGCCAGGAGCACCGCGGAGAACACCAGAATCAGGATCCCGGCGGAAGTGTTGAACGCGCCGCCCAGCGAAAAAAGCAGACCGATCAGCGGCGCGAAAATCGGCACGATCAGGCAGGCGAAGGACTTGGGGCTGGGTGCGAGCGCCGGAGGCAGGCCCATCGCGACGCTGCCGATGAGGAACGGGAGGAGGATTTCGTGAAACTGGGCGCGCTCCGGATAGAGCAGCATCACCGTCAGGCCCCAGGCGGTACCGACCAGCGCGCTGGTGAGGCAGAAGAAGCCCTCCCAGCGCTCTGCGGCCCCCGGTCCCGGCCGGCGCAGGCGGTAGGCGCGATTGAGGAGGATGCGCACCAGGCTCGCCAGCACCAGCCAGATCAGCCAGGCGACGAGCAGCTTGTCGCCGATATAGCCCCAAAGGCCGAACGCAGCGACCGCCGAAGTCAGGAGAATCGCAGGGACGTCGTTCCCCGACAGCCGGTAGAGGAGCGACACCCGCTGCGGCAGGAATTCGGCCGAGGATATTGCGCCGATCGCGGCGCGGGACGCAGTCACGTTTTCCTTCCCATGGGCGGGAACCGGCCGTTGCCCTGGCTTCTGGAGGCAGCGGCGACCCGCAATTCTGGCACGGTTCGGCTTCCAGAGCAGGAAGCGGACCGAACAGCGGCGAGTTTGAAGGGGCGGGGGAATCACGGTATACTTTTTCACGTTTGATGCGGAGCGGGACCGGCGTGAGCCGGTCCCGCTCTGCACATCTGGCCCCAACATGAGCCTCTCGCCGTGCCCGCCGCCACGCCCGCCCTCCTTGCGTTAGCCGACGGGTCCGTTTTTCGGGGCTCTTCGGCCGGGGCGACCGGTCTTGCTTCCGGGGAAGTGGTTTTCAACACCGCCATCACCGGGTATCAGGAGATTCTCACCGATCCCTCGTATTGCCGCCAGATCATCACCCTGACCCATCCGCACATCGGCAATACCGGCGCCAATCGGGAGGACATGGAGTCGGGAAAGGTGTTTGCCGCGGGCCTCGTCATCCGGGACCTGTCGGCTGCGGTCTCGAGCTGGCGGGCGGGGCAGAGCCTCGCCGAGTTTCTCGTCGCGAACAAGGTGGTGGCGATCGCCGGGATCGACACGCGCAAGCTGACGCGCGTCCTGCGCGAGAAGGGCGCCCAGAACGGCGCGCTGCTCGCGGGTTCCGACGACGCGACGCAGGCGCTCGAAGCGGCGCGGGAGTTTCCCGGGCTTGCGGGAATGGATCTGGCGAAGGTCGTCACGACGGCCGGGCCCTACGAATGGTCGGAAGCGGGCTGGCGGCTCGGCCAGGGGTTCGGCAAAGGCCCCGAGGCGCGCTTCCACGTCGTCGCGTACGACTACGGCGTCAAGCGCAATATTCTGCGCATGCTCGCCGGGCGCGGCTGCCGGGTCACGGTTCTGCCGGCGCAGACGCCGGCCCGGGAAGCGCTGGCGCTCAAGCCCGACGGGGTGTTTCTGTCCAACGGTCCGGGCGACCCCGAGCCCTGCGACTACGCGGTCCGCGCGATCCGCGAAATCATCGACACCGGGACGCCGACCTTCGGCATCTGCCTCGGCCACCAGCTGATGGGCCTCGCCTCCGGGGCCAAGACCCTGAAGATGAAGTTCGGCCACCACGGCGCGAACCACCCGGTGAAGGATCTGGAGAGCGGCGCGGTCGTCATCACCAGCCAGAACCACGGCTTTGCGGTCGATCCGGACACGCTCCCGGCGAACCTGAAGCCCACCCACGTGTCGCTCTTCGACGGCAGCCTGCAGGGCCTCGCTCGCACCGACCGGCCCGCGTTCTGCTTCCAGGGGCACCCCGAAGCGAGCCCCGGCCCGCACGACATCGGCTATCTGTTCGACCGGTTCGCGAAAATGATGGAAGAGCGCGAGCGTGCCTAAGCGCACCGACATCGAGAGCATCCTGATCATCGGCGCGGGGCCGATCGTCATCGGCCAGGCCTGCGAGTTCGA
>WNGF01009466.1_pt1 | contig 11188 bp, 9 predicted proteins | sample 5400641 | NCBI WGS metagenome assembly WNGF01 (sample SAMN13153371, study PRJNA577476) | soil metagenome | isolation source: 80 cm soil or saprolite under grassland replicate 2 | place: USA:California | collected 2016-06-15 | reverse complement strand
CGCCGGCCTCGCGGTCGCGCGCGAGCTCGCCGGAACGGGCGCCAACGTCCTCGTCCTCGATCGCGACGAGATCGGCGCGCACCCCACCTCTGCGTGCGCCGCGCCTCTGCCGTGGCTCGAGGCGCTCGGGCTGGAGGGCTCGGTTCGCCAGGAGCTCCCGTTCATGAGCTTCACCACTCCACACGGCTCCTTCCGGGTCCGGCTCCCCTGGAGCTGGGCTGCGTTCGACTACGGGGAGTTGTGCCGGCTGCTGTGGGCGCAGTCGGGCGCGCGCTTCGAGCGGGCGCTCGTGAGAGGGCGTGCGGAGGGCGGCGTCCGGACCGACCGCGGCACGGTTCGAGCGCGGCTCGTCGTCGATGCGCTCGGCTGGCGCCGTGTGCTCGGCTCGCGCCCCTTCGACGGGAAGGGAGGCGCGCTCTCCCGTGGCCTCGAAGTCCATCCGAACGGCGCCGGTGACGCGCTCGACGTGGTCATCGACCGCTCGCTCGTCCGCAGCGGCTACTGCTGGCGTGTTCCGGCAGGAGGCGAGGTTCGCGTCGGCGCGGGCTCGTACGACCCCCGTGTCGCCGTCAAGCAGCCGACCGCCGACACCGCCGCCCGTTTCGGCGTGGCCCCCGTCCGGCACCAGGGAAACCTCATTCCCCATCGGCTCCGGCCCGCGACCGAGGACGGTTACTTCTTCGTCGGCGACTCGGCCGGCCACTGCTTCGCCCTTTCCGCGGAGGGCATACGGGGCGCGCTCTACTTCGGGGTCGCCTGCGGGCGTGAGCTGCGGCGAGTGCTCGAGGGCAAGGCGACCCGCGACGAGGCGCTCGCCAGCTACGCCGCGTTCAGCGCGAGGCACCGGCGCGACTTCGGGATCACATACGCACTCCAGCGCGTGATTCCCGCTCTGCCGCCGCGCGCGCTCACCGGCGTGATCCGCGTCCTCAGCCGGCAGGTGCTCGTCGACGCGATCTTCAACTGGTATCTCGGGCTGCTGCCGCCCGCCTTCGCGCGTGAGGCCGTCCCGAAGGCAGTGCCGCAGTCTCAGTACGCGGCGTAGCGGTAGTAGTCGACCGAACGGAAGACGCGCAGCGCGCTAGGCGAACGTGCCACCGAGGTCGTAGAGGAGGGTCAGCTCCTCGTAGCGGTCGAGCAGCTCCGCGGCCATCTCGCCGAGCTGTGCTTCGAGCTCGGGTTCGCTCACCGCTCCTCCCGCACGAACGGAAGGCCGAGGCTGGCCGGTGCGCCGAGCCGGCGCCTCGCGCCGCTCGCCGAGGCGAGCACCAGCACGACCACGGTCATCACGTAGGGAAGCGAGTTCGTCCAGAGCACGGTCGGCCCGAGGTGGATCTCGCGCGCCTGGAGCTGCGGCGACAACGCCTGCAGCGAACCGAAGCAGTACGCGCCCACGAGGCACAGCTCCGGACGCCAGAACGCGAAGATGACGAGAGCGATCGCGATCCACCCGGCGCCGCCGGTGATGCCGGACACCCACTGCGGCGTGATCGCGAGCGTGAAGGTCGCGCCTGCGACGCCCGCGAAGGCGCCGCCGGCGAGCGTGTGCGCGTAGCGGTGGGCGACAACGTCGATCCCCATCGCATCCGCGGCCGCCGGCGACTCACCGACCGCTCGTGCGTTGAGGCCGGGCCGGGTCCGTGAGAGGTAGAGCGACACCGCGACGACGCAGAGCCACGATGCGTAGACGAGGACATTCTGCCCGAAGAGGATCGGGCCGACGACGGGCCAGTCCTGCATGCTCGACGGGAAGATCGCGTGGAACTGGTGGCGTGCGGGGTCGGTCGACAGGTCGAGGTCGTTGCCGAGATACGACGAGAGGCCGGCCGCCCCGGCGAAGATCGTCAGCGAGAGCCCCGACACGATCTGGCTCGCACGCAGCGTGATCACGAGAAAGGCGTGGATCAGCGCCATCGCGGCCCCCGCGAGCGCCGCGACGCCGATCGCCGCGGCGAGTGACAGCCCGGTACCGGCGTGCAGCCTCTGCACCGCCCAAAAGCCCATCACCGCGCCCACGAGCATCATCCCCTCGACCCCGAGGTTCAGCACCCCGGTGCGCTCCGCGAGCAGCTCTCCGAGCGCGGCATAGAGGAGCGGCGTCCCGTACGCGACGCCGGACGCGAGCACCACGACGAGGAGCGAGTTGTTCATGCAACCGCCTCCGGCGCCGCCTGGGCGGTGCGCCCGAAGCGGAAGCGGTACCGAACGAGCAGCTCGCCGCCGAGCGCGGAGAAGAGGATCATTCCCTGCATCACGCCGACGAGGCCGGAGGGAAAGTCGGCGCCCTGCAGCGTGTTGCCGGCGTTCTGGAGGCCGCCGATCAGAAACGCGACGAGCACGACGGCGAACGGGTTGTAGCGGGCGAGCGCGGCGACGACGATGCCGGTGTAGCCGAAGTACTGCTTCTGCAGGCCGTTCGGGTCGGCGTCGAGCGTGTGGCGGAAGTCGCCGTCCTGGCTCGCGCCGCCGAGCCCGGCGATCGCGCCGGAGAGCGCCATCACCGCGAGGATCTTGCGGCGCGTGCGCATGCCCGCGTAGCGCGCGGCGCGCGGCGAGTCGCCGAGCACCTGCGCCTCGAAGCCGAAGCGCGTCCGCGAGTAGAGCACCCAGAGAACGACCGCGACGAGGACGGCGATGCCGGCGCCCAACGGCAGCACGATGCCGCCGCGCAGGTGGATCGTCGCGCCTGGCCAGAGCGCCGAGTCCGGCAGCGTCTTCGCCGTCGGGAAGACCGACGCGTTGAACCCTTCGGTCTCCCGCCAGTACGACTTGCTGTTGAAGATCAGATAGGTCAGCAGATACCCGGCGACGTAGTTGAGCATCAGCGAGGTGATGATCTCGTTCGTCTTGAAGAACGCCCGGAGGATCCCCGGGATGAGCCCCCACAGAGCGCCGCCCGCGCAGCCCGCGACGACCATCGCCGCGATCACGAACGCCGACGGCCCGCCGCTTCCGCCCAGATAGAGCCCCGCGGCAGAGGCCGTGATAGCGCCGATGTAGAGCTGGCCTTCCCCGCCGATGTTGAACAGGCGCATGCGAAACGCCGCAGCGGCGGCGAGGCCCGTGAACGCGAGCGGCGTCGCCGAGGTCAGGGTCTGTCCGAGTGCCCCGCTGTTCAGAAACGCGGCGTCGACGATCTGCCGGTAGCTCGAGAGCGCGTCATGCCCTGTCGCGAGCAGCACGATGCCGGTGGCGAAGAAGGCGAACACGAGCGAGCCGGCCGGCACCGCGACCAGCAGCCAGCGCGGCTGGCGGAGCCTGCGCTCAATCCGCACGCGGATCCTGCCCTCCCGCCATCAGCAGGCCGAGCTCCTCGACGCTCGCATCGGCGCGTGTCGTTTCGCCGACGATCGCGCCCTCGTACATGACCGCGATCCGGTCGGCGAGGGTCAGGATCTCGTCGAGGTCCTCGCTGATCAAGAGCACGGCGACGCCGTCCGCTGCCGCGTCACGAAGGTAGGCGTGCACTGTCTCGATCGCGCCGACGTCGAGCCCGCGCGTCGGGGACGCGGCGACGAGAAGCTGCGGCCGCCCGGAGAACTCGCGGGCGAGCACGACCTTCTGCAGGTTGCCGCCGGACAGGAGCCGGGCCGGCGTCGCCGGTCCCGCTCCCGCGATCCGGTAGCGCCGGATCAGCCCGACGGCGCTCTCGCGGATGCGGCGCAGGCGGAGCAACGGTCCGCGCGACGAGTCCGGTCCGCGATAGGACTTGAGGACGAGGTTCGACGCGATGCTGAGGCTCGGCGCGACTCCGGTGCCGAGACGATCCTCCGGGACGTACGCGATTCGCGCGGCGATCGCGGCGCGCGGGTCGCCGGCGCGCAGCGACTTCCCGCCGACGCGGATCGTGCCCTCGGTCAGCGAACGGATCCCGGCGATCGTCTCGGCGAGCTCACGCTGGCCGTTGCCCGCCACGCCCGCAACGGCGACGAGCTCGCCGGCGCGCACGGTGAGCGAGGCGCCTCTGACGGCCGCCTCGCCGCGGTCGCCCTGCGTCCAGACGCCCTCGAGCTCGAGCATGGCCACGCCCGCCGTCCGAGCCCGGACCTCGCCTGCGACGCCGAGCTCGCGACCCACCATCAGCGCCGCGAGCGAGCGCGGCGTCGCCTCCGCCGTCGACACGGTCCCGAGCGAGCGTCCGCCGCGCAGCACGGTGACCCGGTCGGCCACCGCCTTCACCTCGTGCAGCTTGTGCGAGATGAAGATCACGGTTCGCCCCTCCCCCGCCATCTCGCGCAGCGTCTCGAACAGGAGGTCGGCCTCCTGCGGCGTCAGCACGGCAGTCGGCTCGTCGAGGATGAGAATCCGCGCCTCGCGATAGAGCGCCTTCAGGATCTCGACGCGCTGCTGCTCACCGAGCGAGAGCTGCCAGATGCGGGCGCGCGGATCGACGGCGAGCCCGTAGCGCTTCGAGAGCTCGGCGACCCGGCCTTCGATCGCGCGATGCCGCAGGCGGAACGTGCGCCCCTCGCCGCGATGATCGCCGAGGACGACATTCTCGGCCACGGTGAACGGCTCGACGAGCCGGAAGTGCTGGTGCACCATGCAGATTCCGGCGTCGAGCGCATCGCGCGGCGCGTGGAAGTGCACGTGGCGACCGTTGAGGAAGATCTCACCGTCGTCGGGCCGGTAGAGGCCGGTGAGGATGTTCGAGAGCGTGCTCTTGCCGGCGCCGTTCTCGCCGAGGAGCGCATGCACTTCGCCGGCGGCGGCCTCGAACTCGACCCGGTCGTTCGCGAGGACGCCCGGGAAGCGCTTCGTGATCCCGCGCATTGCGACGGCGGGAGGCGGAGGGGCGCCGTCGGCACCCCTCCGGTCGTCGTCGGTGTCGATCACTTCCCGGTCGAGCTGCCGATCACGCCCCTCACGAGCCAGTTCATCGAGTAGAGATCCTTGATCGTCAAGCGCTTGTGCTGCGGCACGCGCAGCTTGCCGCTCTGGTCGTAGAGCGGCCCTGCGAACTCGTAGAACGAGCCGCTCTTCAGCGCCTGGAGTTTCCCATTGATTGCCGCTTTCGTCGCCGCGCTCACGCCCGGCCCGAACGGCGCGAGCTTCGTGAACCCGTCCTTGATCCCTCCGTAGTAGAAGCCGGACTTCCACGACCCGTCCATGGCGGCCTTGACGCGCCGGAGGTAGTAGGGACCCCAGTTGTAGAGCGCCGCCGTGAGCCACGACTTCGGCGCAAACTTCTGCGCGTTCGCGTCGTAGCCGACCCAGGGGATCCCGACCGATTCGGCGAACTGGCCGGTCGCGGGCGAGTCGACGTTCTGGCCGAGCACGTCCGCACCGGCGGCATGGAGGCTCTCCGCAGCCTTCTTCTCCTTCGCGGGATCGAACCACGAGTTCGTCCACACGAGCCTGATCTTCGCTCCCGGGTGCATCGCCTGCGCGCCGAGCGCAAACGCGTTCGCGTGGCGGATCACCTCGGGAATCGCGAATGGTACGACGTAGCCGATCGTGCCGTTCTTGGTGGCCGCGCCCGCAGCCATTCCGGAGAGGTAGATCGTGTCCTCGCCCGCGCCGAAGTACTCGGACAGGTTTGCAGCCGTGTCGATGCCCGTGGCCTGCTCGAAGAGCACGCTCGGGTACTTCGCGGCGAGCTTCTTGTCGAAGTAGCCGTACGACGTCCCGAAGATCAGCTTGTAGCCCTGGTTGACGAGGCTCGAGACGGTCTGCTGGAGCTGCGCCCCGACCGCGATGTTCTCCTTGAACGTCGTCTGGACCTTGCTCCCGAGCATCTTCTGCACGTACTTCCGCCCGTCGTCATGCGCCTGCGACCAGCCGGCGTCGTTGTGCGGGCCTACGTAGATCCACGCCACCTTGAACGCTGCATTCTGATTCGTCGGGCCGGCCGCGGCGGTCGCTGCCAGGGCCGCTCCTGTCGCAACCAGCACAACCAGCACGGCTAGCGCGCGCTTCGGACTCTTCATAGCTCTCCTCCTCGATCCTCCGGTCAGAAGCGACTATAGGACAGCGTCGTGATGGCGTACAGCCGGGGCCGCGACAGGGCCCTCCGCGCTCCACGGGAAGTCGATCCAGCGGTCGGTGCGCCGCCAGACGTACTCGCAGTTGACCTCTGACTGGGGCTTTTCGTACAGGACGGCGCAGCGGACCTCGCCGACCTTGCCGGCGCAGAAATCCTTGACGAGCGCCAGAGTGCGACCTGTGTCGGCGACGTCGTCGGCGATCAGGACCCGCGCCTCCTCGAGATCGACGAGGTCGGGCACGGGCGGCAGGATCATCGGCATCTCGAGCCGCTCGTCGACGCCCGTGTAGAACTCGACGTTCATCGTGAACGTGTTCTTGACGTCCAGGGCATAGCCGAGCGCGCCGGCCACGAGCAGCCCGCCCCGTGCGATCGCGAGGACCATGTCGGGGTGGTAGCCGTCGGCGTGGATCCCTTCCGCGAGCTCGCGCGCCCCTCGGCCGAGCTCCTGCCAGGTCATGACTTCGCGCTCGGGACTCACAAGCCGACGATATCGTCCGGGCGAACGGGCACGCGCGTCAGGTCGCGACCGGTCGCGTTGCGGAGCGCCGAGACGATGGCGGCCGTCGAGACCACCGTCGGCGGCTCACCGACGCCCTTCACGCCATAGGGCGCGCCTGGCTCCGGATCCTCGACGAGCTCCGAGACGACCGGCGGCATGTCGAGCGCCGTCGGGATGAGGTAGTCGGTGAAGTTCGGGTTGAGGATCTGCCCGTCCCTGGTCTGGATCTCCTCCATCAGCGCCAGCCCGAGCCCCTGGGCGGTGCCGCCCTCGATCTGGCCTTCGACGGCCTGCGGGTTGACAGCTTTCCCGACGTCCTGCGCCGTCCCGATCCAGACGACGCGCGTCAGGCCGAGCTCGACGTCGACCTCGGCGACGACCTTCATCGCCGCGCACGCGAACGCAACATGCGCGGGTACCTCGCCCACCTGTCCCGTCTCCGGGTCGAGCGGCGCGGTCAAGGGGTGACGGTACACGCGCTCGACGTCGACATCCCCGCCGCCGCGTGCCGCTTGTTCGGCAAGCGCCGCGCGGCACGCCTCACGCACCGCGCCGGCAGCCATCCACGTCATCCGCGACGCCGACGCGGAGCCGGCCGAGCCGACGGTGCCCGTCGTTCCCGCTGCGAGGCGAACGTCGTCGGTGCCGAGCTCCGTGCGCGCGACCTGCAGGATCACGTTCGTCACGCCCTGGCCCACCTCGGCTGCCGCACAGTGCACCTCGGCGGAACCGTCCTCGAAGAGGCGCACCCGGGCGGCGCACGAATCGTCGAACCCTTCCGAGTACGCGAGGTTCTTGAACCCGACCGCGAACCCGACACCGCGCTTCACGCCCTCGCCGCGCGTCGTGTTGCCGGCGCCTCCCGGCAGACGGATCGCGTCGCGGGGGAGCTCTTCCGGGTCCGGCTCGCGCAGAGCCGCGCAGCGGCGGATCACCTCCGCAACCGGCAGGGAGCCGCTGATGACCTGCCCGGTCGGGAGCGTGCCGCCGGTGCCGAGCGCGTTCAGGAGGCGGAGCTCCACCGGATCCAGGTCGAGCGTGCGCGCGAGCGCGTCCATCTGCGCCTCGGCGGCGAAGCACGTCTGCACCGCGCCGAAGCCGCGCATCGCGCCGCAGGGTGGATTGTTCGTGAAGACGCTCGTCGCCTCGATCAGGGCGTTCGGAACGTTGTACGGCCCGCAGGCGAACGAGGCCGCGTTGGCGGTCACGGCTGTCGAGCTGGACGCGTACGCGCCGCCGTCCAGGAGAATGCGCATCCGCACGCAGACGAGCCGGCCCTCGCGCGTGGCGCGGTGCTCGGCGTGAATCCGCGCCGGATGTCGGTGCACATGGCCGCTGAACGACTCCTCCCGGCTGTAGACCATCTTGACCGGCCGGCTCGTGTGCAGCGCGAGCATCGCCGCGTGAATCTGCATCGAGAGGTCCTCGCGTCCGCCGAACGCTCCGCCGACCCCTGCGAGGTGGATGCGCACCTGTTCCTCTGCGAGGCCGAGACACGGTGCGACCTGCTCACGGTCGACGTGCAGCCACTGCGTCGCGACGTAGACGTCGACACCGCCCTCCCCGTCCGGAACCGCGAGACCCGACTCCGGCCCGAGAAACGCCTGATCCTGGGTGCCGATCTCGTAGGTCCCTTCGACCACGACGTCGGCGTGGGCATCGGGATCGCCGTGCACGATGCGCATCGTTCGAACCACGTTCGGACGCGGATCGTGCAGATAGTGGCCGAGCGCATGCGTCTCGCGGTCCGGATGCAGCGGCTCCGACTCGGTCGCACGCTGCGGGTCGGAGATCGGAACGAGCGGCTCGTAGTCGACGACGATCTGCTCCGCAGCGCGCCGTGCCTGCTCGGGATGCTCCGCGGCGACAAGCGCGACCGGCTCTCCGAAGTAGCGGACGCGGTCGACCGCGAGGACGGGCTGGTCGAGGAACTCGAGCCCGTACGTCTTGCGGCCCGGCACGTCGGCGTGCGTGAGCACTGCGTGCACACCTGCGACGCCAAGGGCGCCGGAGAGGTCGATCGCCCGCACGCGCGCGTGGGCGTGCGGGCTGCGGACCGTGTGGCCCCAGAGCATCCCGGCCGCCTGCAGGTCGCTCGCGTACGCGAACTCGCCGGTCGTCTTCGGCACGCCGTCGACGCGGCGCACGCTCTCGCCGATCCAGCCGGGGCGGAGCTTCGTGCTCATGGCAGCACCCGCAACCAGCTTTCAAGCTGAATGACTGAAGCCAGGCTGCTCATGCTCTCGCCGCCGCGAGCCGTACCGCGTCGAAGATCTTGCCGTAGCCCGTGCAGCGGCAGAGATTGCCGGACAGCGCCTCACGGATCTCGTCGTCGCTCGGATCCGGCCGTTGGCGCAACAGGTCGGCGACGGCCACGACGAGCCCCGGGGTGCAGAAGCCGCACTGCACTGCGCCGGCCTCGACGAACGCCTCCTGCACCGGATGGAGCCCGCCGTCGCCCGCGAGCCCCTCGACGGTCACGACCTCGTGCCCGTCGGCCTGCGCCGCGAGCACGAGGCACGCGCACACGAGTGCGCCGTCGAGCAGCACCGAGCACGAGCCGCACTCGCCCTGCTCGCAGGCGTTCTTCGAGCCGGGAAGGTCGAGCCGCTCGCGCAGCGCATAGAGCAGGCTCTCGCCTTCCCAGACGTCCGTCTCCTGCGGCTCGCCGTTGACCGTGAGCGAGACCTTCATCATGCCGCGAGACACCTCTCGAGCGCGCGCACCGTGAGCACGCGCAGCGCATGCCGGCGGTAGGTAGCGGTGCCGCGGACGTCGTCGATCGGGCTCGCTGCCACCGCGACCTGCTCCGCAAAGTCGTCCTTGTCTGCAAGTGGAGCGACAACGAGACCCGCGACCGGTCCGGCGGAGCCGAACGCGGCGCGCAGCTCCCCGCGCTCGCGGTCGACCTCGAGCGCGAGCGAGCAGACCGCGATCACCATCGCGTTGCGCGGACCGACCTTCATGAACGTCTGCGCCGCACCGCTCGGCCGGACGTGTACGGCGACGATCAGCTCGTCGGCCTCGAGTGCATTGCGCTTCGGTCCGGTCAGGAACGCCTGCAGCGGCAACGTTCGCGTCCCGCGGGCGGAGCTTGCAACCTCCACTTCGGCTCCGGCGACGAGGAGCGGCGGGAGTGCGTCGCCCGCGGGGGAGGCGGTGCCGAGGTTGCCGCCGACCGTGCCGCGGTTGCGGATCTGCGGCGAGCCCACCGTGCGCGAGGCCTCTGCGAGCGCCGGCAGGAGCGTCGCCAGGCCCTCGCCCATCGCCTCCGTGTACGTGAGCCCGGCGCCGAGCCGGAGTAAGCCGTTCTCGCGGGCCCATCCCTTGAGCTCGCCGACCTCGTTCAGGTTCAGGAGTGCGTCCGGCCGCGTGCGGTCGAAATTCAGCTCGACCATGAGGTCGGTACCGCCCTCGATCGGCCGCGCGCCCGGGGAATCCGCTCGCATGCGGAGCGCCTCCTCGAGCGACCGCGGGGTGAGGACGTCCATGCCGGGAAGCGTAGTGGGCTTCGCGGCACGGGTCGATCCGGTTTAAGGTCGGGCCGTGCCCGATCTCGCCCGCCGACTCGCGGTTGCCCGGGGCGACGAGCGCGCCGACCTCGTCCTACGGGGCGGACGCGTGCTCTCGGTGTTCACGCGCGAGTGGCTGGAGACCGATGTAGCCGTCGCCGACGGCTACATCGCGGGGCTCGGCGACTACGACGGCTCGGAGATCGTCGACGCGTCGGGCCGCTACGTCGTGCCGGGCTTCATCGACGCCCACATGCATCTCGAGTCGACGAAGCTCCTACCCGATGAGTTCGCGCGGCTCGTACTGCCGCTCGGGACGACCGCCGTCGTCGCCGACCCGCACGAGATAGCGAACGTGCTCGGCAGCGACGGCGTTCACTGGCTGCTCGACTTCTGTGACGATCTCCCGCTCGACGTCTACTTCATGGCGCCGTCCTGCGTGCCGGCGTCCTCGTTCGAGTCGCCACGACGCGCGTTGAACGACGGCGACCTGGAGTCGCTCCTGCGCCGGAGGCGCGTGCTCGGCCTCGCGGAGATGATGAACTTCCCGGGCGTCATCGCCGGCGACGAGCGCGAGCTGTCGAAGCTCAGGCTGCAGGGCGCCGAACACGTGGACGGGCATGCGCCGGGGGTCGTCGGCAAGCATCTGAATGCGTACGCAGCGGCCGGCATCCGCTCCGACCACGAGGCGCTCACGCTCGAGGAGGGACGCGAGCGGCTCCGCGCCGGCGTCTGGCTTCTGATCCGCGAGGCGTCGATGGCGCGGAACCTCGAGGCGCTCGTGCCGCTCGTGCGGGAGCTCGGGCCGACGCAGATGGCGTTTTGCACAGACGACCGCGACCCGGACGACATCGTCGACGACGGCCACATCAACGGGATGGTGCGCAAGGCGGTCGCCGCAGGGGTCGAGCCCGCGGACGCGATCGTGCTCGCGACGATCAACCCGGCGCGCTGGCACGGGTTGCGTCACCTCGGTGCGGTCGCCCCGGGGTACCAGGCCGACCTGCTCCTCCTGCCAGACCTCGAGACCTTCCGGCCCGAGCTCGTACTCAAGGCCGGCGCGCGAATCGGCGAGATCGTGAGGCCCGACGTGCCCGAGTGGGTCCGGCAATCGGTGCGGGTTGCGCCGCTTTCCCGCGGCGACTTCGCGATTGCGAGCGACGGCGGCTCGGTCCGCGTGATCGGGCT